>VFQR01000317.1_pt1 | contig 79409 bp, 87 predicted proteins | sample 3512321 | NCBI WGS metagenome assembly VFQR01 (sample SAMN10412374, study PRJNA504923) | tailings metagenome | isolation source: Relicate 3 Philex TSF1 revegetated site | place: Philippines: Tuba, Benguet | collected 2017-08-29 | reverse complement strand
ACGCCCGGCGTCGCCGCGACGCGGTAGCGCAGGTCCCAGTCCTGCAGCGCCCGCAGTTCGACCAGTGGTTCGGTCTCGGAGCGAAGGACGTACTGATACACCCAGCCGACGCCCGACGCGTCCGGGCCGAGCACCGGCGTCACGCCGGCGGGGAGCCGCCCGGCGGCGCCATTCAGGTATTCGAGTACGCGGCTGCGCGCCCAGTAGATGTCGGTGCCGTCTTCAAACACCACGTAGAGGAACGAGACGCCGAAGTAGGAGAAGGCGCGCACTACGCGGGCGCGCGGCACGCTGAGCAGCGCCGTGGCGAGCGGGTAGGTGACCTGGTCCTCGACCACCTGCGCCGCCTGGCCGGGCATCTCGGTGTAGACGATGACCTGCACGTCGGACAGGTCGGGGATGGCGTCGAGCGGCGTGTTGCGCACCGCCCAGCTCCCCGCCACCACCAGAAAGGCGGTGGCGAAGAGCGCCAGGAAGGGGTTGCGCCCCGACCAGCCGACCAGGCGGGCGATCATCGCACGGCCACTTCGCCGGGCGTCGTCACGGCGGTGAAAGCCGCGAGCGCCGAGCGCATGTTGCTCTCGGCGTCGATGAGGAAGTTGGCGCCGACCACCACGCGCTCGTCGCCGGTCAGTCCCTCCAGGATCTCGACCGCGCCGCCCGCGCGCGCGCCAGTCCGCACCTCGGCCGGGCGGAAGCGACCGCCGCCAAGCTCGACCAGCACCACACGTCGGCGACCGCCGTCCAGCACCGCCGAGGCCGGCACCGCCACCACTTCGCGCCCTTCGGCGACGGGGGCCGCGATCTCGACGGCCGCCAACATGCCGCCGAGCAGCCGACCGCCGCGGTTCGGCAGCATAACGCGCACGCGTGCGGTCCGCGTGGTCGGATCGAGCGCCGGGTAGATGCGGTCCACCACCCCCTCGAAGGCCTCACCAGGGAAGGCGGCGATGCCGACGCTGGCCGGCTGGCCGGCCCGCAGGGCGCCGGCGTCCTGCTCGTACACGTCCGCCATCACCGCGACGACGGACAGGTCGGCCAGCGAGAAGAGCGGATCGCCCGGACGAAACATCATGCCCTGCACGGCTGACTTGGCGAGCACCGTCCCGGCGATGGGGGCCGGGATGATCACCGTCCGTGAGGCGCGGCCGGCGGCACGGATGCCGTCGATCTGCGCCTCGGACAGGCCGAGATTGAGCAGTCGGACGCGCGCCGTATCCGGGTCGCCCGGCCGGCGCGAGGCCTGGCTGGCCAGGTACTCCGCCTGCGCTCGCAGCAGTTCCGGGCTGTACACCTCCATCAGCGGCTCGCCGCGCGTCACGTTGCGGCCGGTCTCGTTGACATGTAGCCGCTCGATCCAACCCTCGAAGCGCGAGGTCACCGTGGCCTGCCGGCGCTCGTCTGGCGTCAAAGTGCCGGCGGCGCGGATGGTCCGCGCGAGGACGCGGCGCTCGACCGGCTCGGTGCGCACGCCGAGGGTCTGGATCCGCGCCGGGCTAAGCCCGACCGTGTCGTCTTGCGACGCCTCGTCGGCGTATACGGGGATGTAGGCCATCCCCATCGAGTCCTGCTTCGGGGTCGGCGAGACGTCCGGCAGGCCCATCGGATTGCGGTAGTAGAGGATGCGCCTGTCGCCCGGAGGCGGGGCTGTGGCCCTCGCCGCTATCGCCGGGGCTGCCTCGATCGCATCCGCGTCGCCGCGCCGCTGTGGCAGCGGCGGCAGCAGCGGGGCAATCTGTGACGGGTAGATGGGCAAGAAATCCATGCCCATCGAGTCCTTCCGCGGTGCGGTCGCCGTGGCCGACCCGCCCATTGGGTCGCGGTAGAACAGCGGCGCCTCACCGGCGACCGGCGCGGGCAGCGGGTTGGGCAGGCGCCCGAGAAGTGGGGCGACCTCGGACCGGCGCACCGGCAGGAAGTCCATCCCCATCGAGTCCTTGCGAGGCCGGGCGGATACGACCCGCTCGCCCATCGGGTCGCGGTAGAACAGAATCGGGTCGTCCTGTGCGGGCCGGCGCTGCGCTTGCGCGGCAGCCGGACGTGCCCAGTTGGGCATGCCATCGGGCAGCGGCGACGAGCCCGTGGCGGCGAAGTGGCCGGCCGCGAAGCCGGCAACACTCAGCGCGAGCGCGCCGAGCAAGGCATGGCGCTTCTTCATGGAATGCGATCTCCCCCGACGGTGGATGCCGGGCCATCGGTGACGGGACAGCAGGTTAGAGCGGCGGACGGCCCGTGGCCGGTGCCGCACGACGTGCTGTCAGGAGATCGGTGGGCGCTGCTCCGGCGCTCGATTGGAACTCACCATGGTCCGGACGGCAGACATCGCAGGCCGGATGACATGGAGGGTGGGCGCGCCAATGCGCGTGGCGGGCGCCGCGATCGCTGGCGGCGCGGTCGGGCACTGGATGATGGCGCAGGCCTTCGCAGGCTTTTCGGGCCGCGGTTGATCAGGCCCGTCCTCGTCACTGATCATGCTGGAACACGGGACAGCAGCGTCGGCCGACGGCGGGGCGCAGTTGGCCTGGACCGGCCCCGCAAGGGCGAGGGACAGGATGACGAACGTCAACAGACCGGCGCGCAGGATCCGCAGCACGGAATGAACGTAGCCATCTGCGTCGTCGCGGACAAGGCGGCGCCAAGAGGTTCCGTGCATCTTGCCTATCGCTTCCTGCCCTGGCCTTCGCGCGGGAAGCTCAGGAAGTTACGGGCGACTCGTGGCATGGAATCGGCAAGCCAGCGCCCCACTCGGAAGCCGCCAGCGAGAGGCGGTCAATTGGGCGACAAATCCAGTTCACCCGCGATTGTCCTGACCGGCCTGCATCCAAGCTGATCGCCGCAGTCCGCGCCGTCACCTTCGCCGGCCCGACTGGCCTGGATGGGTGGGCACGGCACATCTCCATACGAGCAGAAGACGCAGCAATCCCCCCGTTTCGGGCGCAGGCGCGTGCCGCAGCCGGTGCACACGTAGAAGAACAGGCACGCATCCGTCGGCATGGTCTCGGTTCGGACGTGTCCGCAGTCCGGGCAGGTCAGCGTCGAGCGCAGGATCGCCATGGCCTCAGGCGGTCGCCACGGACAGAGCCAGCAGCACGATGCCGACCGCCAGCCCGGCCAGCGTGGTGCGACGGAGTGCGCCCCCCGGTGCACCGGCCGCGCCCGGCGCGCAGGCCGTCGCGGCAGCATGGCGTCCGCCCCAGAGCAGGATGGCGGCGACCGCCAAGCTGACCACGGCCGCCGCCAGGAGGACGCCCTGGTAAGGACTCGTGATGGCGGCAATCCCGAGCAGGGTTACCAGACCGACGCCGATTGTCGCGAACGTGGCCGGCAGCGCGCAACAGGCCGCCACACCCAGGCCGGCGAGGATTCCGCCGGCCGTCAGGACCGCAGCGCCCGTCTGCTGCGTTTGACCGGCCGAGGGACTGATGGCCGGTTCGGTCATCGCTCGATGCCTTTCGCTTGTGGTTTCGCCAGCAGGCTACGATCTGTAGCAACTACAGACTCAAGCCCCAATCGCGAGGAGGCTCCCGTGGCCATCGCGCGCTCCATGACGATCGGCAGCCTGTCCCGGGCGACAGGCTGCAAAATCGAGACCATCCGCTACTACGAGCGCATCGGCATCCTGCCGCGCGCCGAACGTCGCGGGAGCTACCGTGTCTTCGATGCCGCGCATGTCGAACGGCTGGCCTTCGTACGGCACGCCCGGGCGCTCGGCTTTACGCTGGACGAGGTCCGCGTGCTGGTTGCCCTCGCCAGCGCGCCCGGCGGCAGCTGTGCGGAGAGCCGCGCACTCGCGGCCGAGCACCTCACCGCCGTGCATGCGCGCATCGCCGATCTCCAGGCGATGGCAACGGTGCTGATCGAAGCGGTGCGGCTATGTGATGCAGGGCTCGACCAGTCCTGCCCCCTGATCGCCACCCTCGGGACACGTGTCACAGCGGCGGCTCCGACTTGACCTTCCAATTGGGGTAAACCCGAGGATGCCGCGGGCGATGTGCTCAGCCGCCCGCCCCGGCTGCCATGAGGAACGTCAAATGACGTCACGCCGCTCCCTGCTTGCCGCCGCCGCGCTCGCGGCCCTGCCCGTTCCCGCGGCCGCCCAGCGCGCAACGCGCGTCGCCGTCTGGCGCGACCCGAACTGCGGCTGCTGCTCCGGCTGGGTGGTGCATCTGCGTGCGGAGGGCTTCGCCGTGGACGATCAGGTTGTGCGGTCGGTCGCGCCGGTGCGCCGGCGTCTCGGCACGCCGGCCGACCTGCTCTCCTGCCATGCCGGGGAGGTCGAGGGCTTCGCGCTCGAAGGCCACGTGCCCGCCGCGGCGATCCGGCGCCTGCTGGCCGAACGCCCCGTCGGCGTGCGGGGACTGGCCGTCCCGGAAATGCCGGTCGGCTCGCCGGGCATGGAGGTGCCGGGCCAGCCGGCCGACACCTATGACGTGATCGCCTTCGGCGACGGACCGCACCGGCCCTTCATGCGGTTCGCCGGCGCCGTGCCGGCCTGAGGCGGGCCGCTCTCCTCAGGCAATGGCGGCGGGCGTGAACAGGATGCCGTGCGGGGACCGCCCCACGCGCGTCGTCCTGACGGCACCGCTCTGCGGATCGAGGTGGGCGATGCGCCCGGCCCAGCGGAGCGTCGCCCAGATCCGGCCCTCCGCGTCGAAGGTCAGGCAATCCGGCCCGCCGCCAATTTCGTGCACACGCGCCACATCCAGCGTTTCCGGGTCGAGCGCGGTGATCCGGCTGTCCACGCGCGACGTGGCATAGATCAGGCCGTCCTGCGGAGACACGAACAGCGCATGGGCGCCGCGCCCGACGGTGATCCGGCGGTCCGCGCGGCGTGTCTCGGGGTCCACCACGGCGACGAAGTCGCCGCCCATCACGCCGACCAGGATGCGGCCGCGATGCCACAGGATACCGGCCGGCTCGCTGCCCACCCCCGCCCGCCACGCCTCGGTCCGCGTCTCCAGGTCAATGGCGATCGCGGCGCCTTCGCCTTGCAGCGTCACGAAGGCGAAGCGGGAATCCGGCGAGAAGGAGACATGGCTCGGCATGCTGCCCGCCCGCAGCCGGCCTTCGAGCGCGAGCGTCTGGCCATCCCACCCATAGATGTCCACCTGGTTGCGTCGCAGGCTGGTCACCACGAGCCGCCGGCCGTCCGGCGTGAAGCCCAGGTTGTAGGGATTGCTGATCGCCTCCCGCCGACGAACCTCGCCGGTGCGGGGGTCGAGAAGGAACATCTCGTTGCCACCGGAATCGCCGACCAGGATAAGGTCGCGGGCCGGCGTCAGAACGAGGTGATGCGGCTCCCGTAGGACCGGGACGCGGCGCTGGCCACCGCTTCCTGGGTCCATCACTTCCACATTGGCATCGCGCGAATTCAGCACAAACAATGACCCGTTGGCGGTCGGCGCGAGGACGGGGGCCGGTGACTGGCTTTGCGCGGCGCGTGCCACGGCGATCACCGGCGCGGCGAGGGCACCGCGCAGCATCAGGCGGCGGCTCGGGAAGAAACCGGATGGTGGCGGAAGATGTCGCACGGCCGGCCTCCTGACCGCGTGGGGGAGCCTCCAGTAATCCCTGGCATCGCTTTTCCGTTCAAGGGCCGCCGTTCGCTGCCAAGCGGCCGTTGCCGCCCCCACCGCGAGATCCGAGCCACGCATCCGACTGAAAGACCCCTCTTGAACCTCCAGTAGCTGGAAGTCCCATAACGCGGCTCTGGACTATCGGACGGGCATCATGGGCACTGTGACCAAGCTGAGTTGGCGGGTGGAAGGCATGGATTGTGCCGCCTGCGTTGCGAAGGTGACTAAGGCGGTGGAACGCCTGCCGGGCGTTTCCGACGTCGAAGTCAACCTGATGGCCGAACGGCTCTCGGCCAGCCTGGCGCCCGACACTGCCGAGGCGGTGGTCCGGCAGGTCGAGGCGCTCGGCTACCGCGCCAGGCCGCTTGCCGCGCCCCCGGCGGCATCGTTGGTCGTCCGCGACCATGGGCATGGTCCCGCCTGCGACCACGAGCACGCCCATGGTCCCGACGATCACCATCACGATCACGACCATGGCAAGCACGACCACGCCGGCCATGCGGGAGCCCGCCATGCCGGCGGCGCCGCGCAGGGTGTGTCCTTCGGCCACTCGCATACCGACCACGACGACCCGGCCGACGCCGAGAAGCCGTGGTGGGCAACCGGCAAGGCGCGGCTGGTCTGGATCCTGGGTGGCCTGGTGCTCAGTGCCTACGCACTCTCGCTCGCCCTGCCGGAGCGGCTGACCTACCCGCTGTTCCTCGCCGCGACGCTCGTTGCCCTCGTGCCTTTCGGGCGCCGCGCGATCGCGCTGGCGCGCGCCGGCAGCCCGTTCTCGATCGAGACGCTGATGTGCACCGCCGCGATCGGCGCGGCGGTCATCGGCGCGGCGGAGGAAGCGGCCGTCGTCGTGCTGCTCTTCGCGGTCGGCGAGCTGCTGGAGAACGTCGCCGCCGGCCGTGCCCGCGCCGGCATCCGCGCGTTGGCAAGCCTGATGCCGAAGGTCGCGCTGCGGCTCCGCGCCGACGGCACGACGGAACAGGTTCCTGCCGAGCGGCTCGCGGTCGGCGACCTCGTCCTCGTCCGGCCTGGCGACCGGATGCCCTGCGACGGCGTCATCGTCGAAGGCAACTCCGCGCTCGATGAAAGCCCGGTCACCGGCGAGAGCATCCCCGTCGCGCGCGGCCCCGGCGAGCATGTCGTGGCCGGCTCCATCAACGCCGACGGCACGCTGCGCATCCGTGTCTCCCGTGCGGCCGCCGACAACACCGTCGCGCGCATCATCCGCCTGGTGGAGGAGGCGACGGCCTCCCGCGCGCCGACGCAGCGCTTCATCGAGCGGTTCTCGGCATGGTGGACGCCAGGCGCGATGATCGTCTCCGCGCTGGTGATCCTGCTGCCGCCCTTCCTGCTGGGTTGGGACTGGTGGACCAGCCTCTATCGCGGCCTTGCCGTGCTGCTGATCGCCTGCCCCTGCGCCCTCGTCATCTCGGTGCCGGCGGCGATGGCGTCCGGCCTGTCGGCGGGTGCACGGCGCGGGTTGCTGATCAAGGGCGGCGCGGCGCTGGAGGCGATCGGCGCCGCCCGTACCGTCGCCTTCGACAAGACGGGGACGCTGACCGAGGGCCGGCCGAAGGTGACGGACCTCATGCCGGCGGAAGGCCGCTCGGCCGACGACCTGCTGGCGCTCGCCGCCGGGGTGGAGGCCGGCTCGTCGCACCCCTTGGCAAAGGCGGTCCTGGCCGAGGCATCCGCGCGGGGCATCACGCCCCCGCCGGCGTGCGACCAGGCGGCGATCCCAGGCAAGGCCGTGCTAGCGACGGTCGGCGAGCGGAAGATCAGCGTCGGCAGTCCGCGCCACGCCGCCGAGGCCGGCGTCGCGCTCGGCCCGCTCGCGGCCGAGCTCGCGCGCCTGGAAGGCGAGGGCAAGACCGTCGCCGTCGTGCTGATCGATTCGGCACTGCTCGGCCTGATCGCCTTCCGCGACGAACCCCGCGCCGACGCCGTGGCGGGCATCGCCGCCCTCGGCCGGCTCGGCGTGCGTCCGGTGATGCTCACCGGCGACAACCGTCGCACCGGCGAGGCCATCGCGGTCTCGCTCGGGCTCGATGCCAAGGCGGAGCTGCTGCCGGAGGACAAGCTGCGTGAGATCGCGCGGCTGAAGGAGCGCGGCGCCGTGGCAATGGTCGGCGACGGGATCAACGACGCGCCCGCCCTCGCCGCCGCCTCGGTCGGCGTCGCGATGGGCGGCGGCACCGACGTGGCGCTGGAGACCGCCGACGCCGCCGTGCTGAAGGACCGCGTCGGCGGCGTCGCCGAGCTCGTCGGCCTGTCGCGCGCGACGATGGCAAACGTGCGGGTCAACGTCGCCATCGCCATCGGGTTGAAGGCCGTCTTCCTCGTCACGACGCTGCTCGGCATCACCGGCCTCTGGCCCGCCATCCTGGCCGACACCGGCGCCACCGTGCTGGTGACGCTGAACGCGCTGCGGCTGCTCGCCTGGAGGCCCGCCGCGTGACAGCGGCCGGCCACGACGGGCACGACCACGGCGCGGCCGTCACCGGGGAGAGCGAGCGGCGCATCCGACTCGTCTTCCTCATGACCGCCGGATACGCGGCGGTGCAGGCGGTCGGCGGATGGCTCTCCGGCTCCCTGGCGCTGATCGCCGATGCCGGACACATGATCTCCGACGCGGCCGCGCTGCTGCTGGCGCTCATCGCGTACCGCGTGGCGGCACGGGCCGCCGATGCCGCGCGCAGCTACGGCTGGCACCGCGTGCGGGTGCTGGCGGCGCTGGCCAACGGGGCGACGCTGCTGCTGCTCGTCGCATGGATCGCGGTGGAGGCCGTCGGCCGGCTGCGCGAGCCGGTCGAGGTGCTCGCCGGACCGATGCTGGCGGTCGCCTTCGTCGGCCTCGCGGTGAACATCGCCGGCGTGCTGATCCTGCGCCGGGGCGATTCGGGCGATTCCAACCTGCGCGGCGCCCTCCTCCACGTTATGGGCGACCTGCTCGGCTCGGTGGGGGCCATCGCCGCCTCGATCGGCATCATGCTGACGGGCTGGACGCCGCTCGACCCCCTGCTGTCGGTGCTGGTCGCGGGCCTGGTGATCCGCTCTGCCTGGGGCCTCGTCGCGGAATCGCTCCGCGTGCTGCTGCAGGCGGCACCCCGCAGGCTCGACGCGGCGGCGGTGCAGGCGGACCTCGCGACGCTGCCCGGCATCGCCGAGGTCGGGCATTTCCACGCCTGGACGCTGACCGACCAGACCGACGTCGCCACCGTCCACGTCACGCCCGCCCCAGGCACCGATCCTCTGGTCCTGCCCGCTCTCGTCGCGGCGCGCCTGCGAGAGCGGCACGGCATCAACCATGCGACGGTGCAGGTGGATCCGCCTGGTGCCATCGCATCTGCGACGCATTGAGGAGAGCCCGATGAACGTCCCCTTCGACTGCCCGCGCTGCGGCACCGTCCTGACGATGAGCGAGCGCGCCGGCGTGGAGATCGACTATTGCCCGCAATGCCGGGGCATTTGGCTCGACCGTGGCGAATTGGACAAGATTGTCGAACGCGGCGAGGCGCCCGCCCAGCAGCCCTCCGCCGCGCCGTCGTCATGGAGCGCGCCGGCCGCCGGCGGCTGGATGCCCGGCACCACGCACGAGAGCAGGCGCCACGGCGGTGGGCACGACGGCGGCTATGGGCGCCGCAAATCCTGGCTGAGGGAGATCTTCGATTGAGCGGCGGACGACGCCCCGGCCCCCCCTGGCTCGTCGCCGCGATCCTCCTCGCGTGGCAGGCGGTGTCCAGCGTCGCTGCCGTCGCGCAGGAGGTGCGGGCTGGAACCCTTGTGATCACCGGCGCCTGGGCGCGCGCCATGCCGGCGGACGCCCGGACGACGGATGGCTTCGTCGTCGTGCGCAACGCGGGACCGCTGCCCGATCGTCTGCTGGGCGCATGGTCGCGGCACGCCGAGAGGGTGCAGCTGCGCGAGCGGGATCCTGCCTCGGCCACGGCCTTCCGCGCGTCCGAGGACGGCCTGCCGATCCCGGCGGGCGGCGTGCTCACGATGGAACCCGGCGGCCCGCACTTGGCGGTTATGGGTCTGCGCGAGCCGCTCGGTCCCGGCGCCACGATCCTGGTCGTGCTCCGCTTCGAACAGGCCGGCGAGGTCACCGTTCAGTTGCGCGGGCACGACCATTGAGCGACGAGAGCCACAAGCCGCGCGATGCCCATGGCGCGCGGCGGCGCCGGTCGCTGGCGATCCTGTTCGTACTGCTGGCGCTCGTCGGCCTGTTCTACGCGATCAGCCTGGCCCGAATCGGCAAGCAGTTGGAGCTACGGCAGACCGCGCCGACGGTGCGCCCGTGACGTCTCCGCGACTTGGCACGCTGTCCACGGCGGCTGACTGGCCACGGCGCAGGGCGGTGCTGGGCCGCGGCGCCTCCGCTTTGGGCCTCGGGGCCCTGACCCCGCTCGCCTTCGCGCCGTTGCAACTCGCGCCGATGCTGCTGATCGGCTTCGGTGGCCTGTTCCTGCTGCTGGATCGCACGCCGACGCGACGCGGCGCGTTCCTGATCGGCTGGCTGTTCGGCTTGGGCTCCTTCTTCGTCGGCCTGTACTGGATCACCGAGGCCTTCGCGGTGGATGCGGAACGTTTTGGCGCGTTGGCGCTGCCGGCGCTGCTGGGCCTGTCCGCCTTCCTGGCCATGTTCCCGGCCTTGTCGGCCGCCGCGGCAAGGCTGCTGGCCGGGCGCGGCAACGTCGTGGCGCTTGCCATGGCCCTCGTTGCCTGCTGGGCGCTCGGCGAGTGGATACGGGGCACGGTGCTCACCGGCTTTCCCTGGAACATCGCGGGCTACGCCTGGGGGTTCGCCGAGGCACCGCTGCAAGGTGCCTCGCTGGTCGGGATTCATGGGTTGGGCGTGCTGGCCTTGTCGGTCGCCGTCCTGCCGGCGCTCGCGCTGCGGGAGCGTCGCCTGTGGCCGCTCGTGACGGCCGCGGCGATCATCGCCGCCCTTTGGACTTTCGGCAGCGCCCGGCTCTCCGCCGAGGAGCCCGCCGATGCGACCGGCATCCGCCTACGGCTCGTACAGCCCAATGTCCCCCAGTCGCTCAAATGGGCCGAAGCGGAACGCGAAGCCACGCTCAGGCGCCTGATCGCGCTGAGCCGAACACCGGGCGATCCGCCGCCGACGCATGTGATCTGGCCGGAGACCGCTGTGCCCTATCTCGTCGCGGAAGAACCGGCGATCCGCGCCGCCATGGCCACCGCCGTGCCGCCCGACGGCGCGCTATTGACCGGCGCCGTGCGGCGCACCATCGACATGGAGGGCAGAGCTACGCTGCGCAACAGCATCGTCGTGCTCGATGCGGCCGGCACCATCGTGGCGGCCTATGACAAGGTGCGCCTGGTCCCGTTTGGCGAGTACCAGCCCTTCCGCCGCCTGTTCGATCGGCTGCCGAAGCTGACGGTTGGCGATGTCGATTTCGTGCCTGGCGCGGCGCGTGATACCCTGGCTGCGCCCGGCCTGCCGCCGGCCTGGCCGCTGATCTGCTACGAAGCGATCTTCCCCGAAGGCCTGCGGACCGAAGGGTTGCTGCCGTCCTGGATTCTCACGGTCACCAACGATGCCTGGTTCGGCACATCCTGGGGGCCGTACCAGCATCTTCTCGCGGCCCGGCTGCGGGCGATTGAACTCGGCCTTCCGCTCATCCGCGTCGCGAACAGCGGGATCAGCGTGGTAACCAACGCGCTGGGGCGGGAACGTGCCCGGCTGCCGCTCGGGGTACAGGGGATCCTGGATATCGCAATGCCCGGCCCGCTACCGGTCGAGACGTATTACGTTCAGTTCGGCGAGCTCCCTTTCGCGTTCGCAGTCCTGGCCTTGGGCGGCGGCGCCCTGGCAGGGCGGCGTCGCGCATGACGCTGGAATTGTCGCTGTTCGGCTTGGCGCTGGCCTTCGGCGGAGGGCTGGTCTCCTTCCTCTCGCCCTGCGTGCTGCCGCTGGTGCCGGGCTACGTCGCCTGGGTGGCGGGGACGGATCTCGCCACCGCGCGGGTGGAGCGCTGGCGGGCGCTCAGGCTGTCGGCGTTCTTCGTGCTGGGGTTCGGCCTGGTATTCGTGGGCCTAGGCCTCGGCGCGACCGCCATCGGCGGCCTGCTGCGGCGCTGGTCCTACGAGCTCACCGTCGCAGCGGGGCTGCTGCTCGCGGCGATGGGTTTCGTCCAGATGGGCCTGCTGCGCCTCGCGCCCCTGATGCGCGACCTGCGGTTGCGCACGGCAGCGGAGGGCGGCGGGCCGGCCTCGGCGACGCTAATCGGAGTCGCCTTCGGTTTCGGCTGGACGCCCTGCATCGGGCCGGTCCTTGCCGCCGTGCTTACCGCCGCCGCGCTGACGCCAGGCGCCGGGGCAGGATTGCTCGCCGCTTATGCCCTTGGGCTTGGCGTGCCGTTCCTGCTGGCCGCCTTCTACCTGCCGGCCGTCATGGCCCGGGCGCGGCGTCTCGGGCGGCTTGGCAGGGCACTGCAGATCGGCAGCGGGGCGGTCATGATGGCCTTCGGCATCGCGATCGCGACCGGCGAGATCACCGGGCTCGCCATCTGGTTCCTCGAAACCTTTCCCTGGCTGGCGAGGCTTGGCTGATGCGTCGTTGGGGCCTGCTCGCCGCGCTCGTCGCGGCCGTCGTGGATCAGGTGACCAAGGCCTGGGCGCTGGCGGCGCTGTGGCCGCCCTACAGCGAAGGAATCGCGCTGCTGCCCGTCCTCAACCTGCGGCTCGGCTTCAACACCGGCGTCACCTTCGGGATGTTCCGCGACAGCGCGGCCGAGGCCGTCTGGCTGCTCGTCGCGATCAAGCTCGCAATCGTCGGCTTGCTCGGCTGGTGGCTATGGCGCACGCGCCTGCGCACCGAGGCCGTCGGCCTTGGCCTCGTCATCGGCGGTGCGCTCGGCAACGTGGTCGACCGCGTACGGCAGGGCGCCGTCACCGACTTCGTGGACGCACATTACGGCGGCTGGCACTGGCCGACCTTCAACTTGGCCGACGTCGCGATCGTCTGCGGCGTCGGCCTGCTGCTGCTCGCCAGCCTGCGCACGCCGGCCGCGCCGCCATCCCGCATCCCCAAACCCGGAGAATCCGCATGATCGAGACCACGCCACGCCGCGCGCTGCTGCTCGGCTTCGCCGCTGTCGCGGCCGCCGCGCCGGCCTTCGCCCAGCAGGCGCAGCCGCCATTCCAGGTGACGCCACCGACCGATGCCACGCCGCGTCCGCTTCCGGCCGAGCGCTTCATCGGCCGCGAGGACGCGCCGGTGACGGTGATCGAGTATCACTCCCTCACCTGCGGCAACTGCGCCCGCTTCCACACCGAGATCTTCCCGCGCATCAAGCGCGCCTTCATCGAGCCCGGCCTGGTGCGCTTCGCGCTGCGCGACTTCCCGCTCGACCGCGTCGCCCTCGAAGCCGCGGCGGCGGCGCATTGCGCAGGGCCGGAGCGGTTCGAGACGCTGATCACGACGTTCTACACAAACAAGGAAAGCTGGGCGCACGCCCAGGACCCGCGCGCCTGGCTGCGTCGCACCACGCAGCTCGCCGGCGTGCCGGCCGAGCGGCTGGAGGCGTGCTGGAGCGACCGCGGCTTCCTCGATCCGATCTTCCAAACCCGCCTCGAAGGCACGCGCCAGTTCGGCGTGAATGCGACGCCGACCTTCGTCATCAATGGTCGGTCGCACCCCGGCGTGCTCTCCTTCGAGCGCTTCTCCGAGCTCGTCCGACCCCTTCTGCCGGCAGGCTCGGCACCACGCGGCTAAGGGCGCGGGGTTGAGCTTCCTGCTGGCTCCGGGCATCCCAATCCTCATGCGATCCCTCCCGACCCTTGGCGGCGTCACGTTGGCACTCGCCGCCGGAATGACCTTGGGCTCCCCGGCCATGGCAGCACCCTGCCCCATCGGCATGCCGATCGCCGGCGAGAAATCCTCGCCTTTCGGCGCGGCGCGTGGCGGGCGGGGCCACAGCGGCGCCGACATCCGGGCGCCGATCGGCTCGCCGGTGCGCGCCGCCTCGGGCGGCGTCGTCACCTTCGTCGGCCGCTTCTTCGACTACGGCCTGATGGTGGAGATCGAGCACTTCGACGGCAGTCGTGCCCGCTACGCCCACCTCGCGCGCTTCGCGCCGGGCCTTTCCAGCGGTGATCGCGTCCGCGCCGGGCAGGACATCGGCACCCTCGGCCGCACCGGCCGCACCACGGGGCCGAACCTGCATGTCGAGCTCCGGCGGCATGGCCGACCCGTTGACCCGTGGCCCTGGCTGACCCGCACCGCCTGCGCGGACTACCTGGAAGTCGCGGAGGCACCGGACAGCCCGGCCCGGTGAGGTCCGTCGCGATCTACGCCGCCGCGGCAGTTGCCGAGATCGCCGGCTGCTATGCGTTCTGGGCCTGGCTGCGCCTCGGCAAGTCACCGCTTCTGGCGGTGGCCGGCGTCGCGTCCCTTGTCGCCTTCGCCTGGCTGCTGACCTTGGTGGAAGTCGAGGCGGCCGGGCGCGCCTATGCGATCTATGGCGGCGTTTACATCGTTGCGACCCTCGTTTGGCTCCGCGTGGTCGAGGGCTTCCCGCCGGACCGCTGGGACGTCGTCGGCGGTGCCGTTGCCCTTGCTGGCGCCGCGATCATCCTGTGGGGTCCGCGCGGCGCATGACCGCCATCCTGCGAGAGCTCCGCGGACCGGTCCTCGCCCTCGTTCTCCTCGGCCTGTTCACACGCCTCCTCGCACCCCTTGCCGCCACAGCCGCGACCGAGCGCGCGGCCTTCGACGCCACGCTTCGGGCGAGCCTTTGCCTGTCCTCTGGTCTGTCCTCTGGTCTGTCCTCGCCCGATGCGCCGGATACTCCGGCTGCCGAGCCTGCCGGCCATTGCCCCCTGTGCCGCCTGCCGGACGCCGACCCCTTCGCGCCGCCTGCCGCGGCGCCGGCCCTGGCCGCGCCGGCCAGCTGGCCGTTGCTTGCCCCACCCGCAGCCTACCTCGCGGACGCAAGCTTGCCGCCGCCGCGTGGCCCGCCGCCGGCCCGCGCGCCGCCCCTCTCCCCGACGATTGGCTGAACCTGGTCGGCGATCCCGCAGGCCGTCACCCTCGTCCTGGAGCCCCTCTCATGCGTCGTTCCCTCCTGCGCGCGGCTGCGGCCGCCGCGCTGCTGTCAGCGCCCCCCGCCGTCGCGCACGACTACCGCGCCGGCGACATCGCCATCGGCCACCCCTGGACGCGCGCCATCGGCGCCGCCACGCCGACCGCCGCGGGCTACATGTCGCTCCGCAACGGCGGCGCGGCGCCCGACCGGCTCATCGGTGCCAGCTCGCCACGTGCGCGCAGCGTCGAAATCCACGAGATGACGATGACCGACGGCGTGATGCGCATGCGCCCGCTCGCCGGCGGCATCGCGATCCCGCCCGGCGGCACGGCCTGGCTGCGGCCAGGCGGCACCCACCTCATGCTAATCGGCCCCGCCGGCCCCTTCGCGCAAGGCGAGAACGTGCCCGTCACGCTGCGCTTCGAGCAGGCCGGCGAGGTGACCGTGGATCTCGAAGTCGCTCCCGCCGGCGCGCGCGACGCCGCAACCCACGGGCATTGACGATGCTGCGCACGATCCGATGGGCGGCCTGGGGCGGCGTCGCCGTCCTGGGCTTCCTGCTGCTGGCGACCGCCGGCGGCTGGCTCGTCACCGACGGCCCGCTCGGCGACGGTCGCGTTGCCAGCGGGCCGGCGAGCCTGCCGATCGGCGGCCCCTTCGCGCTGACCGATCATCGCGGCCGTGAGGTGACGGAGGCGGATTTCCGCGGCAAGCCGGTCGCGATCTTCTTCGGCTTCACGCATTGCCCGGACGTCTGCCCGACGACGCTCGGCGAGATGACAGGCCTCATCGAGGCGCTCGGCCCCGCTGCCGACCGCCTGCACTGGCTTTTCGTCAGCGTGGACGCCGGCCGCGACACGCCGGAAACGATGGCGGGCTACCTGGAAGCCTTCGACGGCCGAATCCTCGGCCTCTCCGGCACCGAGGCGCAGGTCGAGCAGGCGGCGCGATCCTTCCGCGTCTACTACCGCCGCGTGGCGCTGGAAGGCGGGGGCTACACGATGGACCACTCGGCGAGCATCTTCCTGCTCGACGCCGCCGGGCGCTTCGCGGGAACGGTGGACTACAAGGAAAGCGAGGCGGTGGCGCTGGAGAAGCTGCGGTTGCTCGTCAGGGGGAGCGGCGCGGGGTGAAGTGCTATGGGCCGCTTGCCAAGGTAATGACGCCCCGCCTGCGGCGGGGCGCCGTGCCGCGCGTCAATTGCGACCTCGGTTGCTGTTCGGCCGTGACCAGATCAGCTCGTATTCGTCGTCGCCCGTGGCGAAGAGGCTCGCCTGGATCGGCGCCGCCAGTGACGGATCGTCGAGCTTCACCGAGAGGTAGTCGCGGCCCTCGCCGGAGGTCTTCCGCCAGGCCGCGCCGATCTCGGCGCGGCCGGAGAACACCCGGAAGTCGGGTGCCTTGTCGCTGGCCTTTTCGACGGGCCTGATCTGCACCTTGGCGTCGAGCGTCAGCGTCGAGACCGTGCCGTTGAAGCCGTCGCCGGTGCGGGTGAAGGTGCCGATGGTCGCCATGATCGTCTCCTGTCTGTCTCTCGGGACCGCGCCGATCGCGGCCTCGATGGCGATCGTCCGGCCCGGGGCGGGCGACGACGCACTCCGCAGGGGCCGGAGCGCAGCGGAGGACGGAGCGGCGAGACTTTCTTGCCTCGCGAGGAATGGCCGCAGGCCAGGGGAAGAAAGTCGCAGCGGCGCCGTTGCGGCAAGGCGCCCGAGGCGAAGCCGGCCCTGGGCCAGATCAAGCCGGGAGAGGACGCGTGGCGCGGTAACGGGGGCAAGAGGGAGGGATGGCGTTCCAAGAGCCTCTGTTTCCCACCGGCGCGCAGCGGCGTGGTCTCGGCGCCGATCCGCGCCAACTCAGGCCGATGGCGAAATGCCGTGCGACGAGGCACCACCGATCACCGTCGGTGTTCGTGAGCCGCCATCGTGGGCGGATGGCCTCGGGCGCTGCGGCGGCGGTCGTGGCGCCACGGGGCCGCATGGGTTCGCGAGGCGGCGAAGAAGTGCGACCGGCGGTACGGGCCATGTAGCGGTCAGGCCATGCATCGAGCGGTGCCAGGCGATCAGCCCGCCGACGATGCGCGCGGCCTCGCGTTCCGCCAGCGGCCGCGGCCAAGCTGGGTGGTGAAGCCGGAACAGTTCCACGGCCTCCGTCCACGCGGCATCTTCCGGCATGCCTCGGCGCATCGCGCCGTCGAAATGCACCGCCGCCGCGCGGGCGGCAGGCACGTCCAGGTCGGGTGGCGGGGCGTGGGTATCGGGGCTGCCGGCGAGCATGCCGGCACCCTACAGCCATAGCGAACACAACGCGAACATCTTCGCGGCAGGCCCGGGCGCGGCTGGTGGATAACTCACGCGCCGGCGCGGCGCTCGCGCACGTAGTTCAACAGGTCCGCGCCGGAATACGGCGATCCGTACACCCCCGCCGACGACGAGAACCACGCATCCTCGGCATCGCCGTTCTCGTCGCGCTTCACGTCCACGACGCGCCAGCCTTCCTCGGCCTGCTCGGCAACCCACGCGCGGCACGCCGCTTCGTCGTCGGCGTCGGCCTGCAAGCCGGACCAGTTGCCGTTGACGAGCGCCGAGGCCCACGACGCCGGCGCGACGACGGTCTCAACTTCCCAAGGCCGCCCCTTGCGGGGCGCGCTGGCGGCGCTCACGGCGCCGCTCCCTCTTCCGCCGCCGCATGCAGCCAGTCGGCGGCCTGCTGCGCCTTGCTCGCCGCCGTGAAGATCGCGCGGGCGTCGCCGCGCAGCAAATCCAGCCAGTTCGCGACGTATTGCGCGTGGTCCTGCCGTGGCTCCGTCGCCAGGCCGAGCGTCGCCGAGAGGAACGCTGCGCCGAGTTCGGCCACGAGCTCCTCCGCCGCATAGGCCTCGCTCCGGAACCGGCCCGACAGGTCCCGCGCCAGCCGCGAGGCATGGCCCGTCCAGTGCGTCACCTCATGCGCCAGCGTGCCGTAGTAGCCGGGTGCGTCCCGAAAATCCGCGAAGGGCGGCATCTGCACCTGGTCGGTTGCCGGCACGTAGAAGGCCCGCGTGCCGCCGTGCCGCACGGTGAGGTTGGGCAGGCGGGAGAAGAAGCCTTCCGCCGCCGTGATGCGCCGGTCCTCGGACAGCACGGGTACGCCGTCGGCGGGCGGGACGTAGCCGTCCACCTGCGCCACGTTGAACACGCTGTAGGCCTTCGCCCAGGGGCCGCGCTTGCGGCCCTCCTGCTCGCCGTCCTCGGCGTCGTCGCCCTTCCGCCGGTCCGGGCACTGCCAATAGACGACCGTCGTCGCCTTCTCGCCGCCGCGCACCTGCGCGCCGAGCGCCTGCCATTGCCGATAGGTGCCCCACAGGCCGGCCGCGTAACCCTTCGCCTCCGCTTCGCCCCACAGGATGACCGTGTTGATGCCGCGATAGCCGGCCCGGCTTGCCACGTTTGCCGGCAGGCTGGTCGGCATGCCGCCGCCGCGCCGCCGGTGCCAGGGCATTCGCCAGTCCTTCCCCTTGGCGGCACCCTCTTCGATCGCCGCCACGATGCGGTCCGTGACCCTGCGGTAGGTGTCGGCCCGGTTGGCCGTGTCGGTCTCGCTCATCGGTCTCTTCGCCTTTCGTCTCGGGAGCAGCGCGCTGCTCCCTTGGCGTCGCCGAGACCGGGGAAGGGGGGGTGGCATGCGGGCGGGCGTGGCCGGGTTGCCGGCGAGGGAAGCGGCTTCGCTTCCTGCTGACGGCGGCCTGGCCATGCCGTAGGCGGCATGCCTGGGGGACCTTGGGGCTGAGCCCCGGGTCCTCCTTCGGGGCCGCGTCCGCGGCCGGCATCGCCTTAGCTTCGATTGATCAATCGAAAATCCCACACGGCGGCACGCCGCTCGGCAATCGAGTCGTCCCGCCCGTCCCACGCGAGGGAGTTCGTTCGCTTCGGTTTCGTGATCGCGGCTGCGCTTGATGCGCGCGAGTCCAGCCTGCTACCCACACGCATAAGTGGTGGAGCGATTACCGACATGATGAAGTCGGTTTGCTGTTCTGGTTTGCTATTGATGAGCATCGCCGCCGCCACGCCGGCCGTTGCCGACGATCTCTGGGGCTGCGAGGTCATGCTCTGCCTCGCCAATCCGGGCGGCTGGTCCGCCATTCCGGCCTGCCATCCGCCGATGGACCGCCTGCGCCAGCACCTCGCGCGCAAGCGGCCCTTTCCGTCCTGCCCGCAGGCCTCGGCCCCTGCCGCGCCCCTGCCCGTGCCGGTGTCGCCGGGAGGTCGCTCCTGACGATGAAAACCTGCACGAACCGCGCGTTCGCGTTTCCGATTCAGCCTGATACGCCTATTCCGGTCGCCGAGGGGGGCCGGAGCGAATCGTGGATTGCGTCGTCCAGGAAGCCGACATCCGCGCCGGTCTCGACGCCGGCGGCGAGATCGAGAGCATCGTCGTCCTCGCCACCAGAGGGCCGGACGGCGACACCGACTACGTTCCCTACCTCCTGCCGAGCTGGCGGCGCGGCTTCGTGGTGCTCGGCCTGTTCCGCGGGCCGGGCCTGCGCGGCTACCGCGACCTCGACCGGCTCGTGCGCTTCCTGCGCGGCGAATTCCGCTACGCCGGCATCATCCAACTCGCCCTTGAGGACGATCCCAAGCTGTCCAAGCACCGTTCGCTTTCCGTGGCGCGCGCCGCGGCGTCACCGGAGAATGCCGCGCAGCGCGAGGAGGCCCGTGCGCAGGCCCGTTCCGCCGCAAAGGGCAAATCCAAGCGCAACACCGCCACCCGGATCGCGGAGCTGGAGCGCCAAGTGGCCACGCTGCTCCGGACCAGGAAGGCGAACGGCAACGGCCCGCCGCCGGACGGCGCGGCCGACTGATCCCCCGCGCGGCCGGAGGACGGCCGCGTGATCCTCGAACTCGCCGCCTTCGCGCATCTTGCCGCGACCTGCGCGCCCTCCGTCGCGCCGGAGACGCTCGCCGCCGTCGCGCGGACCGAGAGCGGCTTCAACGTCAACGCGATCAACCTCAACGGGCCGGGCGGGGGCACGCAGGCCGTGGGCACGCGGGAGGAGGCGATCGCGCTCGCGACGGAGCTGATCGTCGTGCGGCGGCGGTCCGTGGATCTCGGGCTGATGCAGGTGAACAGCGCGAACCTGCCGCGCCTCGGCCTCAGCATCGCCGAGGCCTTCGATCCCTGCCGCAGCCTCGCCGCCGGCGCCCGCGTGCTGGCCGAGGGCTACGCCGTCGCGCAGCGCGGCGAGCCCGATCCGCAACGGGCGCTCCGTGTGGCGCTGAGCCGCTACAACACCGGCCATCCCGAGCGCGGCTTTGCCAATGGCTACGTCGCCCGCGTCGAGGGATCGGCCGAGCGGGTGGTGCCGGCCCTCCGGCTCCGCGGCGAGGCGTCACAAGACCCCACACCCCCTGCCAGTCCATCTGCCGGCCCCGCGCCGCTCGGCGGGCCGGCGGCCTGGGACGTGTTCGGACAAGCGCGGCAGGCGCGCCAGCACGTCTATCCGTCACCAGACCCCACGCCCCCGGCCGCGTCCGCCCCGGCATCACCCGGCGCGGCGACGCTCACCGCCGATCGGTCCTCCAGCAGGGAACCCGCCCCATGACTCCCCTTCCCTTCCGGCCTCTCGCGCTTGGCCTCCTGGCCGCCGCCGCCGTGCTCTTCGCCGGGGATCCCGCCCTCGCCCAGGGGGTAGGCGGCGGAGGCTCGCTCGAAACCTTCCTCACCAACATCGTGAACATCATCACCGGCCGCGTCGGCCAGCTGATCGCCGTGCTGGCGATCGCGCTCAGCGGCATCGCCTGGATGATGGGCGCGGCCTCGCCGCGCGCCTTCTTCGGGACGGTCGCCGGCGTCGCCATCGTATTCTCGTCGGCCTGGATCGTGCAGCAGATCACCGGCGGCGGCGGCATCTGACGATGGAGGAGGCGCGCCTCACCGAGGACCCGCTGTTCCTGGCCTGCACCCGGCCGGCCATGGTGTGGGGTGTGCCGATCGAGGCCATGGCGATCAACGCCATGCTGACCAGCCTGATCTTCATCCTGATGAAGAACCCGCTCTACGGCGTCGCCGGCATCGGCCTGCACGTCCTGTTCCGCGCGCTGGCCGACCGCGACCACAACGCCTTCCGCGTGCTGTTCCTGTGGGTCGAAACCAAGGGGCGGTCGCGCAACGGCGGCCTGTGGGGCGGCTCCTCGGCCAGCCCGCTCGACCTGCGCCCGGTGCGCCGCGCACGGGAGCTGCGCGTCCATGCGTAGCGCGCTCCGCCTCCGCGGCATGACGGCCGCGCTGCCGCCGGCGGCGGCCCGCGCGATCCGCCGCGAGCGCGTGGCGGGCGACTACCTCCCCTATCTCGGCCACGCCGCGCCGGGCGCGCTGCTGCTGGACGACGGCGGCCTGCTCGGCATGTTCCGCCTCGACGGGGTCGCCTGGGAAACGGCCGACCCGGACGAGGTGAACGGCCACCATGCGCGGCTGAACACGCTGCTGCGCAACGTCGCCTCCGACCGCCTTGTGCTGTCGGTCCATGTCGTCCGCACCTTCGCCGACGCCGGCGAATACCCCGAGGGCCGCTTCCGGAGCGGCTTCGCCGCGGCGCTCGACGCCGCCTACCGGGAGCGCCTGCTCGGCCGCACGCTCTACCGCAACCACCTCTTCCTGTCCGTCCTGCGCCGCCCGCCCCTGCCCGCCGGCGAGTGTGTCGGCGCCTGGCTGGCGCACAGCCGCGCCCCGTCGCGGGAGGCGACGGCCGCCACGCTGAGCGGCCTGGACGACGCGATGGGCATGCTGGGGGCCGATCTCGCCGGTTACGGCGCCGTGCGGCTCGGCCTGCGCGAGGCGCGCGGCGTCGCCTTCTCGGAGATCGGCGAGGCGCTGCGCCTGGTGCTCATCGGCACGGACCATCCGGTGCCCCTGGTGAACGGCCACCTCGGCGGCGCGATCCTGACCGACCGCGTCATCGTCGGCCGCGAGGCGGTCGAGCTGCGCGGCCCCGCCGGCTCGACCTACGCCGCTGTCTTCGGCCTGCGGGAATACCCGGCCACCACTTGGCCCGGCCAGTTCGACGCGATCCTCTCCGCCCCCTACCGATGCGTGCTGACGCAGGCCTTCGGCTTCCTGTCGAAGGCCGCCGGCCAGGGCGTCTTGACGCGCAAGCAGAACCAGATGGTCAGCGCCCAGGACAAGGCCGCCTCGCAGCGGGAGGCGCTGAGCGACGCCGCCGACCTCCTGCAATCCAACGCCTTCGTCATGGGCGACCACCACCTCTCGTTGATGGTGCTGGCCGCCGGCCTGCCGGCGCTCGCCGACGCGGCCGCCGAGGCCCGCCGAGACCTGGCCGACGGCGGCGCCGTCGTGGTTCGCGAGGATCTCGGCCTGGAAGCCGCCTACTGGGCGCAGCTTCCCGGCAACGCCCGCCTCCGCGCCCGGCCGGGCGTCGTCAGCTCGCGCAACCTCGCGGCCATGGCGCCGCTGCACGGCTATCCGCGCGGCGCCGCACGCGGCCAGTGGGGCGAGCCGGTCGCGCTGTTCCGCGCCTCCGGCGGCACGCCCTTTCGCTTCCACTTCCACGTCGGCGACCTCGGCAACGTCGCGATGTTCGGCCCCTCCGGCTCGGGCAAGACGACGCTGCTCGGCTTCCTGCTGGCCATGGCCGAGAAGGCCGGCGCGCAGGTCGTGCTGTTCGACAAGGACCGCGGCGCGGAGATCCTCGCCCGTGCCATCGGCGGTACCTACCTCGTCCTGCCCTCTGGCGAGCCGACCGGCCTCGCACCGCTCAAGGCGCTGACGAACGGGCCGGCCGACCTCGAATTCCTGGCCGGCTGGGTGCGTGGCCTCGTCGCACCCGACGGCGCCCCGCTGCCGGCCGAGGACGAGCGCCGCATCGAGCTCGGCCTCGCCGCCGTCATGGCCCTGCCGCCCGAGGCGCGCTCGCTCGGTGAGCTGCGCGCCTTCCTAGGCCAGTCCGACCCGGAGGGCGCCGGCGCCCGGCTGGAGAGGTGGTGCGCCGGCCGCGCCCTCGGCTGGGCCTTCGACGGCGAAGCCGACGCGGTCTCGCTCGCCGCACCCTTCCTCGGCTTCGACATGACGGCCGTGCTGGACGATCCTGCCGTGCGCGGCCCGGTCATGGCCTACCTGTTCCATCGGATCGAGGCGCTCCTCGACGGGCGGCGCCTTGTCGTCGCCATCGACGAGTTCTGGAAGGCGCTTGCCGACCCCGCCTTCCGTGCCGTCGTCAACGACAAGCTCAAGACCATCCGGAAGCTCAACGGCGTGATGCTGCTGGCGACGCAGTCGCCGCGCGACGCGCTGGCCAGCCCGATCGCCCATTCCCTCGTCGAGCAGTGCCCGACGCAGCTCCTCATGCCGAACCCGCGCGCGGCCGAGGACGACTACCGCGACGGGCTGAAGCTGACTGGGCCGGAGTTCCGGATGGTCCGCGAGGACCTCGCCGTCGGCGGACGCGGACGGTTCCTCGTGAAGCAGGGCACGGCCTCCGTCGCCTGCGACCTCGACCTCACTGGTCTGGAGGACCTCGTCGCCGTGCTGTCGGGGCGCGCGGCGACGGTCGCGCTGATGGAGCGGCTACGGGCAGGGCATGGGCCGGCGCCGGAGGAATGGCTGCCAGCGTTCCGGCGCGAATGGCGAACGGCAGGGGCATGAGGGAGGGAAGCATGCGGAGGGCGATCCTGGCGGGGGTGGCGGTGCTTGGGATGGCGGCAGGGGCGCGGGCGCAAATTCCGGTCACCGACGCGGCGAGCCTCGCGCAGCACATCCAGCAGGTCACGCAGCTCACCCAGCAGCTCACCGTGCTCCAGCAGCAACTGGCGCAGGCGCAACAGATCTACGGCTCGCTGTCGCGGCTGACCGACGTAAACGGGCTGGCTGGCAGCCTCATGGGCGGCGGCATCCGCTCGCCGCTGCCGACGAACGCCTATGACGCCGGGATGCTGCTGTCCGGCGCCGGCAGCCCCTCGGGCCTCGGCCCGCTCGGGGGCATGGTGTCGGGCGCGCTCGGCCGCACGCAGGTCTTCGCGCCTTCGGGCGGCGACTTCCACTCGACCGAGCTGGTGCGGAACGCGCAGGCGATCGCCGGCTCGCTCGGCATGGCGCAGCGCCTCTACCAGGCCGCCGTGGACCGGCTGCCTGGCCTCCAGGAACTCCAGGCGCGGCTTTCGACCGCGCAGGATCCCAAGGAGACGATGGACTTGCAGGCCCGCATCGCAACCGAGCAGGCCTTCATCGCCACGCAGCAGCAGCAGGCCCAGGCGGTGATGATGTGGCAGGCGGCCGAGGAGCGCAGCACCGAGCAGCGCCGGCGCGAGGAGATGCGCCGCGACCTCGAATCCACCTCCGGCGCGCTGCTGCGCTGACCATGCGTGGTCTCGCCGCCTCCTTCCTAGCCGTTGCCCTCGGCGCTCTGCCCGCCGCGGCGCAGGAGGCGCGCGACGGCCGCACCGTCGAGTGGTACGGCCGCAATCCCTACATGCGCATGACGGTCCTCGACCAGTGCCGCAACGACCCGGGGCGGCTGCGGAATCATCCGGACTGCATCAACGCGCAACGCGCCGACCTCGCCGATGCAAGCCGCCGCCTGACGGGCACCTACCAGGGCAGCCCGAACACGCCGGAGTGGTTCTCGCACCATCCCGACATGCGCCGCACGGCGCTCGGCGCTTGCCGCAACATGAACGCCGAGGCCCGGCGCCAGTACGGGCTCTGCGAACCCGCGCGGCAGTCCATCGTCAACGACCAGCTGCGCCTGACCGGCCGCCTGCCGGCGGAGGTCCAGGTCAGGTGATCACCGACATCTTCAGCCAGGTGAACAACCTCATCGAGGTGCCCTTCCTGGCGCAGGTGGATGCTCTGATCGGGGCGCTCGTCGGATGGCTGGCGGGGCCGATGGCAACCGCGCTCGTCATCTACGTCGCGCTCACCGGCTTCATGGTGATGCGCGGCCTTACGCAGGAGACCTTCGCGGCCCTGCTCGGCCGCATCGTGCGGCTCTGCCTCGTCGCGTGGATCGCCATGAACGCGGCCGTCTACAACGAGTGGGTCCGTGACCTCTTCCTGACGACGCTACCGACCGAACTGGCGAACGCGATCACCGGGATCACCGGGGCGTCCCTGCCCTCGGCCGCGGCCTTCGACACGATCTGGCGCAAGGCGATCGGCGTCGGGATGGCCGTCTGGAGCACGCTCGGCTGGACCGACATCGGCCCGTCGCTCGCCGTGATCTTCATGTGGGTCTGCGCCGGCGTCGCCGTCGCCTTCTCCTACCTGGTCTGGCTGACCTCTCGGATCGGCCTCGCCCTGGTCATCGCCGTCGGCCCGATCTTCGTCGCCTTCGCGCTGTTCCCGGCGACCCGCGCCCTGTTCGAGCGCTGGCTCGGGCAGGCCGTGCAGTTCATCGTGCTCGGCGCCCTCGCCGTCATGCTGCTGCAACTCATGATCCTGGCCGAAGGCGCCCTCGTGGACCGCATCGTCGCCTCGGGCGGCGCCTCGCCGGCGCAGCGGCTCCAGATGCTCCTCGCCGTCTGCGTGTTGTTCATCATCTGCGCTATGCTCGCGATGCAGCTTCCCGGCCTCGCCGCGGGCCTCGCCGGCGGCTTCTCCTTCCATACCGGCGCCCTCGCCCGCCTCACCTTCGGCAATGCCATCGCCGCAGCACAGAGGCTGCCGGACGCCCGGACGCGCGGCGCCGCCATCGTCCATGCCGGCGCATGGACCGCGACGACCGCACGCCGCCTCTCCACGGGCAGCGGCGGCAGCATCCGTCCCCGCCTGACCACCTCCCCGCCCCGGCTCCCATAGGAACCCCTCCATGCGTGCGCCCCGCGCGGACTGCGCCCGACGAAAGGAACAGAACCGGAATCACTTGGCTGTCGCGCTTCTCGCGCTGCTGGCGCTCGCCGGCTGCTCCAACAGCGCGCCGCCCGGCTGCACGGGCGCCGTCCGGCAGCTCAACCCGGACCGCTGGCAGGCGACGCCGAACGACCTGGTTGCGCCGCGCCGCGTCGCCTCGACGGCGTGCCCGGCGCCGACGCTCGCCGGGGTCGCGCGGGAGGATGCCGACGCGTGAATGCCATCCCCCCTGCCCCGCCCTCGCCCGCCGAGGCCGCCTTCGCGACGCGCACGATCCCGGCCGATCCGGAACTGCTCGCCGCCTACTTCGCCCAGGTGCGGAGCTTCGAGGCCGACCGCCTGCGCGACGAGCGCCGCTCCCGCCGCCTCGCCTGGACGGTTGCCGCCGCGGCCTCCGGCGTCGCCTTCGCCGCCTGCATCGCCGTGGCCGGCCTGACGCCGCTCAAGACGGTCGTCCCGCTCGTCTTCCGGGTGGATGCGGCGACCGGGATCGTGGATGCCGTCCACGATCTCCGCGGGGGGCCACAGACGCAGACCGAGGCCGTCGCGCGCTACTTCATCGCCCGCTACCTGCGCGCCCGCGAGGGCTACGCCTTTGCCGAAGCCGAATACCAGTTCCGCGTCGCCTCCCTCCTCAGCGCCCCGGCCGAGCAGGCGCGCTACGTCGCCTGGTTCCGCGGTTCGAACCCGGAAAGCCCGCAGGTCACCCTCGGCCGCGACGGCACCGCGCGCGTGGCCATCCGCTCCATCAGCTTCATCGGCCCGAAGCTCGCGCAGGTGCGATGGACGCGCGAGGTGCGCCACGGGGAAGGCCGCACCGTGGACACCTCGCATTGGGTCTCCACCCTCGGCTTCGACTGGTCGCGCAACGCCATCGGCAACCAGGACCGGCTGGAGAACCCGCTCGGCTTCCTCGTCACCGACTACCGCGTCGATCCGGAGGCGCCATGACGCGCGCCGCGATCGCCGCTCTGCTGCTCGCCGGCCTGTCCGTCGCGCCGGCCCTTGCGCTCCAGGAGCCGCAGGCCGGCACGCGAGACCCTCGCGTGCGGACCGTCGTCTACGACGCGATGAACGTCGTGCGGATCGTCGGCACGGTCCTCGCTTCGACGCAGATCGTCTTCGGGCCGGAGGAGGACATCGCGCACGTCGCGGTCGGCGACGCCGCCGCCTGGCAGGTGGCACCCGCCGCCAACCTGCTCTTTCTCAAGCCGACGGAGCTGCGCGAGCCGACCAACATGCAGGTCGTGACGCGCCGCCGAGACGGCGAGCGGCGCAGCTACCAGTTCGAGCTCCGCGCCCGCAACGGCGCGATCACCGGCGACGACGCCGACGTGATGCTCAAAGTGATCTTCCGCTACCCTGACGACGAGCGCCGCGCCGCTGCCGCCCGGGCAGCTGAGGCGCGTGCCGCGGCGACCGAGCGCCTGGCGCGCGACCGCCTCGACGTCGATCACTTCTACGGCCCGCGCAACTGGCGCTACTCGGCGCAGGGCTCGGCCGCGATCGAGGCGACGGAGGTCAGCGACAACGGCCGCCTGACCGCCTTCCGCTTCCCCGGCAACGCAGAGGTGCCGGCGATCTACGTCGTGGCGCCGGACGGCTCGGAGGCGATCGCGCAGCGCACGGTGCGCGGCGAGCTGGTGCTCGTCCACGCGACGGCGGCGCAGTTCCGCCTGCGGCGCGGCAGCGAGGTGCTCTGCATCTTCAACCACGCCTACGACCCGGTCGGCCAAAGCCCCGGCACCGGCACGATCACGCCGGAGGTCGCGCGCGGCGTGCGCACGCCGGGGAGCGCGCCGCGATGAGCGGCACCCCGGAAATCCCGCCGGACGGCGTCGAGGGGGAGCGCACCGTCTCGGCCGTCGCCGGCGAGCAGCGCCGCCGGCTCTCCCGATCGCAGGGCGTCGCGCTGATCGCGCTCGCCGGCGGCCTCGCCTCGCTTTTCATCCTGGTCCGGCCGGAGACGCCGCCCGCCGATCCCCGCGCCGAGCGCGAGGCCGAGGCGCTGCGCGTCGGCCAGCGCGGCGCCTTCGAACCGGCGCGCCTGCCGCCGGCGCCCCCTCCCCTGCCCGCGACGCCCATCTCGCTTCCGGTCCTCCCGCCGGCTCCGCCGCCGCTGCCTATCGCGCCGCTGCAATTGCCCGGCGGCCCGGCGCAGGACCCGCTCGCGGCGGCGCGCCGCGCGCCGCTGATGGCCTTCGGCGGCCAGGGGAGCACGGCAGCCGCCACGGCGCCGGCGGGTGCTTCCACGGCCGCGCCGGACGCCGAGGACAACGAGCTCGCCGCGCGCCTGGTGCCGACGCGCCTCGAAGGCGTGCGCGCCAACCTGCTGCGCAACCGGCCGATGCTCGTCACGCAGGGCACCGTCATCCCCTGCGTGCTGGAGACTGCGCTCGACAGCACCCTGCCGGGCTTCTCGACCTGCGTCCTGCCGCGCGACGTGCTCGGCTCGACCGGCACCGTCGTCCTGCTGGAGAAGGGCACGCGCATCGTCGGCGAGTTCCGCGGCGGCATGCGCCAGGGTCAGCGCAGGCTCTTCGTGCTGTGGACCCGCGCCGAGACGCCGCACGGCGTCGTGGTGAACCTCGCCAGCCCCGCAGCCGACCCGCTCGGTCGCAGCGGCTTCGACGGCGAGGTAGATACCCGCTTCTGGGACCGCTTCGGCGGTGCGCTTCTGCTTTCCCTCGTGGACGGCGCGGTCGCCTATGCTGGCGATCAGGTCGGCGACGGCGCGACGCGCTACTACGGCTACGGCGCGACCGCCGGTCGCGGCGCGGCAGCCGAGGCGATCCGCAACACCATCAACATCCCGCCCGTTCTCCGGAAGAACCAGGGCGAGGAGGTCTCGATCTTCGTCGCGCGCGACCTCGACTTCTCCGGGGTCTACGACGTGCGCCTGACTGGACCGCGCGCCCGATGACGAGATCCGGCGAACGCACGCTGCGGATGCTGCTGGAGCCGCTCGCGGCTTGGCTCGCCGACCCGCCCACGACCGAGGTCTGCGTGAACATGCCCGGCGAGGCCTTCGTCGAGCGGCGCGGCGCCTGGGAACGGCACGACGTGCCGGTGCTGGACTTCGCCCGCCTCGATGCGATCGCCACCCTGGCGGCGGCGATGACGGCGCAGGACGTGGGACCGTCCCGCCCGCTCTGCGCGACCGTGCTGCCGGACGGGCAGCGCGTGCAGGTGGTCCGCCCGCCGGCCGTCGCACCCGGCACGCTGAGCCTCACCATCCGCAAGCCGAGCGCCTGGGCGCCGTCGCTTGACCTGCTGCGGGAGGGCGGCTCCTTCCACGGCACCGGCGCCGCCGACGGCGCGCTGCCGGAAGCCGACGCCGGGCTGCTCGCGCAGCTCGCGGCACGCGACTGGCCGGGCTTCCTCGCCGCCGCCGTGCAGGCGCGGAAGAACGTCGTGCTCTGTGGCGCGACCGGCAGCGGCAAGACGACCGTTGCCAAGGCGCTGATCCGCGCCATCCCCGAGCACGAGCGCGTCGTCACGATCGAGGACACGCCCGAGCTCGACGTGCCGCACGCGAACCGCGTCCACCTGTTCTACTCGAAGGGCGCGCAGGGCCTCGCGCAAGTCACAGCCGGCGACCTACTGGAAGGCTCGCTCCGCATGCGCCCCGACCGCGTGCTGCTCCAAGAGCTGCGCGACGGCTCGGCCTTCACCTGGCTGCGCGGCGCCGCCTCCGGCCATCCCGGCTCCATCACCACGCTGCACGCCGACGGCGCGCGCGGTGCCTTCGACGCGATGGCGCTGATGGTGAAGGAGCATCCCGCCGGCCGCCACCTCGCCGACGCGGACGTACGCACCCTGCTGCGCCAACTCGTGGACGTCGTCGCCCACTGCGACCGCAGCACCGGCCGCTTCCTCATCACCGAGGTCTGGTTCGACCCGGCCGCGAAGCGCCGAACCCTCCCTCCTGCCCCTCTCGCTGCCGAGTGACTTCCTTCGCCACCTGGCCGCTGCCGGCGAAGGCGTTCGGCGTCATGCTCGCCATGGGCGTGCTCGCCGCGCTCTGGTCCGCCGTCGCGTCGCTCGTATTCCTCATTGGCACGGGGCTGCTGGATGCGCAGCGCGACATGCCGTTCACGCAGTTCTGGACCTACCTGCGGCACCATCCGGACCATCCCGTGGTCGGCCTGTGGCTGCGCATCGCCGGCGGCGTCGCGACCGCGCTCGTAGTCGCGATGCTCGCCGCCGCCGCGATCCGCCGTATGCGCCTGGGCGCCCGCCCGCTGCACGGCGAGACGGGTTACGCCGACGAGCGGGAGCTCCGTGCCAACGGCTTCCGCGAGGAGCGCAACGGCATCCATGTCGGCCGCACCGGGCGCGGCCGCTACCTCACCTTCGGCGGGCCGGAGCATGTCGCGCTCTACGCGCCGACGCGCTCCGGCAAAGGCGTCGGCGTCGTCATCCCGAATTGCCTGCTGTGGGACGGCAGCCTCGTCGTCCTCGACGTGAAGAAGGAGAACTGGGCGGCTAGCGCCGGTATCCGCGCCGCGGCCGGGCAGCGTGTCTTCCTCTTCGACCCGCTCGATCCGGAGGGCCGCACCGCCCGCTACAACCCGCTGAGCTACGTCCGCCGCGGCACGATCGACGCCTTCGACGACATCCAGCGCATCGCGCAGATGCTCTACCCGGAGGTCTCGGGCGAGCAGGAATTCTGGACCAACAGCGCGCGCTCCGCCTTCATCGGCGTCACCGCCTTCCTCGCCGAGACGCCGGAGCTGCCGCTCACGCTTGGCGAGGTGCTGCGCATGTTCTCGCGCCGCGACCTGCAGGGCTACCTTACCGGCATGATCGAGGCACGGCGCCTCGCCGGTACGCCCCATTCTTCCGCCTGCATCAACGCGCTGAACGACTACCTCGCCGGCTCGGCCGACACCGTCAGCGGAGTACGGAAGTCCGTCACGACGAAGCTCGTGCTGTGGTTCAACCCGCGCATCGACGCGGCGACGGCCGAGAGCGACTTCGACCTCCGGCTGCTGCGCCGGAACCTCCATGCCATCTACGTCGGCGTCACGCCGGACAACATCGACCGGCTGCGGCCGCTGCTCGCGCTGTTCTTCCAGCAGGTCGTGGACGTGACGGTGAAGACGTTGCCGCAGCACGATCCGGCGGCGCGCCATCAGGTGCTCATGGTGCTCGACGAGTTCCCGCTGCTCGGCGCGATGCCGACGCTGACGAGCGCCTTCGCCTTCGTCGCCGGCTACGGCGTGCGCATGCTGCTCGTGCTCCAGAGCAAGGCGCAGATGCGGGCGGCCTACGGCCCGGACGTGGCGGCGACCGTGCTCGACAACTGCGGCGCCGAGGTCGTCTTCGGCACGAAGGACCTGGCGCTGACGAAGGAACTGTCGGAGCGGCTGGGCTACGACACCGTCGAATCCCTTACCCGCTCCGGCCCGCGCTTCGGCGGCTGGTGGAAGCGCGACCGGCAGAACGTTAGCGCCTCCGCGCAGCGCCGCGCGCTGATGCTGCCGCAGGAGATCGCGCGCCTCGGCCCGCGCGAGGAGATCGTGCTGCGGGCTGGCATGCGCCCGATCCGCGCGACGCGGATCCGGCACTACGAAGAGACGCGCTTCACGCGCCTTCTGCGCCCGGCACCGGTCGTGCCGCCGATCCGGATCGAGGTACGCTACGACGCCGCGCCGCCGCCCGCTGCCGAACAGGCGCCCCCTGCCCCGCCCGCCCCGATGCAGCCGCACCAGGCGGACGCGCTGTGGGCGACGATCGCCGGCGCCTCTGTCGATCTCTCCGGCATGCGCCTCGACGACGGGAAGGCCGCCGTTGCCTCGCTGATCGGCGCGCTCCCGACGGCCGGAGGCGAGGGCGGCGCGAAGCCGCGCCCCCGGTCGCGGAAGGCTGGCTGATGGATGGCGAGGCGCCCCTGCTGATCCCGCGCCGCATCCGCGAGCGCGTCGCCCGGGCCGTCGCGGCCCTGCGGGAGGAGATCGCGGCCGAGCTGGACCGCACACGGTGTGCGGTCCCCGGCCCGGAACACGTCGTCACCGCCGAGGAAGGCCGCGCCTGGATCGAGGCCGTGGTCGCCGCCCTGCCGGTGCGAACGGAGGGAGGCCCCTGACCATGCTGAAGCGCGCCCGCGAGGCCCTGAAGCCGACGAACGCGATCGAGCTGTCGCCCGCCGCGACCGTGCCACGGCCGGCCGCCGGCACGCCCGCACCCGACCCCGAGGCGATCCGCCGCCGCTACTACGCCCAGGACCACGGCGCCGAACGGCGCTATTTCGAGGACTACCAGGGCAAGACCCTGGCCTTCCGGGCGGATGCCGAGCGCCTGTCCTCGAAGCGCGAGGACCTGAACACCATCCGGTCCATGCTCGACGTCGCCGAAGCGCGCGGCTGGCGGGAGGTGTCCCTGAAGGGCACGGCGGCCTTCCGGCGCGAGGCGTGGATCGAGGCCGCCGCGCGCGGCCTGTCCGCGCAGGGCCATCGCGCCACCGACCTCGACCGGCAGGAAGCCGATCGGCGCCGCGCGGCGCGCCAGCCAGCACGGCAGACTGCCGCGCCGCCGCATGCCGCCGCGGCGCCCCGGTCCTCGGCGCCGGCACCGCAGCCGAGCCGGCCGGCGGAAAACGGCCTCTCGCCCGACGCCCAGCTCGTGCTGCGGGCCATCGAGGCGAAGATCGACGCCTCCATGCGGAAGCTGACGGAAGAGGCCAAGGCGGAGCTGAAGGCCTTCGCCGCTGCCGAGCTCGCCCGCAAGGAACGGCGTGACGGGCAGGTCGCCCTGCCCTCGCGGCAGCGGGGCGCACCGGCGCCCGTGCGGCTGGTCGAGCCACGCCAGCCAGCCCCGGCCGCCATCCCGCGCGAGCCCGAACAGCCCGAGCAGCGCCAGGCGCGGCGGCGCTGATGCCGCGCGACGGCGACGATCCCTGGCGCCTGCCTGCGCAAAAGGCCGGCCGGGACACCACCCTCGCTCCGGGCCGCCCCCCTTCCCTCTCGCCCGAGGCTAAGGCGCGGCTGGCGCGCATCGTGCGGCGCGTGCCGGAGGTGATGGTGAAGATCACCGGCCGGTCGCGCGGCATCGTCCACCTCAAGGCGCATCTCGACTACCTGACGCGCAACGGCCGGCTGGAAGGCGAGACGCAGGACGGCCAGCCGATCGCCGACCGCGCCGCCCTGCGGGAGCTGCACGAGGACTGGCTGATGGCGAACGCGCTGATGGAGCGCGACCGCGGCGTGCGCGTGGGGCCGGAGAAGGCGCAGTCGGTCGGCATCATTCTCTCCATGCCCGCCGGCGCGCCGCCCGACCGCGTGCAGGAGGCCGCGCGCGCCTGGGCGCGGGAGACCTTCGCCGACCGGCACGACTGGCTGATGGTGCGCCACGACGACCGCGACCACCCGCATGTCCACGTCAGCATCCGCGCCGTGGGCAGCGACGGCCGACGCCTGGTTGTCGGCCCGGCGGACCTCCAGGAATGGCGCGAGCGTTTCGCTGCCGAACTGCGGCGGCTCGGCGTGCCGGCGGAGGCCACGCCGCGGCACGCGCGGGGCCTCGTCAGCAAGGCGGAGAGGACCGTGGTGCGAGAGGTGCGCTTGCGCGGCCTGGAGCCCCGCGCCGTCCGCGAGGAGCGGCGGAAAGCCGCCGGCGACGCGGTGGCCACGCCGCGCGAGCCCCAAGGCTGGGAGCGGGCAATCCAGCAGCGGCAGGCGTCCATCCGGGCTGCCTACTTGGCGCATGCGGAGCTCCTGGATGCAGGCGACGAAGCCGATCGGCGCTTGGCGGCCGACGTCCGCGCTTTCGTCGCGGGCATGCCGGTGCCGCTGAACCGGCGGCAGGCACTCGCCGCGGAGCTGCGGCGTGGGAGGCACACGCCAAGTCCAGCGTCGCCGCACCCACCAGAAGTCGAGGCCTCGACACCGAAGCAAGGCCCGCGACCAGTCGCCGCCTCAGACCCCGAGCCACCCCGCCGGAGGAGATAAGGACCGCACACCGTGTGCGGTCCTCCCAGTCGGCAGCCCCCCGCCACCCGTCTACGCCGACCCAATTCGCGTCCGCGCGACACGGTTGCAAGATTCACTGCGCCTACCGGCGGGCTCACATATAGAAGGCGTATCCCGTGGCGACCGCCCCGCTCTCCGGGACGAAGCGCAGAATTTCTCCTACCTTGCGTGCCGCGCCGACCGTAATCGGCCATCCGCCGTCGAATTGAGTGTTGTTCCAGTTCATCTTGGTCAGCGCTAGCGCTTCCGCTGCGAGCGTCCGGATGTCGTGGTCGCCCGCGCCCCTGCGCAAAATCAGCGGCGATGGGACATACAGGCCAGGATAGGTCCGGAAGAAGTCCACACTGCCACGCGAGTAAAGGACAAGTCGGTCTCCGTCGAGCTTCAGGAATGTGCCGCGGAGGGGCGGATAGCCTCCGTCCCGGTAGAGGCGGACGTCCGTCTTCGCCACGGCTACCATGTCCACGAGGTCCACATCGACCTCGACCAGCGCTCGCTCGATGCCCGACTTCTCCGCATCGTTGAAGGGCGAGGTCTTATGGATCACCAGACGGGCGGGATACTGCTTATGGGTGTCGCGGTACGCCTTCAACGCCCGTTTGAGCAGGTCGTACGCGTCGTCCTCGTCAAGGTGGACTTGGCGGTCCTCCTTGGAGAGCTTACCCGCGCCTCCCCTGAGGATCAGACCGGTCCCCCTCTCGTCGAACAGCTGCGCGGTGCTGGTCTGGAGCTTCTTGCCGTCCAGGCTCTCGTAGAAGGCGATGCCCAAGAACGACGACCGATACTCGGTCGGGTCGCGGGTTAATCGCCAGGGCAGGCCGCCGGCCTTGTAGTAGAGGCCCGTCATCAGGTTCCAGGCGCGCGTCGCGTCGTCCTGCACCCGACGCTCGCCGCGCAGCGGGCGAGCGAGCCGCAGCTTGGGGTTCCACGTGGTCGGGATGAGAATCTGGATCGGGACGCGCAGCTCCATGCAGGCAGCCTTGAGCAGGCCCCGGAAGTCCGCGCCCTCGTCCTCGGTCGCGCCCTCCGTCGTGCCGGCCGCCGGCGTGGGGTCGTCCTGGCGGAAGAGTTCCTGCGGGACGGCGCAGACGATCACGTCGGGCCGCGAAGTCCGGTCCATCACGGTACGGATGAGGTCGGCGAACGCCTCAGCTGCGGCTCTCTCCCTTGCGCCGCGATCGCCAATCGCCGCGATCTTCACGACCTCGCGGTGGGACATGGTGTTTCGCATCTCGTCGGGGAACAGGAACGAGCAGCGGAAGGGACCGTCCGGGCCCAGGCCGGGAAAGGGAACGAAGAGGTTCGGCTGCCGACCCGCCTTCGACGGCAGGCCGTGGCGGCACTGGTCGAACCACCCCGCCGCGCCCGACACGGAGGCCGAATCGCCGACGATGGCGATCCTGATCTCCTTCTTCCGTCCCTCGTCGGCGAGGTCGTGCGGCCCGTAGTCCATCAGGCCGAAGCGTATGTCGACATGCCGGACGCCTCCTCCGAACTCCAGTTCCGGCTCGGGGAGATGGCCGATTTCCATCAGCCCGGCCCCTCCATCAGGGCGAGAAGCTTCGCCTCCTCCGGGTCTTCGTCGGGCAGCCACAGTGCCTCGGGCACGCCGACGTCCAGGGAGAGGGGCGGGACGGCCTCCAAGCGAATGAAGGGATTGGCCCTGGAGAGCAGCGTTTCGCTCGATGCCTGCGAGAGGACCCGCGCCCACATGGCGAAGTTGGACAGGACGGCGCCGTTCTTCTCGATCCGCTTGATCCCGGAGAGCAGGTCGTCCGCGAAGGCGCTCTCCTTCAGCCCGTCTCGGGTGAAGCGGTAGCTTGGCTCGACGACGAGGAACCAGCGGAGCCCGATCCGCTCGAACCGGGCGCGGAACGCATGGTGACGGAAGTAGGAGGTCTCCGCAGGGTTCGCCTTCTTCTCGTAGCGGCTGACGACGGTCTTCTTTGCCTTCCCGGCCCCGGGAATCTTTAGCTCCTTCCCTCCCCGCGGCGGGCGGAACCAGAAGTCGTTGCTCTTCCTGTCCGAGTGCAGCTGGTCGCGCATCAGGCCGCGCAGCGCGTCCATCAGGAGACGGGCGAAGTCCCGCCGCGTGCCGGGGTCATCCGTCTCCGACCATTGGGAGACAGGCAGCGCCTCGATGGTGCCCTGGTCGCAGACGGTCCTCCAGATGCGGTCGTCGAGGTCGTGGAAGGTGATGACCCTGCCGCCCTTCACGAGGAACTCGCCGGGCGCGTGGCGGCTCTGAGCCTTCAGGGCCGCCCACATCGAACGGTTGTCGGAAAGGTGGGTCTCGGCGACGTAGATGTTCGCGGCCTCAACGTGGACCCGGAGGAGGTTGGGCGTGAGGCTCTCCCGCAGCCGGGACGACGGCAGGACGGCTCCGGGCCGCGCCTGGGCGGCAATCTGGCGGATCGCCGGGGCGGCCTTGGGACCGAGCAAGTCCCGCTCCTTGTCGAACTCGATCCGACGGTCAGGTCCTCGTTCCCCGGTCAGGGCATCGCGGATAGGCCGCCACCACGCCTGGTCTTCGTCGGGCTTCACGACGACCAGAAGTAGCTCCGCCGTGCCCCTCGACCAGTAGGCGAGATCGGCGGGTGACACGAGGAAGTGGAAGCCTTTGTCATTCTCGCCGGGAAGACGGACCTTGGTGCCCTTGATCTGGACCTGCACGATCTGGTTGCCGACGGCACCCGTCCGTCCGTCGCGGAGTTCGACAAAGCCGTCGACCCCGGCCTCGACCTGTCCTGTCGGATAGAAGACGAAACCCATGCGGAGGAACTCGCGCTCGGCGATGGCAACCGCTTCTTGCCCGGTGATGCTTTGGGCGGCGATGATTTTCGGCATGAACGACTCGGGTTTGGCCGCGCCTCGCGCACCCCAAGGACCAAAGCCGTTGTTGATCCTATTGGGCGCAGAAGATCGTGCTTCCGCCAACTATAGCGAGATGCCAGGGTCTTTGCCGATTCTCCTGCGAGAGTGTGCGTCCGCTCCCCCTGCACTTCTCAGCCTTTAAAGGCCGAGGGCCTCCTCGGCTTCGGCCGGCGCTTCGCCAGCACCCGTCTCTCGCGCTCCTTGACCTCCGCTCTGGCGAGCAGCCCGCGCGGGATTTCCTCGGCGTCCTTTGCAGCCTGCCCCCAGCGTTCGAGATTGTCCGTGTAGATCGCCAGCAAGCGGCGCAGCTCTGCGCGGACTAGCCTTGCGGCCTCCTTGGCCTCCGTCCCCTGCCCGGCCGGATACTCGCCCTTGTGGACGGCGACATTCAGTGCGCGAGCGATCTGGTTGACGTTGTTGCCGATGCGCCGGAGTTCGCCACCCAGCTCGCGCAGCGCCTCCGCCTCCGCCGCGCTCCACTGCGGGCGCCCGGCCAAGTGGACGACCGCGAGGGAGCGCAGGTAGGCGGCCACGGGCATGCCGCGCGCCTGAGCCGCGGCGATCAGCAACTCGCGCTCCCGCTCGCGCAGCCGCACCGTGACGTGGAAGCCGGCGGCACCGGCAGGCGGCTCGGGTTCGTGCTTCGCGACGGCGCCCTCGATCACGCTACGCAGCGCGGCGGAGACGCCGCCGTGCGGCCTAGCCCAGGCCTTGAAGCGGTCGGCGAGGTCGCAGTCCACATAGGCGTTGAGGAGCGTCTTGCCGGCGGGAACGGGCATGCTTGTCTCTTAGAACACCTACAACAAGCATATCCGGCCCTAGTCCGACTTGGACAGCCCCTCCTCCTCGGACCGCACACCGTGTGCGGTAAGGGTTTGGGCAAGAGGGAGGGAGGCCCCTCGGACGGCACGGCAATTGGCAGGGTAGCCCGCCGCGCCGCCCGGCGCGAGAATCACCGTCGTGCTGGAAACGCAGGACGCCGCCGCCTATTCTTCCCCCATGGAAGAACCCAAGGCCGCGGCGGCCGCTCCCGAAGGCTGGCGCGAAAGCCTGGAGCGCAGCAAGGCCCAAATCGCCGCCGGCGAGGCCGTGCCGCTGCTGCCCGTGCTCGATCGCCTGCGCGCCGCCGCCGAGCGCATCGAGGCCGAGCAGGGCATCACCGCCGACGGCGAGAGCACGACGCTCCGACGTTGATCGCGCTGACGCCCGAAGCGGCGCGGCAGGTCGAGGCGCTCGAACGCTTCTACATCGACCGGCAGCGCGCCCAGGCCCTGCGCAACCTCGGCCACGCCCTCGCCGAGGCCAGCCTCATCATCGTCAACGCGCCCGAGCGCGGCCTGCCGGCGCCACGCCCCTACCCCGACCTGGCCTCCCTCGGCCTGTCCTGGCTGAAGCGCGGCCGCTACTGGATCGCCTACGACCCCACCGTGCCGATCATCGCCGGCGTGTTCTTCGAGACCGGCGACATCCCCGGCCGGGTCGGCTGACCGGCGAAGAGCGACGGCATGTGCAACCTCTACTCGATGAGCCGGTCGCGGGAGGAGGTGGCGCGGCTGTTCCGCGTCGGGCGGGACAGCACGGCCAACCAGCCGCCCCTGCCCGCCATCTTCCCCGACCAAGTAGCGCCAGTGGTCCGCATCGGACACGACGGCGCGCGCGTGATGGAGGCCATGCGCTGGGGCTTCCCGCCGCCGCCGAACCTCGACACCTGCCCCGTCACCAACATCCGCAACACGGCCAGCCCCTATTGGCGCGGCTGGCTCAAGCCGGAGTTCCGCTGCCTCGTCCCGGCGACGGCCTTCTGCGAATACACGGACAGCCAGCCCAGGGTGCCGACTGGTTCGCCCTCGGTCCCGATCGCCCGGCCTTCGCCTTCGCCGGTCTGTGGCGACCGTGGACCGGCATCCGCAAGGGCGAGGCCAGCGAGCACCTGCTGTTCGCCTTCCTGACGACCGAGGCGAACGACGTCGTGCGCCCGATTCACGCCAAGGCTATGCCGGTGATCCTGATGGGCGAGGACTGTGACGCCTGGCTGGAAGCGGACGTGCCGACCGCCCTCCCGCTGCAACGGCCGCCGCCGGCGGATCGCCTGGAGATCGTCGCCAGAGGCGAGAAAAAGGATGGCGCGTCATAGCCCTTGAATAGCGCCTTCTCCGCAACAAACTCCGTGGCTCTACGTAAAGCGCTATGGAGGGCGCGATGGCGAAAAGCACCGGCAGCGGCGGGGGCAAGACGACAAGCCCGGCGGCCGCAAAGGCAGCATCGAGCGTGCTGCGAGACGGCCGCACGTCGGACAAGTCGAAGACCGCGGCAGGTTCCGCCCTTTCTCAGGTCAAGCCGAAGGGCAAAGGCAAGTAGGGCCTATCTTTCCGGGCTGACCGCACACGGTGTGCGGTCCGCTACCCCTGCCCGGCCCGCAAATCGTCGTTCCAGTCCTTCGAGGCGGGCAGCAGCCGCTCGAAGGCGACGCAGTGTTTCCTCGTGAAAGCACCCAGCCGCTCCGCCAAGCGTTCCCCGCCTTCGCCGCGATCTGTCGCGGCCACCAGGAGGGTTCCCGGCGTCAGCCGAGTCCGCAGCGCGGCGAGGGCGCCGTCGCGCCAGCCGCCGCCCGTGGAGGCGTAGAGCGTGCCCTCCCGCCAGCCCTCCAGGCTGGCGAGGCTGAGGGCGTCGATCATGCCCTCGCAGACGACCAGGCGTTCCGGCCGTGGTGCACCGACCGCGAACAGGGCCTTGGTGCCACCGGCGCAGAATCCCTTGTAGCGCGGGCCGCGCATTTCCCAGCCGACGACGGCGCCCTCGGCGTCGGCGTGCGCGCCCCAGCAGGTGCCGAGGATGCCCTCGCGCAGTTGCCCCTCGGCCGCCGCGCGGGCGACGGACGGGCCGGGCAGCCCGCGCTCGGCGGTCAGGTAGCGCCAGCCGGCCGAACCCGGCCGCACGGCCGGGGCCTTCCGCCACGCGCCCGCATCGAAGGCAACCGGCGGCTTCGCCTCGGCCGGCCGAAGGTTCGGCGCGATGCCGGCGAGCGGCCGCAGCCGCTGCCGCGCGTGGCCGAGGTTGCCGCCCCAGACATGCTGGGCGAGCGCCAGCACGTCGCCACGCTTTTCGCCGAGAGGGTCGAACCAGCCCCGGCCCTCGTGGGTGACGATGACGATGCGCCCGGCGCCGAGGCGGTACTTCACCGCCCGCGTGGTGCTCTCCGCCTTGTCGAACTGCCAGCCGGCCCGCTCCAGAACCGTCCGGCAGTCCACCCGTGCCCGGAGCTCGCCGATCTCGTCGTCCATGATGCCCTCCGGCAGCATGGGGAGGCGCGCCGCGCCTCCCCGGTCGCCACCTATTCGGCCGCCATGGGCATCGGCATGGCCTCGGCCGCCTGGCTGGCCGGGCTGCGCAGGATGGGCGGGAGCCATCCCTTTCCGTCCAGCAGCGCCGCCGCGGCCGCGGCCATCGCGTCCTTCTTCGCGCCGCCGATCCGGCGGGCGGCGCCCTCACCGGCGCCGTCGCGCACTGCCGCGAAGATCGCGGCCTTGGGCACGCGCCCGAGGTAGGAATCTCGGTCGGCCTGCCACCAATCCCGCATGTCCAGCCCAACCGCCTCCGCAAGTCGCTCATGCAGGCCTGGTTGCCTGCCGCCCCACTCGGCATGCCCGGCATCGGCCTGCGCCGCCACGCAAAAGGCCATGAGGTCCAGGACGGTCGCGCTGTCCTGAACCACCATCCAGCGCCAAAGGTCGCCGAGGCCATTCGGCAGTCGCTCCGTCCAGGCCGCCCGGTCGGCCGCCAGCCGCTCGCCGGCCGGGGTGTTGTGGATGCCGGGGCAGGCTTGCCGAAGGTCCGGGCCGTGGGTGACCACTTGGATCGGGTTCCCGTAGGCCTCGCCGTAGAGCGCCTTCGCCGCGAGGGCGTGCGTCAGCGCCCGCAAGGCGAGGTCCGGCTGCCGCGCCAGCACGGCCCGGAGCGCCGTCGTGCGGTGCGCCAACAACTCGGCATGCAGCACGGCCGGCACGGTGACGGGCTTGCCATCCGGTTCCTCGGCGTCGTCCTCGGACGGGGCAGGGGCCTCCTCCGCTTCCTCCGCGTCGGCCTCCGGCGCCGGCAGGTTTTCCGCCCGGATGAAGCCGCGCTCCACCCGCAGCCCGGTGCCGTCGCCGTCCCGGGCGACGATGATGCCGGCCTGCGCCACATCCTCCGGCCGGAAGCGCCGCTCCTGGGCCTCAAGGCTTTCGAGTTCCGCCGTGACGGCGTCGTAGCGGGCCTGGGTCGCCTCGTCCTCGTCGCCGCCGTTCAGGGCGTCCGCGAGGTCGTCCTGCTCCTCGGCCAGGACATCGCGCCGGGCCTCGTCCTCCTCGGTCAGCGGCACCGCCTCGGGCTGCGCGCGGGCCATCCGCCAAACCAAGTCGTGCGGAAAGGAGAGATGCGCCTCCACCCATTTCCATCCTTCCGTGGCGCGCAGAAGCTCAGCCTCCCGGACCAGCTTCTCCGCCGCCAACTGGTCCAGCAGCGCCGGGTCGGTCAGCCAGGCCGCGCCGTCCTCCGCGAAGAGATCGGCCTCGATGCCGCCGCCGGCCACCCGGTAGGCGTCCAGCCCGACGAAGGCCACGCGCCGGTCGTCGGACGGCACCCGGCCCTCGGTCAGCCGCCGCCGCACGTCGTGGGGCTGCGCGCCCTGATGCTCCACCTGCCGCCAGACGCGCTCCTGAGCCGCGTGGTCGTCGGTGACGGCGAAGGCGGTCAGCGCGTCCAGGTCCATGCGGCCATCGCGGTAGAGGTCCAGAAGGGCAGGGGACACCGCCGCGAGCTTCAACCGCTGCCGCACGGTCAGCGTCGTGACGCCGAAGCGCTCGGCGATCCGCGCCGGGCTGCGTCCCTCGGCCGCGAGGCGGGAGAAGGCCTCGAACTGGTCGGCCGGGTGCATCGCCACGCGCACCACGTTCTCGGCCAGGCTGGCCTCCGTGGCGTCCTCGTCCTCCACGATGCGGCAGGGGATGCGGGCCGTGCGCCCGATCTTCCCGGCCGTGGCCAGGCTGCGCAGCGCCGCGAGCCGCCGCCCGCCGGCGACCACGTAGTAGCGCCCCGTCAGGCCGCCGCGCGGCCCCGCCTCGCGCCGCACGTTGAGGTTCTGAAGCAACCCGTGGGCCAGGATCGAGGCCTTCAATTCCCTCATGCCCTCCTCGTTCGCGGTGCGCCGGACGTTGTCGGGGGAGAGATACAGCCGGTTCAGCGGCAGGTTGACCGTCGCCACGGCCGGGTTGGTGCGTGCCATCTGATGCTCTCCTTCTGGGTCACAGCGGGAAGCAGCCCCGCTGCTTCCTTGCCCGTCGGCGAGACCGGGGAAGGAGGGGTGGCATGCGGCAGGGCGCGGTCGGCCGGCGACGGGCGCATGGCGGCTTCGCCATGCGATCCGGGGCGGGCCTGCCGTGCCGTAGGGCGCGTGCCGGGGGAACCTTGGGGCAGAGCCCCGTGGTTCCTCATCCGGCGGCGCCGGAGGCGCCGATCAACAAACGTATTCTGCTGCTACCAGCGAAAATATCCCGGCAGGTTGCCGTAAGGTGAAAGTGCGCGCTCCATTTGTCTCTGCTGGTCGAGGATGCGCTGCACCTCTATGTGCGGCCGCATCATCCTCTCGATTTGCTCGTGCTGCTCGCGCAGTCGATCATATGCCGAAGCTGCGGCCATGAATGGCTCGCTAGCCAGCGACAGGTCGCGAAGCGCCCGCATGGTAGGCGACTCCGCCATTTCCATCATGCGACGCATTGTTGTGGATTCGACTACTTCACGGACGCTCTGCATGACCGATGATTCGCTGAAGGCGGTAGCAGTAGCGTGAAGCTCGGCGAATGCCGAGCGACCATAGCCGTACGATGGGCCGACCACAGAGCCACCACCGGCTGCGCGAGCAGTGTCTCGGTCTTCGCGAGCTTTCTTGCGTGCGCTGGCCTCCAGCCGGAGCTGGTAGGCGCCTCGCTTCCACTTGTCCTGAAGGCGCCGAAGGTGGCTTGCTTGGATGCGCGGCACCACCCGCTTCATTGCCGTGGAAGGGCGCAGCTGAGGCTCTGCGATCAGAAGATCCGCAACGTCTGAAAGTGCCTTGCTGTCGTCGCAACCACCCGAGCCTGGTGGCCGGCCTCTGGGGCGCTTCACGAGAGTTGAGGCTGCATCGGTCATCGGAGTACTCCGTCGTTGATCATGGGAGCGTTCTCGCCGACCCAGCCGGCCGATTTCCAGCGAAATGAAATGGGTTGAACAAAAAAGTAGCGAGAAGAAAAAGCATCCGAACGAGCGAAAATCCGGCGTTCAAGGGACGGCGCCCTTCGAAGCGAGGATAAATCAGATCTGCCAAGTATGCGATGAATTTTCCTCGCTTCGCCATACGGCGCGGATGTTATCGAACTTCGATTAGCCGGACTTGGTCGCAAGGCACTTCCGCGGCCTCACTCTCAAACTGAATACAGACGACGCTCTGCACGGAAGGGCGCCTATCGGTTAGGAGTGTACCTCGCCGACCATCAGCCGCTTCAACAAGAAACGCGGGGCGACCGCTTACGTGAGGGGATCGTGGCGGCTCGGGCGCGTTCGTCGGCGCAGGCGATGCCGGCTCTTTCCCATTCGCAACATTTTCGTCTGCGAAAGGGTGGCCAGGAGGGAAGGGAGGGGCAGGCGGGAGAGAAGGTTCCTGCGCTGCCGGCTCTCGATCCAAGGCGATGCTGTGTGCCGGCTTCCCCGTCACCGCGCCGATTACCCGCCGCGCTTCCGTCACCGTCAGCAACCCATCCTCCGGCAGCCGCCCAACCGCCGTCTCCAGCGCCTCCCGCACCGGCTCCTTCGCCTTTTCCCACGCGCCCTGGAGCTCGTAGAGCGCCCGCATGTCCGCCTGGTCCAGCCGCGCCAGCAGGAAGGGCGGCAGGGTCGGCACGGCGCGGAAGTGGCGCAGGCGCCAGTCCGGCAGGCCGGTGACGACGGCGATCTCCTTCACCTTCATCCCGCCCTCGGACAGACGCCGGATCGCCTCGGCCAGGTCGCTGTTGCTGAGGCCGGCGCGGAGCTGGTTCTCGATGACCTGCGCCGTCAGCCCGGCCTGCTCGTCCTCCACCACATAGGCGGGGATGTGGCTGCGCTCCGCGAGCCCCGCCGCGCGCAGCCGCCGCGCGCCGTAGACCAGGCGGTAGCGGTCGCCCTCCAGCGGCCGCACGGCGATCGGCTGCAGCACCCCGACCATGCGGATGGAGGCGGCGAGCTTCTCCAGCTCCTCCGGATCGAAGGATTGCCGCGGCTGGTCCGGGTCCTCCTCCACCTGGTCGAGCCGCAGCTTCATCGCGGCGCCGGTGTCGTCGCCGAAGGAGGCGCGGAGCGAGGTCAGCATGCCGCCGCCGAAGGCCGCCCTAGCCATGCCTCACCTCCATGGTGGTCTCGATGTGGGAGAAGATGGCGCGGATCTCCTCGGTCGCGTCGCGGCCGGCCTGGCCCTTCATGCGCCAGACCGGGATGCCCTCGCTGCCGGCCTTCGCGTAGGCGTCCCGCTTCGCCACCACGCCCGGGAACAGCACCTTTCCGAGCTGGCCGGCCAGCTGCTCGAACAGCTCCCGCTCCCGCTTGCTCTTGCGGTCGAAGAGGGAGGGGAGGAGGCCGAGGAAGCGCGGCTCCTCCCGCTTGTAATGGGTGGCGACGCCCTTGATGGCCCGCATCAGCTCGGTGATGCCGGCCAGGCTGTAGTCGTTGACTCCGATCGGCGCGAGGACCGCATCGGAGGCTAGCAGGCCCGCGAAGGTGCGGATGCCGAGGGCAGGGGGCGTGTCGATCAGGCAGATGTCGTAGGCGGCGTCGTTCGCGCGGATGCTGTCGCGGAAGGTGGTGATGACGGTCTCCGGCGCCCGCTCGACTTCCAGCAGGGCGCGGGTGGAGCGGGTGAGGGTGCCGCCCTCGCCGTCGCGCGGCCGGACGGCGGTCGGTTCGCCGAAGAGCTGCACGCTCTCCACGGGGCAGGCGTAGGCCTGGAGCGTGTAGGAGAGGTTGGCCTGCTGATCGAGGTCGATGACGAGGGTGCGGTAGCGTTCCGCGAAGTACCAGGCGGCGTGGGCGACGATGTTCGTCTTCCCGACGCCGCCCTTCTCGTTCATCACGACGAGCGTCTTCATGGCGCGGCGTCCGTCGCCAGGGCGACCTTCTCGGCGGCCGCGGCGCGGGCGAGGGGGGCGTCAAAGGTGGCGATCGGCAGGCTGCGCCTAGCCGCGAGTTCCAGGTAGGCGGCGTCGTAAAGGGTGAGGCCGTGGCGGCGGGCCAGGGCCGCCGTGCCGTTCCACGCGCGGGCGTTGGTCTCGGCGTCGATCTCGATCGGCAGTTCGCCGAGCTGGCGCCAGACGGCGTCCACGCGATCGGGCCGGATGCGGCTGCGGCGCTCGGCCGAGAGCAGGGCGTTGCCGACTTCCAGGCGCCAGAGGGCAGGGACGATGGCGGCTTCGTCGGCGACGCGCTCCACCAGGGCGCGCGCCTCCTCGGCGCGGACTTCGCCGGCGAGGGCCCAGGCGAGGGTCACTGAGGCGTCGAGCACGAAGGCGGGCACCGCGTCAGTACCGCCGGCCTTCGTCGCGGAGGGCACGGATTTCGGCAAGGGAGAAGGGGCCTCCGGCTTCCTCGGCGATCTGCTCGCGGAGCTTCATGAGGGCGGCGGCGGCGGCACGGGCGGCAGCGACGTTGTGGCCTGGCCCGGTGCGGCTGAGCTTCGCGACCGGGCGGCCGTGGCGGGTGATGACGACCTCCTCGCCGCGCTCGACGCGATCGAGCAGTTCGGCGAGGCGGGTTTTCGCGTCGTGGGCGCCGACGATGGTGGCGAGCGAATCGGGCATGAGGGAAAGGAATGGACCGGTCGGGCGACCGGTTCAAGGCAAAGTTGGGTGTGGGGTCTTGTGACGCTCAGGCCAGCTTGCGGACGGGTGGCCGGGATGGGCCGAGCGTGACGCCGGCGTCGGTGACGCTGATGTTCGCCTCGGGGTAGGCGGCAGTCGCCGCGGCCAGCGCATCCATGAACTGCGGGCGGAACTGCCGGAGCAGCTTGAAGCCGCCACCGAACTGGCCGTGCAGCGAGGACCAGCTGACCGGTGTCACGCGCTCCAGCACATGCAGGCGGTAGGCGAGCCAGATGTAGACGTCGAGCGCCATGGAGCGCTCCTTGAGCCGCCGGATCGCGCTCTCCAGCAGCGGCACGGGGTGGTCGCGGAGCGCCTTGTAGAAGGCCTCGTCGAGCGTCACGACGTCCTCGAAGAGGCTGGACTGTCCGCTCGCGTCGTCCTCGCGGAAGAAGAGGCCGCTGCGGACGATGGCACCCCTCTCGAAGCCGTCCTGGGCGCGGCCTTCGGCGTCGGCCGTGGTCCAGAAGAACTTGATCGAGCAGGCGCTGATGCGGCGCGCCTGGTCGCGCAGCGCGCGGGCGGATTCGCCGCCGACACTCATGCCCATGCGCCCCATCCAGTCGCGCATCGAGGCGCCGAGCCGGACTTCGCGGCTGCCGGTCCGGATGGCCTGCGTCTGCAGGTAGATGAGGATCATCCGGGCGCGGGCGCCATACGGAACGCCGAACAGTGTCGCCGGCCCCGGACCCATCCGCAGGCGGCCTGGCTCGACGAGCAGCGTGACGTTGTGCCCGCGCTTCTCCCACACCTCGGCGTCGTCGAGCTTCTTGTGCGGGAAGCCGGTCAGGCAGAAGCCGGAGTAGGTGATGCCGAGCCGCTGTGCATCGTCGCAGAGGACCTCGGCAGCGATGTCGATGAGCGCACGCTGCTTCGCCGGGACCATCTCCCGAGCCTTTTCCCTGCCGTGCAGCAGGACCAGCGTGTGCAGTTCCCCCACGACTCATCCCCGCCATCGCACTGTCGCGGAAAGTGCCGGGGCGCGGTTGCCCAGGTCAAGTGTGGGGTTAGCCGACGGAGCTATTTGAAGGATATTTGAATCTACTTAGTAGAGTCGTCGGGAGACCCCACGGGATAACCCCGAGTCGCGCCACAAGACCCCACAATGGGGCGTCAGGAGACCCCACAGGACGACTCGGAGAGCCTGTGGATAATCGGTGCGGCGTCGTGAGACCCCACGGGATAACGCGGCTCCGAGTCGCGCTGCTTCTGAGCGTCGGCGCTGTTGGCGGTGCTTTCCTGGTGGAAACGTTGTGGGAGCTGCCGGCCGTTCAGCTATTGTGCCTTATGCCGAATCGACCGAGGCCGGCATCGGGAAGCGGCCTGTGGCTCAACGCGGTCCACCTTCCTTTTCCCGACCAGGCCATACCTGCGGCGATGCTGCCGTTCGACCTGACGCGTTTCCACGAGCTGCTCGACCGTGCGGAACAGGATCTGCTCCCAGTGCGGCAGGCCGACGACACCATGGCCGTGGTGCCGATCATGGACGGGGCCACTCTGCCGGTAGCAGCCACGGAACTGGCTGCGCCCTCACATGCGCAGCTGTTCGCCACCCTCGCGCGCGAGGCAATCTTCCGTAGTCTCCGCGCCAGCGCCGACCGAACAGGCGTGCACCGCCTGATTAGTCGGCGGCCGCCGGAGGTTGAATCCGCAAAGGATTCGAAGATTGTTCCGCCTGGGGCGGGCCTTCCCCCTTGGCTGACGAAGCGCGTTGTCGTGACGTTCGAGACGCGGGTCGTGCGGCTGCCAAAGCTGGGCACGGCAGTCGTGCTCAGCTGCAGCGAGAGGCTGCGGACGATCATCGGATCTGACTGCGGCGAGCTGATCCGGTGCGGCGTCAAGCTCGCCGGCAGGTACGTGTCGCAGCTCGCCACAGCCAAAGATCCCATGCTGGACGGAAGCTTGAAGCTCTCCGGCCGTGTGATCGGCCTCGACGGCGCCGATCTGCTGCTCGACGACAACGGCGACGGGCCGGCTCGCCTACCCACGTCGGAGGCGTTTCTGGAGCCGACCAGAGCGAATTTCGAAGCCGTAGTGGAAGCACTGACGCAAGGAAGCGCCGCCCGGTTGCTCGGCGCCATCGAGGTAGCAGAAGGCCAATGGCGAGCGGGTGACTTGGTTCGAGCGCGTGTCGAGGCGGCGTTCGATTATCTCCGAAGGGCCGGCCTATTTGTCGCGCGGGGCATGCCCCTCGTCCTGGGCGATGTTCTCGGCGGCGCATCGCTTCCTCCGGCGCAGGTCTTCCAGAAGCCTCTGCTCTCATTCGACCCGAACGGGTCGCAGTCCGACTCCTGGGCGCAGAGGATGCTGGATCGGATCGGGCCCTACGACCGCCAGAGCTTCGAGACAAAGAGGCCACGGATCGCCGTCGTGTGCGAGGCCGGCCAGCGGGGCCGGATGGCCGAGGCTGTCGCAGACTTGCTCAACGGCGTTCCCGACGCAGTGTCGCGCACTGGACTCGTACCGCACGAGACGGGCCTCGTGGGACGTTTTCGACTGCAGAAGGCGTGCGTGGAATTCTTCGAGGCGCAAGCAGCCACCGGCGACGCCTACGCCGCCGCCTCGCGGCGGGCCCTGGAAGCCGCGGGAGCAGCCGACCGGCCATGGGACCTTGCTTTGGTCCAGGTCCGGCGGGAGTGGAAGGAGAGACTCGAATCCGACAGCCCTTATTGGGCCACAAAGGCAACCTTCCTGAAACGCGACGTCCCGGTCCAGGCGCTGGCCACCGACACCATGGAGATGGGCAGGTTCGAGTATGCTTGCGCGCTGGCGAATGCCAGCCTTGCCTCCTACGCGAAGCTGGGCGGGAAGCCATGGCTGCTGCGGGCGAGGCCCTCGACCGACCACGAGCTGGTGTTCGGCCTCGGTTCGCACACGCGGCGTGTCGGCCGAAGGGGAGGCGGCGACCGCGTCGTCGGCATCACGACGGTGTTCTCCAGCCAAGGAGATTACCTCCTGGACGCGCGGACGGCGGCCGTGCCGTTTGAGCAGTATCCCGAGAAGCTGATGGAGGTGCTGACCGACGCGGTCGGGCGCGTGCGGCGCGAGGAGGCTTGGCGCGCCGGCGACACCGTGCGGCTCATCTTCCATGCTTTCACACAGGTGCGCCGCGAAACCGCGGACGCGGTCGTCGCTGCAGTCACGCGGATGGATCTCGACAAGGTGGCTTTCGCCTTCCTGCACGTCGCGGAGGAGCATCCCTTCACGGTTCTCGACACGGGCCAGCAGTCCGGCAAGGGTGCGTTCGCGCCCGAGCGTGGCCAGGCGCTGGAGATCTCGGAACGTGAGTGGTTGGTGTCGCTGGCAGGACGCAAGGAGGTGAAGGTTCTGGGTCAGGGCGTCCCGGCGCCGGTCCTGCTCCGGCTGCACCCCGACTCGACCTTCAAGGACATGATGTACCTGTCGCGGCAGGTCGCCGACTTCGCGTGCCACTCGTGGCGGACTTTCGGGCCGACGAGCGCGCCGATAAGCCTTCTCTATGCCGACGAGATTGCAAAGCAGTTGGCGGGGCTGGAGCGGACGCCAGGCTGGGACCCGGACGCCTCAACGGGCAGGGTCATGCGCCGACCGTGGTTTCTTTAGCAGAAGATCGGCTTCCAACCCTTGCCGACGTACGGGCGGGGTTGGAGGCTGCTGCGCGCGCGACATCCAGTGACGCACCACACATCCGGGCCTTCGCCGCCTGGGTGCTTGGTCGGCATAGCGATCTCTCGGAACCCACAAGAGAAGCGATTGCGGCGCTCGGTGTCGGGGCGCAGCGCACGGCGGCACACGTCGCCGCCCTGGGATACGCGTCAGCCGCCTCCATGGGTGGACCCGAACTGGACGCCGTCCTCTTGGATGGGCTTGGCTGGTTGGGGGAACGAGCGTGGTTCAGGCCGCAGCAACCTCTTACGCTTGAGGCCGACGGTATCGCGGCACTGGGCATAAGTTTAGGAGCGAAGCACCTCGAAAGCACGCAGGCCGAGTGGCTGAAGAACCTCGTCGTGCGAAGCGCGCAGATGCCGGACCTTTCGCCGTTATCGCGCTCCTTGTTCATCGCCGCGTGCGAGGTGATCGGGGCACCTGGGCGCCAGACCTTAATTGGACTGACGGCCTGCGCGCGCATGGCCTTGGCGGCGCGAGGAATTGGTCAGACGCCGAGCGAAGCGATCACGGGCAATGCGTGGCGTGAGGCGATTCACTACGCGACCGGCAGTGCGCCGGAGGCCGCGTTGGCGTTGGCCACCCTGAATGCGCTGACGGACAGCAGTCTACCAGCGCGACTTGGCCGCCTGGAGGTCAGCGACGTGGTCCGCATCCTCCAGGGGGTGCAACACTCGCTTCGGCGCTGGGCGTGGGAGGATGCGCCGCGCACCAGCAATTCGGGCATCGCGCGGTGGGATATCGAGAACGAGTACCATGTGCAGGCACTCCTTTGGGCAGTATTGGCTCCAATATTTCCGGATCTGAGCGACGAGCAGACGCTTCCGCCAGTTGGCCAAAAGTACCCCAGAGTGGATCTCGCGATCACAAGCATGGGACTGGTTGTCGAGGCGAAATTCGTAAGGCCGCAGACCCGCTTCCAAGACATCATCGGCGAGATCGCTGAAGACGCTTCGCTCTACGGCACAGACCTACGCTTGAAGCATCTCGTCCCCTTTATCTGGGACGATTCCGCCCGGTCTGAGGAACATCCAACCTTGTTGAGAGGGCTCCAGCAATTGCCGATGGTCGCCGGCGCCATCGTGGTCTCTCGGCCAGGCAAGATGCAGCGTCGCACCGAATTGGCTGAACGGAATGATGCATCCGCTGAAGCTCGGCCAAGCCGCCGAGGGCAACGTCATGCGTAGAGGCCGAGGAAGAGATCACCCATAGCCCAGCGCTGGCGGAGGGTCTTCCAGCGCTGCGCGCGGTGATGGGCGCGGTCGTGCAGCAAGTGGCATCGCTGGCACAGCGCATGGAGGTTACGCAGCCGATTGTCACGCGGGTCGTGGTTCAGGTGGGCAGCGGCGAGAACCGCCCTCGTCGTGCGCACCTGCGCCGCATCGAGCAGGTTGGGCCATCGGGCGGGTCGGTTGCGTCCGTCGCGCCACGTACCCGAGCTCTCGCAAAACCAGCGTCCGTCGGGCAGGCAGCGGAGGATGGCCTTGTGAGGCCGGCCACAGCGCTCGCAGCGCCCACCGGCGCGGCCGAAGCGGACCGTCGCGCTCAACGCGCGCCAGTGCGGTGGGTAGAGGGGGCGAAGCTCGCGGCGGATCGGCACGGCGCTGATTGTATCTCGGCGATCGGGGATGAGAATCCTCCCATCCCCGGAGCCACAGCTGCCTCAGCTCCCCTGGTCATGAGTGTCCCCGGGATGCTTGAAACTGAAGGGCGCGCGAGGCTATATAGAGCTAGCGGGGTGACGGACCGGCTGAGGTAGCACCCCCCGGCGGAACCATTGGTTCCGTGCCCGCGCAATGCGGGCCGAGGCGCGAGCCGAAGCGGTTGCCGGACAATACTACTCATGGGGCGCCTTCGGGCGCCCCTTCGTTTTTTAGCGGCGCGTGGTGACGCGCTTGCCGAGGAAGGTGGAGCCGGTGAGCAGCACGAAGCCGACGGGGCCAAGGATGTTCGGCTCCGGCCGGGCCGGGTCCGCCGGATAGGCGCTCTCCACGACGAGCTCCAAGTCGCTCAGCTTGCGGCGCTCGTCCGGCGTGCGGCGGAGTTCGAAAAACACGCCGTAGCGCGTACCCTCGGCCGGGATCTCCACGATCGCCGAGTACATCCAGTTCCGGCGCGCGCTCGTCTCGTGCACCTTCGCCCGCGGGTCCGCCAAGCCGCGTATCAGCGCGGGCAGGCGGTGGGAAAGGGTGTAGCGGTCAGGCGCGAAGGCGCGGCGCCGGATGCCGTCCATGATCGCGGGCTCGTCGGCCGGGTGCCGGGCCGGGTCGAAGGCCTCCGTGTAGCAGTGGCTGGTGAAGCGCACGTTCACCCGGAGAGGCCGGGGGACCTTGTTGCTCGCCACCTCGAAGGTGAAGGGGTCGAGGTGCGCGAGGTCGTAGGCGACGTCCCGAATGACAAGAGGCGCGCTGTACGCGGCGGCGGTAGGGGCAGCAGGCGTCATCGTCGTCAGGCGCCGGCGGCGCGGCTCCCCGCGGCGAGAGCGGAACGGCGCCGCAGGCCGCGGCCGGCGGCGGCGCGGTTCCGCTCCCGGCTCTCGGCGTAGGCCGCCGCGACCTCGGGGGCGATCCGCTGGAGCGCGGTCACCAGGCCGTCGAAGTCGTAGTAGTTGCTGAGCTGCCCACGGTGGACCGCCTTGCGCTCGCGGCGCCTGACATAGCCGGCCGCCTCCAGGGCAGCGATATGCCGCTGGACTTGGCGCGGGCTCATGTCGAGCCGATGGGCGATCGTCTCCTTGCTGGGGTAGGGCGCCCGATCGGCCTCCCACCAGTGCTCCAGCAGCTGCAGCAGCACCGCCATCTGGAGGGGCGTGATGTTCAGCTTGCGCTGGGCCCGGAAGAGCAGGGAGGGCAGCAGGCACCAGCCGAGGCGCAGGACGTCGAGGCCCCACTTCTTCTCGCTCGCCTTCAGCGCGACCTTCGGCTGGAAGGCCACTACCGTCTGTTCGGGGTCTGGGGTAGGCTCCTCGCTCATGTCGTCGCTCCGCGTCTCGTGAGAGCATGACATAGGCCTTGCAGGGGGCTGATCTCAACCGCACCCCCGGCGTCATCCGTGACTGGGAGGGGTGGTCACCGGCGACGCGGGAGAGGCGGTCGCCGGCGTCCGACGAAGTAGGATGCACGCATTCCACGAAGGATGCATTCAGCCAGAATGCAGTAGCGACCATGGACCCCCGGTCGCCGGTGACGCGGGGTGCCCCCCTGAAAAAGCCAAGCCGTGACACGCCGTGGACGGCCGCCGGGCATCAGGAACGTCACTCGGGACCCACTTGGGCCGACGCCGCCCGTCGAGGATCCGGAAATCAGGCAGGTCCTCAGCACCAGGACCGGCCTGCTGCACGACGCACCGGCGCTGATCGGCCGGCTGCGCTGGGCCGACCACGTCCGCCTCCGCGCCCATATCCTGGAAGCCATGCGGGACGGCGCGCCGCGCCTGCTCTGCGCCCTCTGCGGTACCCCCGTCTACTTCGCCTCCTCGCCGGACAAGCGGGTCTTCTTCCGGCACCAGCGGGAGGACGGCCGCTGCACGGCGGTGACCCGACAGGGCCTCACGCAGGACGACCTGCGGGAGATGATCTATCGAGGCCGGCAGGAGAGCCGGCAGCACCGCGAGACGAAGCAGCTGATCGCCGAGGGTCTCGAGGCCGACCCAGATTTTTCTGGGGTCGCCGTCGAGGCGAGCTGGCGCGCAGCTAACGGCCTCTCCCGGCGCCAGCCCGACGTGGCGGCGACCTGGCGGGGTGGTCTCCGCGTCGCCTTTGAGGCGCAGCTCACCACCACCTTTCTCGACGTCGTTGTCCGACGGCGGGCCTTCTACCGCAGTGAGGGCGGCCTATTGGTGTGGGTTGTCCGGCGCTTCGACCCGTCCGATCGTCGGATGACCGAGGACGACCTGCTGTTCTCCAACAACTCGAACGTGCTGGTCGTCGACAGCACGACGGCGGCGGCCTCTCGGGAGGCTGGGCGCTTCATGGTGCGCGTCCACCACCGCACGATGTCCCTCGCCGGCGAGCACGGCTGGACCGATGCGCTCGTTCCCTTCGCCGACCTTGTACTGGACCAGCCCGAACAACGGGCTTTCCTCTACGACTACGAGGCCGCTGAGCGCCGCGCCACCGAGGAGGCGCGGCGCCGTGCCGAAGCGGAAGTCCAGCAACGCGAAGCGCGGCGCGAGCGGCTCCGCCGGCAGGTGCTCGCGTTCTTCTCGGATCGCGACACGCGGACGAACGTCGCATGGCAGCACCTGCGGGTAGCGCTCCGCGACGAAGGCGTGCCTACCCCGGGCATTGCGGGTGAGGTCTGGCGTGTCGAGGGCTTGGTCTGCGGCCTCGCGAGCGGCGAAGCGGGCGTGGTCGTTGGCCTCGGCTATGCGCGGCTCGTCGAGGTCGCAAACTACCTGTACGATCACCACCGGGGCGCAGTGTGCGCCTTCGTGGCGATGATCGAGGCGGGCGGCCACCGCGCAGCGCTGGCAGCTACGCGTGATCCCGCGAGATGGGCAGCGCGCGAGCGAGAGGTGACGACTGCCCGGAAGTGTGGTGACCCCTCGACGCGGCTGCCCCAAGACGTGCGATCTCTGGCCGCCTTCCTTTTCCCTGTGTTGCGGCGGTCGAGCCGCGTCGAGTCTGTAGCCGGATTGCCCGACGTCGGCTGAGGTCGGACGAAACTCTGGGGCAGCGCGGGGCGGTGGCGCTCAGATGCCGGCGATGATTTCGATGCGCTCGATGGGCTTCGACATAGGCGCATGCATAGGCTTCCGGCTGCGTCGCCTGCCCGGTCCAAGTGGGGCCGCTCCAGCGACACTGCTGCACCTTCTCTCAGTCGTTCACATTCCCTCAAACGCTCCTTTCAGATTGTGAAATGGGCAGGAGGGAGGCAGAATCGGGAGCCATGACCACCCCAGCCGGCCCGCGCTTCGTCGCCTACTACCGCGTCTCCACCGATAAGCAGGGGAGGTCCGGTCTCGGGCTGGAGGCACAGCGAGCGACCGTCGCCTGCCAGGCGGCCGCCGTGGGTGGTGCCGTCGTTGCCGCCTTCGAGGAGGTGGAGAGCGGCCGCCGCGGCGACCGGCCTCAACTCGGCCTCGCGCTCGCCGAGTGCCGCGTCCGCCGCGCGGTCCTGCTCATCGCCAAGCTTGATCGCTTGGCGCGCGACGCTCACTTCCTCCTCGGCCTCGAGAAGGCTGGCGTCGAGTTCGTCGCCGCCGACATGCCGCACGCGAACCGCCTCACCGTCGGCATTATGGCCCTCGTCGCCGAGGAGGAAGCGCGCATGACCAGTGCGCGCACGAAAGCCGCGCTCGCGGCGGCGAAGGCAAGAGGCATCAAACTCGGGAATCCGAAGCTAGTCGCCGGCGACAGTGAATCCGCGTCAACGGCGAGGGCAGCATGGTCAGCCCTTGCTGCACGACGGCGGGCGGAGGTGATGCCCTATCTCGAAGCAGCGAAGAAGGCTGGTGCCGCGACGCTCCAGCAGATGGCTGACGCCCTTAGCGCGCGAGGCGTTCGCGCGCCCCGCGGCGGAGAGCGCTGGCGACCCTGGCAGGTGAGGCGCTTGCTCGCGGCGAACCATGCCTGCCGCAACAGTATGAACGAACCGACGTAGAGCAACCGCGCACGCATGCTTTGTCGTGTTCGGGAAGAACAGCAGCAACGACACGCGCCCATCCTTCGATCCGCCGCACCAAGAACCAGCGGCGTTGAAGAAGGAGAGAGACCATGTCACCCGCATTCGCCCGCGTCGTTGCGCTGTCGGCAATCGCGGCGCTTGCCGCCGCTCCCAACCTGGCCCGCGCCAATGGCCAGCCCGTCGTCTCTCTTCCGCTTGTCCCGCTCGGACAGACCAACATCATGATCTATTCGGACCGCCCGCAGCCGGTGATCACCTATCCCGTGCGTCGCGTGATCTCCAGCGGAGAGAACACCGAAGTGGAGTACGATACCTCCTCGCCTCAGATGGTGACGAGCTGCCCGAATCCGCGAAGCGTGGGAAGCGGTGAGAACTCCAGCGTCGAATGCGACGCGAGTTCGGCCGCGGCGGCTTCGCATGCCATGCCCAACGTGAGCGGGGGCCACAACTTCGGCCTTTGGAACCTCAGGTCGCTTCCGCCATCTGTCCGTTGACACGAGCACAGCCGCTTCGCGGAGAGCGCGGCGGATCTTGCAATACTTTGTCATGATCCGGATGCGCTCCATACATGTTGGCGGGGCATGTTCCTTGCGGTGGGCGGCCCCGCCCCCGTCATGACAAACCTTTCTAGGAGAGACGCGTGATCAAGCTGCCCCACCTGGCTGCGCTGGCGTTGCTGTCCGCAGCCGGCACTGCTTCCGTTCTGATCGCTCCCTCTCCCGCACTCGCGGGGCCCGAGGGTCATGGCAACAACGCTCAGCTGTTGGGGCAGCCCGCTCCGCGAGGCACCGGCCGAGTGGTCCGCATCGAGATGACGGAGAACGCCTACAGCGTACAGCGCGTGCAGGTCCGCGCCGGCGAGACCATCCGCTTCGTCGCGGTCAACCGTGGCCAGTTCGTGCACGAATTCAGTTTCGCGCCCCCAGACGTCGCCGCCGCACACCGGCCCGAGATGGCGCGCATGATGGAGCATGGGATGATCACCCCGGAACGCATCATCAGCCTGACGATGACGATGCCGGATGGGTCGCGAATGGACCACACGGCACCAAACACCGTGCTCGTAGACCCCGGCAAGACTGGCGAAATTTCGTGGCGGTTCACACGCGCCGGCACGATCGAGATCGCCTGCAACCTTCCTGGCCACTACGAGAGCGGCATGGCCGCGCAGCTCGTCGTCACGCCGCGCTGAGCTAGGGAGAGCACGAGTGCCCAGCCTTCTGTCCCGCCGTGACTCGCTCAAGCTGGCCGCTGTGGCTGGGCTTGCAGGCGTGGTCACCGCTTATCCCGGTCGTCGCAGTTTCGCCAGCGCCGACCGGGTTCAGGATCTCGCCGTCGAAGCCACCCGGATCACCGTGGACGGCATCCAGACCAACGCGCTGGCAATCGGCGGGACCGTGCCGGGCCCGCTGCTCCACTGGCGCGAAGGCGAGGAGGTTGTGATCCGTGTGACCAACCGGCTTCGCGAGCCGACCTCCATCCACTGGCACGGCCTGCTGCTCGCCGGCGTGATGGATGGAGCCCCCGGCTTCAACGGGTTCGAGGCGATCCAGCCCGGCCAGACCTACACCTACCGCTTCAAGCTGCGGCAGGCCGGGACCTACTGGTATCACAGCCATTCCGCCGCGCAGGAGCAGGCCGGCATGTATGGTGCGATCGTCATCGAGCCTGCCCGCCCGGAGTCCGCGCGGTTCGCGCGCGACTACGTCGTGCTGCTGTCCGACCATACCGCCGAAGCCCCGGACGCCGTCTTCCGGAACCTGCGTGGTCGCGAGGGCTACTACAACCGCGGGCAACGCACGCTGCTCGACTTCATCCGCGACGTTCAGCGCGACGGCTGGAGCGCGACCATGGCCGACCGCATGGCCTGGGGCGAGATGCGGATGGACCCGACGGACCTTGCCGACGTCACCGGCTATCAGTTCCTGGTCAACGGCCGTGGCCCGCGGGACAACAAGACGTTCATCTTCGCTCCGGGCGAACGCGTCCGCCTCCGCTTCATCAACGGCTCCGCCATGTCCATGTACGACGTGGCGATTCCCGACCTGCGGATGACCGTCGTCGCCGCCGATGGGATGCCGGTGGTGCCCGTACCGGTGGACGAGTTCCGGATCGGCATCGGCGAAACCTATGACGTCATCGTGCAGCCGGCCTCCGCGCGGGCCTACACCATCATGTCGGAGCCGCTGGACCGAAGCGGATACGCGAGGGCCACGCTGGCCCCGCGCGAGGGGATGGAGGCGCCGATCCCGCCCCGCCGGCCACGCACCGTGCTGACGATGGCGGACATGGGCATGGCGCATGGCGGCATGGCGATGGGCGGCATGGATCATGGTGGCATGGCGATGGGTGGCGGCGCCAATCCTCCTGCCGGGCATGCGATGCCGGGCATGGCGCCGGCCGCTGGTGCAGCCGATCCGCATGCCGGCCATGCGATGCCCAGCGCGCCGGCACGCCCGGCTGCGCCCGACCCGCACGCAGGACATGCCATGCCTGGACGTGCGGCGCCTGCTCCGGCGGCGGCGAACCCGCATGCCGGCCACGCGATGCCGGGCGCGACGGCCATGGCGGACCCCAACAACCCGAGGGGTTGGGAGGAAGCTGGCACGCCGCCCGGCAAGCGTGCTCTCCGCTATGCCGATCTGCGCAGCGTGACGGCGCGTCGCAACGCGCCCCAACCTTCCCGAGAGGTGGTCCTCCGCCTGACAGGGCAGATGGGTCGCTACTCCTGGTCCTTGAACGACCGTCGTTTCGGTACCGAGGAGGCCATCCGCGTCCGCGAAGGCGAGCGCGTGCGCATCCGCTTCATGAACGAGACCATGATGGCACATCCGATGCACCTGCATGGGATGTTCATGGAACTCGAGAACGGCGCGGGCGACCGCCTTCCCTACAAGCACGTCGTGCTGGTGCGGCCCGGCGCCGAGGCCTCCGTCGTGCTGACCGCCGACGAGGTCGGCGACTGGCCGCTTCACTGCCACCTCCTGTTCCACATGGAGGCGGGCATGATGACGCGCTTCATCGTCGAGCCGGCCCGCGTCGCGAGCGCCGGCTGATGCGGCTTTCCCTCCTGGCGGCTGCCGCGGGGTTTTCCCTCGCGGCGGCAGCGCCCGCCTTCGCCCACAACCACAACGCCATCGGCTACGTGCTGCGCCTCAATGAGTTGGGCTATGGCGGCTCCTCCGCAGGCAGCCGCTTCAACTGGGATTTCGACGCCCGCGTAGGCACCTATGACCATCGTCTCTGGTTCAGGACGGAAGGGGAGCAAATCCGCGGCCAGACGGAAAGCGCCGAGATTCAGCTTTTCTACAATCGGCCGATCACGGAGTTCTGGGATTTCAACATCGGTTGGCGGCGCGACTTCTTCCCGAGCAACCGGAACTACGCTGCCATCGGCATCTCTGGAATCGCACCGTACTTCTTGGAGGTTGAGGCGACGGCGTACGTCAGCGAGGAAGGCGTATTGAGCGGCCGCGTTGAACTCAGCACGGACTTCCTCATCGCACGCAGCGTCTTCGGCGATAGCGGGCCAGGGCTTTACCTCAGGCCTCGATTCGAGGTGAACGCTAGTGCGGGGAATGATCGGGAGATGGAGGTGCGACAGGGATTCACGAACATGGAGGCCTCGCTCCAGCTTCGCTACGAGTTCACGCCGCAGATCGCTCCCTACGTCCAGGTCGGCTGGGAGCGCGAGCTCGGCGAGACCGCCAACCGATCCCGCGGGAGCGGGGAGCGGTTCTCCAACAGCTATGCCGTCATCGGCATACGGTCGCTGTTCTAGAAGCAGCCGTCGCCGACGACTTTTACAGCGGCGGTGGAGATATCGAAGATGCGGAGCGAGCAACTGTCGCCCGAGGCGCATGTCCTCGTCGTCGAAGACGACGGGGAGATGCGCAACCTGATCACCAAATTCCTGCGCCAGAACGGCTTCCGGGTAACAGGTGCGCGCGACGGGCGCGAGATGTGGGACGTGCTCGGCGCCGCCCCTGTGGACCTCATCCTGCTCGACGTCATGCTGCCTGGCCAGTCGGGACTCGACCTATGCCGTGCGCTGCGGACGAAATCCGGCGTGCCTATCATCATGGTGACGGCACGCGGCGAGGAGACGGACCGCGTGCTCGGGCTGGAACTCGGTGCTGACGACTACATCCCGAAGCCCTTCGGGCGCGCGGAGCTGCTGGCGCGGGTCCGTGCCCTTCTCCGCCGCTCCAGTGGGGTCGCCGGCGAGCCACGGGCTGGCGCGACCGGAGACCATATGAACTTCGGCGGGTGGATCCTCGACACGCGCCGACGGGAGCTGACCTCGCCCGATGGCGTGGTGGTTGATCTCTCAGGGGGGGAATACGATTTGCTGCTCGCGTTCTGCGAGCACCCCCAACGGGTGCTGAGCCGAGACCAGCTTCTTGACCTTGCCCGCAATAGGCATGCCTTCAACGGCACCGACCGGTCGGTGGACGTCATGGTCAGCCGCCTGCGCCGAAAGCTGGAGCCCACGGATGAGAGCCCGGCCGTGATCAAGACGATCCGCGGCGCCGGCTACATGCTGGTGCCGGCCGTGAAGCGCGGCGCGTGAAGCTTTCGTCCTGGCTCGTCCCGGGAACGCTGGGCGGCCGCGTCGTCCTCGTCCTGCTGGTTGGCCTGCTCTCCTTCCATGTCGGGAGCCTCTGGCTGCACCAGGCGGGAACGGACGCGCTGCTCGGCTCGACGCGGGAAAGCCAATTGGCCGAGCGCCTTGTTGCCGCGAAGCGCGCGCTGGCAGAACTGCCGCCCGCCGAGCGCGACCGGACGGCGCATGCACTCTCCTCCGCCAGCATGGAGATGCACTGGACGCCGGAACCCTCGGTTCACCTCGTCGAGGAGACCAGCTCCCGTATCGAGGCGCTTCGCAAGCGCCTCGCCGAGCTGCTGCCGGCTACGGACTTGGCCGGTCTTCGGCTTGGGTATGCGGGAGAAGGCACGGAGGCAACGACCGCGCGCCACCTCCTGCTCGGGGCGATTCCCTTGCCCGATGGCAGTTGGCTGAACTTCTCGGCGACCCTGTTCCGCTCAAGCGCGCCCGAGCACGCGACGCTGCTCTCCACTACGGCCATGGGCATCGGCATCCTGGTCCTCGCCCTGATCGTCGTTCGGCTGATCTCGCGGCCTCTGCGCGCCCTGTCGGACGCGGCGGACCGGATCGGCGGCACGGGACCAGCCGCTCCCATACCTGAAGAGGGACCGCGCGAAGTGCGCCAAGCAGCGCAGGCCTTCAACCGCATGCAGGCGCGCATTGACCGTTTGATCACCGACCGCACCCAGGCCCTGGCCGCAGTCAGCCACGATCTTCGCACGCCGATCGCACGCCTTCGGCTGCGCGCCGGCTTCCTGGATGATGCCGAGGCTGCGCAGGCGATTGACGCCGACCTCGACGAGATGGAGGCGATGGTCGCAGCAACCCTCGCCTACCTGCGAGGCGAGTCGGAAACCGAGGCGCAGCGCGCCGCCGACCTGGTCGCGATGCTCGAGACGCTATGCGACGCGGCGGCCGATGCCGGCTTCGACGTCAACTACGCCGGCCCCGCGCAGGCACGGCTGGTCTGCCGGCCCGTCACGCTCAAGCGTGCCTTCGCCAACCTCATCGACAACGCGGTGAAATATGGCGGGCGCGCGCGGGTGGAGCTCGTGGATCGCGATGATGCACTGGTGTTGCGCGTGCAGGACGATGGCCCAGGCATTCCGGAGGCCGACCTCGAAGCAGTCTTCGAGCCCTTCCGAAGGCTGGAGACCTCCCGCAACCGTGGCACCGGCGGCAGCGGGCTCGGACTGACCATCGCGCGGCAAGCCATCGAGCAGCATGGGGGCGCTCTACGGCTGGCGAATCGGCCAGGCGGCGGCTTGCTCGCCGAGGCCGTCCTGCCACGATCCCCCACCCTGGCCATCAAGGAGGCTGTGCCGTGAACCCGCACATGACGAAGCGTGCTGCGCTGCTCACCGGGCTTGCAATGCTGACGGCGCCGCGGCTGGTGCGCGCACAACCTCTGCCGCGCGTGCAGGTCTGGCGCGATGCTGGCTGCGGCTGCTGCGGTGGCTGGGTCGAGCACATGCGTGCCGCGGGCTTCCCGCTGGAGGACAACGTCGTGCCATCCGTCGCCGACGCGCGCCGTAACCTCCGCACACCTTCCGACCTGCTTTCGTGTCATGCGGCCCTGGTTGATGGCTACGGGCTGGAAGGCCACGTGCCGGCGGCAGCGGTGAAGCGCCTGTTGGCGTCGCGGCCGACCGGCATCCGAGGCCTTGCCGTGCCGGCCATGCCGACGGGATCTCCGGGCATGGAGGTACCTGGCGAAGCGCCAGACACCTACGACGTCATCGCCTTCGACGCCGGACGTGGCCGGATGAGCTTCATGCGCTTCCGTGGCGCGGAGCCGGTCTGATCCCGCATGGGCCGCCTTCATCGCGTCATGCGAAGACGTACCAGGATCCCTCCGCGCTGATGCCCGGGACGAAGGCGGGTTCGGCCTCGAACATGAAGTCGCTTTGACGGAGGTCGGAAACTGCCAAGCCGAGCAGCAATACGGAGCCGTCCGGCGCGTCGCTTCCGTCGGTGTCCCACGCCACGAGTACGCCGGCATCGGTGTCGGTCACGCTGACTTGGCTCGCGACGATGTCACGGAAGGCGATGTGGTCGAAGGCGCCCTGCGCGTCGCCGGTCGCCTCGAAGTCGGTGACCACGTCGTTGCCGCTGTCAGGGGCGACCATGAAGGCATCCGCGCCGGTGCCCCCGGTGATGAGGTCGTCACCGCGCCCACCCTCGATCATCCCGTGGCCGGCACCCTCGTCGAGGATGTCGTCGCCGTCGCCTCCCTTGAGTTCGTCGGCCATCGCGCCGCCGATCAGCAGGTCGTCGCCGCGCCCGCCATCGAGCCGGTCCATGCCGCCTTCGCCGATCAGTGTGTCGCGGCCGTTATCGCCCTGCAGGACATCATTGCCCGCGCCGCCCAACAGGAGGTCGCGCCCGCCGCGCCCGAAGAGGTGATCCTCGCCCTCGCCGCCGACGAGCGTGTCGCGCGCATTCCCGCCGATGATGGCGCTGCCGTCGTCAACGGCCAGCTCCTGCCCAGCAGGGTCGGGGCGATTAGCGCGCCCTTTCCCTGCCGTGATCTCTGGGCCGTCGGTGCTCGGCGTCTCGCGTTCCGGCGCGGCTCCATCGCTCTGCCGCATGGCCGGCGGCAGATCGGGGCTTTCGGCAAACATGAAGTCGTCCTGGGCGAGGTCTTCCATTCCGACGCCGATGAGCTGGACGGAACCGCCCTGCCACGAGATTCGCACGCCATCTCCATCGTCGGCGAAAGCCAGATCTTCCCAGCGAAGGTCGCGGAGCGCGAGGTGGTCGAAAACGCCCGGGCCTGCGGTAAAGTCCACGATCACGTCGTCACCGCTCTCGCGATCTACAACGAAGGCGTCGGGGCCGGCGCCGCCGATTAGGGTGTCGGCGCCTGGCCCGCCTTCCAGCCCACCATGACCCATGCCTTCGTCGAGCAGGTCCGCGCCCTCCTCGCCGTGCAGCATGTCGTCCTCGGCGGCGCCGAACATCGTGTCGCCGCCCTCCCCGCCGCGCAGCATGTCCTGACCCGCACCAGCCGAGAGCAGGTCCGCGCCGGCTCCGCCCCGCAACGCATCGTTGCCTTCGCCACCGCCAAGGCTGTCGTCACCCATTCCGCCCCATGCATGGTCGGCCTTGCCCGACCCGCCCAGCTCCTCGGATGCCTGCTTGCCTATAGAAAGGTGGTATCGCTCCGCCCCACCGCCGAAGCGCACGACCTCCGCGCCGTCATAGGCAGCATGGTCGTCGAGGTTGTTCGTCGCGGCGTGATGTTTCACCTGGCGTCTCCGTATACATCAACGGAATCCGAAACACCGCCAAGCAGCTCTTGGTTACTGAACGGAGTGCGACAAAACATTGCTGCGGCTCGGGGCGTGCCGCTCCTGGTGGCTCAGCGCACGACGTCTTCGGCCTCCCAGCCTGCGGCCGCGAGCGCGCCTTTCAGCCGCGGCGCCTCGGCCGGCGCAGCATCAATCTCGACCTCGCGCCGCTCCAAGTCGAAGCGGAGCGGCTCCTCGAACGCCGCCTCGCGCAGCGTCGCCGTGACGCCCTTCGCGCAGCCGCCGCATGTCATGTTGGAGATTCGGAACCTGATCATCGGATGCTCCTCTGTCCATCAGGGAGCGTCACAGATGGGGGTTCCCCCCATGGCAAGGTCAAGGTCGAACCCACGCGTCCGCTCGGCTTTCGACTGCACTCAGCGCGCAACGTGCAGCAATGCCCGCCCGTTGAACCATTTCTGTTGAACGACTTCCAGATGAGGGAAATCATGCAAAACGGATATCGGAGCCTCGCGCTCCAGACCGCGATCAGCGGCGCGATCATGTACGTCGTGATGTTCGTGATGATCGACCGGCTCGGTAGTTTCTACAACAACCTCAACATGTTCTACATGACGCTGATGATGGTAGCGCCGATGGTGGCGCTCATGGTCCTGGCCATGCCCGGCATGTTTCCTTCCCGCGCCGGGAACATCGCACTGGTGGCCGGATCGGTAGTCCTGTTCCTCGGCAGCTTCGCGCTGATCCGCACGCAGACGACGATCGGCGACACCGCCTTCTTGCGCTCGATGATTCCTCACCATTCCGGTGCGATCCTGATGTGCGAGCAGGCCTCGCTGTCCGATCCCGAGATCGTGCGGCTTTGCCGCAGCATCATCGAGTCCCAGCGCGAGGAGATCACGCAGATGCGGGCGATGCTGGAGCGCCTCTGAGGGCCAAGGATAGTCGGTCGGCGTGACACGATTTGTCGCATTGTTTCGGGCAACGTCGGCGCTTGGCCTCGGTTGACCTGTTGCCGACCGAGGCCGGGCCACCGCCGATTCCGACGGCCTCTTCTTCTGGGGAGTCCTCCATGCACATCCAGCAAATGATCAGCTCGCACCCGCACGCGAAGGGCAGCAAGGACGATGCGCTGATTCGCTGCATCGAGGAGTGCTATGCCTGCGGGCAGGCCTGCGGCGTGTGCGCAGATGCCTGCCTTGGGGAAACTATGGTTGCGCAGCTCACCCAGTGCATCCGGCTCGACCTGGACTGCGCCGATGTCTGCTTCGCAACAGGTGCAGTCGTGTCCCGTCAGACTGGCTCCAACAAGGACGTGATCAGCGCCATGCTCTCGGCCTGCGAAACAGCCTGCCGCGCCTGCGCCGTGGAATGCGAGCGCCACGGCAGCCACCACGAGCATTGCCGCATCTGCGCGGAAGCTTGCCGTTCCTGCGAGCGCGCATGCTCAGAGGCGAAGCGGAACATGGCTTAGTCCTGACGCAACACAGGAATGCCTTAAAGGCGTGGCGCACGCCTTGACCTTCCCATATTGGGAGGGACCATCTGCCGTTGCGACCACTCTTTGAAGGAGAGGACGCATGGCCCCGGAAAGCCCGCTCGTTGCCCAACAGCGAGAGCGCTTCGCCAGCGCCGGATCGATCAGCATCCCTGTCGAGGGGATGACATGCGCCTCCTGCGTGGGCCGCGTCGAACGCGCCCTGAAATCCGTGCCCGGCGTGCGGGAGGCTAGCGTCAATCTAGCGACCGAGCGTGCCGAGCTGCGCTTCAATGAACTTGCTGATCTCCCCGCGGTGACTGCCGCCATCGAGCGGGCAGGCTACGCGGTGCCGGAGCTTACCACCGACGTGGCGGTGGAAGGGATGACCTGCGCGTCCTGCGTCGGCCGGGTGGAGCGCGCCCTGAAGGCCGTGCCCGGCGTGCGGGAGGCGAGCGTCAATCTGGCCACCGAGCGGGCCGCCATCCGGCACCTCGCCAGCGTCCCGGCGGAGGTGCTGATCGCCGCTGTCGGCCGCGCCGGCTACAAGGCCCGAGCCGCCGCAGGAGCAGCTGCGGCTGCCCGCGACGATGAGGCGCGCATGCGGCGGGAGCGGGAGATTGCCGCGCTGCGCCGCGCGACGATCGCCGCGGCCGCGCTCACCTTGCCACTTTTCGTTTTGGAGATGGGCGCGCACCTCGTGCCGGCCTTGCACCACTGGATCGCGGCCACCATCGGAACCCAGTTATCCTGGATGGTGCAGTTCGTCCTGGCCACCGCTGTCCTGGCCGGTCCGGGCCTGCGGTTCCACCGCATCGGCTGGCCGAACCTTCTACGCGGCGCCCCCGACATGAATTCCCTGGTCGCGGTCGGCACCGGCGCCGCATGGGCATACTCGGTCGTCGCCACCTTCGCCCCTTCCCTGCTTCCCGAGCAAGCTCTCGCGGTCTACTTCGAGGCCGCGGCTGTGATCGTCACCCTGGTCCTGCTCGGGCGTTACCTTGAGGCGCGGAGCAAAGGCCGCACGTCCGAAGCAATCACCCGGCTCATGGGCTTGCAGGCCCGCACCGCGCGCGTCGAGCGCGACGGCGAAGCATTGGAGCTGCCAGTTGCCGAGGTCTACGCCGCCGACGTCGTGCTGGTCCGTCCCGGCGAGCGCGTCCCGGTTGACGGCGAGGTATTGGACGGGTCGTCCTACGTGGACGAGAGCATGGTGACCGGTGAGCCGGTCCCAGTGGAGAAGTCGGCCGGCGCGCGCGTCGTCGGCGGCACGGTCAACAAGGCCGGCGCCTTCCGCTTCCGCGCAACGGCCGTCGGCGCGGACACCGTGCTGGCGCAGATCGTGCGCATGGTGGAGGCGGCGCAGGGATCGAAGCTGCCGATCCAGGCGCTGGTAGATCGCGTGACGCTCTGGTTCGTGCCTGCCGTGATGGCTGTCGCGATTGTCACCTTCTTGGCCTGGCTGGTCCTTGGGCCTTCGCCGGCGCTGACTTTCGCGTTGGTCAACGCCGTCGCCGTGCTGATCATCGCATGTCCGTGTGCGATGGGACTGGCGACGCCGACCTCCATCATGGTCGGCACTGGCCGCGCGGCGGAGATGGGCGTGCTGTTCCGCAAGGGTGAGGCGCTGCAGACGCTGCGCGAGGCCGCCGTCGTCGCCATGGACAAGACCGGCACGTTGACCAAGGGCCGGCCGGAGTTGACCGACCTGATCCCCGCGGCCGGCTTCGAGGCCGACGAGGTGCTCGCGCTCATCGCCGCCGTGGAGGTGCGCTCGGAGCATCCGGTGGCCGAAGCGATCGTGGCGGCAGCGCGTGCCCGCGGTCTCGCGCTGCCGGAGGCGGGCAGCTTCGTTGCAACGCCGGGCTTCGGCGTCGAGGCGGAGGTCGCCGGGCGGCGCATCGCCGTTGGTGCGGACCGCCTGATGGCGCGCCTCGGCCTTGATCCCGCAATCTTTGCCGACGCCGCGGCCCGGCTCGGGGACGAAGGAAAGACGCCACTCTACGCTGCGGTCGATGGGCGGCTTGCTGCCGCGATCGCCGTCGCCGACCCGATCCGCGAGACGACGCCGGCCGCGATCGCGGCGCTGCATGCGCTCGGCCTGAAGGTCGCGATGGTCACCGGAGACAACCGCCGTACTGCGGACGCCATCGCGCGCCAGCTTGGGATCGACGAGGTCGCAGCCGAGGTTCTGCCTGACGGCAAGGTCGCCGTGGTGGAGAAGCTGAAGGCTGGCGGCGCCCGGAGGGTCGCCTTCGTCGGCGACGGCATCAACGACGCGCCGGCGCTCGCCGCGGCGGACGTCGGGGTGGCCATCGGCACCGGCACCGACATCGCGATCGAGAGCGCCGACGTCGTGCTGATGTCGGGCGACCTGCGTGGGGTGCCGGACGCCATCGCGCTGAGCCAGGCGACGATGCGCAACATCCGGCAGAACCTGTTCTGGGCCTTTGCCTACAATGCGGCGCTGATTCCGGTGGCGGCCGGAGTGCTGTATCCCACCTTGGGGCTGTTGCTCTCCCCGGTCCTAGCAGCGGCCGCGATGGGGCTGTCCAGCGTCTTCGTTCTCACAAACGCGCTGCGGCTGCGGGGCTTCCATGCCCCGGGTCGCATGGCAGCGTGAGGCAGCGTGCGCCGTGCTCATGCATCCCAGCGCGCCACGGATGATGCTTCGCGGCTCCGCCGACACAATCCGACAAAGTATGTCCGCCCCACTTCGCTACTACCGCAGCCGGGCGCCGCGCGTTAGCACCGGGCAGGTGGCGGGCGCTGCGGCGGTATTGGCGCATGGCCGGCCTGAATCCTTAGGAGACGATGCCGATGAAGTTCCCCAATCTGGTTCGTGCTCCCGCTCTCCTCATCGTGCTGGGCGTAGGCTTGGTGGCCTGCGCACCTCAGCAGCCGCCGCCCAGCGCCGCCGCCCAGCCCGCATCGGCGTCACCCGCCATGCCCGGCCACAACATGGCCGGAATGCAGGGCATGTCGGCAGCGGACCACCAGGCGATGATGACGCACTGCGCGCAGATGCGTCAGTCGGTCCGGCAAGGCGCGACGCTCTCTCCCAGCATGCAGCAGATGATGGCGCAGTGCGACGCGATGGATCGCTCGATGGGCATGTCGCCGACGAGGTGACGCCGCCAGTCGGGCACGGCGCCTCCGGCGTCTTCCCGGCCCCAGAGGTTGACCAGTGATGCCGGACGATCCGAAGGTGGCTGGTCACGCGCACGCCCATCATCCGAATCCCACGGCGAGCGCTGCGGGATCTGTGCGTCCCCCAGGAGGATCGAGCCGGCACGGGCATGCCGGGCACGACCACGGCGCGATGGTTGCCGACCTCCGGCGCCGCTTCTGGATTTGCCTGCCGCTGACGATCGGCGTCGTGCTGCTGTCGGCACACGTGCAGATGCTCGTCGGCCTCCCCGGGTTGATCGATTTCCCAGGCGTCTGGCTGGTCGAGGCGGCGCTCGCCACCACGGTGTTCCTCTACGGCGGTTGGCCATTCCTCAACGGCCTGCTGGACGAGCTCCGCCGCGGCAAGCCCGCGATGATGACTCTCGTCAGCCTCGCCATCGTCTCCGCCTACGTCTACTCGCTTGCTGTCCTGCTGGGACTGCCCGGGGAAGTGTTCTTCTGGGAGACGGCGACCCTCATCCTGGTCATGCTGCTCGGGCATTGGATAGAGGCGAAGTCGGTCCTTGGCGCCTCCGGGGCGCTGCAAGCGCTGGTGCGCCTGATGCCGGCGACGGCGACGCGCCTCGGCGCCAACGGCGCGACCGAGGAGGTTCCGCTGTCCGAACTGCGCAGCGGCGATGCCGTGCTGGTACGGCCGGGCGCGAAGATACCGGTGGACGGCGCCGTCGCGGAGGGCCGTTCCTCGGTGGACGAATCCATGCTCACCGGCGAGACGAAGCCGGTGGAGAAGTCGCCCGGCGCACGCGTGGTCGGCGGTTCGGTGAACGGCGATGGCGCGCTCACTGTCGTGATCGACCGAACGGGTGGCGAGACCTATCTGTCGCAGGTCATCACCCTCGTCGAGCGTGCCCAAGCGAGCCGCTCACGCACCCAGGACCTGGCCAACCGGGCAGCGGCGGTACTGACCTGGGTCGCCATCATCGTAGGCGGCGCGACCTTCGCCGGGTGGCTTCTGTTGGGCGCCCCGATCGCCTTCGCGCTGGAGCGCATGGTAACGGTAATGGTGATCTCCTGCCCGCATGCGCTCGGGCTCGCCGTCCCCCTCGTCGTCGCCGTCAGCACCGAACTGACCGCCCGCAACGGTCTGCTCGTACGGGACCGTGCGGCCTTCGAGCGTGCGCGGGCGCTGCAAGCCGTGGTCTTCGACAAGACCGGCACGCTCACGGAGGGCGAGTTCACCGTCGCCGCTGTGGTCCCCCTCGCGCCCGAGCTCGACGAGGCTGGCGTACTTCGCCTTGCCGCCGGGTTGGAAGCCGCCTCGGAACACCCGATCGCCAAGGGCGTTCTGCGGGGTGCGGCTGAACGCGGCATCACGCCGCCGGCAGCCTCGGACTTCCGGAACCTCCCTGGGGAGGGCGCGCGCGCCACGGTGGAGGGGCGCTACGTCGAAGTCGTCAGCCCAGGCACCCTTCGCCGGCGTGGCATAGCAGCTGCGGACCCTCGGGTGGCAGCCGAGCAGGACGCTGGCCGCACCGTCGTCTTCGTGCTGGTGGAGGGTGCACTCGCCGGCGCCGTCGCTTTGGCCGACGTGGTGCGTCCGGAGAGCCGCGAGGCGGTCCGGCAGCTCCAGGCGCTCGGGCTGCGCTGCATGATGCTGACCGGGGATGCGCGCCCCGTCGCCGAGGAGGTGGGCCGCGCGCTTGGCCTCGACGAGGTGCGGGCCGAGGTGCTGCCGCACCAGAAGTCGGAAGCGGTGCAGGCCATCCAGGCCTCCGGCGTCTCGGTTGCGATGGTCGGCGACGGCGTGAACGACGCTCCCGCGCTGGCGCAGTCCGACCTTGGCATCGCCATCGGCGCCGGGACGGACGTAGCAGCCGAGGCGGCCGACGTCGTGCTGGTCCGCAACGACCCGCGCGACGTGGTCGCGATCCTCGCCCTGGCGCGAGCCACCTACAACCGCATGGCACAGAACCTTGCCTGGGCGACCGGCTACAACGTGGTCGCCATCCCGCTTGCCGCCGGCGTCGCAATGCCCTGGGGCATCCTGTTGTCGCCAGCGGTCGGCGCCGCGCTGATGTCCATCTCGACCGTTGTGGTGGCGTTGAATGCCCGGCTGCTTGGCGTGCAAGGTGCCCGCCGTCTGGCGGCCTTGAGGTCGGCCGTTGGGAAAGATCAGGGCTGACGCCGCCCGTCCAGCAGCCGCTTGACTCGGGCCTTGCAGGGCGCGTGAGGTGGATCAGGCCGCCGAGCTCGCGCCGAGGAACGCTTCATCGGGCCGATTCACTGCCCGCCTCTCGTCGCGCCGCCCCGCGCTGCGCCGATGATTCCCTTCATTCGCGCTACTGCGGCCGGCAGTCCTTCGAACACGGCCTGGGCAACGAGGAAATGCCCGATGCTCGTCTCGGTTACTTCGGGGATCGTGGCTACATCGCCTACCGTGTCGTAGCCGAGGCCGTGGCCGGCATGACAGCCGAGCCCCGCCGCGGCGGCCAGCCGCGCCGCCGCCCGCAGGCGCGCGAGTTCCGTCGGCCGCGTCGCCGTCGCTTCCGCATAGGTTCCGGTGTGCAGCTCGACCGCTGCCGCGCCGATCCGCGCCGCAGCCTCGATCTGCCGTGCCTCGGGCTCAACGAAAAGGGCGACCTCGATCCCGGCGCCGCGCAGCCGCGCGACAGCCTGAGCCAGACCCGGTCCGGCGCCGGCGACATCAAGGCCACCCTCGGTCGTCAGCTCCTCCCGCCGCTCGGGCACCAGGCAGCAAGCCGGCGGCCGGAGGGCGAGGCAGAAGGCGACCATCTCGGCCGTCGCGCCCATCTCGAAGTTCAGCGGAGCAGCGATCTCGGCCTTGATGCGATGGGCATCGGTATCGCGGATGTGGCGCCTGTCCTCGCGCAGATGGATGGTGATCCCATCTGACCCTGCCGCCACGGCGGCGCGGGCCGCCTCGACCGGGCAGGGATGGTTGCCGCCGCGCGCGTTGCGCAGCGTCGCCACGTGGTCCACGTTGACCGATAGCAACAGCGGCTTCATCCGGCACTCCGCGCACGGTGGTGGGCGATCTCGGCGGCGAGGCGGATCGCAGCAATCAGGCTCGAAGCGTCGGCTCTCCCCTGGCCGGCGATGTCGAGCGCCGTGCCGTGGTCCGGACTCGTCCGCACGATCGGCAGGCCGAGCGTCACGTTGACGCCTCCGGCCATGTCGAGCGTCTTCACCGGGATCAACGCCTGGTCGTGGTACATGCAGATCGCGCAATCGTAGCCGGCGCGCGCCGCCGGCGTGAACAGCGTATCGGCCGGCAGGGGTCCCCGCGCGTCAACGCCTGCCGCCCGCAGCGCGGCGACGGCGGGTGCGACGATGTCGCGGTCCTCGGTGCCCATGGTGCCGTCCTCGCCGGCATGCGGGTTCACGCCGGCAACGACGAGCCGCGGCCGGGCGATCCCGAAATCGCACAGCAACGCGGCCGCCGTCGCCTGGGCGACACGGACGATGCTGGCCGCATCGAGCCGGCCAACCGCCTGGCGCAACGGTTCATGGATGGTGACGGGCACGGTCCGCAGACCGGGCGCGGCCAACAGCATCACCGGCGGGGCACCGCCGCACAGGGCAGACAGGAATTCGGTATGTCCCGGGTAGGCGAACCCAGTGGCGGTCAGCACCGCCTTCTGGATCGGGTTGGTCACGACGCCAGCAACCGCGCCTTCTTGGGCGAAACGGACCGCGGCTTCGATGGCCGCGATGACGGCCGGCGCATTGGATGGATTGGGCCGGCCGGGCGTGGCGGGCGTCGCCAGGGGCGCATGCAGCACCGGCAGCGCGCCCGCGAAGGCTGCCTGGGCCTCTGCCGGCGATGCGATGCGTGCGACGGGTACGCCCTGGATCAGGGTTGCATCGCCGATCAGGAAGAAGGCGGGACCCGCTGTCCGCAGCTTGGTCCATGCGGCGGCGGTGATTTCGCCCGAGATGCCCGCCGGCTCTCCCATCGTGAGCGCAAGGGGGCGGACTTGGCTTGATGACGGCACCAGCGCTGCCTAGCACGCCTGGGTCGGTGCCCCCTCGGCAGCGACGATGACAAAACATTGCAAGTTGCGCTTCCCGGCGCGGCGGCGCTTCACGACGGCGAGCAACGCGACGACAAGGCAATCATGCACTCGGATGGCCTCACAACGGCACTTCTGCGGAATGGCTTCGTGCTCCGGCAAGCCGCGGAAAGCACCGCCATGATCGGCGCCGAGCCTTTATCGGCGTGGCCGGCCTTCGCGGCGACGTGGAACGGCATGGAACTCGATCGGCACATGGCGGATGGCGGCCGCTACCGCCGGCGCCGGCACGCCATCCTTTCCGCCATGGCCGGCGTTCCTGGATTGAGACGCGAGATCGATGGGCCGCACTGGCAGGCTGTTGACCACAACCCGCTCAACGGCGGGGTGGACCGGCATTTCGAGCCGATCCCGCCGGAGACGACCGCCGGCGCGGCATTTCAGGCGATCGCCGGATGGGCGCGCGCCGCCTTCGACGCCGCCGAGCCAGGCCGCGACTGGTACATCGAGGCCCACCAATTCCGCATCGAGGCGCGCGCCGGCTCTGAGGGCCGGCCGACGCCTGAAGGGATGCACCGGGATGGCGTCGATTGGGTGCTGGTGACGCTCGTCCGGCGCGAGAACGTCGCGGAGGGCGTCACCGCCATCGCATCGCCGGATGGCAGGCCATTGGGGACCTTCACGTTGGAGGCGCCGATGGATTCCATGCTGCTGGACGATCGTCGGGTCCAGCATGGCGTGACACCCATCCGTCCGCTCGATCCGGGCCACCCGGGTTGGCGGGACGTGTTGGTGGTGACCTTCAGGCGACGATGACAATTTCTGGCGCATCTCTGGCTAGGTGCACGCACCTGTCATCCCCGTAGCGGGGTCCTTCGAGTGCCTCGCCCCAGTGCTCCATGCGTTGGATCGGCGCAGTGCCCGTGCTCGGCATCAGCCAGCACCTCGATGACGCGGCATTCCGCGAGCCGGCCGTTGTGGCAGTCGGTCATACGCTCCAGTTCCGTTTCCAGCGAGCGCAGCCGGGCCAGCCGCTCCCGCACGCCGGCGAGGTGCCGCCGCGCGATCGCGTCGGCGCCCTCGCAGGGCGCATCGGGCGCGGCGTCGGCCAGGCGGAGCAGTTCGCGGATGTCCTCCATCGCGAAGCCGAGCTCGCGGGCATGGCGGATGAAGCCGAGGCGGTCGAGGTGCGCGCGGGCATAGACGCGGTGGCCGCCTTCTGTGCGGCCGGGCGGCGGCAGCAGGCCCTCGCCCTCGTAGAAGCGGATCGTCGTCGCCTTCACGCCGGTGGCGCGCGAGAGGTCGCCGATGGTGAAGGCTTCGCTCATCGCCTTGGCTTCTCCCGTTCAGCGAGGAAGCGCGCGAACGCCTTCAGCGCTTTTTCGCTGACATGGTGCTCCACCCCCTCCGCATCGGCTTCGGCCGTCTCGTGGTCCAGGCCGACCGCCAGGAGGAAGCGCACCACCAGCTCGTGCCGCCGCCGTGCCGCCTCGGCCAGCGCCTGGCCCTCGGGCGTCAGGAAGATGCCGCGATACGGCTTCGTGTCCACAAGCCCGGCGCGCTTGAGCCGGGTCAGCGCGATGGTCACGGTGGCCTGTGCCACGCCCATCCGGCGCGCGAGGTCCACGGCACGGGCCTCGCCCTCCTCGCGTAGGAGGTCGGCGATCAGTTCGACGTAGTCCTCCGCCAGGGCGGCGCGATCGGCCTCGCGCTGGCGCAGGAACCGCGCGGCTTGGTCGTCGGCGGGCGGCAGCACGCGTTTCGGGGATGCGGACATGGACCGATATAGGGCGGCGGGCGGCCAAGCTGACAGCTTTACACCAGAACTTAGCGGGCGCTAATTTCATTAGCCCCTTCCGAGGACGTGCCCGCGATGCTTGCCAACCCGAAGCGACGCCTCCTGCTCGGTGCGGGCGCGGTGGCCGGCGCGATTGCAACGCCCATCGCCGCGGGCTTCGCCGTCCGGTCGGCCGTGGGCCAGGCGCACGGGCCGGCGCATGGCGGGGCCGGCACGACCCATGCCGCGGCAGGCCACGGCATTCCCGGCATGGAAGGCGACAACCTGATCGTCGGCGCCGTGGACCACGCGCGGAACGGCTTCGACCCGCACGACATCCTCACCGACTGGGACGTCGGCGAGGTCAGCACCGCGCCGGATGGCCGTCGCGTGCGCGAGTGGGTCGTGACCGCGGTGGACAAGGAGGTCGAGTTGGCGCCGGAGCTGATGTTCCCGGCCTGGACCTTCAACGGCCGCATCCCCGGCCCGACGCTTCGCTGCACCGAAGGGGAGCGGCTGCGCGTCATCTTCAACAACGGCAGCGCGCATCCGCACACGATGCACTTCCACGGCATCCATTCGTGGCGGATGGACGGCGTGCCCTATGCCGGTCTCGTGCAGCCAGGCGGGCAGTTCATCTACGAGTTCGACGCCAAGCCCTTTGGCTGCCACCTCTACCACTGCCACGCCCTGCCGCTGAAGCGGCACATCCACAAGGGCATGTACGGTGCCTTCATCGTGGATCCCGATCCGGCGCTGCATCCCGAGGCGATGCCGATCGCCGAATCCCGCCTGCTCGGCTCGGCGCGCAACGCCGAGTGGCAGGAGATGATGATCTGCATGAACGCCTTCGACACAAACTTCGACGACGAGAACGAGATCTACGCCGCCAATACCATCCCCTTTGCCTACCAGCAGAAGCCGATCCGCGTGGAGCGCGGCCGCAAGCTGCGTATCTACCTGATCAACATCACCGAGTTCGACCCGATCAACTCCTTCCACATCCACGGCAATTTCTTCGACTACTACGACCACGGCACCACGCTGACGCCAACCTCGCGCATGGTGGACACGATCATGCAGTGCCAGGGCCAGCGCGGCATCATCGAGATGGACTGGTCGGAGCACGAACCGGGCCACTACATGTTCCACGCGCACCAGTCGGAGTTCGCAGAGCTCGGCTGGATGAGCCATTTCGAGGTGGTGTGATGGCGCCCGACAGCACCCCGGCCCAGGCCATCGCCCGCCCGGCCTCGCCGTGGCGCACCGCCTTCTGGCTGCTGCTGCCGCTGGCCGTGCTGCTCGGCATCCTGGCGCTGCTGATCCTCGGCAAGCCGCTGGAACGGCTGACCGAAGGCTCGCCGCCGGTCGAGAAGGTGAGCTTCGAGCGCGTGCGCCTGACGCCCGGCCTGATCTCGCTCTCGGTCCGCGCCGACGGCTCGCAGCCGGTGACGATCGCGCAGGTGCAGGTGGATGCCGCCTTCCGCACCTTCACGATCGAGCCGCCAGGGCCGATCGGCCGCCTCGGCACCGCACGCATCGACATCCCCTATCCCTGGGTGGACGGCGAGGGCCACAAGGTCGTGCTCCTGTCCTCGACCGGCGCGGCCTTCGAGCGCGAGATCGAGGTCGCGCGCGCCACGCCGAGCCTTGATGCGCCGACGCTCGCCATCCTCGCGCTGGTCGGCGTGCTGCTCGGCGTGGCGCCGGTGGCCACGGGCCTGCTGGCTTTCCCGGCGCTCGGCACGCTCAGCCCGGCCGGCATGCGCTTCGTGCTGGCGCTGACGGTCGGGCTGCTCGGCTACCTGTTCCTCGACACCCTCGGCGAGGGGCTGGAACAGGCCGCCGGCGCGCTGGAAAGGCTGCGCGCGCAGGCCGCGGTCTGGGTGACGATGATCATCAGCGCCGGCGCGCTGATGCTGCTCGGCCGCCGCGGCGGACGCGCGCCGGAGGGCGCGGCGCTCGCGGCCTTCATCGCCTTCGGCATCGGGCTGCACAATCTGGGCGAGGGCCTCGCGGTCGGCGCGGCGATCGCTGCCGGCGAAGCAGCGCTCGCCACCTTCCTCGTCGTCGGCTTCACCATCCACAACGTCAGCGAGGGGTTCGGCATCGCCGCGCCGCTGGTTGGCCGGCGCCCGCGGCTGCTCACCTTCATCGGTCTCGCCGCGCTGGCCGGGCTGCCGGCGGTGCCGGGCGTGTGGGTCGGCGCGCAGGCCGTCAGCCCGTTCTGGATGGCGATCTGCTTCGGCATCGGCGCCGGCGCGATCCTGCAGGTGATCGTCGAGGTCACCGGCCTGATCGCGCGTCGCGAAGGCAGCGCAGCCCTGCTTTCGCCGGCCAGCCTCGCCGGTGTCGGGGTGGGCCTCGCCGTCATGTACCTGACGGCACTGTTCGTCTGACCCGAGGAGGAACGAACATGTTGCATCGCCGAAGGCTGGTCGCCTCCGCGATCACCGCCACGGTCCTGGCGCTGCCGCGGCCATCCCTGGCCGCAGGCGACCTGACACGGCAGGACCCGATCACAGTCATCGTCGAACTCGGGCGGCCGGATGGCCGCCATGCCTTCGAGCCGAATCGCCTCCGCTTCGAGACAGGCAAGCTGTACCGCCTCGTGCTGCGCAACGTCAGCCAAGCGCCCCACTACTTCACCTCCAACGACTTCGCCGCCCGCATCTTCACGCGCAAGGCGCAAGTGGTGCAGCAGAGCGGCGGACGGGAAACGGTCCTCGCCGAGTTCAAGGGCACGATCAGCGAGATCGAGGTCTATCCAGGCCACGCCGCCGAGTGGTGGTTCGTGCCGGTCGCCACCGGCCACATCACCGACCTGCGCTGCGGCATCCGAGACGCGGACGGCCGCACCCACGCGCAACACGGCATGGTGGGGGAGATCGAGATCCTCTGACCCTTAGCACTCGCGGCTCCGCACCCCTCGCCGTCGGCGCGGCCAAGCTTTCGGTGCAGGCGACGAAGCACCGGATCCCCTGACGATGGCGTGCTCAGCGCGGCCTCCCGAAGAAAAGATACTTCGCCAGTGCCGCGACGCCGAGCAACAGGAGCACCACCACAAGGAGCCAGATGACGCCCATTCCGAGCATCATCCAGCCGCCACCCATCATTTCGTCCATCATGCTCTACGCTCCTTGACTTTAGCCCGGTCGAGCGCCCCGCGCCCGGGCGAAGGCGAGCAGCGGCACGGCGATCCACTGCACGATCGGCGACAGTCCCAGTTCGAAGCCTGCCAGCCGGACCACCGGCATCAGCTCCGAGTAGGACCAGGAGGCGCGCACGACGATGTTCAGCCACTCACTGAACGCCGTGTAGCCGATGCCGAGCAGCATCGTGAGCCCGGCGACGGCACCGAAGCGCCGCGCCGGCCAGTCCCCGTGGCCCGCCAGCACCAGCGCGAGCGTCAGCGAGGCGGTCGCGATCAGCAGGTCACCGCCTGTACAATGCACAACGGCGAAGGCGTTCTCCCACCAGGTCCCGGTCCGCCAGATCGTGTAGAGCGGCAGGTGCGCCATCTCCCACAGGAGGTTGCCGCCAGCCACCACCAGCAGCCACGTGCGCAGCGCGGCGAGCCAGCCCGGGGGTACCGCAAGGCCGTCCGGCATCACGCCACCTCCAGCGCGCGCGGTGCGGTCGGGGCCGCGTCGGTCACGGAGGGCGGCGCCTCGCGCGGCAGCCGCCAACCCTTCGCCACAGCGTAGAGTGCCGGAATCACCACGAGGGTCAGTACCACCGACGACGCCATGCCGCCGATCATCGGCACCGCGATGCGGCTCATCACCTCTGACCCAGTGCCGCTCGCCCAAAGCAGCGGCAGCAAGCTGGCGACGATCGCGGCGACCGTCATCGCCTTCGGCCGCACGCGCTCCACCGCCCCCTCCACCACCGCCGCGGCCAGGTCAGCGCGCGTCGGCGCCCGTCCCTCCGCCGCGCGCCTCGCCCACATCTCGGCCCAGGCATGGTCGAGGTAGACCAGCATCACGACGCCGGTCTGCGCCGCGACGCCCGCCAGCGCGATGAATCCGACCGAGACCGCGACGCTCATGCTGTGGCCGAGCCAGAGCATCAGCCACAGCCCGCCGACTAGCGCGAAGGGCACCGACAGCATGACGATCAGCGTCTCGGTCAGACGGCCGAAGTAGAGGTAGAGCAGCAGGAAGATCAGCGCGAGCGTCGCCGGCACCACCAGCCCCAGCCGCGCCTCGGCACGCTCCAGATACTCGAACTGACCGCTCCACATCAGCTCGTAGCCAGGCGGCAGCGCGACCCGGTCCGCCACGGTTTGGCGCGCTTCGGCAACGTAGCCGCCGAGGTCACGGCCGCGCATGTCCACGAACACGTAGGCAGCAAGCCGCGCGTTCTCGGTGCGGATCGTGGAGGGGCCGCGCGCTGTCTCGACGCGGGCGACGCTGCCGAGCGGCACGCGCGTGCCGCCGGCGCCCTCGACCAGCACCTCGGCGGCGATCGCCGCCGGGTCGTCGCGCAGGTCGCGCGGGTAGCGCAGGTTGACGCTATAGCGGCGGCGCCCTTCCACCGTCGTCGCCACCGCCTCGCCGCCCAGCGCCGACCGCACCGCGTCCTGCAGCTGCGCGACGGTGAGCCCGTAGCGGGCCAGCGCTTCGCGGTCGGGCACCACGTCGAGGTAGTAGGCGCCGGTCACGCGCTCGGCGAAGGCACTGGTGGTGCCGGGCACATCGCGCACTGCCGCCTCGACCTCACGGGCGAGGCGCTCGATCTCGCCGAGGTCGGGGCCGAGGACCTTGACCCCGACCGGGGTGCGGATGCCGGTCGAGAGCATGTCGATGCGAGCGCGGATCGGCATGGTCCAGGCGTTGCTGACGCCGGGCAGGGTCACCGCGCTGTTCATCTCCTCGATCAGCGCGTCCAGCGTCAGCCCGGGCCGCCACTCGGACCGCGGCCGCAGGTTGACCAGCGTCTCCGCCATCTCCATCGGTGCCGGGTCGGTCGCCGTCGCCGCGCGGCCGGCCTTGCCGTACACCGAGGCCACCTCCGGGAAGCCGGCCAGGATGCGGTTCTGCGTCTGCAGCAGCTGCGCCGCGGTGGTCACCGAGATGCCGGGCAGCGTCACCGGCATAAACAGCAACGTGCCCTCGTCCAGCGCCGGCATGAATTCGCTGCCGAGCCGCCGAAGCGGCACGATCGCCGTCGCCATCACCGCCAGCGCGAGCACGATCGTCGTCAGCCGGAAGCGCAGAACGAGCCGGATGACCGGCCGATAGAGGTAGATCAGCACCCGGTTGATCGGGTTGCGCGCCTCCGGGACGATGCGCCCGCGCACGAACAGGATCATCAGCACAGGCACCAGCGTCACCGACAGCAGCGCCGCCGCCGCCATGGCGAAGGTCTTGGTGAGCGCGAGCGGATGGAACAGCCGTCCTTCCTGTGCCTCCAGCGCGAACACCGGCAGGAAGGACACGGTGATCACCAGCAGGCTGACGAACAGCGCCGGTGCCACCTCGGCGGTGGCGTCGAGCAGCACCGGCAGGCGCGGCGCGTCGGGTCCGGCCCGCTCCAGGCGCTTGTGCGCATTTTCGACCATCACGATGGCGGCGTCCACCATCGCGCCAATCGAGATAGCGATGCCGCCGAGGCTCATGATGTTGGAGCCGACGCCGGCCAGCTTCATCGCGAGAAAGGCCGCCAGCACGCCCACCGGCAGCATCAGGATCGCCACCAACGCGCTGCGCAAGTGCAGGAGGAAGACCGCGGTCACGGCAGCGACGACCAGGCTCTCCTCCAGCAGCGTGGCCTTCAGCGTGTCGATGGCGCGCAGGATGAGGCCAGAGCGGTCGTATACTGGCTCGACCACCGTGCCGGCCGGCAGCGAGCCGGCGGCCGCCGCGAGGCGCGCTTTCACGCGCTCGATCACCGCCAGCGTGTCCTCGCCGTGCCGTTGCACGACGATGCCGCTCACCGCCTCGCCCTCGCCGTCCAGCTCCCCGACACCGCGTCGCTCGTCGGGGCCGAATTCCACGCGCGCCACGTCGCGCAGGAGCACCGGGGTGCCGCCGCGCGAGCGCAGCATCACCCGCTCAAGGTCCTCCGGCGAGCGGATGTAGCCACGGCCGCGCAGCACGTACTCCGCCTCGGCCATCTCGACGACGCGGCCGCCGGCCTCACCGGTCGCGGCGCGGATCGCCTCGCGCAGCTCGGCCAGGCCGATGCCATAGCCGCGCAGCCGCACCGGGTCGGCCACCACCTGGTACTGGCGGACATAGCCACCGACGCTCGCCACCTCGGCGACGCCCGGCGTCGCCGCGACGCGGTAGCGCAGGTCCCAGTCCTGCAGCGCCCGCAATTCGACCAGCGGCTCGGTCTCGGAGCGAAGGACGTATTGATACACCCAGCCGACGCCCGATGCGTCGGGGCCGAGCACTGGCGTCACGCTCGTAGGCAACCGCCCGGCGGCGCCATTCAGGTATTCGAGCACGCGGCTGCGCGCCCAGTAGATGTCGGTGCCGTCCTCGAACACCACGTAGAGGAACGAGACACCGAAGTACGAGAAGGCGCGCACCACGCGCGCCCGCGGCACGCTGAGCAGCGCCGTGGCGAGCGGATAGGTGACCTGGTCCTCGACCACCTGCGCCGCCTGGCCCGGCATCTCGGTGTAGA
>VFQR01000316.1_pt1 | contig 79478 bp, 74 predicted proteins | sample 3512321 | NCBI WGS metagenome assembly VFQR01 (sample SAMN10412374, study PRJNA504923) | tailings metagenome | isolation source: Relicate 3 Philex TSF1 revegetated site | place: Philippines: Tuba, Benguet | collected 2017-08-29 | reverse complement strand
CCGGCTTCAGATGCGGCGCGACCTCCCGCATCACCTCGGCGAAGGCGCCGACGGGGATGCAGAAGATCACGGCATCGGCGCCCTGCACGGCCTTCGCGATGTCGGGCTCCGCCACGTCCACGATGCCGAGTTCGCGCACGCGTTCCAGCGTCGCCGGCCGCGCATGGCCGACCACGGTGCGCGCGAGGTTGCCGCGCGCCCGCGCCACGCGCGCGATCGAAGACCCGATCAGCCCGATGCCGATCAGGCAGAGCCGGTCGAACAGCGGCTCATCCGGCATGGGCGAAGGCGACCAGCGCCTCGATGACGAGGCCGTTCTCCTCGGTGGTGCCGATGGTCACGCGCAGCGTCTGCGGCAGGCCGTAGCCGCCCATCGCCCTCACCACGAGCCCGCGCGCGCGCAGATGCGCATCCGCCGCCTTGGCGCGCTCCGCGCTGCCGAAGTCCACCAGCGCGAAATTGCCCTCGCTCGGCCAGACCTTGAGGCCGGCGGCCGTGAGAGCAGCGGACAGGCGCGCGCGTTCGGTGGTGTTGTGCGCGACGCTGCTCTCCACCCAGCCCGGCTCGGCAAGGGCGGCGATCCCGGCGGCCATCGCCGCGGCATTCACGTTGAACGGCCCACGCACGCGGCCGAGTATGTCCACGATGGCCGGCGGCGCGTAGCACCAGCCGAGCCGCATGCCGCCCAGCCCGAAGATCTTCGAGAAGGTGCGGCACATCACGACATTCGCGCCGGCATCCACCAGCTTCACGCCGGGGTCGTAGTCCGGCCGCGTGACATATTCGGCATAGGCCGAATCCAGCACGAGCAGCACGTCCTCGCGCAGCGCCCGGCGCAGCCGCTCCACCTCGGCCTGCGGCAGGATGGAGCCGGTGGGATTGTTGGGGTTGGCCAGGAACATCAGCCGCGTGCGCGGTCCGACCGCGGCGAGCAGGCCATCCACATCCGCGGTGAGGTTCTTCTCCGGCACCTTGATCACGCGGCAGCCGGCCCAGCGCCCCGTGATGTCGTACATCATGAAGCCGTGGGCGGACATGATCAGCTCCGTCCCCTCCCCGCCATAGGCGAGGATGAGCATGGAGAGCAGCTCGTCCGAGCCGTTGCCGCAGACGATGCGGGCGGGGTCGAGCCCGAAGCGCGCGCCGATCGCCTCGCGCAGCGCGGCGGCGCCGCCATCGGGGTAGCGATGTGCTTCCTTCGCGCTGTCCATCATCGCCCGGATCGCGCCGGGCGGCGGGCCGAAGGCGCCCTCGTTGGAGGAGAGCTTGATCACCCGGTTCACGCCGGGGAGCTTCGATTCGCCGCCGACATAAGGCTCGACCGAGAGGATGGAGGGGCGCGGCAGCACGGGCATGGGGATCGTATCCAGGGTCAGGCGTCGAGGGGCGCTGCGTAGGCGCCGATCACATCCCCGCCGGGCTCGCGGAAGCCGGGCAGCTCGGCCAGGGCGAGGCCCTCCTGCCGGTCCAGAACGGCGGCCTCCGGCGGCAGGGCGGCTTCGGCGCGACGGACGAGGTGGCGGTCGGCGCCGGACGGGTCGGGCGGGATGGGGGAGAGGAGAAGCACGGTCGCGCCGGGGCCGAGAAGCGGCAGGCGCGCTGTGATGGCAAGCGCGGCGGGATCGAGCGAGCGCCACCATCGCCCCTCTGGCGGAAGCGCGACGAGGCCCGCCTGGCCCGCCGCCTGGGCGGCGATCGCGGCCTCGGCCTCGGCGCAGCGCAGCACCGGCGCGCCAAGGCCGAGATGGGCGCGCAGCACCTCGATCCCCGGCTCGTCGAGCCAGGCGGCGGCCGAGAGCGGGTTCTGGATCGCCGTGTTGCCGTTCAGCAACTCGCGCCAGATGCGCACCAGCGCGGCGCGCGGGAAGGGCCCGTGGTGGCGGGCGAGCAGGCGCCGCAGGATCGCGGCCTCGCGCCCCGGGCGGAGCGCCGGGCCCTTGCCCTTGGCCCGGCTGGCGGCGAGGCGCGCGACAACGTCGGCGCGGCGCATCACCAGCGTGTGCAGCGCGTCGTCCAGCGCATCGATCTCGGCGCGCAGCGCGGCGAGGTCGAGATCGGGCGCGGCGAGGGGCGGGGCGTCTGGCATGGTGGCCGAGGGTGCATAATGCCGGGCGCGCCCGGCGCCAAGGCGCGGTCGCCCTGAAAGGGCGCGGCGGTTGTCCTGAAGGGGTGCGGCGGTTGCCCGGGGGGGCCTGAAAGACTATTGCTGCGCGCGGCATGTCAGCGCCCGCGCTTGCTCCGATCCCTTCGCTCGACCACCAGCATGTCCGCTTCGAGGACGGGCTGGCGCTGGATTCCGGCGCGGTGGTGGCGCCGCTAACCGTTGCCTACCGGACCTATGGCCGGCTGAACGCCGCGAAATCCAACGCGGTGCTGGTCTGCCATGCGCTGACGGGCGACCAGTACGTGGCCGAGACACACCCGCTGACCGGCAAGAATGGCTGGTGGGAAGCCGTGGTCGGGCCGGGCCTGGCGATCGATACCGATCGGTATTTCGTCATCTGCGCCAATGTGCTGGGCGGCTGCATGGGCAGTTCCGGCCCGCCGGAGCTGCGCGCCGATGGCACGCCCTGGGGCACCGATTTCCCCTCCGTGACGATCCGCGACATGGTCCGCGCGCAGAAGCGGCTGGTGGATCATCTGGGTATCACGCGGCTGCTGGCGGTCGCCGGCGGCAGCATGGGCGGGATGCAGGTGCTGGAATGGGCCGCGACCTATCCGGACATGCTGGTCGCCGCGGCGCCGATCGCGACGGCGACCTATCACTCCGCGCAGAACATCGCCTTCCACGAGGTCGGCCGCGCCGCGATCCATGGCGACCCCGACTGGAGGGGCGGCCGCTACTGGGAGGATGGGCGCATCCCCGCCAAGGGGCTCTCGGTCGCCCGGATGGTCGCGCACATCACCTATCTCTCGGAACAGGCGCTGGGCCGGAAATTCGGCCGCCGCCTGCGCGGCGCGAGCGCGCTGACCTTCCTGGAAGACGTGTTCGAGGTGGAGAGCTACCTGCGCTACCAGGGCAGCACCTTCGTCCGCCGCTTCGACGCCAATTCGTACCTGACCATCACGCGCGCGATGGACTACTTCGACCTGGCCGCCGAGCATGGCGGCGATGTCAGCGCGGCTTTTCGGGGCAGCGACATCCGCTTCCTGGTGGCGTCCTTCAGCTCGGACTGGCTGTTCCCGACGGTGGAGAGCCGGGCGATCGTGCGCGCGCTGAACGCCGCGGCGGCGAACGTCTCCTTCGTCGAGATCGCCACCGACAAGGGCCACGACGCCTTCCTGCTGGACGAGCCGGTGTTCCATCGGGCGCTCGGCGGGTTCCTGCGCGGGGCGGCGGCGAAGGCCGGGGTTTAGTTCACGTTCCGATCCCGGCTCGACAGCCTGTCAGGCCGTCGTGTTCCAGCCGCATCGTTGCTCGTGCCGACCCGCCAGGCGTGCGGTGAACCGGTGCCAGGATCGGCGTTTCCGGAGCCGGATCCGATCAGGCCGAACTCAGTCAGATCGGATACTGGTCTCGTCGGCCATCGCGATCTCGGTGAGGCCGCCGAGCGCCGCCGCGTAGTGGGAGAGGTTGCGCTGAGCGGTTCGGAACGCCGCCAGATCGCGGCCTTCCAGTTGGACGGACCGCGTCGTGCGGCGCGCAGGGTCCACCGGGCGGCCCGCCAGGATCACCTCGTAGTGCAGGTGCGGTCCGGTGGAGAGGCCGGTCGAGCCCACGGCGCCGATGGCGTCGCCCTGCCGCACCCGGCGGCCGGGCGCCAGCCCCCTCGCGAAGCGCGAGAGATGCGCGTAGCGCGTCTCGACTCCGCCGGCATGCCGGATCCGCACCATGCGTCCATAGGCGCCCGCCCACCGGGCCGAGATCACTGTCCCGTTCGCCGCCGCATACACTGGCGTGCCGGTCGGCGCCGCGAAGTCGGTTCCGCGATGCATCCGGGTGAAGCCGAGGATCGGATGTCTGCGCATGCCGAAGCCGGAGGACATGCGCGCCCCATCGAGCGGCGTGCGGAGGAAGGCGCGCCGCACGCTCCGCCCCTGTGCGTCGAACCACTCCACCGTGCCATCGCCCAGGGTGTGGCGCCAGATCTCCAGCCGACGATCCGACAGCACGAGTTCCGCATGCAGCACGCGGCCATGGCCGAGGATGTCGCCCTCCTCGTCGCGGAACCGCTCGAACAGGACCATGAAGCGGTCGCCGGGCTGCAGGTCGCGCTGAAAATCGATCTCGTGCCCGAGCGCGCGGATCAGCGAGAGGGCGAGACCTGGCGGAAGCCCCGCCGCCGTCATCGCCGGGAACAGGCCGCCCTCGATCGTGCCGGCCACCCTGGCCAGCATCCGCTGCTGCGGCGCGAGGATCTCCCGGACATCCCAGCCACCATCCCGCAACCGCGCCTGGATCGTCCGCCCTGGCACCGGCTCGATCTCGAACCCGATCAGCGATTCGTCTTCGGGATCGAGGCGGATCGCGATTTCTTGACCCGGGCGAAGCGCGCGCGCGGGAAACACGGGGGCCAAGGCGACGGACAGATGATGGACCTCGCTCGCAGCCACCCCTGCGCCGCCGAGCAGACGCGCGATCGTATCGCCGGGGCGCACGACGACGATTCGCTCCGGCGCTGCGCTGCTGGACGGCGCCTCCGCCGCTGACGTGTCGGAAACCGCGTGCGCGGCGTCGCCCGACAGAACGAATATTGCCGCAGCCGCGGCCATGAGCTGGCGAAGCACCATCAAGCCATCCGTCCCCCCGAACGCGGTAAGGCCATCAAGCAGCCGTCCGGCGGAGCGTCAATTCCGGATTCTCGATCGCAACGGCGGGGCAACGCATGCCGAAGGCTTCGCCGTCACGCGCGCGCCGTCAGCCGCTCATCCGGCGCAGCAGCGCGGCAAGGCGCGACCCCGCGGCGCGGCTCGCCGCGCGCTCGATCGCGCGGTAATCGGCCACGAGGTCGCGGCCTGCCTCGGTCAGCATCGCGCCGCCGCCGCGATGGCCGCCCGGGCTGGCCTCGACCATCGGCGTGCCAGCCAGGCGGTTCAGCGCGTCCACCAGATCCCAGGCGCGCTTGTAGCTCATGCCAAGCGCGCGGCCGGCGGCGGAGATCGAGCCTTCGCGACCGATCGCCTCCAGCAGCCGGATCTTGCCGGGGCCGATCCGTCCGGAGGGCAGGTCGATCCGCAGGCTCAGCGAGCCGCCCTCGGCTGATCCCGCGGAACGCCGTCGCGTGGCAGCCATCCTCCTACACCCTCCCGGCCTCGGCCGCGCCGGCAGCGTCCGCCACGCGATGGTCGAAGGTCACCGCCTTGACCAGCGCCCAGAGCGGCATGCCCGGATGCAGCGCGAGCCGCGCGACGCTGTCCCGTGTCACGCGCGCGAGCAGCGTGGTCGGGCCCGCGGCGAGGCGGAGGAAGACCTCGCCCGCTTCGCTCGCCTCGTCCATCGCGGTGAGCGTCACGGGCAGGATGTTGCGCGTCGAAAGCCCGCGCGGTTCCTCGATCGCCACCGCCACGTCGCGCGCGCGGAGCCGCACGCGAAGCCGCGTGCCAGGCGGGCCGGGGCGTGCCGACGTCACCAGCGCGCCGCCGTCGAAGGCCAGCTCCGCGAGGCCGTCGCGCGCGGACCGCACGGTGCAGCCGATCAGCACGCCGCCGTCGCGCCGCATCGCGAGCGGCAGGTCGGTGCGCGCGGTCAGCGCCTCCACGCTGCCCTCGGCGAGCACCCGCCCGGCCTCCAGCAGCACGAGGCGATCGGCCAGCGCATCCACCTCCTCCAGCGCATGGGTGACGTAGAGGATCGGGATGCGCGCGACATCGCGCAGCCGCGCGAGGAAGGGCAGCACCTCCGCGCGCCGCGCCGCGTCGAGCGCGGCCAGCGGCTCGTCCATCAGAAGCAGGCGCGGGCGCGACAGCAGCGCGCGGCCGAGCGCGACGCGCTGCCGCTCCCCACCCGAAAGCCGGCCCGGGCGGCGCGCCAGCAGCCCCCCGATCCCAAGCAGCGTGACGACATCGTCGAAGCCGGGCCCGATGGCTTCGCGCGGCGCGCGCCGCATGCCGTAGCGCAGGTTGGTCTCGACGCTGAGATGCGGGAAGAGCCGCGCATCCTGGAAGACGACGGCGGAGCGGCGCTGCTCGGGCGGGAGGCAGACGCGCCGCGCGGTGTCCAGCAGCGCCGCGCCGTCCAGCGCGATCCGCCCCGCCTCCGGCCGCAGCAGCCCCGCGACGGCGGCAAGGATCGTGGACTTGCCGCAGCCGGAGGGGCCGAACAGCGCCGTCACGCCATCGCCGGGCGCGGTGAAGGCCGCGTCCACGGCGAAGCCGTCCCGCCCGAAGCGATGGCGCAGCGCGACCTCCAGCATCAGCCGCGCCCGAGCCAGCGATGCATGCGCCGCGCGATCAGCTCCGCCAGCAGCAACCCGCAGACCGCGAGCGTGAAGGAAACCAGCGCGAGCCGCGCCGCCATCGCCTCACCGCCCGGCGTCTGGGTCGCGGCGTAGATCGCGAGCGGCAGGGTCTGCGTCTCGCCCGGGATGTTGGAGGCGAAGGTGATGACCGCGCCGAACTCGCCGAGCCCCGCCGCGAAGGCCGTCACCGCGCCGGCGAGGATGCCGGGCGACATCAGCGGCAGCGTGATCGTGACGAAGCGGTCGAGCGGCCCCGCGCCAAGCGTGCGCGCCGCCGCCTCCAGCCCGGTATCCACGCCTTCGAGCCCGAGCCGCACCGACCGCACGATCAGCGGGAAGGACATCACCGCGGTGGCGAGCGCCGCGCCATCGGTGGTGAACACCAGGCGCAGGCCGAACCACTCATGCAGCGGCGCGCCGATCGGCCCGCGGATGCCGAACAGCATCAGCAGCCCCCAGCCCACCACCACAGGCGGCACCACGAGCGGCAGGTGGACGAGCGCATCCAGCAGCATCCGCCCGGGGAAGCGCCCGCGCACCAGCAGCCAGGCGACGCCCACCGCCGGCAGGAGCGAGACCGCGACCGAGCGCGTCGCGACCTCGAGGCTGAGCCGGACGGCCTGCCATTCCTCGGCCGAGAGCAGGAGCGTCACTGCGCGCGCGCGAAGCCGAAGCGCTGCCAGGTGGGCGCGGCCTCCGGCCCGGCCAGGAAGGCCAGCAGCGCGCGCGCCTGCGCATGGCCCTCGGCGCGCCGCGTCAGCGCGAAGGGATAGGTGATCGCCTCGTGGCTGCCGGGCGGGAAGGTGCCGAGGACGCGGACTCGCTGGCTGGCCGCCGCATCGGTGGCATAGACGATCCCGAGCGGCGCCTCGCCGCGCTCCACCAGCAGCAGCGCGGCGCGGACGTTGTCGGCGCGCGCGAGGCGCGGCGCGACCGCCTCCCACTGGCCCATCCAGGTCAGCGCGGCGCGGGCATAGCGGCCGGCGGGCACATGGGCGGGATCGCCCGTCGCGATACGCCCATTCGGGCCGAGCAGCGCGAGCAGGTCGGTCCCGCGCGCCAGCACCACCGCCCGAGCGGCATCCGCCGGCGCGACCAGCACCAGCGCATTGCCGATCGGGCTCACTCGCGTCGCGTTCACCAGCAGGTTGCGCTCCTGCAGGTAGTTCGCCCAGGCCTCGTCGGCCGACATGAAGAGGTCGGCCGGCGCGCCCTGCTCGATCTGCCGCGCGAGCGCGGAGGACGCCGCGAAGGAGAGGCGCGGCGCGGGATGGCCGCGGGCCTGCCATTCCTGCCCCAGCGCGCGCAGCGCGTCTGTCAGGCTCGCGGCCGCGAAGATGGTGGCGACCTCCTGCGCGCGCGGCGCGGCCATGCCGCCGAAGGCCGTCGCAAGCGCGGCAAGCAGGCCCAGATCGCGGCGCCGCATCGCGCGTCCCCCGGTGCACGTTGTATCCAGAGGAACATAACGCATGGCGCGCGGCGCGTCCATCGCCCGGCGCGGCAGCCGCGGCGCGACAGTCTCCCCCTCGGCGACATCACGCTGTCACGCGTCCTGCACGCGGCCGCCGCCAATGTCCGTGGAGCCCGGATTCGCGGACGGAAACACGCTTTGGCGCGCAGGTCGTCGCGGCTCGCGCCGCTCGCCGCCGGGCGGCCGGCCCGGCGAGGTCGAGGCGCGCTGACCCGCAACCGAAATCCCTCCGTCACGGAAACGTCGCCTGTCTCCGCTAGAGGTTGACGACACCGTGATCGAAGGAATGCCTCCGCATGCGCCGTACCCTGGTCCTCTCCGGGCTCGCTCTCGGGCTCGCCGCCGTCGCCGGTACGCCGGCGGAGGCGCAGCAGCGCACGCGGCTGACGGTCTACACCGCACTGGAGAATGAGCAGCTCGCGCCGTTCAAGCAGGCGGCGGAGGCGGCGGTGCCGGGTATCGAGATCGCCTGGGTGCGCGACAGCACCGGGGTGATCACGGCCCGCCTCATCGCCGAGCGCGCCAACCCGCGCGCCGACGTGATCTGGGGCCTTTCGGTCTTCTCGCTGCTCCAGCTCGAGGCGATGCAGATGCTGGATCCCTACACGCCGCGCGGCGCCGAGGCGCTGCGCGCCAACATGCGCAGCCCGCGCGATCCGATGACATGGACCGGCATGGACGCCTTCGTCTCCGCCGTCTGTTTCAACACCATCGTCGCGCAGCAGCGCGGCCTGCCGCGGCCGACCAGCTGGGCCGACCTGCTCGACGCGCGCTTCCGCGGCCAGGTGGCGATGCCGAACCCCAACAGCAGCGGCACCGGCTTCCTCACCATCGCCGGCTGGATGGGCACGATGGGCGAGGCGCGCGCCTGGGACTACATGACGCGGCTGCACGACAACGTGCAGGTCTATACCCATTCCGGCAGCGCGCCCTGCAACAATGCGGCGCGCGGCGAATACGCCGTCGGCCTGTCCTTCGACATGCGCTCCGTCGCGCTGCGCAACCAGGGCGCGCCGATCGACATCATCATCCCGACCGACGGCGTCGGATTCGACCTCGAGGCGACGGCGATCCTCCGCGGCACGCGCAACGCCGAGGCCGCGCGGCGGCTGGCGGACTTCGCCGTCTCGCGCCCGGCGATGGAGCTCTATGGCCGCTACTACGCCCTGCTGGCGCTGCCCGGCGTCGAGCCGACGGTGCGCGGCTATCCGGCCGAGTTCGCGGAACGCCTGGTCAGCGCCGACTTCGCCGCCATCGCCGCCGAGCGCGACCGAATCCTGCAGGAGTGGGCGCGCCGCTTCGACGGCAAGTCGGCTCCGCGCTGAGCCGAGGGGCGGCAGGCGCGCCGTGTCCATCGTCCTCGAACGCAGCGGCGCGGCCGCCGCGCGGCAACCGGTGCGCCGCGCCTCCTGCCTTGAGGTCGTCGCGGTCGGGAAGCGCTTCGGCAGCTTCGTCGCGCTGCACGATGTCACGCTCGACATCGCCGAAGGGGAGTTCGTGTCCTTCGTCGGCCCCTCGGGCTGCGGCAAGACCACGCTGCTGCGCGCCATCGCCGGGCTCGATCCCGCGACAACCGGCGTGATCCGCCAGGCCGGGCGCGAGATCACCGGCCTGCCGCCGGCCGAGCGGGATTTCGGGATCGTCTTCCAGTCCTACGCGCTGTTTCCCAATCTGAGCGTGGCGGCGAACATCGCCTATGGGCTGCGCGGCGCGGCCTGGCCGAAGCCGCGCATCGCCGCGCGGGTGGATGAGCTGCTGCGCCTGGTCGGGCTGGTGGAGCACGCGCACAAATACCCGGCGCAACTCTCCGGCGGCCAGCAGCAGCGCGTCGCGCTCGCCCGCGCGCTGGCGCCCGAGCCGGGCCTACTGCTGCTGGACGAGCCGCTCTCGGCCCTCGACGCCATCGTGCGGCTGCATCTGCGGCAGGAGATCCGCGCGCTGCAGCGCCGGCTCGGCGTGACCACGATCATGGTGACCCATGACCAGGAGGAGGCGATGGGCGTCTCGGATCGGGTCGTGGTGATGAGCCGCGGCCAGGTCGAGCAGGTCGGCACGCCGGAGGACATCTATCGCCACCCCGCGAGCGCCTTCGTCGCGGGTTTCGTCGGCCGCTCCTCGGCCTTCGACGCGACGGTGGATGCGGCGCCCGGCATGCTCGCCGCCGCGGGGCTCCGCATCCCGGCGGACGCCGCGCGCAGCCTGCCGCAGGGGACGCCGGTCCGCGCCTTCGTCAGGCCGGAGGATGTACGGCTCGGCCGCGAGGCCTCCGCCGTCGCCGGCGCGATCGAGGTGGAGGTCACGCATGTCGAGTTCCTCGGCGCGACATGCCGGCTGGGGCTGGATTGCGGACCGCTGCGGCTCGAGGCCGATCTGCCGCCGGATGCGATGCGGGCGCTCGGCGCGCTGCCCGGCACGAAGCTGCCGGCCGCATTGCCGGCGGAGAGGTTGATCATCTTCCGCACCGATGTCTGATGCGGTGATCGGCGAGCGGCTGACGGCGCCGGCGCCCGCCCGGGGGCGGCCGGCGGGCCTGCCCGTGCGCCCGACCGTCTCGTTCGACCAGCGGCTCATGCAGGCCGGGCTCTGGCTCGCCCTCGGCTTCCTCGCCGTGGCGCTCGCGCTGCCGATGGCGATGCTGCTGGTGCGCGCCTTCCAGGATGCCGAGGGCGGCTTTGTCGGCCTCGCGAATTTCGCGGCCTATGTCACGACGCCGGCGCTGGTCCGATCAGTCTGGAACAGCACCTGGACCGCGGCGGTGACGACGCTGCTCGTCGTGCCGCTCGCCTTCGGATACGCCTATGCGCTGACGCGATCCTGCATCCCGTTCAAGGGCGCGTTCCGCGCGGTGATGCTGCTGCCGATCCTGGCGCCGTCCCTGCTGCCGGCGCTCTCGCTCATCTACCTGTTCGGCAACCAGGGCATGCTGCGCTGGATGCTGTTCGGCGACAACATCTACGGCCCCTGGGGCATCATCGCCGCGCAGGTGTTCTACTGCTTCCCCTCCGCGGCCATCATCCTGAGCGTCGCGCTCGCGACCGCCGATGCCCGGCTCTACGAGGCGGCGGAGGCGCTGAAGGCCGGGCGGGGGCGCATCTTCGCCACCGTGACACTCCCGGGCGCGCGATTCGGCCTCGTCTCCGCCGCGGTGGTCGTCTTCACGCTGGTGATCACCGATTTCGGCATCCCGAAGGTGATCGGCGGCCAGTTCCAGGTGCTGGCGACCGATGTGTACAAGCAGGTCGTCGGGCTGCAGAACTTCAACATGGGCGCGGTCGTCGGCATCGTGCTGCTGTTGCCGGCCATCGGCGCCTTCGCGCTGCAGCGCTGGGCCGAAGGCCGGCGCAGCGCAACCCTGACCGGCCGCGCCGTGCCCTACGTGCCGCGGCCGCGCCTGGCGCGCGACGCGCCGCTGCTGATGCTCTGCGGCACTGTCGCCCTGCTGCTGCTCGGGATCGTCGGCGTCGCCGTCTGGGGCTCGCTGATCCGGTTCTGGCCGTGGAACCTGTCGCTCACGCTCGACAACTACGCCTTCGATCGCTTCGACGCGGCGGGATGGTCTGCCTTCGTCACCTCGCTGGAGATGGCGCTGCTCGCGGCCAGCCTCGGCACCGTCGTCATCTTCGTCGTGGCCTACCTGCTGGAGCGCGCGCCCCGGGTCACCGCCGGCGCGCGGCTGCTGCGCGGGGCCGTCGGCTTCCTCGCCATCGCGCCGCTGGCCATCCCCGGGCTCGTGCTCGGCCTCGCCTACATCCTGTTCTTCAACCACCCGGCGAACCCGCTGGGCTTCCTCTACGGCACGCTCGCCATCCTGGTGCTCAACGGGGTGGTGCATTTCTACACCGTGGCGCATCTGACGGCGACGACGGCCATCCGCCAGCTCGATTCCGAATTCGAGGCGGTCGGAGCGAGCCTGAAGGTCCCGGCCTGGGTCACCTTCGGCCGCGTCACGCTGCCGATCTGCCTGCCGACGCTGCTGGAGATCTGGGTGTTCCTCTTCGTCAACGCGATGACGACGGTGAGCGCGCTGATCTTTCTCTACGGCCCGGACACCAAGCCCGCCTCGGTCGCGGTCGTCCATATGGACGAGGCCGGGCAGGCGAGCGCGGCGGCGGCGATGGCCTGCGTGCTGCTCGCCGCGACCATGGCGGCGAAGCTGGCGCAGCTCGCGGTCGGCACGGCGGTGGATCGCGCGACGCAGGGTTGGCGACGGCGCTAGTGGTGCGATTCACGCGGACGGTTCCGGGCTAGACGGTCATGCGTCGCACCACTGGCCGTTGTGCTGGTGGGCCGATTCACGCTGCCGTCGGGATTCGACAGCAGCGATCGGACCATTAGCAGGCTGCGATGTGCGTGCGCGCGAAGGCTGCGATGTCGCCTGGGCGGCAGAGCCAGATCGCGTCACCAAGCGCGGCAAGCCTGGCGAAGACGCGGCGCAGATGGCGCAGGCGGAAGGGATGCCCGGCCAGGAAGGGGTGCAGGGAGAGGTTGAAGGTCAGGGGCCAGCGTTGCGAGAGGCGCAGGCTTTCCTCGATCCCGTCCAGCAGCGTCTCCGTCCACACCGAAGGCGGCCATTTCGCGGCGTGCAGGGCGGGGATGTCGTTGGTGGGGCGGGAATAGGGGATCGTGACCAGGTCGCGGCCGCTGCGCGTGGCGAGGCGCGTGGGCTGGTCGTCATGCGTCCAGTCCATCACGTAGTCGAAGCCGGCCTCGGCGAGCAGGTCCGGCGTGACGGCGGTTTCCGCGACCCAGGGGCCCATCCAGCCGCGCGGCGGGCGTCCTTCCTCGCGCGCGATGCGGTCGCGGCAGGCGAGGATCATCGCGCGTTCGGTGGCCTCGTCCATGTCGGACTGGCGTTCGGCGTTGGTGCGGCCATGGCCGACGAACTCGTCGCCGCGCGCGCGGAAGGCCGCGGCGACCTCGGGGCATAGATCGTAGATCGCCGTGTTGAGCAGCGCGGCGGCGGGAATCGCGTGCTCGTCCAGCGCGTCCAGCAGGTTCCATACGCCGACACGGTTGCCCCAGTCGCGCAGGCCGAAATTCTGGACGTCCGGCTCGGGCAGCGGGTTCACGAGCGGGATGCCGAGGCCCTCCGCGAAGGGAAACGCCTCGACATTCACCGCGACGAAGACCGCGAGGCGCGCGCCGTTCGGCCAGCGGAAGTCCGGGCGATGCGCGATGGCGGAGTAGGAATAGCGGCCGTGCTGCCTCACGCCGCCTCGTCCCGCGGCGCGAAGGGGCGTAGCTCGGCGTGGTCGGCATGCAGGAAGCTGTGCCAATCGGCCTCCTGCTGGTCGAGGAAAAGCCGGCGCTTCACGCCCTCGACCAGGCGGGGCACGACATACTTCATCGTGCTGACCGAGGCCGCGACGGGGCCGAGGCTGAGCCCGGCGGCACCGCTGATGGTGAGGACGCGCTCGAGCCAGGGCGCGCTGCCGGGCTCGCGTTCGGTGAAGGCGCCGTTGCGGTCGAGATAGGGGGTCGCGGCCAGCCGCGGATCACCCTCGCCCTCGGGTGGCGTGAAGCGGTCGCCCCAGCGCGCTGCGACGCGCAGGATCTCCGCCAGTTCCCGGCGCTGGGAAAGGTCGCTGCGGAAGCCGATCGCGATGGCGAGGTGGTCATAGGCCGCGCGCCTTCCGTTGCCCTCGACGATGATCTCGCTGCCGGTCCACCGCACGCTGTCCCAGGGAAAGCCGGTGCGCAGCGCGAAGCCCGGCAGCGCGAAGGCGGCGTCGAAGGTCGGTTGCGGCGGCGGCTGGCCGATATGGCGGAGATGCCGCGCGATGGCCCATTTCGTCGCATCCGGCAGGTCCACGTAATGGGCGAGGAAGCCGGCGGTCTCCATCCAGCGGCGCGGATTGTCGCGCGGCAGGTCCGGGCGGCGCACGCAGACCTCGGCGCGCACCGCGCCATGCTCCAGCGCGGTGATGGCGAGGTCGAAGGCGGAGGCGCCGGCGCCGAGCACGCCGACGCGGCGGCCACGCAGCATCGCGGGGTCGAACGCCTCCATCGCATGCACGACGCGGTCGGCGGGGACGGCGCGCGCGATGGCCTCGGGGATCGCGTAGCCGCCGGAGCCCATGCCGCCGGTGGCGAGCACCACGCTGCGCGCAGGGCGCGTGACGGGACCGTCCGGCGTCTCGAAGCCGAGGCGGAGCAGCGTGCCATCCGGCGCCAGCGAGACCAGGCGCCAGTGGTTCCGCACCGGCAGCGCGGTGACGCTGCGGAACCACTGGAGATAATCCATCCAGGCCAGGCGCGGGATGCGGTAGAGGCGCTGCCATCCCTCCGCGCCGTGCTGCGCTTCCCAGAAGGCGCGGAAGGAAAGCGAGGGGATGCCGAGCTCTGGCCCCGAGAGATCCTTCGGCGTGCGCAGCATGCTCATCCGCGCATAGCTCGCCCAGGGGCCTTCGCGGCCTTCCGGCGCGGCATCGAACAGCGCGATGTTCGTCACGCGCTCGCGCCGCAGGAGCGCGCCTGTGGCTAGGCCGAACATCCCGGCGCCGATGATGGCGCAGTCCAAGGGTGGATCCTCGACGGCATGCGGCACGACCCAGTCGGTGGCGGGGTAGGCGAGGATGTCGAGTTCGCGCGCGGCTTGGCGTTCGAGCGCGGCGAGGCCGATGGGTGCGGTCATGCGGGGTTGGCGAGCAAGGCCCGGGCCACGCCGCGCCCGGCGCGGGGGCGCGGCCCGGGCGCCGCGCCTGCCGTCGCTTCGGGCAGGTCAGCCGGAATCATAGGCAGCGAGGATGGCGCGGCCGAGTGCCTCGACCTGGTCCGGGTCGCGCGCGGGGTGCCGGCGCGCGGCGCGGGCGGTTGCGGCGGCGTCTGCCTCGGCGCGGGCCAGCGCATCGGGGCCGAGATGCGGGAAGGCGCCGTCGCGATACAGGATGCGGCCATCCACCATCGTCATGCGCACGTCGCGGCCGCTGGCGCGGGCGAGCAGCAGGTCGGGCAGCGGCATGTCCGGGTCGCACCAGGGCGAGGCTGCGCGGCGCGGATCGAGAGCGATGATGTCGGCGCGCCAGCCGGCTTCGATCCGGCCGACGCGCTGCGCGCCGAGGACGCGCGCACCGTGCTCGGTTGCCATGGTGAGGCGGTCGGTGGTGCTGGCGCGGGCGCTATGGCCGAGCAGGCGCAGCTCGGCGAAGGAATCGCGGTCGTCGTCCAGCTCGCAATCATCGCCGCCGAGCGCGATCGGCACGCCGGCGACCCGCGCCGCGGCGTAGTCGGGCAGGCCATTGCCCAGGCGGAGATTGCTGCCGGGATTGGCGACGAGGGTGGTGCCGTGATCGGCCATCACCGCGCGGTCATCCGGAGTGAGGAAGACGCCATGCGCGGCGCTGCCGAGCGGCCCGAGCGCGCCGAGCGAGGCCAGGCGGCGCAGCGTGCCCTGGGGATAGAGCGCCGCGCAGGCGCGCGCCTGGGCTGGGCTTTCGAGCAGGTGGAAGTGCAACGGCACGTGCCGTGCGCGCGCCTCGGCCGCGATGCCGGCGAAGAGTTCGTCGCTCACCCATTGCGGGCCGAGCGGGCCGAAGCCGAGCGTGACGCGGCCATGGCCGGGCAGTCGCGCGGCCAGGCGATCGAACAGCGCGGCGGCGTCGGCGACGGTGCCGGGATAGGGGTGCGCGCGCAGCGTCTCGGCCAGCGCACGCAGCGCGGGGTCGAGCAAGGCGACGAACGCATCCTCGTCGCGGTCCGGGTAGAGCAGCGCGCCGCGATCGGCGACGCCGAGCATCACCGCGGCGCGGATGCCAGCTTCGTCATAGGCACGCAGCGTGGCCCGCATCTCCGCCTCCTGCGGGCCGCCATAGGACCAGTTGGCGTGCAGGCAGGCGGTGACGCCGCCCGCGAGCATGCGCAGCGCGGCGAGCTTCACCAGTGGATACGCATCCGGCGTGCCGCGCTTTCGGCGGCGGTTTCCCCAGGCTTCCAACCGGTCGTCCTTGTAGCCCATCAGTGCCTGGGACAGTCCGCGGCCATGCTGATGCGCATTGACGAGGCCCGGCATCAGAACGGTGTCGCCGAGATCGAGCAGCTTCGCCTCCGCCGTCGCGGCTTCGGCGCCGAGAGCGGCGATGGCGCTGCCTTCGACGAGGACAAGGCCGGGCGATTGCGGCGCTGCGCCCGCGCCGGGCAGCAGATGCGCGGCGCGGAGCAGCAGGCGCGTCACGCGGCGCCGGCGAGCGCGGGCGGCAGGATTTCGGCGAGAAGGTCCTCCAGCAGTTCCGGCAGCGCGAGTGGCGTGGCGCCGCCGCCGCCGCGGCCGAAGGGGCCGGCGGCCTCGCGCGGCGTGATGCCCATGCGCCCGGCCAGGCGCAGCAGCGCGGCGTTGCACTGCGCGCGCGTCGGCAGCGCGGTGATGCGTAGCGCCGGCGGCAGCAGGTCGTTCGCGCCGATCAGCGGCAGCTTCTCCGCGCCGGCCTGCTTCGTCGCCGGCACGCCATGCGCGGCGCGCTCGGCCTTCGCGATGACGAAGGAGCGATGCGTCAGGCCGGGCGCCACCAAGGAGATGCGCTGCGTATAGGCGCCGCCGAAGCGCAGCAGCGCGCGCGCGACGACATCGGACATGGCGTTGTGCATGCCGACATAGGCCTTCTTCTCGTTGGCGCCCCATTTCCATTTCGAGGCGCTGACGCGCACCGCCGTGCTGTCGGTGCGCCAGGGCGAGACGGCGTTGCCGCGCTCCTCGAACAGGCCGGGATCGTCATAGAGCACGGCGGGCGAGGTGCCGCCGGGATAGGACAGCATGTGCTCGTAGGGGACGAGTCCGAGGGGTTCGGAGATCACCGCGCGGTGGATCGCGATGCCGACGGGATGCAGCAGGGGCGCGAGGCTGAACAGATCCTCGGGCTCGCCTTCGCCGCGCAAGGGCAGCAGCAGCGGATCGGCCGGTGCGGTGGCCCGAAAGCCCGCGGCGAGCAGTGCTGCGTTGATGCGGCGATGCTCGGTCGAGAGGATGTAGGGCTTGGTCGCCGTGCAGGGCAGCAGCAGCAGGATGCGGCGCGGCGCCTGCGGCAGGGCCGGCTGGTAATGGCTCAGCACGAACTCCATCCAGGCCGCGACCTTGGGATGCGTGAGCGCATCCATATTGTCCTGCGGGGAGTAGAGCGCCAGCGTCGGGTCCAGCGCAAAGGGCGGCTTGTACTTCTGCGCGGATTCACGCAGGCGCTGGGCGCGGTTGTCGGTGGTGACCATCGGCGTCAGGTCTCCAGCAGCGCGGCGGGAAAGAGCTGCTCGGGCACGAGGTCGCGGCGGAGCAGGCCCTCGGCGCGCATGTAGCGGATCAGCGTCGCGAAGACGTGGCGGTTCCTGGCGAAGCCGACGGACCAGAAGTCGGCACCGAGCAGGCGCTCCGTCTCCTCCAGTTGTTGCCCGAGGAAGGGCAGGCCGAAGGCGAGGGTGGCGCTGTCGTGCAGGCGGAGTCGCGCGAGGCGCTGGCTTTCGGCGAAGGCGTCGAACAGCGCGCGCGGCAGCCGGGGATTCGCGTCCACGAGCGCGGCCTTGACGGCCACGAGATGCATCGGCGGGTAGATGCCGCTGCGGCGGAAATAGTCGAGCTCCGCCGCCATCGGATCGGCGAAGAGGCGGCCGACCTTGTCGGGCGCGCTAAAATAGGTGGAGGGCGCGCGGGCGGTGTAGAGCGCGTCGATCTCGCCATCGGCCAGCATCTGCGCCAGCGACCGGTCCGTCACATGCTCTACCCGGACGCCGGGCGGGTAGTATTGCGGGTGATCCTCGCCGGCGCGCGGCGTCTCGGCGCCGGCGTTCACGTAGATCGGCGCGTCCACCGGCAAGCTGTGATATTCGGCGAAGATGCCGCGCAGCCAGACCGCGGCGGCCATGTCCCACACCATCGTGCCGACGCGCCTTCCCGCGAGATCCGCGGGCTTCGTCAGCCCCTTCGCCTTGTTCACGAAGACGCAGGAGAAGCGGAAATGGCGGGAGGGGAAGACCGGGATGCCGACATAGTCCTGCCGCGGATTGTCGAAGTGGCGCAGCCAGGTGGCGATGGGGAATTCGCAGCAATCGAAGCGATCCGTCGTCATCTGCGTGTTGAACAGCAGTTGCAGCGGCATCACGGTGACATCCGGCGCGACGCCCGCGATCGGCACGCGGCCTTCGGCCAGCGGCCGCAGCCGGTCGCAGTCGGAGGCGCCGATGGTGAGGCGCAACGTCTCGGTCATGCGGGGGGCACCTTCTCCATCCAGTGGCGCGCGGCATCGAGCCGCGTGGCCTGCCAGACGTCCGGGGTGAGCAGGTCGAGGAAGCGGCGGACGGCGTCGAAGCGCGCGGGCTGGCCGCTGATGCGGGCGTGCAGGCTGACGACCATCATGCGCGTCTGCGTGCGCGCCTCGTCGCGCAGCACGCGGAAGGCCGAGGAGAGCTGCGCGAGGAAATCCTCGGCGGTGCCGAGCTTCGCGGTGGCGAGGCGGTTGTCGTTCAGCACGAAGCTGTGCGGCATCATCAGATGCGGCGCGCCAGCCACGCGCGTCCAGCAGGGCAGGTCGTCGGCGTAGAAATCGGCGTCGTAGAGGAAGCCGTGGCGCTTCAGGATGGATCGCGTGGCGAGGCTCGGCGCGTAGCGGCTCTGCCAGCCGAGCGGGCGGCGGCCGGTGGTGGCTTCGAGCGAGGCGAGGGCGCGCGCGATCTCGGCTTCCTGCTCGGCTTCGGTGAGTTGCCAGTGGCGGCGGAACCCGTAGCCATGCGCCTGCACCTCATGGCGCGGATGGTCGCGGATGGCGGCGGCGAGCGGCGGGTTGCGTTCCAGCGCGCGGCCGCAGCAGGACAGCGTCAGCGACAGGCCGCGTGCCTCCGCCTCGTTCCAGAGGCGCCAGACGCCGGCGCGGGCGCCGTATTCGAACAGGCTCTCGGCGAGCAGGTCGCGCGTGCCGGCGGGGACTTCCCCGGGGATGCCGTCGGTCAGGGCCAGCTCGGTCGCGGGATCGCCATCGGGGATGGAGGGCTCGGCGCCTTCCTCGATGTTGAGCACGAGGATCAGCGCCAGGCGGCCGCCATTCGGCCAGCGGATATCGGGCGTCCGCCCGGCATAGCCGACGAAGTCGCGCGTCACGCGAGCGACTCCGCCAGCGCCAGCAGCAGCGCATCGCCCATCGGCGGACCGATCAGCGAAAGCCCGATGGGGATGCCGTCGAGCAGGCCGGCGGGGATGTTCACCTGCGGCAGGCGGCACAGGCTCGCGACGCAGGTCAGCGCGAGGGTGCGATCGCGGAAGGCGATCTGGTCGGCGACCGGCGCGCCGATGCGCGGCGGCAGGTCATGCGCGGTGGGCAGCAGGATCACGCCGTCACTGCCCAGCAGGTCATGCAGGCGGGCGGTGAGGGATTCGCGAGCGCGCCACGCCGCGGCGACCGCCGCGGGCGGCACCTGGCCGGCCAGTGCGATGCGCTCCGCGACGAGGGGCGAGAGGCGGCGGCCGGGCGCGCTCGCCCAGGCGCCATGCGTGACGAACAGCTCGTTGAGCTGCAGCGGCCGGAACGTGTCGAGCCAGTGCGGGATGCCCTCGGCATAGAGCGTCACCGATCGCGCCTCCGTGCGCGCGGCGGCGCGGCGCAGCGCGGTGCCGACCGCCTCCGTGCACAGGGCGAAGGCATCCTCCGCGACCATGAGGCGCGGTCTTGTGGTGCTCGTGCCGACGTAGTGCGCGCCGATCCGGCGCAGCAGCGCGGCGTCGTGGGCGAGCCAGCCGACGGTGTCGAAGCTGGGCGCCATCGGCATCACGCCGGCGGTGGAGATGCGGCCATGCGTGGTGCGGATGCCATGGAGCCCGCAGAAGCTGGCCGGCACGCGCACCGAGCCGCCGGTATCGGTGCCGAAGGCGAAGTCGCAGAGACCCGCCGCGACGGCGGCGGCCGAGCCGGAGGAGGAGCCGCCCGGCACGCGATCCGGCGCGCGCGGGTTGATGGGCGGGCCGTAGTGTGGGTTCTCGCCGAACATGCCGCTGGCGAGCTCATCCGTGTGCGTCTTGCCGATCAGCGTGGCGCCGGCGGCGAGCGCGGGCAGCAGCGCGGACGCGGTCGCGCGCGCGATCGGTGCTTCCGCGAGCCGATCCGGATTGCCCCAGCCGCTCCGCGTGCCCGCCACGTCGAACAGGTCCTTCGCGGCGAAGGTGAGGCCGGCGAGCGGACCTTCCGCCGCGCCCGCCAGCGTCATTGCGCCATGCGCGACGAAGGCGCTGGCGCGCACCTGCTCGGCGAGGGTCATTCCGCCGCCCGCGCCAGGCGCGGCAGGTCGTAGCCGGCCATGAAGCCCTCCACCATGCCGCGCGGCCCGGACCAATCCTGGAAGCGGTAGGCATTGCCGCGGATCGCGAATTGCGGGCCGGAGTAGAACATCTCGTACTGCAGGTGGCGCGAGCCGAACTCGGAACCGATCGCGTCCCAGGCGAGCTTCATCAGCTTAACGCGGCCGAGCGAATCGGTGGCCGGCGACCGTTGCGCGGCGTGGATGAGCGATTCGATCTCGCCGCCGTCGAAATCCGCGACGGAGGAGGGCACCATGATCAGCCCGCCGCCGGAGAGCAGCCGGATCGCCTCCACGAATTCCGGGTAGGTGGTCTGCGCGACGGTCTGCGCCGCCACCAGCAGGCGCCGGTCAGGGACGAAGGTGCCCCGGAAATCCTCGCCGGCGGCTTCCATCGCGATGACCAGCGCCTCGATGTTGGCGGCCTTGGCCGCGAGCAGGCCGAGCGTCTCACGCGTCTGGGGGAAGCCGAGGATGCCGTTGGTCTCGGCGATCTTGTGCGCGAGGCCGAGCAGGAAGCGCAGCTTCACCGCGAGCCGCACGATGCACTGGTAGTTCTGCATCACATGCGCCCGCGTCTCATGCCATTGCGCCTGCATCATCTTCAGGTCGCGATGGACGAAGACGCGTTCCCACGGGATCTTCACGTCGTCGAAGAACACCACCGCGTCGTTCTCGTCGAAGCGCGCGGCGAGCGGATAGTCGAAGCTGCTGGTCGCGGCGGATTCATAGCTGCGGCGCGAATGCATCTTGAGGCCCTTCGCGCCGATCGGCGTGACGGCGGTGAAGGCATAGGGTTCGTCGCCGGGCTGGAGGGCGACGATGCCGCTCACCATCAGCTCGTTCGCCATCACGCCGGCGGTCGCCAGCATCTTGGCGCCGCGGATGGTGATGCCCTGCGCGTCCTCGTCCACGACCTGGGCGACGAGGTCGGCGCCGGGCTGGTCCTTCGCCTGCTTCGCCTTGTCGGCCTGCGGGTTGATGATGACGTAGCCGACCCAGGCATCGCTGTCGCGGATGAAGCGGAAGTAGTCGGCGAGTGCCGCGGCACGCTTCGCGTCGTGATCGCGCCAGAGGTCAAGCCCGGCCATGAAGCCCACGAAGGTGGAGGCGACATGGTCCGGCGTGCGGCCCATCATGCCGCAGGTGAGCGCCGCCCATTCCTCCATCGCGCGCCGGCGCGCGACGAGGTCGGCCTGGCTGCGCGGCATCATCCAGGCGAGGTTGACGCGGCGGCCCGGCGCGCTCGGGCTCTCGAAGGTCATACGCTCGGGGTTTGCCGCCTGATGCGCGTAGAGGCTGGCGGCGGAGGCGACGGCGCCGGCGAAGGCCGGGTCCGTCGTGACATCCTGCACGCGGCGCCCTTCGATGAAGACGGCGCGCCCGTCGCGCAGGCTGGCGAGATGCGCCGCGGCGTCCTTCACCATCGTCAACCCTCCTCCGAAGCGAGGCGCAGCGAGACGAGCTCCTGCTCGTCATAGGCGAGCAGGCGGGCATGATCCTCCGCCGCCTGTTCCAGGAAAAGATCGCGCGCGATGCCGCGCGCCATGCGCTCCACCGTCGGCCGCAGCATGGAGATGCCGGCGGAGGAAACCGTGCTGACCAGCGAGCCGAAGGAGACGCTGCGCACGCGCCGCACCCAGTCGCCTTCGGCCGTGCGCGGCGTGAAGCCGCAATCCGGGCCGAGATAGGGGAAGGCGCCGAGGGTGGCGCTCTCCTCGCCAGGGGGCGGCGCGAAGGCGTCGCGCCAGAGCATGGCGTGCGGGGCGATCGCGGCGAGCTCCGGCCGGCGCGCGAGGTCCACCGCGATGCCGGTGCCGAGGATCATGTAGTCCGCGACAAACTCGCCCTTCGGCGTGCGCAGCAGGATCGCGCCATCGCGCATCGCCACGCCGTCGAGCGGCGCGCCGGTGTGCACCCGGAAGCCCGGATGGATCGCGCAGCGGTCCCAGCTGTCCTGGGGCGGCGGCTGGCTCAACGCGAAGAGCGTGCGCATGTAGCGCCATTTCAGCGCGTCGGGCAGCTCGGCGTAGTGGTTGAGGAAGCCGGCGAACTCGATCCAGCGATTCGGGTTGACGCGCGGCAGCGCCGCGCGGCGGACCAGCATGTCCACCTGCGCCGCGCCATGCTCCAGCGCCATCGCCGCGTTGTCGAAGGCCGAGGCCCCTGCGCCCAGCACCGCGACGCGGTGGCCGCGCAGCGCGGCGAAATCGATCTCCTCGGCGGTGTGGGCATAGCGCTCGCGCGGCAGGGTGTTGCGTACGATCTCCGGCACCGCCCAGGCGCCGTTGCCATCCATGCCGGTCGCCAGCACGACATGCCGCGCGAGCACCTCGCGCGGCCCCTCCGGCGTCTCGATGCCGAGGGCCAGCACCTGCGGATCGCGCGGCGCGATGGAGACGGCGCGCCAGCCATGCCGGGTGTCGGGCGCGAGCTGCGCGGCGAGCCAGCGCAGATAGTCCTGCCAATCCTCGCGCCCGATCCGCGCGAGCGACTCCCACGCCGCCTCGCCATGCCTGGCCTCGAACCAGGCGCGGACGGAGAGGCTTGCGAAGCCGAGCTCGGGCCCCGTGACGTGCTTCGGCGTGCGCAGCGTGCGCATGCGCGCGAAGCGGCGCCAGATGCCGGTGCCGTGCGGCGCCGCCGCGTCAAGCAGCAGCACCTTGCGCACCGCCTCGCGCCGCAGCGCGAAGGCCGTGGCCAGCCCGTGCTGGCCGGCGCCGACGATCACCACATCCTGCACATCGCCCGCATCGCACGCGAGCGGGCGTACCCAGTCGCGCGCGGGATAGGCGAGCGTCTCAAGCTCCCACCGCGCGCGCGCGGCAAGGCGCTCGAGGCGGGCCTCGGCGTCGGGCAACAGCGGCAGGCGAAGCGGCGGCAGCGCGTCCATGCGCCTGCCGATCACGCCCCGAGGGAGGGGAGCATGCGCTCGGCCGCGGGTGGCAGGAACTCCGTGCGCATGAAGCTCTCGGCGGATGGCGGGTTGGCGACCGCGAAGGCCTCGGCGCAGATTCGAACCATGGTGGCGGCACGCGCCGCGTCCACATGGCCGGTGCCGTTCGCGGCGACACGCGGCGTCAGCACCACGTCGCGCATGGTGAAGGCGAAGCGCCGGTTCTCCAGCGCGCGATCGGTCAGCGGCTCGCGGTTGAGAATGGCGGAGACGGCGGCGGCCGGATCGGCGATGGAATCGCGCAGGCCCGCGATCGTCGCGCGCACCATCGCGCGCACCACGCCCGGATCGCGCTGCGCAGACTCCGCCGTGGTCAGCAGGCCGTTGCCGTAGATGTCCACGCCATGGTCGTTGTAGCGGAACATGCGGATGGCCTCGGCCGGGTTGCCGAGCGACTGGAGCACGAAGAAGGCCGAGGAGACGAAGGCGGTGATCGCATCCGCCTCGCCGCGATGGAGCATCGGCTCGCGCAGCGGCGGCGCCACGGTGATCCAGGTGACGTCGGTGGGTGCCAGGCCGTTGGCGCGGGCGAAGGCGGGGAAGAGCGTGCGCCCGGCATCGCCCGCCGGCGCGGCGAGCCGCTTGCCCTTGAGGTCGGCCGGCCGCTCGATGCCCCGACCGGGCAGGGTGATGACGGCGGCCAGGTGCCGATCGAAATACTGGTAGACGTTCAGGACCTGGCGGGTCGGGTTCTCGGCATTGTGCTTGACGATGGCGCCGGTGTCGCCGAAGCCGAAGTCGGCGGCGCCGGCCGCGATCTTCGTCACCACGTCGCCCGAGCCGTAGCCGCGCTGGATCTCGAGCTGCAGCCCCTCGCGCGCGAAATGGCCGCGATCGGCGCCCAGGAACCAGGCGGCGTGATGGGCGAGGGGCGTCCAGTCCAGCATGAAGCGGATGGTGCGGCGCTGGGCGAGCGCCGGCGTCGCGAGCGGCGCGGCGAGCGTGGCGCCGGCGAGGAGCAGGTTGCGGCGGTTCAGCGGGATCATCGGCACCTCCTGGTCACATCAAGGGCGCGCGCTGCGGGGGCGGCGCGCGGCGGTCGGGCAGGGGATTGCGAGGTCGGCATGGCGAGCGATCCGGGTGCGTCGGCCTGTCGCGGCCAGGGCCGCCGGCAAGGCGAGGGATGCCGCCCGGGCCCGGATTTCCGGCTCACCAGAGCAATACGATGCTACGCATGGCGGGCGGCCTCGCCAGCATGTTCGTCCGGAGAAAATGGCCCCGGGCGTTGCGTTTCGCCCATCTTCTGGGCAGTTGATGCCTGGTCTGCCGCGATGATCGGCAATCGGTCGGCTGCTGCGCCGGCCCGGTTTGCGCCATGCCGCGCCCGTGGTTCTCTCCATGGCCATGCCCGACCCGCTCGATCGCCTCATCGCCGACATGCCTCGCCGCTACCCGGGCCCGGGCGGCGCGCTCGCCGTGCTGCGCAAGGGCCAGGTGATCGCGCGGCATGCGTGGGGCTTCGCGAATGCGGAGCGGCGCATCCCCTTCACGCCGCGCACGCTGTTCCGGATGTGCTCGATCACCAAGCAGTTCGTCTGCGCGCTGATGCTCGAGCATTGCGACGGGCCGGGCGAGCTGGATGCAGCGATCCGCGCGCGCCTGCCGCTGCTGGGCGAGGCGGCGCCGCGCGCGCTGCATTGCGCGCACAACCAGTCAGGGCTGCGCGACTACTGGGCGGTGGCGATGCTGCATGGCTCGCCGGCGGAAGCGCCGTTCGGGGAGGCCGAGGCGCGCCAGGTGATCAGCGGCACGCGCAGCCTGCACTTCGCGCCCGGCACGCGCTTCTCCTACGTCAACCAGAATTTCCGGCTGTTGTCGGACGCGCTGGAGGAGCACACGGGGCGCAGCCTCGCGGAACTGTTGCGGGGGACGATCTTCGAGCGTGTCGGGATGGGCAGCGCCTTCCTCGCGGCGGACACGCGCGCCATGCCGGATGGCACGGAAGGCTACGAGGGCAGTCAGGCCGGCGGCTTCCGCGCGGCGGTGAACAACATCCTCTGGACCGGCGATGCCGGGCTGGGCGCCAGCCTCGACGACATGATCGCCTGGGAACGGCACATCGATGCGACGCGCGAGAATGCGGACTCCACCTTTGCGCGTCTGTCGGCGCCCGTCACCTTTGCCGATGGCGCGGCGGCCTCGTACGGATTCGGGCTTGCGCGCGGGCAGGAGTTCGGGCGCGCCCTTACGGGACATGGCGGCGGGCTGCGGGGCTGGCGCAGCCACCGGCTGCATTGCGCGGCGGAGCGACTCTCCGTCGTCGTCATGTTCAACCATCAGGCCGATGCGCAAGCGGCGGCGCTGGATCTGCTCGGCGCGGCGCTCGGCGAGACACGCGCGCGGCCGGATGCCGGGCTGCCGATGCCGCCCTGGCTCGGGAGCTACCGGGAGCCGGAGACGGGGCTCGCCCTGCGCGTGGATCGCGCCGATGCCGGCCAGCTTCGCCTGCGCTACGGGCAGGGGCCCGAGCGGCTCGACCTGCAGCCCGATGGCAGCGCGACGAATGGCCGCTCGCGGCTGCATTGGGATGGCGCGCTCGTGATGGCGCGGCCGCAGGACAACCATGTCGCGCGGCTGCTGCCTTCGGACGGCGAGCCGCGCGCCGATATCGCGGGGCGCTGGCATTGCGCGGAGCTCGACGCGGCGTTGCATGTCGAGGATGCGGGCGGCGCGCTGTATGGCGGATTCTCAGGGTTCCTCGGCCTGTCGCGGATGGAGCTGCTGGAGCCGGTCGGGCGCGACCTCTGGGCGCTGCCCTGCCCGCGCGCGCTGGATCTGGCGCCGCCCGGCGACTGGACGCTGGCGGTGCGGCGTGGCCCGGATGGGCGGCCGGAGGCGATCGAGCTGGGCTGCTGGCTCGCGCGGCGGCTGACCTATGCGCGGATCGGCTGATGGCGCGGGCGCCAGAGATCGCGGATTTTGCGGCCAAGCTGGGGCTGCTTCTGGACCGGCTGAACTGGAGCCGCGCGCAGCTCGCGCAGCGGGCGGGCGTGGACAAATCCGTCGCGCAACGCTGGGTCGGCGGCCAGGTGCAGCCGGGCGAGGCGAGCCTCGTCGCGCTGACGAAGGCGGTCGCCGCGGCCCTGCCGGATTTCGCGCGGCCGGATTGGCGCCTGCCGCTCGAAGCCTTCGCGGCGCGCTTCGCGCCGCACCGCTCGGCGGCCACCGAGCCGGCCGCCGCGCTGTTCCCGCGCCTCGCGGCCTCTGCGCCGCCCATCGAGAATGCCGCGGCGCGCTACGGCGGCTTCTGGCTGGTGCTCCATGCCAGCGTGCAGACGCCGGAGCAGCCGCGCGTCGTGGGCTACCTGGCCGGCATCGCGCCGCGCGGCGGCACCCTTTGGATGGAGGTGGAGGGCAGCGTGCAGGGCACCTGGCGTGGCGCCGGGCCCTGCTTCGCGCTGCACCGGCTGCTGTATCTCACGCTGGAGGAATCCGGCCAGGGCGACAGCATGGCCTTCGCCGTGCTGACCGGCGTGCTGCAGGGGCGCGCGATGGTGCTGGACGGCGTCGGCAGCTCCGCGGCGTCCTCGCTGCGCGGGCCCGCGGTCGCGACGCGCATGGTCGCGCTGCGGCTGGCCGATGAGGCCGCGCCGCCCTGGCGGGAGGAGGCGCTGCGCCATCTCGTGCGGCAGAACGCCGCGGGGCTCGGGGCGATGCTGCCGGAGACGGTGGCGGCGCGCTTCCGGCACGGCCCCTTCGCCGCGCCGCGCGCGATGGTGCTCGCGGTGAATGCGGAGGGGAGCCTCGCCTGCGACGCGGAGGAGATCGCGCAGGGGCTCGCGCCGGAAGGGGAAGCAGCGCTGGCGGCGGCGCGGCGGATCTGCGGGCTCTGATGCTGCATCGCGCTGCACGGCGCTGCATCTTCGGTGCAGGACCGTTCCGGGGGCATCAAGGCAGCGCGACCACGGAGACGCGCCATGCCCTTCACCTTCGACACTGCCCCCGATCCACTGCTGGATTCGCCCCGCATCCAGGATGTGGTGATGCACGCCATGATGACCGTCGCGCTGATGCCGAAGAAGGCGCGGGACGACAGCAACGGCGCGGTCTGGAACGCGCTGCGGACCTGGCACCTCGCCACCGAGATCGCGCCGCCGGACCGGCTGCTCTATGTGCGGCGCTACGCGCTGCGGAGCACGCGCGACGACTTCGGAAAGCTCTGGATCGGCGTGCGGCTGAACGGGCGGCATTATCGGCTGACGGCGCGCTTCTCGGCCCCGTCGAAGCACCCGCAGATCCCCGCGCTGCTGCGCAATGCCGGCTTTCCCGTGACGCGGGAGATCGAGCATTATGTCAGCGCCATCAAGACGAGCGAATGGGCGGCGCGCGGCGGGCAGCGGGCCTCCCGGCCGGGCCGGCCGATGAGCGGCAGCGGCAACCCGGCGGAGGTCCGCGAGGCGGAGGAGTTCAACCCCTACAACCTCCAGCGCGACGACGACGCGCAGGAGGATGACGAGAACGCCATCGAGAATTACGGCCGCATCAACAATGACGGCTACGGGGTCGAGACGGGGGTGTGACCTTGCCGCGGGCGTCCCGGCGCCCGATCTTCGCGGTATGCGCTTCGACAATTCCTATGCCCGCCTGCCCGCCCGCTTCTTCGCGCGGCTGCCGCCGACGCCGGTCGCGGCGCCGCGGCTCGTGAAGCTGAACACGCGGCTCGCGGAAGAGCTGGGGCTGGACTCGGGCTGGCTCGGCTCGGCGGAGGGGGTCGCCGTGCTGGCCGGCAACAGCGTGCCCACCGGCGCGGAGCCGATCGCGCAGGCCTATGCGGGGCATCAGTTCGGCGGCTTCTCGCCGCAGCTCGGCGATGGCCGGGCGATCCTGCTCGGCGAGGTGATCGGGCGCGACGGGCAGCGGCGCGACCTCCAGCTCAAGGGCTCGGGGCCGACGCCCTTCTCGCGCAACGGCGATGGCCGCGCCGCGCTCGGCCCGGTGCTGCGGGAATACATCATCAGCGAGGCGATGCACGCCTTCGGGATCCCGACGACCCGCTCGCTCGCCGCGGTCACGACGGGCGAGACGGTGCGGCGTGAGACGGAACTGCCCGGGGCTGTGCTGACCCGCGTGGCGGCGAGCCATGTGCGCGTCGGCACCTTCCAGTACTTCGCCGCGCGGCAGGATGTGGAGGCGCTGCGCCTGCTCGCCGACCACGTCATCGCGCGGCATCATCCCCAGGCCACGGAGGCGCCGAACCCATATCGCGGGCTGCTGGAGGCGGTGATCGCGGCGCAGGCGTCGCTTGTCGCGCGATGGATGCTCGTCGGGTTCATCCATGGCGTGATGAACACCGACAACATGACGATCTCCGGCGAGACGATTGATTATGGCCCCTGCGCCTTCATGGACGGTTTCGATCCGGCGCAGGTGTACAGCTCGATCGACTATGGCGGGCGCTATGCCTTCGGCAACCAGCCGCGGATCGCGCTCTGGAACCTGACGCGGCTGGCCGAGGCGCTGCTGCCGCTGCTGGACGAGGACCAGGACCGCGCGGTGGCGATCGCGAAGGAGGCGCTCCGCAGCTTCGGCCCGCGCTTCGACGCGGCTTGGGAAGGCGGGCTTGCGCGGAAGATCGGGCTGACGCCGCGCGAGGGCGACACGGCGCTGGTGGATGACCTGCTGCAGCGCATGGCCGCGCAGAAGGCGGATTGGACGCTGACCTTTCGGGGGCTGGCGGATGGCGCGGCGCGGGCGCAGTTCGGCGATCCCGCCGCGTTCGACGAATGGGAATCGCGCTGGCGCGCGCGGCTGGCGGAGGAAGGGGCGACGCCATCGGATCGCGCCGGTGCGATGCGTGCCGTGAACCCGGCCTTCATCCCGCGCAACCACCAGGTGGAACGCGCGCTGGCGGCGGCGATGGGGGGCGATCTCACGCCCTTCGAGGCGCTGCTGGCCGTGCTGGCGCGGCCTTTCACGGACCAGCCGGAGGCCGCGGCCTACGCCCTGCCTCCGAAGGAGGAGGAAAAGGTGCTCGCGACCTTCTGCGGGACGTAGCGCGCTATTTCAGGAAGGGGTTCGAGCGCCGTTCCTCGCCGATGGTCGAGCCGGGGCCGTGCCCGCACAGGAAGCGCATCGCATCGCCGAGCGGAAAGAGCTTGGTGCGGATCGCGTCCAGCAGCGCCTCGTGGTCGCCATAGGGGAAGTCGGTGCGGCCGATCGAGCCGCGGAACAGCACGTCGCCCAGGATCGCGAAGCCGAGCGGCTGCGAGACGAACACCACATGCCCCGGCGCGTGTCCCGGGCAATGCAGGACGGAAAAATCCTGGCCGGCGATGGCCACGGTATCGCCTTCCTCCAGCCAGCGGTCGGGCGTCACGCCCTCCATCCCGTCCAGCCCGTATTGCGCCGCCTGCGCCGCGATGCCGTCGAGCAGGAACGCGTCGGCGCGGTGCGGGCCCTCCACCGGCACCGGCGCGCCCTGCTTCGCCTCCAGCGCCTGCTTCAATGCCGCGGCGCCGCCGGCATGGTCGAGATGGCCATGCGTCAGCAGGATGCGCTCCACCGCGAAGCCGCCACGCTCGATCGCGGCGAGGATGCGCGGCACGTCGCCGCCGGGGTCCACCACCACGCCGCGTGCCGTCTCGGCATCCCAGATCAGCGCGCAATTCTGCTGGAAGGGCGTGACGGCGATCTGGGCGGCTTGCAGCTTGGGCATGCGGCCTGAATGCCGCGCCCGGCTCGCCGGTTCAAGCGCCCGCGGGCGATGCGCCGGTCAGTCCGCCGGCACCGGCGGCGCGGCGACGACGCCGCGCCGTTCCAGAGCGTCGGCGACCCGGAACAGGATGTCCTCGCGCCAGGGTGCCGCGATGAGCTGGACGCCGATGGGCAGGCCGCCCGGCGTGCCGATGGCGCCGGGCTCGGCCAGCGGCACGCAGAGCACCGGCAGCCCGATGCAGGAGATGGGCTGGGTGAAGACGCCGAGATTCGGGCGGATCGGGCGTTCCTCGCCATCCACCGCGATCATGGCCTGGCCGATCGGGGTCGCGACATGCGGCGTCGCGGGGGCGAGGATCACGTCCACCTGCTCGAACAGCTTGAGAACCTTCGCGCGATAGACCGCCCGCACCCGCTGCGCCTGGATCACCCAGCTCGCCGGCAGCAGCGCGCCGGCGAGGAAGCGGTCGCGCGTCGCCGGATCGAAATCGGCCGGGCGGGTGCGCAGGTCTGGCAGGTGCAGGTTGGCGCCCTCCGCCATGGTGATCAGGAAGGCGGCGGAACGGGCGAGCCCGGCATCGGGGATGGTCACGCGCGCCGTCGCGTCCAGCGCGCGCGCGACGGCGGCGACCGCCTCGAAGCAGTAGGGCAGGCCGTTCCGCGCGAAATGGTCCCCCGCGATGGCGATCCGGAGCCCATCCGTGCCGTGGCCGAGCTGCGGCGCGGCGGGTTGGACCGGGCGCGGCTGCTGCGCGGGGTCCTCGGCATCGAAGCCCTGCAAGGCATCGTAGCAGAGCGCGAGATCGGCGAGCGTCCGCGCGAAGGGGCCGAGATGGTCCAGCGAGGCGACGAAGGGATAGGAGCCGGCGCGGGACAGCCGCCCGAAGGTTGGCTTCAGCCCATAGATGCCGCAGAGCGAGGACGGCACGCGGATCGAGCCGTTGGTGTCGCTGCCGATGCTGAGCGGCACCAGCCCCGCCGCCACCGCCGCCCCCGATCCGCCGGAGGAACCGCCCGCCACGCGGGACAGGTCATGCGGATTGCGGGAGGGGCCGTCATGCGCGTTCTCGGTGGTGAAGCCGTAGGCGTATTCGTCCATGGTGAGCGCGCCCACGCAGACCGCGCCTGCCTGGTGGAGCTTGCGGACGAGGAAGGCATCGCGCGTCGCGGGCGGCTTGCCGCGCTCGATCTTCGCGCCGGCGAGGGTGGTGACGCCTTCGAGGTCGAACAAGTTTTTCGCGGCATAAGGCACGCCGGCCAGCGGGCCTGGATCGCGGCCGGCGGCGATGGCCGCGTCCACTGCCGCGGCCTCGGCGCGGGCGCGGGCGGCGGTGACCTCGGTGAAGGCGTTGTAGCGCGGATTGCGCGCTGCGATGTCGGCAAGCGCCGCCTCGGCCACATCGACGGCGCGGCGCGTGCCGGCGCGAATGGCGGCGGCGATCTCGGCGGCCGTGCCGGTCACGGCGCGCGGCCGGCGATGAAGACGGGGGCGGGCTCGTCGGCCGGGGCCAGCTTCATGGTGCCGACCGTGGCGGCCATGCGCGCCGCGAGCTGCAGATTCGCCACGACACCGGGCAGATACGCCGCATCGAGCGGCAGTCCGATGAGCATGGCCGCGGATTGCGCATAGGCGGCGGCGTCGAAGGTCTCGGGTTTGGGCGGTGTCATGCGGGGGTGTTCCGGCTGCGTCCGCGATCGCCATGCAACCCGCGCGCCAGGGCTGCGGGCGATTGACAGGCGCCGGGCAAAGCGTGGAGCGTCCGCCGCAGGAGGACCCCGGCATGGCAGGCGGATTCATCGCGCGCGACGGCGCGCTCACTCAGGCCGGGATTGATCAGCGGGTCTTCGATCTCTACGACGAATACTGCCACGGGCGGATGGATCGCCGCAGCTTCCTTGCGGCCTGCGGGGCCATCGCCGGCGGGCTTGCGATGGCGCAGGCGCTGCTGCCGAACTACGCGAAGGCGCAGACCATCTCCTTCACCGATGCGCGCATCCGCCCGCGCTACGTGACCTACCCCTCGCCGGGCGGCTCCTCCGGCGAGATGCGTGGCTACCTGGTGCAGCCGAGCGGCGCCGGGCCATTCCCGGCGGTGCTGGTGATCCACGAGAATCGCGGGCTCAACCCCTATATCGAGGACGTGGCCCGGCGCGCGGCGGTGGCGGGGTTCCTGGCGCTGGCGCCGGACGGGCTCGCGCCGCTCGGCGGGTATCCCGGCAACGATGATGACGGGCGCGCGATGCAGGCGCGGCTCGACCAGGCGAAGCTGCGCACGGACATGCTGAACAGCGCGCGCTTCGTGAAGGCGCATGCGGCCTCGAACGGCAAGCTGGGTGTCACCGGCTTCTGCTGGGGCGGCGGCACGACGAACTGGCTTGCGACCGTGCTCGGCGCGGAGATGCAGGCCGGCGTGCCCTTCTACGGCGCGGCGCCGGCGACGGCGGCGATCCCCGCGATCAAGGCGGCGCTGCTGGTGCACTACGCGCAGAACGACGAGCGGATCAACGCGATGTGGCCCGCCTTCGAGCAGGGCATGAAGGCGGCGGGCGTGCGGCACGAGATGCACATCTATCCCGGCACGCAGCACGGCTTCCACAACAACTCGACGCCCCGCTACGAGGAGGAGGCGGCGAAGCTCGCCTGGGACCGGACCGTGGCCTTCTTCCGAACGCACCTGGCCTGACCCATGCGCCCGATTGACCTTCGCAGCGACACGGTCACGAAGCCGGGGCCGGCGATGCGCGCGGCGATGGCGGGGGCCGAGGTGGGCGATGACGGCTACGGCGAGGACCCGACCGTCCGGCGGCTGGAGGAGACCGCGGCCGCGCGGCTCGGCAAGGAGGCCGCGCTCTATGTGCCGAGCGGCACGATGGGGAACCTCATCGCGCTGCTGACGCATGCACAGCGCGGCGAGGAGGTGATCCTGGAGGCGACGAGCCATATCCATCGCTCGGAGCTCGGCGGGATCGCGGCGCTGGCGGGGCTGCCCTCGCGGCCGCTGGCAGGGATTCGCGGCGCGGTGCCGCTGGAGGCGATCGAGGCGGCCTGCGTCGCGGGCGACTACGGCGTGCTGCCGCGCATCCGGCTGCTCTGCCTGGAGACGACGCACAACGCCGCGGGCGGCGCGGTGCTGCCGCTGGACTACATGCGCGATGCGGCGGTGCTGGCCCGGCGCTTCGGCCTGCTGCTGCATGTGGATGGCGCGCGGCTGTTCAACGCGGCGGTGGCGTTGGGCGCCGCGCCGGGCGCGATCGCGCGGCATGTGGACAGCGTGACCTTCTGCCTCTCCAAGGGGCTCGGCGCGCCGGTGGGGTCCGTGCTGTGCGGCACGCTGGATTTCATCGCCCGCGCGCGACGGACGCGGCGGATGGTCGGCGGCACGATGCGCCAGGCCGGCGTGCTGGCCGCGGCCGGGTTGTATGCGCTGGAGCACATGGTGGAGCGGCTGGCGGAGGATCATGCGCACGCCAAGCGGCTCGCGGCGGGGCTGGCGTCGTGGGGCTACTGCGATCCCGCACAGGTCGAGACCAACATCGTCTTCGCGGAGTTCGCCGGCAGCGGGTTGCCGGCGGCCGAGTGGGCGAAGCGGTTGGGCGAGCACGGCATCGTCTGCCGTGCCAACAGCGCCACCCGCATGCGGCTGGTGCTGCATGCGGATGTGAGCGGGCAGGATGTGGATGCGGCGCTCAGCGCCTTCGCCGCGGTGCGGCGCTCACTGTAGCCGCGGGCGCTCGCGCAGCAGCGTGCCGGCGCCTTCGATGCGATCCGGCAGGCCAAAGCGTTCCAGCAGCGCCCACATGCCGGCCTGGTTGGTGGAAATCACCGGCTTGCCGATGCGCGCCTCGATTGCGTCGGCGACATCCAGGCAGGGCATGTTGCCGCCAGGCAGCAGCACGGCCTGCGCCTCGGGATGGTCGGCCCCGCAGGCGAGCTCGATGACGTCCGCCGGCGGGATTTCGGCGATGGCGAAGTTGTCGCGGTAGCCGCCGAAGCGTGTCGCGCGGATCCGGATGCCGTTGGCTTCCAGGTAGCGCAGGCTGGCCTGGCCGATCTCCTCGGGGAAGGGCGCTGCGAAGCCGATGCGGGTGGCGCGCAGCGCGGCCAGCGCGTCGAGCACGGTCTGGGCGGCGGTCATCGCCGTGGCCTTGGACCAATCGGCCATCTGCGCGCGGATCTCGGAGTCCCAGGCCTGGCCCATCCAGTAGCTGGCGGCAGTCTGGCAGAGCAGCACGGCCTCCACGCGCGCATCGGCGAGGCTCGTGACGGCGCGCCGCATGTCGGCAAGCTGCTCGGCCATGCCCTCCGCATCGAGCCGCGTCATGGTGAGCCGCGCGAAATGGAAGGAGAGGCTGCGCGGCATCCAGCGCGGATACTCGCGCTCGATCGAGGTGTTGGAGGAGGGAATGAGCATGCCCACCCGATGCCATGCGGCAGCCATCTAGCGCACCGGCACCAGATCGGCGCGCCATTCCGGATCGCGGCCGCGCGCGGCATCCCACAGCCAGCGCTGGAATTGCCGTGTCATCGGCCCGGGCTTGCCATCGCCGATCGCGATGCGATCGACGGAGACGACCGGCGTGACCTCCTCGGCCGTGCCACAGACAAAAATCTCGTCGGCGATGTAGAGCTCGCTGCGGTCCACCTCGCGCTGCACCGGCGGCCGGTTGCCGCGGCGTTCCTGCAAGGTGAGGATGAATTTCCGTGTGAGGCTTTCCAGCAGGCCGGACGTCACCGGCGGCGTGATCAGCTCACCGTCCCGCACGATCAGCACGGCCGCACCCGTGGCCTCGGCGAGCTTGCCCTCGCGCGTCAGGATCAGCGCATCGTCATAGCCATCCGTGCGCGCCTGCATCGCGGCGAGGCGGTTGTTCTGGTAGTTCGCGCCGGCCTTCACGCGCGGCGGCATCACATCGTCCGAGATGCGCCGCCAGGAAGAGACAGCGACATGCACGCCCTTCTCCAGCGCCTGCTGGTGCGGGCGCGGGCCGCCGAAGATGACCGCGCCGAGATCGATCTCGCCGGGCTTGAAGGCGCGCAGGCCGCCGCTGCCACCATCCCCGAGATAGACGACGAGGCGGAAATGCACGTCCTCGCGGAATTCGTTGGCGCGCGCCCAGTCGAGCACGGCGTGGCGCAGCTGCTCCCTCGTGTAGGGGGAGGCCATCCGCATGATCTTCATGCTCTGGAACAGGCGGTCGAGATGCGCGTCGAGCTTCCAGACGTTCAGCACGCCGGCCTGGTCGTCCCAGTAGCCGCGCAGCCCCTCATACACATTCGCGCCGCGCATCGCCGTCTGGCTGAACACCGAGACCTTGGCGTCCTCCGGTGCGACGATCCGGCCGTCCAGCCAGACCTTGTACTTCTTCTCTGCCATGGGTGCCTCCTCAGCCCTGGACGGCGATGATGAGGTTGCCGGCGGCATCCCGGCGCAGCGACTGGCCGGGATGCAGCACGGTGGTGGTGTCCATCTGTTCGAGGATGGCCGGGCCGTGCAGCGTCGCGCCGTTCGGCAGCGATGCGCGATCGAAGACCGGGCAGTCGGTCCAGCCGCCCGCCTCGGCGAACCAGGCGCGGCGATGGCCGATGGGTTCGAGCGTGCCCTCGCCCTCCGGCGCGGCGGCGGGCGGGCGTGCCACCTCCACCGTCAGCGCAAGGCGCGCGGTCACGGCCTGCACCGGCGCATCCGTGGCATAGCCATAGACGCGCTCATGCTCGCCGCGGAACGCAGCCGCGAGCGCGGCGGGCAGTTCGGCATCCGGCACCTCGGGGACGGCGACGGTCAGCTCATGGCTCTGGCCGAGATAGCGCATGTCGAGCGCGCGCAGGCGCCTTGCCTTCGCGCCCGGCTCGGCCTCGCTGCGCAGCCACTCTGTCGCGTCGGCGTCGAGCGCGGCGAAGGTCTCCTTCAGCGCGCGCAGGCTGGCGGCATCGAGCGGCAGGAGGCAGGTGCGGCTGAAATCGCTGCGGATGTCGGCGACGAGCAGGCCGAGCGCGCAGAGCAGGCCGGGGCCCGGCGGCACGATCACCGTCGTCATGCCGAGTTCCCGCGCGAGCGCCTGCGACAACAGCGGGCCGCCGCCGCCGAAGGAGGAGAGCGCGAAGCGGCGCGGATCGTGGCCCTGTTCCACCGAGATCAGGCGCACCGCGCGCATCATGGTCTCGTTGAGGATGGTGAGGATGGCATGCGCCGCTTCCTCCACGCCCATGCCGAGCGGCTTCGCGACATGCGTCTCGATGGCCTGCCAGGCGAGTTCCCGGCGGATCGGCATGCGGCCACCGAGCAGGCGCTCGGGATGCAGCCGGCCCAGCACGACATTGGCGTCCGTGACGGTGGGGCGCGTGCCGCCGCGGTCGTAGCAGGCGGGGCCGGGATGCGCGCCGGCGCTTTCGGGGCCGACCTGCAGGAAGCCGCCGGCATCAACGGACGCGATGGAGCCGCCGCCGGCACCGACGGAATGGACATCCATCATCGGGAAGCGCACCGGCCAGCCGCGAAACTCCTTCTCGCGCGCGATGGCGGGCCGGCCATCCTGCACCAGGCAGACATCCAGCGAGGTGCCGCCGACATCGAAGGTGATGATGTCGCGAAAGCCGGCGGCGAGCGCGCCATGGATCGCGCCGGTGACGCCGGCGGCCGGCCCGGAGGCGAGCGTCCGCACCGGCTTCTCGCCGGCCTCTCGGGGCGAGGCGACGCCGCCGTTCGATTGCAGGATATGCGGCGCGCAGCCGAGCCCGATCTCATGCGTGCGGTCCTGCAACCGCGCGAGGTAGCGGCTCATGACAGGGCCGAGGCCAGCATTGAGCACCGTGGTCGAGAGACGCTCGTATTCGCGGAACTCTCCCAGAATTTCGTGCGACGGGCAGATGAAGATGCCGGGCAGCGCCTGCCTCAGCCAGTCGGCGACCATGCGTTCATGCGAAGGGTGGAGATAGGAATGCAGGAAGCAGATCGCGACGGCCTCCACCTCCGCCTTGCGGAAGGCGGCGATCGGCGCGTCGAGGTCCTCGCGGCGCGGCACGATGGGATCGCGTGCCATCAGGAAGACGCGTTCGGGAATCTCGAAGCGCAGGCTGCGCGGCACGGGCGGCGTCGGCTTCGGGATGCGGATGTTGTAGTTGTGCGGCTGTCGCTGCCGGCGGATTTCCAGCGTGTCGCGGAAGCCGTCTGTGGTGACGAGGCCGGTGCGCGCCGACTTGCCCTGGATCATCGCATTGGTCGCGACGGTGGTGCCGTGGCCGAACCAGGACACGGCGGCGGCCGGCGCATCCGCCATCGCCAGCAATTCGCTGATGCCGATGCCCATGGCACGGGAGGGATCATCGGGCGTGGAGGGCACCTTGTGCGTGGTCATCGCGCCATCGTCGAGGCGGATCAGCACCAGGTCGGTGAAAGTGCCGCCGACATCGACGCCGAGCGCGTAGCGGGTGCTCATGACTCGTATCCGTAGATCTGGCGCGCCTTTTCCCGAGTCACCTTGCCATCCGCGATGTCGTCGCTCAGCCGGTCCGCCTCGCGCTTGCGGGGATCGCCGAAACCCGCGCCGGCGGGGGTTTCGATGCGGACGACCTCGCCTGGCTCGATGGGATGGTCGGAAAAGGTCGCGGGCAGCTTCGCCGCCTGTGGCGTATCGGGGCGCAGCACGAATTGCCCCATGCGGCCGTCGGCGCCGCCGCCGTATCCGCGCGGGGCGGTGATCTGCCGCAGCGCGCGGCCGACCAGGCGGCCATCCTTCGCGAAAAGCTGCACGTCGCGGCGCGTGCCGAGGCCACCCCGAAAAGTGCCGGCCCCGCCGGAATCCGGGATCAGCTCATAGCGCAGCACGGCGAGGGGGAACTCGTGCTCGGCGGCCTCCACGGGAAGGTTCGCGGCGCCGGAGATATGGACGCGCACGGCGTCCTTGCCGTCCTGGTCATGCTGCGCGCCGGCGGCGCCGGCATAGGTCTCGTAGTCCACGAAGTAGTTGCCGCTGCGCGGATCAATGCCGGAGAAGGTCATGGCGGCGAGCGGGCCGCAGCCGGCCATGATGCGCTCGGGCACCGCATGCGCGAAGGCGCCGAAGATGAGGTCGCCCAGCAGGTTGCCGAGCGAGGAGCGGTCGCCCACCGCGGCCGGCGGCGTCGCGTTGAAGATCGTGCCAGGCGGCGCGATCACCTCGATGGGGCGGAAGGTGCCACTGTTCGGTGGCAGGTCGGGGTCCACCAGCGCCTTCACCGCGTAGTAGACGCCGGCGAGTGTCGCGCCGAGCACCATGTTGCGCGCGCCGCGCATCTGCGGATCGGAGCCGGTGAAGTCGAAGCGCAGACGGTCGCCATCCGCCGTCACCGTCACCTTGGCGACCAGCGCGGAGGGGCCGATCCCGTCGCTGTCCACGATCTCCTCGTTGCTCCAGCTGCCGCGCGGCAGGGCGGCGATGGCGGCGCGGGCGCGCGCCTCGCCATGCGCGAGGATCGCGTCGAAGGCGGCGCGCGCGCCGTCCGCGCCGAAGCGGGCGATCAGCTCCTCCATGCGGCGGATTCCGGTGGCGTTGGTGGCCACCTGCGCCTTGAGATCGCCCTCGCGCTCCTGCGGCGTGCGGGAGTTCAGCAGGACGATCTGCGCGATGTCCTCCTGCACGACACCGGCCGAGACCAGCTTGACGGGTGGGATGCGCACGCCTTCCTGGAAGATCGAGATACAATCCGCGCTCTCGCTGCCTGGCACCTTGCCGCCGACATCGGAGTGATGCGCGATGTTGCAGACGAAGGCGATGACCTCGCCATCCGCGAAGACGGGCGTCGCCAGCGTAAGATCGGGCAGGTGCGACCCGCCGCCATTGTAGGGATCGTTCGCCAGGATGCCGTCGCCGGGCTTCAGCGTGTGCAGCGGGAAGCGCTTCGTGACGTGCTCGACAACGCCGAGCAGCGAGGAGAGATGCAGCGGCGCGATGGCGGTGAGCGCGAGAAGCTGGCCCCTGGCGTCGAAGATGCCGACGGAGCAGTCGCGGCGTTCCTTGATGTTGGGCGAATAGGCCGTGCGGATCAGCGTCGCCATCATCTCCTCGGACGCCGCCTGGAGGCGGTGCGCCACGATCTCGACGGCCATCCGGTCCATCACGCCGTCTCCTCCATCACGTCGGGCGTGATGAGGTTGTAGAGCCGCGCGCGCCACTGGTTGAACGCGTCCGAGAGGATGTCGCGCGGGTGCGGCAGATCCACGTCGATGATCTGCTTGATGCGGCCGGGGCCGGGGCTCATCACCACCATGCGGTCGGCGAGGAAGATCGCTTCCTCGATGTTGTGGGTGACGAAGACGACGGTCTTGCGGGTGCGCTGCACGATGGCGAGGAAATCCGACTGCAGGCGGCGGCGCGTGTGCTCGTCGAGGCCGGTGAAGGGCTCGTCCGCCAGCAGCAGCGCGGGATCGTTGGCGAGCGTGCGGATGATCGCGGCGCGGTGGCGCATGCCACCGGACAGCTGCGCGGGGCGGTGGTTCCGGAAATCCCAGAGCTTCACCATGCGCAGCAGGTCGGTGGCGCGGGCCTCGGCGGTGGCGCGGTTCTCGCCGCGCACCTCGGGGCCGAACATGACATTCTCCCAGACAGTCAGCCAGGGGAACAGGTTGGGGTCCTGGAAGATCACGCCGCGTCGCGGATCGGGGCCAACGACGGATTCGCCATCCACGCTCAGCGTGCCGGCGGAAGGCTGCTCGAAGCCGGCGATCATGTTCAGCAGCGTGGTCTTGCCGCAGCCGGAGGGGCCGATCAGCAGCGTGATCTGGCCCTCGTAGAGATCCACATCCACGCCGTTCAGCGCGATGGTCTGCCCGTAGCGCTTGACCAGGCCGCGCGCCTGGACGACCGGCCTCACAGCTTGGACCCCGCGATTTCCTGCGCCCAGGCGAGCTTGCGCCGCCCGATCAGCACGATGATGCGGTCCGAGAGGAAGCCGAAGATGCCGAGCATGAACATGCCCGCCAGCACGATATCCATGCGCATGAATTCGTAGCCGCGCCACAGCACGTAGCCGAAGCCGGCGGAGACGGCGAACATCTCGGCGAGGATCATCAGCGTCCAGGCATAGGCGATGCCGAGGCGGAGCCCGCCGAAGATATGCGGCATCGCGCCAGGCAGCACGACGCGCCACAGCACCTGGCGCGGCGAGGCGCCGAGCATCTGCGCCGCGCGCTTCCAATCCCGCCCCACGAACTTCACGCCGGTCACGACCTGCACATAGACCTGGAGGAAGACGCCATAGGTCACCAGGAACAGCGCCGACGCATTGGTCAGGCCGAAGAAGATGATGGCGAAAGGCAGCAGCGCGGTGCGCGGCATCGGGCGCAACAGTTGCACGGTCGGGTCGAAGAAGCGCTCGGCCTGCCGGCTCCATCCGACCCAGATGCCGAGCACGACGGCGAGCGTGGCGCCCATCACGAAGCCGACCAGCGCGCGGAAGGAGGATCCGAGCGCATCGGCGAGCCAGGTGCCGGTGAAATAGACTGGCCGGCCGCGCGCCCAATCGGCGTTGATCCATTCGCCGATCGTCGTCACCACGTCCCAGGGGCTGGGCAGCAGGATGCGTGGCATCAGCTCGAACAGATAAGCCGCGGACCAGGCGACCAGGATGCCGACGGGCAGCGCAAGGGCGAGCGGATCGAAGCCGCGGAAGCCGCGCGCCGCATCAGGCGGCGCGGCGGCTTCCCGGGGCGCGGCCTCGCGGGCCAGCGGGCCCTCAGGCGGCATAGCCGAGCTCCGCCTTGGGCTTGCCGGTGATCTTCTCGAGGAAGCTGTAGTTCACGCGGTTGTGGATGATCGGCGAGACGTCCCGGTCCTCCAACCCCAGCTCATGCACCGCCTTGCAGATCGCGCGGATGGTGTTCATCGGCATCGTCCAGGATGGCGAGACGTTCTCGACCGCCAGCGTCGCAATCTCCCGCGTCTGGCCCGTGACCTGCATGGTGCGCTGGACATAGGCTTCCTTGTTGGCATTGACGAAATCGATCGCCTTCACCGTCGCGGCGACGATCGCCTCCGTCGCCGCGGGATGCTGCGCGACGAAGGCGTCGCGGATGTACATGCCGCCATGCGAGGGGCCAAAGCTCTCCTGCGCGAGGTTGCTGATCATCGTGGCACCCTGCTGCGACAGGATGACCGAAGCGGAAGGCTCGAAGGTCGAGGTAGCGTCCACGTCCCCGCGCGCCATCGCGGCGATGATGCCGGCGGGGTTGCCGATCTCGACGCGCGTCACTTCCTTCATCGCGTCAATGCCGATGCCGCGCAACGCGTAGATCAGCATGATGTCCTGGCTGTTGAGCGGGTTCACCGCGACGCGCTTGCCGCGCAGGTCGGCCAGCGTGCGGATGTTGCTGCCGCGCCGCGCGAGCAGCCGCGTGCCGCCGCCGCCGATGCCGCAGACGGCCTGGCCGTTGAGGTCGCGCAGCTCGATCGTGGCGAGGTAGTTCCAGCCCGTCGCGAAGGAATCCAGATCGCCGCGCGTGAAGGCAGCGACGCGGGCGTGGCCGACCGAGCCGACGCGCACGAAGCGCAGATCGACGCCGGCATTGGCGGGCAGGTTGTCAGGGATGAAGGTCGTGGCGAGGTAGTGGACGGCGTTGATCTCATCGAGCCGGAAGGGCACGCGGGACTGGGCGAGCGCGTTTCGGCCGCCGATGCTTGCGACACCGGAAGCGATGGCGAGCGCGAGGAAGCTGCGGCGCCTCAGCGCGGCGGGCTCATGCGAATCATAGTCCCGGTTGGGATCGAAGGCGTCGGCGCGCTCCGCGGCCAGGTCGGTCATCCGGCGCACGGCATCCGTGGCACGTCCGGCTTCACGCATCATGTCACGCCTCCTTGCTTGTGGTCCCAGGAATCCTCAGGCGGCGCGGCGGCGCCAGCGTTCCATTTCTGCGAGCGCGGTCGCCGTCACGTCTGGCAGCGCATGCACATGGGTGGCGAGGCGCAGGATGCCGCGGCGCACCGAATGCGTCACGCCCGCCGCGCGCAGGTGATCGCTGAGCGACTGGATCCAGGCCGTCTCCGTGCTGTCATGGCCGGCGCCGAGCGACTCGCCGACCGAGACGATATGCGCGCGATGCGCTTCGGGCAGGTTGATCATGGCGAGGCCAAGATCGGCGATGCCGGCGCGCAGCGCGGCGGCGGCGGCCGTGGCACGGCGCTCCACCTCCTCGCGGCCGATCAACAGTAGCAGGTCGAGCGAGGCTTCCAGGGCGCCGAGCGCGACGAAGTTGTGGTTGCCGAGCTCGAAGCGCGCGGCACCGGGCTTCAGTCGCCAGCCATCATCCGGGCTTGCCGCCTCATGCGATTCAGCAAGGTCCACGGAGAAGCGCGCGAGCGAGACGGGACGGAGGCGATCCGCCCAGTCGCGCCGGACGTAGAGCAGGCCGAGGCCGTAGAGCCCGAGCAGGCCCTTCTGCGCCGCCGTCGCCCAGCCATCCACGGCCGCGAGATCATCGGCGAGCACGCCGGCGGATTGCGCGGCATCCACCATCAGGAAGACATCCCGGGCGCGGCACGCCGCGCCGAGCCGGCGCAGGTCGGTGCGGCGGCCGCTGGCGAAGTCCACCGAAGTCACGGCGACAAGGCGCGTGCGCGCGTCCATCGCGGCGATGATCCTGTCCTCGAGGTCGTCGCCGGATGCGGACGAAACGCGGATGAGCTCCGCGCCCGCCGTCTCGGACTGCCACAGCCAGGGAAAGATGTTGTTCGGATGCTCGAAGGCGGGCGCGAGGATGATGCGGTCGCCCTGTTGCAGGCGGAGCGCCGAGGCGACGAGGTTCAGGCCCTCGGAGGCGTTCTTGGTGAAGGCGAGGTCGCCGGGCGCCACGGCGAGCAGCGCAGCGGCCTTGGCCTTCACGCGTTCGGCGATGGCGAACCAGGCGGCTTTCGAGACGGTGCCGCTGGCCTGCTCCATCAGCAGCGCCTCGGCCGCGCGGCGCGCGGCGGCGGGCAGGGGGCCGCGCGCCGCGACGTCGAGATAGGCGCCCTGCAGATCGGGGAAGGCGGCGCGGATCGTGGCGTCGAGCGCGGCACGACGCATGTCGGACTCCGCGGCGGTGCTGTCGGGGCCGGGCATGGGGCGGCACTATCCGGCGCGATGTCCGGACAAGTCAATCACGCGTCGCGCCGCTGCGGCACGGCGCCGGCGTCAGGCCCGCAGGGCGAGCGCGCGATGGTCGCGCACGGCTTCGTCCAGCAGCACCTCGGGCGAGGGCCGGCCGATCTGGTCCCAGAACACTTCGTATTCGATCGCACCGGCGAAGCCCGCATCATCCAGTTCGCACAGCATCAGCGCCAGGTCGCACGGCGCGTTGCCAAGCCGCGCGCGGCGCGGCGCGCTGCCATCCGCCGGCAGGTCGAGCCCGCAGACCTGGGCGACGAAGATACGCCCGGCGGCGCCGCGGATCGTCGGCGCGAGATCGGGATCCCACCAGGAATGGTAGAAGTCGAGCGTCAGGCCGAGCGCGGGGTGCCGCGCCAGCAGCGCCTGGGCCTGCGCGAGCTGGTTGATGCAACTGCGTGTTCCGATGGCGGCGGGGTGCATCGGCTCCAGCGCGAGCCGGACGCCGAGTTCATCGGCACGGGCGGCGAGCTTCGCGAGACCTTCGGCCGAGCGCGTCCGCGCGCTGCGCAGGTCGAGTCCGCCGGCATGCAGCGTGCCGCCGAGGATGACGTTGACCGGCGCGCCGAGCGCCTGCGCGGCCTCGAACAGCCTCGTGTCGAGCGCCGACTGCGCGGCGGCGAGCGTGGAGTCGGCATGCAGGACATAGCCCGCGCTGTTCAGCGAGGTCGCGACAAGGTCATGCGTGCGGAGCAGGCGCGCGAGCGCGTCCGGCCCATGCGCCTCCACGGCCCGCGCCGTCAGGCCGATGCCGCCGATGCCGCGGCGCGCGAGCATCGCGCAGAAATCGGCGACGCCACAGTCAGGCGGCGCGGCGTAGAGGCTGACCGCAAAGCGGCGCAGCCGTGAAGCCTCGTCACCGCCGAGAAGACCCTGTGCGCTCACCGCCGCCCTCCATGCCGGCCGCCAGCATAGACGCTTCGCGGCGCGCTTGGCATGCTGGCGCGTCCATCAAGGAGATACGGCATGCCGCTCACCCGCAGCGCGACCAAGCTCACCGCCGAAGCGGCGCTGGCGCTGGTCCAGGAGGCGGCGAAGGCCGCGACGGCGATGGGCGTGCCACAATGCATCTCGGTTGTGGATGAGGGCTGCAACCTGCTTGCCTTCCTGCGCATGGACGGCGCCCGCGTGCTGGCGGTGGACAGCTCCCGCCACAAGGCGGAGACGGCGGCCGCGACGGGCAAGCCGAGCGGCGAGATGCCGGCGGAGATCGAGTTCAAGCTGCCCATCGCGACCCATGGCCGGATGACGAACCTGAAGGGCGGCCTGCCCATCATCGTGGATGGGCAGGTGGTCGGCGGCATCGGGATCGGCTCGGGGACCGGCGATCAGGACAAGGAATGCGCCGCCGCCGCGCTCCGCGCGGTGTTCGGCGTCAGCTGATCGCGGCCAGGCGCTTCGCGTTGGTGGACACCAGCTTGCGGATGTCCTCCTTCGAGACCTGCTGATCCAGCAGCAGGTGGACGACCTGGCGGAAGCCTTCCACCGGCTTCGGCCCGCCCAGCAGGCCAAGGTCGGAGGAGAGGATAGTGCGGTCCACGCCGGCGACCTCGATGAGGTGCACCAGTTCCTCCGGCGTGAACTTCTTCGACTTTCCCTCGACCCACATGCAGATCGAATGCTCGATATGGGCGCCGATCGCGACGAGCTCGCGGATGTCGTCGTCGGTGCAGCCGATCAGGTAGGTCGGGTGGTTGACCAGCATGCGGTTCACGCCGCGGCGCTTGGCTTCCGCGAAGACCTTGATCATCTCGGCGGCGTCGAGATGGCCGCCGGCGAGGATCACATCGGCCTCGGCGATGAGGTCCAGCACCTGCTTCGTCGCGTCGGTGATCTCGCCATTGGCGTCGGTGGCGCGCAGCGGGATCGGATCCAGCATCTTCTTGGCGGTCTTGGGGAAGCTCTTCCCCTGGCCCATCGCCTGATCGATGTGGTTCGCGGCCGAGAGCGTCGGCATCCACACGATCTTCGCGCCGAGCTTCACGGCGTGATCCACCGCATGCGGGTTGATGCCGCCGGAGGCGTTGTTCAGCGCGATGCCGGAGAACAGCTTGACCCCGAGATCGGGGAACAGCTTCTCCAGGATCATGGCATGCGCGGTGCCGAGGTAGAAATGGTCCTTGTAGAGCAGCGCGCTGAACTTCGCGGCGGCGCAATCCAGCAGCGCCTCGTGGTGGTCGAGCGTGCGCGGCATGGCGGCGGGGCCGCTGTGGCAATGCAGGTCCACGGCGCCGACCAGCAGTTCCGCGACCTCGGCGTCGCGCGCGGTCATCTGGGTGGCAGTGCTCATGGCGTCCTCGTGGCGTGCGGCGTCAGGCGCCGAGGTTGCGGAGATCGGCCAGGGCCTTCGCCGCGGCCTGCTTCATCAGGCCCTGGTCGGAGGAACAGACGAAGGCGGTGGCGCCGATGCCGCGCAGCCACTCCGCTTCCTTCATGCCGCCGACGAAGACCATCACGGGCTTGCCAGCCTTTTTCGCGGCAGCGGCGATGCGGTCCACCGCGTCGCGGATCGGCGGCGAGTCGTTGGTCGGCGCGCCCATCGCGGCAGTGAGGTCGCCGCGGCCGATGAAGAGCGCGTCAATGCCGTCCGTCGCGGCGATGGCGTCGATCTCGTCCAGCGCTTCGGGGTCTTCGATCTGTGCGACGATTGTGGTCTCGGCGTCGGCCGCCGCGATGTAGTCCCACATCCTGCCGCCGCCGTAGCCGGCGGCGCGGATCGAACCGGAATAGCCGCGCTTGCCGCCCTTGTAGCGGCAGGCGGCGGCGACTTGCCTCGCGAGCGCCGCCGTCGCGACATGCGGCACCAGCACGCCGGTCGCGCCGCAATCGAGCACGGAGAGCAGGTGATGTGGCTGCGGGCTCTGCACGCGGACGAAGCCGGCGGCACCCATCGCGCGCGCGGCGAACAGCGCGGCATCGGTGGATTGCCGATCGAAGGGCGAGTGTTCCTCATCCACGATCAGGAAGTCGAAGCCGAGACCGCCGAGGATCTCCGCGCCATGCAGCGTCGGCGTCTTGAGGAAGCTGCCCACCAGCATGTCGCCTCGGGCGAGGCGGGTGCGGAAGCTGTCGGCGCCCATGGAACCTTCCCGTGCCATTCGATCCACGCCATTTGACCAGAGGGACGATGTTCCGCTACGAAGAACACCTTGCTGCTGCCCCGAACATCCATCCGGGCCGGGATGAAGTCAAGCACGGCGCAGGAGGGCGCATCCGCATGCTGCGCGTTGAAGGACCGATGGCGGGCGACGGGCTCCAGGCGGTGGCGATGGCCTTCCGCATCCTGGAGTTCCTCGTCGAGCAGCGCGGCAGCGTCGGCGTGACGGCGCTGGCGCGCGCGCTCGGCACCACGAAAAGCCGCGTGCATCGGCATCTGCGGACGCTGGTGGAGAGCGGCTATGTCGTGCAGTCGCCGGATTCCGAGAAGTATCGGGTGGGCAGCCGCCTGGTCACGCTGGGGCGGCTGGTCGCGGAGAATTTCGACTTGGCGGCGATCGCACGCGAGGAGATGCGGGCGCTGCGCGACACGCTCGGGCAATCCGTGGTGATCAGCCGCGTCGAGGCGGCGGGCGCCGTGGTGCTGGCGACGTTGCCGGGGCGCGAGGCGATCGAGATCGCGGTGAAGCCGGGCTCCGTCATGGCGCCGCATTGCACCGCGCAGGGCAAGCTCGGCCTCGCCCATGCCGAGCCGGCGGTGCGCGAGGCAGCGATGCTCGCGCGGCTCGAGATGCGGACGCCGCGCACCATCACCAGCCCCGTGGCGCTGCGCGAGGAACTGGCGCGGATCCGCGCGCGCGGCTGGGCCACGGCACCGGAGGAAAGCATGCTCGGCGTCAACGCACTGGCCGCGCCGATCTTCGAGGGCGGCGGGCAGATGGTGGGCGCGATCGCGATCCTAGGCTCGATCCAGTTCATCGAGGCCGAGCCGTCGGGCGCGCAGATCCGGCATGTGACGCAGGCGGCTTCGCGCATCTCCGCGCAGCTCGGCTTCGTGCCGGATGGCGTTGACAGGGCGGCGGAGTGACAACAGAGTAGCGTTGCTTTTGCAGGAACAGTGTTCCGCATCACGAAACATCTGGTGGCCAGCAGGTGGCCGCCCAGGAGACGTCCCATGGCCTATGATGCCTCGGATCCCCGCGCGGCGCTCGCCAGCGCGGCCGCCGCGCCGAAGGCGGTCACGGGCCCCTTCACCAAGGCGCATTTCTGCAAGTTCTATGAGGAGAAGCCGCAGGAGGAAGCCGGCGGCGCGCGAAGCTGGTACGCGCGCGGCCGCAACTTCATCGTCGCCTTCTCCGAGGTGAAGGCCGGCACGGTGCTCGAGCGCAAGGGCCAGGCCGACGAATACGTGCTGCTGCAGCCGGATCGCGAGACCGCGGCGGAGGTCGGCGCCGGCGCCGAGACGAAACGGATCGAAGGCTACACCGTCACCTTCATCCCGCCAGGCGACAGCCGCATCACCATGAAGACCGATGGCCGCATCGTGCGGCTGTTCACGCCGCGCTCGGCCGATCTCGCCGCCAAGTGCAGCAACGCTGCCGGCTTCACCGAGCCCGATCCGCGCATCCCCGAGCTGAAGGACTGGCCGACTCCGCCCGACGGTTTTCGGATCCGCAGCTACACGCTCGATGTCCCACCGACGCCGGGGCGCTTCGGCAAGATCTGGCGCTGCACGACCTTCATGGTGAACTACCTCGAACCCGCGAAGGGGCCGCGCGACATCTCCAAGATGTCGCCGCACCACCATGACGATTTCGAGCAGTGCTCGCTTGTCCTCAACGGCTCCTACACGCATCACATCCGCTGGCCCTGGACCACCAACATGCACCACTGGCAGGAGGATGAGCACGTGCTCTGCGGCGCGCCCTCCGTCACCGTCATCCCACCGCCCTCGATCCACACCTCGCGCGCGGAGGAGGCGGGGCAGATGGTGGACATCTTCTGCCCGCCGCGGATGGATTTCTCGCTCAAGCCGGGCTGGGTGCTGAACGAGGCGGACTACCCGATGCCGTCGCAAGGCTGACGCGGCGAGATGCCGAAGATCCTGGCGGTCGAGGCGATCGCCTATCGTCAGGGCGTTCGGCTGCGCGGCGCGACGCCGATGCTGGCGGGCGTGCCGCGGCGCGCCTTCGACAACCTGATCGTCCGGGTGGAAGCCGAAGGCGGGCTGGTCGGCTGGGGCGAATGCTTCGCGCTCTACGACACCTGGACGATCGTGCGGGAGATGATGCGGCGCATCGTCGGGCCGGGCGCGATCGGGCTGGATGCGCTGGAGCCCATGGCGACCACGGCGACGATCCAGCGGCGCTTCCACGGCCTCGGCGGGTCCGGGCCGTTCCAGCATGCGATCTCGGGGCTGGAGATCGCGCTGTGGGACATCGCGGGGAAGGCGGCGGGGCTTCCCGTTTATCAGCTGCTCGGTGGCGCGGCGCTCGACTCTGTCCCCGCCTATGCCAGCCTGCCGCGCTATGGCGCGCCGGATGCGGTGGCGGCGGACACCGAGGAGGCACTGCGCCGCGGTTTCGGGTGCATCAAGCTGCACGAGATCCGCGTGCCGGAGATCCGCGCGGCCGCGACGCTGAAGCCGGACGAGCTGATGGTGGATGTGAACTGCGCCTGGTCCTTCGACGGCGCGCGCGCGATCCTCGATGAGTTGTCGGATGTTCCGATGGCCTGGGTGGAGGAGCCGCTGTATCCGCCGGACGGCTACGCGGAGCTGGGCCGCCTGCGGCGCGAGACCGGGCGCGTCATCGCCTGCGGCGAGAACGCCGCGAGCATCCTCGATTTCGAGCGCATGGCCGAGGCGGTGGATGTGGTGCAGCCGAGTGCCGCGAAGATCGGCGGCATCTCCGCGCTGCAGCGCGTGGCGGCGCTGGCGAAGGCGAAGGGCGTGCGCTGCGCGCCGCATTCGCCCTTCTTCGGGCCGGCGCTGCTCGCGACCATCCACCTCTGCGCCGCCGTGATGCCGGAGACGCCGGTGGAGGCCTACTTCTTCGACCTCGATCCCGGCCCGTTCGGCGATGCCGTGATCCCGCGGGGCGCGCGTTTCGCGGTGCCGCAGGGACCGGGCCTGGGCTGCGACCCCGACCCGGCGATCCTCGCGCGCACCGCGCTCGCCTGACCGCACCTCAGATCAGCGCCAGGTCCCTGAGCAGCCGCTCCGTCGCCGTATCCTCCTCGCGGAGGAAGGCGGTGAAGCGCGCGCGGTCGAGCAACTCCACCTCGTTGAAGATGCGGCGCATCGTCTCGAGGTAGGAAGGAACCGCGCCACCCTCCAGCACCAGGCTCGACCAGCGATCGAGGATCGCGGCATCGGTGCCGGGCGGGCCGAAGAAGCCGAAACGCGTCACCAGTTCCAGGTCGAGCCGGTTCTCGACGAAGGTGGGCAGGTCGGGGATGGCGGACATGCGCGTGCGGCCCGTCTGCACGAGCGGCAGCACGCCGCGCTCGGTCAGGTTCATCAGGTTGCTCGGCGCGCCCATCACCAGGTCGATGTCGCCGGCGAGCAGCGCCACCGCCGCTGTCGCGACACCCGAATAGGGCACGTGCAGCAGCTTGATGTTGGCGACCTTGGAGAGCGATTCCATGATGAGATGCGGCGTGCTGCCGACGCCTGGCGTGCCGTAGCTGAGCCCTTCCGGCCGCGCGCGGGCCTCGCGCACGAAGCCCGCGAAATCCGAGAAGCGCGCGCCGCGGCGGCCGACGAGGACGTAGGGGATGCTGATGAGGTTGGCGATCGGCGCGAAGTCGTTGATCGAGTAGTTCAGCTTCTGCAGCCGCGGTACTGCCGTCAGTGCGCCGGTGCCGGCGAAGAGCAGCGTGTAGCCATCGGGCGGGGCGGTGCGCACGCGGTTGGCCCCGATCGCGCCGCCGCCGCCGACAACGGATTCGATCACGACGGACTGGCCGAGCGCCGAGGCGAAGCCGGCCTGCAGCGGCCGGATATAGGTATCGGCGCCGCCGGCGGCGTAGGGCACGATGATGCGGATGGCGCGGCTGGGATAGGCCTGGGCGCGCGCCAGGTGCGGCATCGCCAGCGCGGCAGCACCCGCCAGCATGCCACGTCGCGTCGGTCTCATGATGATCCTCCCCTTCTCCTGTCGTTCAGGCCGTGAAGCGGAACAGCCGCGCGGGATTGGTCCAGAGAACCTTCTCGCGGTCGGCCGCATCCGGGACGACGCGCGCGAGGGCGGCGAGCAACGGGCCGTAATCGGTGCGGGCCTTGGCGCGCAGGAAGGGCCAGTCGGAGCCCCAGATGCAGCGATCAATCCCGAAGGCGTCCACCAGCGCCGCGACGTAGCGATCCGTATCCTCGTAGGGCGACCCGGTGTTGCTGAAGCGGAACAGGCCCGACAGCTTGATGATCGCGTCGCTGCTGCGGCCGAGTTCCAGCAGCGCCTGGAAGCCCGGCTGCTCGACGCCATGATCCTGCTCGGGGCGGCCGCAATGGTCGATGATGACCGGCAGTTTCCCAGCGCGGATCGCCGGGAGCGCCTTCACGATGGACTCCCCGTGGTGATAGTGGATCTGCGCGAACCAGCCGACCTCCCGCGCGCGGGCGAGCGCGCGTTCGCCGACCGGGCCGATGAGTGGCGGGCTGGTCGGGAATTCGAGGTTGAAGCGGATGCCGACGATGCCGCCTTCGACCATGCGGCGGATCCCGGCATCGTCCACACCATCCGGCAGCAGCGCCACGCCCTTCAGCCGCCCCTCCGAGTCCGCGATCGCCTCCAGCATGTAGGTGTTGTCGGCGCCATAGCCGCCCAACGGGTTGATCAGCACGCCATGCGTGATGCCGTGGCAGGCCAGCACATGCAGGAACTGCCTCGCGGTGCCGAGCTCGTTCGGCTGGATGTCGAAGCCGCGGTCACCGCCCCAGCCCTGGCGCGTGAGGTCAAAGGCATGGGCGTGGGTGTCAACGGCGGGCATGGTCAGCCTTTCAGAAGCCGTAGAGGCGCGCGGGGTTCCGGACCAGCAGGCGTTCCTGGTCCTCGCGCGTCGGCGCGAAGGAGGGAATGAGGTCCACCAGGTCGGCCTCATCCACCGGCGTGGCGAGATTCGGATGCGGGAAGTCGGTGCCCCACAGCACGCGGTCGGGCGCGGCGCGCAGCAGCGCGCGCTGGAAGGGCAGCGCATCGGTGAAGGGCGGGCGGACCATGCGCTCGGCGCCGCTGACCTTGGCCCAGACGAAATCCTCGCGCAGCAGGTCCAGCAGCCTGGCGAAGGCGGGGCCTTCCACGCCGAGCGCGGGATCCACGCGGCCGAGATGGTCGATCACCACCGGCATGTTCAGGCTGCGGATCATCGCCTCCTGCTCGCGCACGCCATCGCCTTGCAGGTGCAGCACCATATGCCAGCCCATCGGCCGCACGCGATCGGCCGAGCGGTGGAACACGCGCATGTCCGGCGCGCCGCCGAGCGACTTGATGAAGTTGAAGCGGATGCCACGCACGCCAGCCTCGTGCATGTCGCGCAGCTCCGCCTCCGTCGTCGCGTCGTCGATGATGGCGACGCCGCGGCAGCGCGCGGGCTCGTGGCGCAGCGCATCGAGCATGGCGCGGTTGTCGGTGCCGTGGCAGCTCGCCTGCACGATCACGGTGCGCGCCAGGCCGAGCCGCTTGTGCAGCGCGGCTAGCGCTTCCTTCGGCTGGTCGCGCGGCGGCGTGTAGTTGCGGTTCGGCGCGTAGGGGAAGCGGTCGGATGGGCCGAAGACATGGCAATGCGCGTCGCAGGCCAGTGGTGGCGCGACGAAGCGCGGCCTGCGCGCCGTTGAATCATGGGTGTGCAACGTCATGCGCGTCCTCGCCTTCGCGCGGAGGCTAGGACCGCGCGGCGAGGCGCCGAAGGAGAAACCGCCTGCGTTCCGGATGTCGGAATGCGCGGACGGCACGGTGGATGCATCGCCCGGGCCTGTTAGGTTGCGCGGGAGCAGGCGCGCCAAGCGCCGCGGAGGAAACGCATGCCGTTCCGATCCGATTCGCGCGCCCACCGCGTCGCCGTGCCGCGGCGCCTCCTGCTGGGCGGCACGATGGCCGCGCTCGCCGTGCCGGCGCGGGCGCAGGAATGGCCCGCCCGCGCCTCGCGCATCGTCGTGCCTTTCGCGCCAGGCGGCACCACCGACATCCCCGCGCGCATCATCGCCGACCATCTGGCGCGTCGCCTGGGAAAGCCCTTTGTCGTGGAGAACCGCTCGGGCGCCGGCGGCGCGCTCGGCATCCGCACAGTGGCGCAGGCCACGGATGGGCACACGCTGCTGCACAGCACCTCCGCGGTCTGCGTCCTGCCCGCGTTGCAGCGCGACCCCGGCTTCGATCCGCTGACGGACCTCGTGCCGATCACGATGACGGCGGCCTCCCCCATCCTGCTCGTGGTGCGCGCGGATTCGCCCTTTCGGACGCTGGGCGACTACCTTGCCAAGGCGCGGGCGGAGCCTGGGAAGGTCACCTTCTCGCATTCCGGCGTCGGCACCACGGTGCATCTCTCGGGCGAGCTGCTTAAGGCGCGGGCGCGGGTTGACCTGACGCATGTGCCCTATCGAGGCTCCGCGCCCTCCGGCACGGCGGTCCTCGCGGGCGAGGTGGATTCCGGCTTCCTCAGCCCGATCGAAGTGCTGCCGCATATCCGCGGCGGGCGGATGCGCGCGCTGGCCAATTGCGCGCCGACGCGCGTGCTGCTGCCCGACGTGCCTTCGATCAAGGAGTTCGTGCCAGATTACGACGGCGTGGTGCTGTGGTTCGGGCTGTTCGGCCCGCGCGACCTGCCGGCCGACATCGTCGCGCTGCTGATGCGGGAGCTTGCGCCGCTGCGGACGGGCTCGGTGCTCAGCGAGCGCATGGGCGAGGTCGGTGCGGAAACGCTGCTGGACGGGCCGGCGGTGCTGCGCGCTCGCGTCCGGGCGGAGGCGCCGCTGTGGCGCCAGCTTGCCGAGTCTGCGGGAATTCCCAGGGAATGAATGCATGACGGACACGCCGCTGGTTGACGCACATTTCCATGTCTACACGCGCGACATGCCGATCCAGCCCTGGGCCTGGCATCATCCGCCGGAGGACGCCTCGGCCGAGCAATTCATCGAGGTGATGGATGAGCACGGCGTCGGGTTTGGCGTGATCGCGGCGGCGAGCCTGTATGGCGACTACAACGACTACGTCATCCGGACCTGCCGGCGGTATTCGCGCTTCCGCGGCACCGTGTTCGTGCAGCCGGAGACCAATCTCTACACGCTGGAGCGGATGAAGGCGGACGGCATCGTCGGCATCCGGCTGTTCTTCCGCCGCATCCCGAACCCGCCGGACCTGTCATCGCCCGAATACCGGATGCTGCTGCGCCGCGTGCGCGACCTCGACTGGCATGTGCACACGCTGGTCAGCGGCGAGATGGCGGTGGATGTCATCAGGGCGCTGGAAGACTCCGGCGTGAAGCTGGTGATCGACCATTTCGGGAAGCCGGATGAATCGCTCGGCCTGGACTGCCCGGGCTTTCGCGCCATCTGCGCGGCGGTGGAACGGGGGCGCACCTGGGTGAAGCTGTCGGGCGCGTTCCGGATGAAGACGCGCGCGGCGGCGCTGCCCTATGCGCAGGCGCTGCTGCGGCTCTCGGGCGGAGAGCGCCTGGTCTGGGCGAGCGACTGGCCCTTCGCCGCCTTCGAGGACAAGGTCACCTACGCGGACACCATTGCCGATCTGCACGAATGGGTGCCCGATGAGGCGATGCGCCGCCGGATCACCGGTGAGACGCCGATGCGGCTGTATTTCGGCAGCTGACCCACAAGCAACACACGGGGAGGAATGCGATGAACAGGATCAGCAGGCGGCAGCTTGGCGGTGTCGCGCTTGGCGCCGGACTCGCCGCGCGCCCGGCTTCCGCGCAGGGCGGCTGGCCGAGCCGGCCGGTGACCGTCGTCGTGCCCTGGCCCGCCGGCGGCGCGCCGGACGTGCTCGGCCGCGCCATGATGCGCCATTTCCAGGAACGCTTCGGCCAGCCCTTCGTGGTGGAGAACCGCTCCGGCGCGAACGGCAACATCGGCACGGCGAGCGTGGCGCGCGCGGCGCCGGATGGGCAGACGCTGATCGTCACCACCAACGGGCCCATCACCAACAACACCCTGCTGTTCCGCTCGATGCCGTTCGATCCGTTCAAGGACCTGACGCCGATCGCGCTGCTGGCGGAACTGCCGGTGGTGATGACCGCGCGCGCCAACATGCCCTACCGCAACGTGCAGGAATTGCTGGCCTATGCGCGGGCCAATCCGAACAGGGTGAATTGCGGCACGCCGCCGCTCGGCTCGGTCGCGCATCTGGCGGTGGAGCTGCTGATGCATCGCACCGGCGTGCGGCTGAACGTGGTGCCCTATCGCGGCTCCGCACCGCTGACCAACGACCTGCTCGCGGGCTCGGTGGACATGGCGCTGGATCTTGTCACCACCTACCTCCCGCATATCCAGGCCGGGACGATCCGTGCCCTTGGCGTCACCACCGCCGCGCCGATCCCGCAACTGCCCGACACGGCGACAGTCCAGTCGCAGGGCATCCCGGACTACCGCGCGACGGGCTGGATCGCGGTGCTCGGGCCGGCAGGGCTGCCGGCGGAGGTCGTGCAGAAGGTCAACGAAGCGAGCAACGCCTATCTCCAGCTGGACTCCACCAAGACGACGCTGGCGAATCTCGGCCTCAACGCGCTCGGCGGCACCGCGCAGGAGGTCGGGCGGCGGATGCAGGCGGAGGTGGATCTGTGGCGGCCGGTGGTGCAGGCCGCGAACATCTCGATCGACTAGCGGAGGTTCCGTCATTCCCCTCCACCGGCCCGGCGTCACCAACGGCGCGATCGGCACCGTGCCGTATCTCAGGGAGCTGATCCTCGCCGAGTATCCGGACGCGAAGTTCAACGAGGACATCCGCCATCGGATGACGGAAGACGAGATCATCGCCTTCCTCGCCGATTGCGACTGCGCGATCATGGGCGGCGACGTCGTCAATGATCGCGTGCTGTCCGCGCTGCCGCATATCCGCCACATCGGCATCTTCGGCGTCGGGCTGAACACGGTGGATCTGCTGGCCTGCCGGCGGCACGGCGTCAGGCTCGGCTTCACGCCGGGCGTCAACCGCCTGGCGGTGGCGGAACTCGCGCTGTGCTTCATGATCGCGGGGCTGCGCTGGGTGGCGCCACTGAGCCTCGCGATGCGCAACGGGGAACGGCCGCGCACCCGCGTTGGCCGCAGCCTGACAGGGCGCGTGGTCGGGCTGCATGGCTGCGGGCATATCGGGAAGGAGGTCGTGCGGCTCTTGCAGCCCTTCGGCTGCACCGTCATCGCGCACGATATCCGCGACTATCCCGACTTCTATCGCGCCAACGGCGTCATGCCCGTCCCCTTCGACGAGCTGCTGGAACGCTCGGAAGTCCTCTCGCTGCACATTCCCCGCAGCCCCGCGACCGAGGATCTCTACAACGCCGACACCCTTTCCCGATTGCGGCCGGACTGCGTGCTGGTGAACACCTGCCGCGGCGGCATCGTGAACGAGGCGGCGCTGCTGCAGGCGCTGGAGAGCGGCCAGCTCGTCGCCGCCTGCCTCGATGTCTTCGCGCAGGAGCCGCCCGACAATGACCGGCTGCTGCGCCATCCCAACCTGCTCTCCACCCCGCATGCGGGCGCCAGCACGCGCGAGGCGCGGATCGCCATGGTGCAGGCTGCGCTGCGTGGCCTGCAGGACGGCGTGCTGGTCGAGCCGGCTGACTTCACCGACTACCTTTGACCCGAGGATGAGGCGACATGGCCATTGACGAGCTGCGCATCCGGCAGGAACTGGAAGTGCTGAACATCGCCTTCTGGCGGGAGGTGGACAACAACTGGGGCCGGAACGCGCACAGCTTCTTCACCGAGGACGGCGTCTACACCACGACGCACAAAGCGCGAAGAGGCCATGAGGCGATCAGGGGCTTCTATACCGAGCGCGAGGGCCGCGGCCCGCGCGTGGCGCGGCACCTGATCCACAACTTCTTCGTCACCGTGAAGGACGCGGACCACGCCACTTGCGAATGGACCATGTGCCTCTACGCCGATGACGGGGAGGCGCCGCTGCTCTCCGAGCCGCCGATCATGATCGGCGCAGTCACCGATGAATGCGTGCGCGGCGCGGATGGGCGGTGGCGCTATGCCTCGCGGACAACGCAGGCGCTGTTCAAGGGGACGAAGCCGACCTCGGGCTGAGCGAGGCGATCAGCGGCGCGCGCTCGGCGGCGAAGGCCGAGACGGCTTCCACGTAGCGCGCCGCCTCGGGCTCGCCGACCGGCAGGCTGAGTGCCGCCATGCCGCGCCGCGCGAGGTAGATTCCGGCTTCGAGCATGTCGAAGAAAAACAGCTCGCGCAGCGCGGCCTGCTCGCTCGTCTCCGTATAGGGCCGGTCCGGCAGCCGGTCCCGGAAATGAATGGTCATCATCGAGCCCATCCCGGCAAAGACCGCCGGCACGCCGGCGCTGCCCAGTGCGGCGTTGAGGCGCGCGCGCAACGCCTCGCCGAACCGGAACAGTTCCTCGGCGCGCGAAGCGGTGTAGGCCTCGGTCAGCGTCACCGGTCCGGCCGCCATGGAAAGCACGTTGTTGTTGAAGGTGCCGGCATGCATCAGCGACCCTTCGCGGTGCGAGTCGAAGACGCTCATCACCTGCTCGCGGCCGCCAAAGGCGCCGGCGGTAAGGCCCCCGGCGATCCACTTGCCGAAGGTCGCGAGATCCGGCCGCACGCCGGCCAGCGCGGCGCCACCGGAGCGGCCGTGGCGGGACGTCATCACCTCGTCGCAGATCAGCACCGCGCCGCAGCGTGTGGTCTCCTCGCGCAGCATGGCGAGAAAGCCGGGCGCGGCGGGGATGCAGCCGCCGGAGCCGAGCATCGGTTCCACCAGCACGGCGGCGAGTTCATCGCCCTTCCCGCGCAGCAGCGCGCGCGTGGCGTCCATGTCATTGTAGGGCGCGAGGATCGTCGGTACCGGCAGGTTCACGGGATTCGCGCCGCTCGCGTAGTTCAGCACGCCACCATGATAGCCGCCGGAAAACGCCATCACTGTCGCGCGGCCGGTGAAGGCGCGCGCGGCAGCGAGCGCCATCAAATTCGCCTCCGTGCCGCTGTTGGTGAAGCGCAGGCGCTCCAGCATCGGGAAGCGGTCGCGCATCGCCGCGGCGAAGGCGCCCTCGGCACGGCCGACGCCGGCCAGGTTGATCCCGCCCGCCAGCGCGCGATTTGCGGCCTCAGCGATGCGCGCATCGGTATGGCCGAGCAGCCCGGCAGTGTACTCGCCGCAGAGGTCGAGGTAGCGATGCCCGTCCACATCCCAGAGCCAGCAGCCCTCGCCGCGCTCCACCGCCGTCGGGAAGGGCTTGTAGAACAGGACGGAGCGCGTGTTGCCGCCGGCCAGGGCGCTGCGCGCCGCGGCGTGGATCGCGGCGCTTTCGGGCCGGCGGGCGGCATAGCGCGCCCGCGCATCCGCGACGGCTTCCGCCGGCGTGAGGTTGCGCCGGAGCACCGCGCCGCTCATCGGGCCGGCGCGCCCGGCCGCATCGTCGCGTGGCGCGCGCCAGGGCGCCTGACGCGGCCGCCAATGGAGCCGCCCGCCGTGGTGCTTGGGAGCACGGCGAGGCAGGCCGGGCGTGACGCCGCTGCAATGGTGGCCCTCGGCCCGGTCGTGGACATGCCTCGCCTCCCACGCATGGATTCAGTCCCATAGCAGCGCGCGGCAGGGCGCGCTTGTCAACGATCCGGGACTGGTGCGTCAGGCCGAATCAGCGCCTCGGCGCGCAGCTCGGCCCAGAGCGCCGGCGAGATCGGATGCGCCAGCAGCGCCAGGTTGTGCCGCACTTCCTCGGGCGCCTGATGGCCCACGACGACGCTGGCGATGGCGGGGTGGTGCAGCGGGAATTGCAGCGCGGCGGCGGCGAGCGGCACGCCGTGGCGCGCGCAGATGGCCTGGATCGCCGCGGTGCGTGCCAGCAGTTCCGGCGTCGCGGGCTTGTGGCGGAAGCGCGCATTGGCGTGCGGGCCGGTGGCAAGCAGACCGGTCTCGAACGGCGAGGCGAGCAGCACGCGCTGGCCGCTCCTCGCGCAATGCGGCAGGAAGGCCTCGAGCCCGTCCTGGTCCAGCAGCGTGTAGCTGCCGGCGAGCATGAACACGTCGCAGGGCGCGGCGGTGGCGAAGCGCAGATGCACGGCGGGATCGCGGAGCGCCGTGCCGATCGCGCCGACCACGCCCTGGCGCTTGAGCCGCAACAGCGTCGGGAGCGCGCCTTCCATCGCCTCGGCGAAGCGCGGCTCGTAGTCGTCGCCGTGCAGGGCGGGAATCACATCGTGGACGAAGACGATGTCGAGCCGCGTCATGCGCAGGCGTTCGAGCGCCGTGCCGATTGCGGCCTCGGTGGCGGAGGCCGTGTAGTCGAAACCCTCTCGCCCATCGGGGCGGATGAAGCGCCCGACCTTGGTGGAGAGCACGAATTCATCGCGCGGCCGCTCGGCGAGGGCGGCGCCGAGGCGGCGCTCGCTCTCGCCGGCGGCATAGAAGGCCGCGGTGTCGAAATGCCGCAGGCCGGCATCCCAGGCCGTATCGGCGACGGCGCGCACCACATCCTCGCCGCGCGCATTCGCGAGACTCCCGCCGCCGATGCCGAGACGCGACAGCGCGAGGGTGGTCCCGGGCAGCGTCGTGCGGTCCGTGCCGCGCATGGCCTGTTTCCTCAGGCCCAGTGCGGCCGGCGGTGGCGCAGACGCTCCTGCGGATCACGGCCGGGAAAGACGAAGGCGAGGCCATAGACGCCGCCATGATCGAGCGGCTCGGCGCCGGCGGCCAGAAAGCGCGCGGCGGCAAGCGCGAAGGCGCGCTCCGCGCTGGCGCGATCCAGCGCGTCGATCAGCAGCACCGTGGTGAAGTCGTCGCTCGCCCCGCTACCGCCGACACCAGCGCGGAAACTGCTGGATGCACGATCCTTGTCGGCACGTCGGCCGATACGCGCGCCCGCCACGCCGTGCAGATGCGCAAGCTCTTCGAGTGGCGCGCACGCCGCGTTGTCAGGCAGGCGCAGCACGGCGAGCGCGGCGCCGAGACCGAGGCCGGATTCGGCCAGCGTGGTGCAAGGGACCCGGAGGAAGTGGCGGAAATCCCGACGCATCGAGGTGGACCACGCCGTGGGGTTGTGCAGCAGGTCCAGATACTCCGGCGTCTCGAAGGCGCCGAGATCCTCCACATCGTACAGCGTGAACCAGCGATGCGCGGGGTGCGAGGGCGCAACGTAGCGCCTTCCGCTGAGGAAGCCGGGTGCGGCGACGCGCTCCGGCAGGTGCTCGCGCGTGTGCCAGGTGTCGTATTCGGCCTCGCGTCCGCGTGCCAGATCGTTCCAGAGCGCGAGGAAGGCCGCGCCATTCATGCATGACTGTCCTTCCGCATCGGGACCATCCTGCGCGCGCGTCTCCGCTCAGGCAAGCGTGTGCCTTGCGGCGTCGCGCTGCACGCCTATCATGCGCGCTGACCACGGCGAGGCGGATGATGGCGGCGCGACCGGAATTTCTCTCGTTGAACGGCCGGCTGGTGCCCTTCGCCGATGCGCGCGTGCACATGCTCACGCCGGCCTTCAAGTATGGCGCCTGTGCGTTCGAAGGGCTGCGCGGCTATCGCGACGCGCAGCGCGCGGAGGTGCATGTGTTCCGTCTGCGCGAACATCTGGAGCGGCTCCATTTCAGCATGCATGTGATGCGCTTCGAGCATCACCCCTCGGACGCCGAGATGACGCAGGCGCTGCGCGATGTCATCCGCGCGAACGATATCGTCGGCGATTGTCACATCCGCCTGATGGTCTGGGTGGATGGCGAGGGCGAGCAGACCGCGACGGGGCCGATCGGGTGGGGAATCGCGGCCATCGCGCGCGATCCCGATCCGCGCGTGGCGAACGGCATCCATGTCGCCGTATCGTCGTGGACGCGGATCAGCGACAATGCGATGCCGCCGCGCATCAAGGTGACGGCGAACTACAACAACGGACGGCTCTCGGGCCTGCAGGCGAAGACGGATGGCTATGGCGGCGTGATCCTGCTGACGAGCAGCGGGCATGTCTCGGAGACGCCCGGCGCCTGCGTGTTCCTGGTGAAGGATGGCAGGCTGCTGACGCCCTCCCACACCGACGATATCCTGGAGAGCATCACGCGCGACACGGTGCTGCAACTCGCGCGGCGCGAGCTGGGGATCGAGGCCGAGGAACGGCCGATCGCCCGCACGGAGCTCTACGCCGCGCAGGAGGCGTTCCTGTGCGGTTCGGGCAACGAGATCCAGCCGATCCTCTCCGTGGACCGGCTCAAGCTGGGAGATGGCAGCGTGGGACCCGTGACGCGGCGCGTGCAGGCCGCCTACTTCGATGCCGTGCGCGGCGCGTTGCCCGGGCGCCAGGTCTGGCTCACGCCGATGCTGGGGAACGCGGCATGAGTGCGCCGGCGGCCCGCCTCGCCATTGATGTGGGGGGCACCTTCACGGATATCGTGCTGCTGGACGAGGCGAGCGGCGCGCTGCGCTTCGGCAAGGTGCTCTCGACGCCGGAAGACCAGTCCATCGGCTCGCTGGAGGGCGCGCGCGGCACGCTGAAGGACGCGGGGTTGGCGCCGGGCGCGGTGCGGGACGTGGTGCACGCCACGACGGTCGCGACCAATGCCGTGCTGGAGCGCAAGGGCGCGGTCACCGGTCTGGTCACGACCCAAGGCTTCCGGGACGTGCTCGCGGCGCAGCGGGAGGCGCGCTACGACATCTACGACCTGAACATCACCGTGCCGGAGCCGCTTGTGCCGCGCGCGCGGCGGCTGGAAGTGGCGGAGCGGCTGGATCATCAAGGCGCGGTGCTGACGCCGCTCGACGAGGCGAGCGTCGCGGCCGCGGCCGACAAGCTGCGGGATGTCGAGGCGGTCGCGATCTGCCTGCTGCATGCGCATGTCAACGGCGACCACGAACGTCGCGTGGCGGAGCTGCTGCGCGCGGCGCTGCCGGCCAGCGTGGAGATCAGCGTCTCGTCCGACGTCGCGGGCGAGGCGCGGGAGTACGAGCGCAGCTCCACCGTGGTGGTGGATGCGTATGTGAAGCCGATGATGCGGCGCTATGTGGACCGACTCGCGGCGGGGCTGGAGGAAGCCGGCATCGGGCGACAGCTCTCGCTGATGCTCTCCCATGGCGGCATCGGCGAGGCGCGGCAGGTCGCCTCCGCGCATCCCGTGCGGATGATCGAGAGTGGTCCGGCGGCCGGCGCCGCTGCCGCCGCCTATGTCGCGAAGCAGGCGCTGGGTGGCGCGGATGCGGTCGCCTTCGACATGGGCGGCACCACCGCGAAGATGTCGCTGGTGCGCGGCGGCACGCCGACGGTGACGCATGAGTACGAAGTCGCGCATGAGCATCGCTTCAAGCGCGGCTCCGGCCTGCCGTTGCAGATTTCCGCCGTGGAGCTGCTGGAGATCGGCGCCGGCGGCGGCTCCATCGCGCGGCTGTCGCAGCTCGGCCTGCTGACGGTCGGGCCGCATTCCGCCGGCGCGCGGCCAGGCCCGGTCTGCTACGCGCGTGGCGGCACGGAACCGACGGTGACCGATGCGGACCTGCTGCTCGGCTATCTCGACCCGGCCTTCTTCCTGGGCGGCGCGATGCGGCTGGACGTGGCAGGCGCAGAGGACGCGATGGCGCGGCTCGGGAGCCGCATCGGGCTGAACGCGGCGGAGACCGCTTTCGGCATCCATGACATCGTCAACGAGCACATGGCCGCCGCCATCCGCGCGCATGCGGCGGAGCAGGGCGTGGACCTGCGGCGCTTCGGCATGATCGCCTTCGGCGGCGCCGGCCCGGTGCATGCCTGGGCGCTGGCGCGAAAGCTGCGCATCCCGCGCCTGGTGATCCCCTTCGGCGCGGGCGTTGCGAGCGCGATCGGCTGTCTCGTCGCGCCGCCGGCCGTTGATCTCGTCGCAGCGCTGCGTGCACCGCTGGCTCGGCTGGACTGGAACGCGATCGCCGCGCGCGTCGCCACGATGCGTGAAGGTGCTGAGCGGCTGATCGCGAGCCTCGCCGGCGCCGGTGCGACCACGCGCATGGCGCTGGATTTCGAGCTGCGCTGCGAAGGCCAGGGCTACGCCGTCGGCGTGCGCCTCCCGGAGGGCGTGCCGGTTGGCCCCGAGGCGATCCCGGCGCTCACCGCCGCCTTCGCCGAGACGTATGAAGGCGTCTATGGCCACGCACCGCCGAAGGTGCCGCTGGAGGTGGTGAACCTTCGCGCCCGCGTCGAACAGGTGAAGGCGCAGCCCGATCTGCGCCAGCCCGCCGCGCGCGGCGGCGATCCGGTGAAGGGCAGGCGTGCCGTGCGGTTCGATCGCGGTGCGGCCGTGCAGGCGACGGTCTATGACCGCTACGCGCTGGCGGAAGGCGCGGCCTATGCGGGCCCCGCGATCGTGGAGGAGCGCGAGACATCGGTGGTGATCGGCCCCGGCGCGCGCTTCGGCCGCGATGCCGCGGGCCATCTGGTGATCGAGATGGAGTCCGGCGCATGATCCTCGACCCCATCACCGTCGAGGTCCTCTGGACGCGGCTGATCTCCGCCGTGGATGAGGCGGCGCTCACGCTGCATCGGACCTCCTTCTCCACCGTGGTGCGGGAGAGCCACGACTATACCTGCATGGTGCTGGACCCCACCGGCCGCGCCGTGGCGCAGGCAACGCGCAGCGTGCCGAGCTTCATCGGCACGCTGCCGATGTCGGCCCGTGCCTTCCTTGCGAAGTATCCCGCGCAGACCTGGCGCCCCGGCGACGTGGTGATGAGCAACGATCCCTGGATCGGCACGGGTCATCTGCCCGACCTCACCATCGCCGCGCCCATCTTCCATCGCGGCGTTCTGATCGGACTGGCCGGCGCGATCGCGCATCTGCCGGATATCGGCGGGCGCCGCCGCGCGCCCGATAACCGCGACATCTACGAGGAGGGGTTGCAGATCCCCATCCTCAAATGGCGCATCGAGGGCCGGCTGAACGAGACGCTCGCAGAGGTCGTCGCGCGCAATGTCCGCGTGCCGGATGAGGTGCTGGGCGATATCCACGCCATGGTCGGCGCCACCGACAAGATGGGCCAGGGCGTCACGGCGCTGCTGAGCGAATACGACTTGCCCGACCTCGTCGCGCTCGGCGGCGAGATCATCGGCCGGTCCGAGGCCGCGATGCGCCGCGCCATCGCGGCCGTGCCGGATGGGGAGTACCAGGCGACCACGATGGTGGACAGCTTCGATACGGAGCGGCCGCTCAAGATGGTCTGCACCATGAGGGTGCGCGGCGAGACGCTGGCGGTGGACTATGCGGGCTCCTCGCCGCAGAACAATTCGCCGCTCAATTCGGTGCTGGGCTACACCCGCGCCTATTCCACCTATGCGCTGAAATGCGTGCTGCTGCCGGAGGTGCCGAACAACGAGGGCAATGTCCTGCCCATCAGCATCGATGCGCCGGAGGGCAGCTTCCTCAACCCGCGCTATCCGGCGGCGGTCGAGGCCCGCGCGACGGTCGGGCACTACACCACCAGCGCGATCCTCAACACGCTGGCGCTCGCGCTGCCGGATCGCGTGCCGGCGGAATCCGCGATTCCGCTGCATGGCTTCACCATCCGCGGCCGGACGGAACGCGACGGCGCCCAGAAACCCTTCGCGGCGATCTTCTTCTTCTCCGCCGGCTTTGGCGCGCGGCCTGGCTCGGACGGCCCCGATACGCTGAGCTTCCCGACCAACGTGTCCAACACGCCGGTCGAGGTGCTGGAATCCGTGCTGCCCGTGCGCATCCATGAGAAGACGCTGCGGCTCGGCTCTGGCGGCGCCGGCCAGTGGCGCGGCGGTGACGGGCAGCGCGTTGTGCTGGAGGTCGTGAACCCCCAAGGCGCCAACATGGTGATCCTCTCCCAGCGCCTGCGCTTCCCGCCGGTTGGCCGCCAGGGCGGCGCCAATGGCGCGCTGGAGCGGGTGCTGCTGAATGGCGAGCCCGTGCAGGGCGAACGCCCCTTCGAGATGAAGCCGGGCGACATCTTCACGCTGGATCTGCCCGGCGGCGGCGGCTTCGGCGATCCCGCGCTGCGCGATCCGCTGCTGGTCGCGCGGGACCGCGCTGAGGGGCGCGGCTGAGCATGCGGGCGCGGCGCGAAGCGGCGGCACTCGGCGGATTGCTGCTCTTCGCGCTAGGCTGGCTGTGGCTCGCGCTGCGACTGCCGCTCTGGGAGTATGTGCAGCCGGGGCCGGGCCTGTTCCCCGCGATCGCAGCGGGTCTGTCCGTGGCGTGCGCGGCGGCCGCGCTCGCCGTGACGCGTCGCGATGCGACGGAGGAGGACGCGCCGGAATGGCGGCGGCTTTTCGTCTATCTCGCGGTGGTGCTGCTCTGGCCCGCATCCTTCGCCGCGGCGGGCTTCGTGGCATCGAGCCTCGTCGCGCTGACGCTGCTGCTCGCGCTGGGTGAGCGGCTGGGCTGGCTCGCCGCCATGGGCAGCGCGGCGGCCGCGACCGGCGCCGGCTGGCTGCTGTTCGACCGTCTGCTCGGCGTGCCGCTGCCATGATGGAGAGCCTGGCCGGGCTGGCGCAAGGCTTCGGCATCGCGCTGACGGCGGCGAACCTGCTGTGGTGCCTGGTCGGCGTCGCGCTCGGCACCGCGGTCGGCGTGCTGCCGGGGCTCGGGCCGACGGCGACGATCTCGCTGCTGTTGCCGATCACCTATCGGCTGGACGCGACATCCTCCCTCATCATGCTGTCCGGCATCTACTACGGCGCGATGTATGGCGGCTCGATCACGTCCATCCTCGTCAGGATTCCCGGCGAGGCGAGTTCCATCGTCACCTGCATTGATGGGCACGAGATGGCGCGCCGCGGTCGGGCGGGCGTGGCGCTCGGCATCTCCGCCTTCGGCTCCTTCATCGCCGGCGTGGTCGCGACCTTCGGCGTCGCGCTGGCGGGGCCCGCCCTGGCCGGCGCGGCCCTGGCCTTCGGGCCGGCGGAATACACCGCGCTGGTGCTGTTCGGCCTGGTTCTGGTGACGCAGATTGGCGAAGGCCCCCGGCTACGCGCGCTGCTCATGGCCGCGCTCGGCCTGCTCGCCAGCACGATCGGCCTCGATCCCATCAGCGGCACGCCGCGCTTCACCTTCGGCATCGTGGAGCTGCAGGACGGGCTCGACATCGCCATCCTGGCGATGGGGCTGTTCGGCGTGGCGGAGGTGCTGACCCTGGCCGCGGCGCGTGATGGCAAGGTGGAGCGTGTCGAGAGTCCGCGCAGCCTGCGCGCGCTGCTGCCGAACCGTGCGGATTGGCAAGCCTCCGGCGGGCCGATCGCGCGCGGCTCGGTGCTCGGCTTCGTGCTGGGGCTGCTGCCGGGCGGCGGCGCGCTGATCTCCTCCTTCGCCAGCTATGTGATGGAGCGTCGCCTGTCGCGCGCGCCGGAGCGCTTCGGCCAGGGCGCGATCGAGGGCGTCGCCGGCCCCGAGAGCGCCAACAACGCCGCCGCGCAGGCGAGCTTCGTGCCGCTGCTCTCGCTCGGCATCCCGTCCAATGTCGTGATGGGCGTGATGATCGGCGCGCTGATGATCCAGGGGGTCGCGCCCGGCCCGATGCTCGCGGCGCAGCGGCCGGAGCTGTTCTGGGGCGTCATCGCCTCGATGGTCATAGGCAACGTCATGCTGCTGGTGCTGAACATCCCGCTGCTGCCGGCCTTCGTCGCGCTGCTGCGCGTGCCGCAGCGCATCCTGGCGCCGCTGATCCTGCTGTTCTGCGTCGTCGGCGCCTACAGCCTGCAGAACAGCGCCTTCGACGTGATCATGGTCGGCATCTTCGGCGTGATCGGCTTCCTGCTGCGCCTGGTGCGGCTGGACCCCGCGCCCTTCCTGCTCGCCTTCATCCTGGGCGAGCTGCTCGAAAGATCGCTCCGCCAGGCGCTGCTCATCGGCATCGGCAGCCCCTGGATCCTGATCGAGAAGCCGATCTCCGCGACGCTGCTGGCCTGCGCCGCGGCTGTGCTGCTCTGGCCGGCCCTGCATTGGCTTGTCACCACCATGAAGAAGGGGAGAACAGCATGACCACGCCAATCACCCGTCGCACCGCGCTGACGCTGGGCGCATCGTTGCTGGCCGCGCCGGCACTTGGGCAGAATTTCCCGACGCGGCCAATCACCCTTGTGATTCCGTTCGCGCCCGCCGGTGGATCGGACCTTACGGCGCGCGCGCTGGCGAAGGCGGCGGAGCCGATCCTCGGGCAGCCCATCACCGTGGTGAACCGCCCGGCCGGCGGCGGCGCGACCGCGATGCAGGAAGTCGCGCGCGCGGCGCCGGATGGCTACACCATCGTCAACTCCACCGCGATCCTGATGGCCATCGCGCCCCATATGCGCGAGGTGCCGTACAACCCCGCGACGGATTTCACGCCGCTGATGACCTACGGCGCGTTCAACACCTTCGTCGCGGTGCGCGCCGACAGCCCCTATCAGTCGCTGCGCGACCTGCTGGACTACGCGAAGGCGAATCCGCGCGTGACGACGGTGGGCGTTTCCGTCATCGGCGCCAGCTCGCATCTCGGCATGGCGAGGCTGGCGCAGGAATCCCAGGCGCAGGTCAGCTTCGTGCCCTTCGGCGGGGGCGCGCCGGCGGTCACCGCGCTGCTGGGGCGGCACATCACCTGCACCGTGGTCTCTGGCGAGGTGCTGCCCTTCGTGGCCAACGGCCAGGCGCGGCTGCTGGCGACGCTGATGGGCAGCCGCGTGCCCTCGCTGCCGAACGTGCCGACGATCCGCGAGCTCGGCTTCAACTGGGAGATGAACTCCTGGCTCGGCATGGCGGGGCCGAAGGGCATGCCGGCGCCGATCGTGCAGCGGCTGCAGGACGCGTTCCTCCAGGCGATGACGGACGCGACGTTCCGGCGCGTGATGGAGGAGATCGCGGTGGCCGAGTTGCGCAACGATGCCGCGACGGCGGCGCGCATGGTCACTGACGATCTCCGCACCTTCGAGGCGCTGCTGCGCGAGTTGAAGCTCGGCCGCTACGCAGGTTGACCGTGGCTGAAGGCTTCGATGTCGTCGTCATCGGCTCCGGCGCCGCCGGGCTGCGCGCCGCCATCGAAGCCGCGGAGGCCGGGCGCCGCGTGTGCATGGTGACCAAGGGGTCGTTGCTGTATTCCGGCGCCTCCGCCTCCGCGAATTTCTCCTACTGCGCGTCCTTCGGCTATTTCGGCGCGGAGGACACGGCCGAGACCTACGCAGCGGACATTCTCGCGAGTGGCCACGGCCTCGCCGATGCGGCGCTTGCCTTGCGCCTCGCGGAGGAAGCGGGGCACGAGGCGGATCGCGTGGAATCCTGGGGGGTCGGGTGGAAGCGGGACGGATCCGGGCGACACCAGCTTGCGACCTTCGGCGGGCATCGGTTTCGTCGCGCCATTCATGTGGGGTTGCGGACCGGCAAGGTGCTGATGGTCGCGCTTGGCCGGCGGGCGCGCGCGCTCGGTATCGCCGTGCGCGATCACGCGGTGGCACTGGAGGTGCTTCGCCGCCACGGCGTGGCGGCGGGCGTCCTGATCCTCGACTTGCGGCTGGGTGCGCTGGTCACACTGCCCGCCGGCGCGGTGGTGCTGGCGACGGGCGGCAACGTCGCGATGTACGCGACGCACACCAACCCCGATGAGGTGACAGGCGACGGCATCGCCATCGCCCATGCGGCCGGCGCGACGCTCACCGGCCTCGAATTCGTGCAATCCTATCCCACCGTGCTGATCGCGCCGCCCGCCGCGCGCGGCCTGCATTATCCGACAGGCCGGCTGCTCGGCTTCGGCGCGCGGCTTCTGAACGGGCGCGGCGAGGAGTTCTTCCACCGATACGACGCCGCGCCGATCCACACGGCGCGGCGCGATGCGCTATCGCGCGCCATCATCCTGGAAGTCGCGGCGGGGCGCGGCTCGCCGCATGGCGGTGCCTTCGTGGATGCGAGGGCGGTCGCGCCGGAGACCATCCGCGATGTGCACTTCGAAGGCTACTTCCGCGATCTCGGCCTCGACGTGAACCGGGACGTGCAGGAGGTCGCGCCGACGCCGCACTTCACGCTGGGCGGCGTGCGAATTGATCGCGACGGCCGCACGGACATTCCTGGTCTCTTCGCCGCCGGGGAGGTCGCGGGCGGCCTGCATGGCGCGAACCGTCTCACCGGCGTGGCGCTGCCGGACGCGCTCGTCTTCGGCGCCGCGGCCGGGCGTGCGGCTGCGGCGCTGGAAGCGGGGCCAGGGCTCGGCGATGTCGTGGACGGGCGCTGGCACGCGGCGCTGGCGCGCGCGACGCGCCCTGCGCGGCCCGGCGCACCGCATCTCGGCGAAGTCGCGGCGGCGCTGCGCAACGCGATGCAGGAGGGGGCGGGCGTGCTTGCCTCCGGCGATTCGCTGCGCCGCACCCTCGCACGGCTGGACGAGGTCGAGGCGATGGTTCCTGACCTATCGAGCCGCCAACCGGGCCTGCGGCTCAACTGGGAGGCCGCCCGCATCCTGGAACTGCGGCACATGCTGCGCGCGGCGCGGCTGCGCACGGTCACGGCGCTGCGCCGCGAGGAATCGCGCGGCGCGCATCTGCGGCTGGATCACCCCGACGAGGACCGGCGCTGGCTGCGCCACATCCTGGTGCGCGGTGACTCGATCACGGAGGCGCCGGCGTGAGCACTCTGCACGTCACCGTCCGACTCTGGCGCCAGAAGCCCGATGCGCCGACCGGTCACTGGGAGGATCACCGCGTCACCATCCCGCGCGGCGATCATCTGCTGAACCTTCTCGCGGCGGTGCGCCGGGAAGCCGACCCGTCGCTCTGCTATCCCGACCACTTCTGCAAGATCGGCACCTGCGGCGCCTGCGCGCTGGTGATGGATGGCCGACCCGTGCTCGGCTGCCGCGCCCTGGTGATGAAGCCCGCGGTCGAGATCGGTCCGCCGCGCGGCCGCCGCATCCTCGCCGACCTCCTCGCGGAGGAGGCCGGCGGGTAGCGTCGCCGCGCGCTACGCCTGGCGCTTCGCCGCGTTGATCTTCTCCACCCAGGCGCGGCCGTTCGGCGCCTCGGCGAGGATCGCGTCATAGCTGCGGCGCGCGATGACCTTGAAGGGCTCGAGGTCGGGCTCATGCACCGTCACGCCGCGCGCGCGGACCGTGGCCAGGCCGGCGACGTTCAGCTTGTCGTGCTCGCCGAGCCCGTGACGGATCGCCTCCTTCGCCGCCGTGCGCAGCGTCGTCTGGATCTCCGCCGGCAGCGCCCGGAAGCGCGCGCCGCTGACGGCGAAGACGGTGGTGGATTGGTGGATCTTCGTCAGCGCGTAGTGCTGGATCACCTCAACGAAACGGTCGGCGACGATCGCGTCCGAGGAGATCTCCAGCGCATCCACCACGCCGTTCTGCAGCGCCAGGAACACCTCGCCATACGCCATCGGCGTCGGCTGGGTGCCGAGCACGCGATAGGCCTCGACGAAGCCGGGCGTCTGCAGCACGCGGATCTTCAGGCCTTGCAGATCGGCCGGCGTGCGGATGGCCCGGCGCGCGGCGATGTTGCGCTCGAAGATCGCGCCGAATCCGAGGCCCATCATGCCGAGCGAATCGAGCAGCCCCAGCATCTCCTCGCCCACCGGCCCCTGCAGCACGCGGTTGGCCTGCGGATGGTCATCGAAGACATAGGGCAGCGAGAGCACGCGGTAGTCGCGCACCACCGTCTCCAGCGAGGAGCCGCCGACGAAGGCGCCATCGATCACGCCGGTGCGCAGCGACTGGATCAGCCGGCCTTCGTTGCCCGCGGCGCCGCCGCCCTGGATGACGACGTTGACGCGCCCGTTGGTGCGCTGCGCCGCCAGTTCCTTGAAACGCTCGAAGATCACCTGGTAGGCGCTCGTGGCGCTCAGCACATGGCCGAGATTCATGGTGATGGCCTGCGCGCGGGCGATGCCCGGCGCGGCGAGCAGGCCGGCGGCGGCGAGGCCGAGGCTGCGGCGGGTGATGTCGGTCATCGTGTTGTCTCCTCTCCCTGTGGAAATCACCGCACCAGCGCCAGGCTCAGTGCGGGCACGTAGGTGATGATGGCGAGATTGAGCAGCAGAACCGCGAGGAACACCAGCAGCGGGCGCATCAACTGCTCCATGGTGATCCTCGCGATGCCGCAGGCGACGAACAGGTTCACGCCGACCGGCGGCGTCACCATGCCGACCGCCAGGTTGACGATGACGATCAGGCCGAAATGCACCGGGTCCACACCGAAGCTGATCGCCACCGGCGCCAGGATGGGCGCGAGGATGATGATGGCGGCGAAGGTCTCCATGAACATCCCGACCGTCAGCAGGAACACGTTCACCAGCAGCAGGAAGACCATCGGGTCGGAGGACACGCCGGCCAACGCCCCGGCGATCGCCTGCGGCGCGTTCAGGAGGTGCAGGGCGAAGCCGAACATCGCCGCGAAACCCACGATGATCATCACGACCGAAGAGGTGAGCGCCGCATCCGCGAAGATGCGCGGCAGGGCCTTCAGGCTGATCTCGCGATAGACGAAGACGCCGAGGATCATCGCATAGACCACGGCGACGACCGCGGCCTCGGTCGGCGTGAAGATGCCGCCATAGATGCCGCCCAGGATGATCACGGGCATCAGCAGCGAGAGGAAGGCGCGTCGGAACGCCATGACGAGATTGGCGGCGTACTCGCCGAGGCTCGGCCGCAGCCGCTCCCCATAGCCGCCGGCGAGTGCCATCAGGCTCGCGGTCAGCATCAGCGATCCGCCGATCAGGAGGCCGGGCAGGATTCCCGCGACGAAGAGCTCGGTGATCGAGACGCCCGTGAGCACCGCGTAGATCACCATCGGCACCGAGGGCGGGATGATCACGCCAAGCTCGCCGGAGGATGCGACCACCGAAGCGGCGTAGGGCCGCGGATAGCGCTGCCGCTCCATCTCCGGGATCAGCACGCTGCCGATCGCGGCCGCGGTCGCGGCGGAGCTGCCGCTGATCGTCGCGAAGAGCATGGAGGTCAGCACCACGGCGGCCGCCAGCCCGCCCGGCAGCACGCCGACCACGGCGATCGCGAAGCCGACCAGGCGCTGCGCGATGCCGCCGATCTGCATCAGCCGCCCCGCCAGCACATAGAGCGGCAGGGCCATCAGCGCGAAGCTGTCGAGGCTTTCGAACACGACCTGCGGGATCGCGATCAGAGGAATGCCGAGCGACAGGAGCGTCGGCAGCGGCGCGACACCGAGCGCGAGGGCGATCGGCAACCCGGCCAGGAACAGCCCGATCAGGAGGAGGAGCGGGCCGACCATGCTACTCGGACGGGCCGCCGACGCCGCCGACGAAGCGGATATCGGCGCGATCCATCAGCGTCTCGGCGATCAGCGTGACGGTGTTGAGGATCATCAAGGCGGCGCCCACCGGCATCGCGGCATAGACCCAGGCCTTCGGGATCTGCATCACCGGGCTGGTCTCGACCTCACCGAGCTCGACGAAGGCGAGGCCCTGCGAGATCAGCAGCGCGAAAAAGCCGATGCAGACGACCAGGCCGATATGTACGAGGATCGGACCCAGCGGTGAAGGTAGCCAGCGCACGACGAATTCCAGCGAGATCAGCTGGCGCTTGCGGCAGCCGATGCCGGCGCCGAGGAAGACAATCCAGATCAGGACGTAGCGCGCCAGCTCCTCCGTCCAGGCGGCGGAGATGTTCACGCCCGCCGCGGTCAGCACGAAGCGCACCATGACCTGGGTGAAGACCGCGAAGGTCATCACCGCCAGCAACAGGCCGATGCCGTAGGTCAGGACCAGGTTGAGCCGGTCCACCGTTCGGATGACGAGCGGCAAGCTTGCTCCCCTTTCGCCCCGCGCCAGAGTAGACACGGCGCCGTGAGGTTCGCAAGCCGCCGGAAGTTCGCCCCGCGAACGCCGCGGTCAGGCCGCCTTGGCCGCCGAGAACTCATCCATCATGCGGTCCAGCTTCTGCATCAGGGCATGCAGCACCTTCACCTTGGCGCGGCCTTCCTCGCCCAGCGAGGCGAAGGTCGTGATGGGTGGGCGGACATCGCCCACGGGATAGCCCGCGGCGGCGGCGAGCGCCTTCGAGTAGCATTGATGGCCGTAGAGCGGGTGGCCTTCCTTGATGATGTTGGTCATCTCGTCCAGCACATGCTGGATCGCGGTGGCTTCCCGCACGCGGCCGGATTCGAGCAGCGGGAACAGCGCGGTGGAGGCGCGCGGCGCGTAGTTGCCATAGGGGTCCACATAGCCCACCGCGCCGAGCTTGAAGCTCTCCACCACCCGCTCCCCGGCGAAGACGTTCATCACGCCGTCGGTCGCCTCGACGATGTCGAAGACGCGGCCGACATCCATGCTGGCTTCCTTGATGTAGCGGATGTTCGGCAGCGACTTCGTCAGCTTCGCGACGAGATGCGGCTTGATGTCCACATGGGTCGTGAAGGGGTTGTTGTAGAGCATGATGGGGATGCTGACCGCCTCGGAGATCGCGGCGTAGTACGCAAAAATCTCGTCCTCGGTGACGGTGTAGTAGTAGGGCGGGGCGATCATGAGCCCGTCAGCGCCGAGCGTCTCGGCCAGCTTCGCGTAGCGCACGGCGGTCGGGGTGTGGGCGTTGGTGGCGCCGACCATCACCGTCATCTTCCCGCGGCAATGCGCGACGGTCTCGGCGACATACTGCTCCCGCTCGGCGTCGGAGACGGTCAGGAACTCGCCGGTGGTGCCGAGGATGATGACGCCCGGCACGCCCGAGGCGTGCTGCCAGTCGAGGAAGCGCTTGAGCGCGGGGACATCGAGCGCGCTGCCGTCCTGCGTGAAGGGGGTGACGGTGACGGTGTGGCAGCCGCGGAACTGCTTCACCATGGGGCGTTTCTCCTCGGTCAGGCCTTGCCAGGCCGCCTCCATAGCGCAGATGGCGCCGGGATGCGATGAGGGTGCGCATGGGGAACGAGGCCTGCGATGTCGCGGTGATCGGCGGGGGGCTGGCGGGCACCGCGGTGGCCTGGCATCTCGCGCGCGCCGGGGCGGATGTGCTGCTGCTGGAACGCGGCGAGCTGAACGAGGCGGCGTCGGGCAACAATTCCGGCAGCATCCATGCGCAGATCCCGCTGGAGCCCTTCGTCAACCAGGGCGAGGGCTGGGCGCATCGCTTCGCGCCGACGCTCAGGCTGATGATGGCCGGCATCGCGCGCTGGCGCGAACTGCCGGAAGAACTGGCCGCACCGGAGCTGGAAGTGGCGACGCGCGGCGGGCTGATGGTCGCCCGGCGGGCGGAGGAGCTGGCGGTGCTCGCCCGCAAATCGGCGATCGAGCGCGCCCAGGGGCTGGAGGTGCGGATCCTGGAGCGCGAGGAGTTGCGCGGCTTCGCGCCCTATCTCGCGGAGGATGCGGTGGGCGCCGCCTTCTGCCCGATCGAGGGCAAGGCGAATCCGCTGCTCGCGACCTTCGCCTTCGCGCGCGCCGCGCGCCGCGAAGGGGCGCGCATCCGGCGCCAGGTGGCGGTGACGGGCATGGTGGCGGAAGGCGATGGCTGGCGCCTCGCGACCAGCGCCGGGGAGGTCCATGCGCGGCGTGTGGTGAATTGCGCGGGCGCGGAGGCCGGGCGGATCGCCGCCTGGCTCGGGCTCGACCTGCCGATCGAGGCGCATCCGATCCAGGTGACGGTGACGGAGCGCGTCGCGCCGCTGATCCCGCATCTCGTCTATTCCGCGGCCGACCGGCTTTCGCTGAAGCAGACGGCGCAGGGCAGCGTGATCATCGGTGGCGGCTGGCCGGCGCGGCTGCACCCGGTGACGGGGCGGCCGGTGGTCAGCGAGGAATCGCTGCTGCCGAACCTGCGTCTGGCGGTCGGCGCCGTGCCGGCGCTGGCGCGGCTGCGCATCGTGCGAAGCTGGGCCGCGGTGGTGAATGGCACGCAGGACTGGCGGCCGATCCTCGGCGAACACGCGCCGGGTGTGTTCCTGTGCTTCTTCCCCTGGATGGGCTTCACGGCGGGGCCCCATGTCGCGCGGCTGATCGCCGAGCTGGTACTGGGGCGGCGGCGCGCGGATGATCCGGAGATCGCGGGATTCGCGCCTTGATCCGCGGCGAACACGCCGCGCATCGTTGCAATGTCCACCAGCGCCGGGCCGCAGGTGGTGTCGTGCGAATGCCGGCCTCCGCGGTTCCGCGGGCGGGTCATGGTGCCCGCCCGCTACAGAGCAATCACACCCCTTGCAACGCGGCCCGAAACTTTTGCGGGGTGAAGGGCACCGAGCGCAGGCGGATGCCGGTCGCGTCGAACACCGCGTTGCTGACGGCCGATGGCACGATCGCCGCCGCCGGCTCGCCCGCGCCCCAGGGCCGTTCGGCGGGACGGTCTATCAGGTCCAGCACGATCTCCGGCACCTCGGGGAAGGTGATCACCTGGTAGCTCGCCCAGTCGAGGCTCGTCACCGCGCCGCGGTCGAAGGTCAGCTCCTCCTTGAAGGTGCGGGAGAGCGTGTGGATGATGTTGCCCTCGAGCTGCGAGCGCACGCCATCGGGGTTGATGATCTGCCCGCAATCATGCGAGCAGAAGAAGCGCGTCACCTTGATCGCGCCTGTCGTTCGGTTCACTTCCACCTCCGCGACGCCCGCGACATAGGTGCGCACCAGCTCATACTTGCAGAAGGTCACGCCGCGGCCGCGCAGCACCTGGCCGCTGCGGTCCTGCTGCGGCGAAGGCCGCGTCTGCCAGTTGGCGAGCCGCGCGACGCGCTCGATCACCTCGCGGCCGCGCGCTTCCTCCGCCGGCAGCAGGCGCAGCCGGTACTCCACCGGATCGGCGCCCGCCGCCGCCGCCAGCTCATCGAGGAACGCCTCGCTCGCATAGGTGTTCTGCATCCGCCCCGGCGTGCGGATCCAGGAGGGGCGGAACGGCGTGGTGTCGAGCCGGTGGCAGGTCGTCTTTACCGCCGGGAAGGCATAGGGCTGCGCCAGGTTATGGATGATGTTGCCGGGATGGATCTGGTTCTCGCGCGGCAGCGTCGCAAGTTCCGCCGCGGTGAGGTCCACATTGCCGCCCGCGCCCTTGGGGATGAAGGCCTCCGCCTCCCAGCCGACGATGTTGCCCTGCGCATCGAGCCCCGCGCGGAGGTCCACCAGATGCGGCGGGCCCTTCGGGTCCCAGCCATGCTCGTCATGCCGCATCCATTGCACGCGCACCGGGCGGCCGACGGCCTGGGCGAGCAGCGCGGCATCGGCCGCCGCATCCTCGTGCCCGTTGCGTCCGTAGCAGCCGGCACCTTCGAGATAGATGCAGCGCACCTGCTCCACCGGCATGGCCAGCATCATCGCGAGCTGCTTGCGGAGATTGTGCGTCGCCTGGCTGGCGGACCAGGTGGTGAGCCGCCCGCCCTCGAAGGCCGCGACGGCGCAGGATGGCCCCATCGAGGCATGGCTGTTGATGCCGAAATCATAGCTGGCCGAGACCCGACGCGCCGCGCCGGCGATGGCCTGCGCGGCATTGCCGCGATCGCTGGTGACCTGCACCTGCGCCACCGGCGTCTGGCGCACATGCTCCCACAGCCTTGCCTGGTCCGGCAGGCCGGCCCAGTTGGACCAGCGCACGCGCAGGTCGCGCGCGGCGCGGATCGCGGCCCATTCGGTCTCGGCGACGACGCCGACGAAGGCGCCGCGATGCACCACGCGCACGAGGCCGGGGATGCTGGCGATGGAGCTTTCATCCACTGCTTCCGCGACGGCGCCGAGCGCAGGCGGCCGCACCGGCCGGCCATGCAGCATGTTCGGCAGGCGGAAATCATGGACGTATTCGAAGCGCCCGAACACCTTGTCCGGGATGTCCACGCGCGCGACGGCGCGGCCGACGACGCGGCGTGCTTCCGGCGGCTTGATCGGGGCGTTGGCGTCCACCGCCATCTCCAGCCGCCCCGTGCCGATCAGCTCGCCATAGGTAGCGCGACGACCATCCGGCGCGATGATGACGCCTTCCTCCGCGCGCAGAGCTGCCGCCGGGGCGCCGAACCGTTCGGCTGCGCGTGCCAGCAGCGCCTGCCGGGCGGTCGCCGCCGCGGCACGCAGCTGTACGCCGCCATTCTGGATCGAGAGCGAGCCGTAGGTCGGGCCCTGATCCGGCGTCAGCGCGGTGTCGCCCTCGATCACGCGGACGCGGCCGAGCGGAACGTCCAGCTCCTCCGCCGCGATCTGCATGAAGCCGGTGCGCACCCCGGTGCCGAGATCGACCTTTCCGATATAGACGGTGATGCGCCCGTCGGATTCCAGCGCGAGGAAGGATTCGACGCGATCCGTCGCGACGGCCTTCTCCGTCCAGGCGGCGGCCTGGCGCGGCGCCGTGGCGCCGAAAGCGACCAGCAGCGCGCCGCCGGCCTTCAGGAGCGAGCGGCGATCGAAGGTGACCTGGTCCATCTCTACCTCCCTCACCCTTGCCGCGACGCGCGGATGACGGCCGCGACCACGCGGGGATGCGTGCCGCAGCGGCAGATGTTGTTGACGAGCGCTTCCTTCACCGCGGCCTCGTCCGGGCGCGGCGTGCGGGCGAGAAAGGCGGCGGCTTCCATGATCATCCCATTGGTGCAGTAGCCGCATTGCACGGCTTGTTCCGCGATGAACGCGGCCTGCAACGGATGCGGCCGTTCCGGCGTGCCGAGCCCTTCCAGCGTCACCACCTGCTTGCCTGCCGCTGCGCTGACCGGGATGGAACAGGCCCGCACCGCCTGCCCATCCAGATGGACCGTGCAGGCGCCGCATTGCGCGAGTCCGCAGCCGAAATGCGGCCCGCGCAGGCCGAGCTCGTTCCGCAGCGCATAGAGCAGCGGCATCTGCGGATCGTCCACGGTGACGGAGGCCGCACGCCCGTTCACCGTCATGGCCAGAGTCTGGCTCATCGCGTCCTCCCTGCATTGCCGCCTTGCGGCGTCGTGGGAAGGAGAGCGCAGCACGGCCCCCACTGCAATCGGTTGTTTCTGCTGCGCCGCAGCGAAGAGGATCAGAGAGCCGGCCGCCTAGCCACCAGCGTCACCTTGTCCACCCGGAAAACCTCGACGCCGTCCTGGTTGGTCACATGATCGCGAAAGGTCACGATGCCGCGCGTCGGGTCGCGGGATTCGCGGCGGCTCAGGACCTCCACCTCGTTGCGGATGGTGTCGCCGGGGCGCACCGGGGCGAGGAACTTGCCGTTCTCGATGGTGAGCTGGCCCAGCATCGTGTCGCGATAGAGGCTCTCGGTCATCGCGGTGGAGATCGCCATGATCATCGCGCTCGGCACGATGCGCCCGCCATAGGGGGTCTTCGCCGCCGCATGCGCGTCAATGAACAGCGGCACGTGGTAGCCGACGAAGGCACAGAAGAAGGAAAGATCGCCCTCGGTGATGGTGCGCCCATAGGTGTCGAAGCGGCGGCCCGGCTCGAAATCCTCCCAGTAATGCCCGGTCATGCGGGCACCACGGCGATGGCGTGGATCTCGATGAGCGCATGCGGCCGCAGCAGGCCGGAGACCAGCACGCCGGTCGAGGTCGGCATGCGCTCCTTGAAGAACTCGCGCCGGACCGCCGCGGTGCCGCGATAGTTCTCGGTCGTGGTGAAGTGGTCCACCGTCTGCACGATGTCGTCGTAGGTGCACCCCGCTTCGGCCAGCAGCGGGCCCCATTTGCGAAAGATCTGGCGCGTCTGCTCGACGATGTCGCCGGGCGCGGTGATGTTGCCCTCGTCGTCGGTGCCGGTGGTGCCTGAGATGAAGAGCAGGTTGCCCGCGCGCCGCGCCGGCCAATAGGTGTAGCGGGGATGCCAGGGCTTTCCGCCGGTGATCTTCTCGTCCATGAGTCCTCGCTTCAATGCACGCGGCGATCAACGAACCGCACCGCTTTCGTCTCGCGTCCGGCGTCGTAGATCGCGGCGCGGTCCTCCACCACCACGCGCGGGCGCACGCCGATGGTGGATTGCGTCGCCGCGGCGACCTCCTGCATCACGCTGTCATGCGGCGCCGCGCCGCGGGGCGCGATGCGCACCAGCAATTCGTCCATCGAGAACGGATCCTTCGGATCGGCGCGGTCCACCACCACCTGGAACTCCTCCAGGGCCGGCAGCGCCTGCAGCCGCTGCAGCAGCGCGGCCGGGTTGATCAGCATCCCCTTCACCTTGAGCAGGTCCTTGGTGCGCACGACCGGCCCGACCAGCCTTTCGCCGCCGCGGCCGCAATGTGGGCAGGCGTCGCGCGCGATCGAGACGATGTCGCCCACCATGTAGCGCAGCAGCACCGTGCCGCGACGGTCGAGATGCGTGATGGCGAGATGGCCGCGCTCGCCTTCCGGCACGGGCCGGCCGGTCTCGGGGTCCACGACTTCGTGGTAGAGCAATTCCGGCGCCGGGTTGTGCCACTCGCCCTCCTCCCGGCATTGCGCCAGTCCGCCGGATTCGGTGGAGCCATAGCGGTCGAACACGATCGCGCCGGCGCAGCCCAGCTCCCGCATCAGCCGGCGCATGTCGTCGCGCAGTCCGGGCGTGCTGGCCTCGCCTGTCACCGCCGCCATGCGGACGGAGCGGAAATCCGCGCCGAGTTCCTGCGCGCGGATCAGCACGCGGCGCACGAAGCTCGTGACACCCCACAGCACCGTGGCGCGGTGGCGCTCCACCACGCGCACCGCCTCCTCCATCGGCTTCTGCGTGCCGAAGGGCCCGATCGGCGCGCCGCCCATCGCGGCGGCGACGGCGGCGCCGCACGCATAGGCCAGCGTGGAGGACCTCATGAAGGCGCCCATCGAGGCCGCGGTCAGCGGGAACAGGTTCGCGATCACGTCGCGGTCGGTGATGCCCGCGATCTCCGCCACCCGGCGGTTCAGCAGCAGGTAGCCGTGATAGTCCCAGGTCGTGTTGTAGATCGGCGTGGGATCGCCGGAGCTGCCGGTGGTGTGCACCACCTCCCACAAGGCGCGTTCCGGCACCGGCAGGTCGGGGCAATCAAGGCGGAAGAGCTGCGGCGTTTCCATCAAGGCGCGCTTCGGCGTGAGCGGCAGCCGCCAGAGATCGGCGATGCCCTGCACCGCGTCCAGCTCCACGCCCTTCCACGCCTGGCGGTACCAGGGATGGCCGCGACGGCACAGCGCGATCATGTGCCGCAGCTTCTCGTCCTGGAGCCGGCGCAGCGCACCCGGCTCCATGTGCAGCGTGTCCGTCATTGCGCGCGGATGTTGTTCTCGCGCACCACGCGGCCCCATTTCTCCGTCTCGGCACGGATATGGGCCGCGAATTCCTGCGGCGTGCTGGGGTGGACGTTGAACATCTGGCTGGTCAGCCGCTCCCTCATCGCGGGGTCGTTCAGCGTGTCGACGATGGCGCGATTGAGCACGCCGACAAGCTCCGGCGGCGTGCTGCCGGCCACCAGCGCGCCCATCCAGGTCGAGATCTCGTAGCCGGGGAAGCCGAGCTCCGCCACGGTCGGCACATCCGGCAGCAGCGGCGAGCGTTGCAGCGTGGTGATCGCCAGCGCGCGGAGCTGCCCGGCGCGCACGCGGGGCAGGGCGGCGGGCGCGTTGTCGAAGATCACGTCGATGCGCCCGGCCATGAGGTCCACCTGCGCCGGCGCGCCGCCGCTGTAGTTCACCGTGGTGAACTGCCCCCCGCCCATCGAGGCC
>VFQR01000315.1_pt1 | contig 79615 bp, 78 predicted proteins | sample 3512321 | NCBI WGS metagenome assembly VFQR01 (sample SAMN10412374, study PRJNA504923) | tailings metagenome | isolation source: Relicate 3 Philex TSF1 revegetated site | place: Philippines: Tuba, Benguet | collected 2017-08-29 | reverse complement strand
AGCTCGGAGATCATCAGCGCGGCCGACGCGCCGTTGAGCGCGAGGATGTCGAACGCGTTGACCTGGTCCACGGAGAGGACCGTCGCGACGACCTGCGTCTCGTTGCGGTAGCCCTTGGGCCACAGCGGACGGATCGGCCGGTCCGTCATCCGCGCGGTCAGCGTGGCCCGGTCACTCGGGCGCGACTCGCGCTTGATGAACCCGCCCGGGATCTTGCCCGCGGCGTACATCCGCTCCTCGACGTCCACCGTGAGCGGGAAGAAGTCCGCCCCCGGGCGCGGGGACTGTGCCCCGACCGCCGTCACCAGCACGACCGTGTCGCCCGAGCGGACGAGCACGGCGCCGTTCGCCTGCTTCGCCAGCTTCCCGGTCTCGAACGAGATCGGCGTCTCGCCGACGTTCGCCGTCACGACCTCTACACCCATGTCACATCCCTTGTCTGCCCCGCGCCGCCACTCGGCCGGGGCGCCTCGATCCGGCGCCCTGTGCGCCGGCCGTCCCTTCGCCCTGGAGCGGCGCCTACCTGCGCAGCCCGAGCTTCTTGGTCAGCTCGCGGTACCCGTCCAGATCGGTCTTCTGGAGGTAGTTGAGGAGCCGCCGGCGCCGGCCGACCATCTGGAGCAGGCCGCGGCGCGAGTGGTGGTCCTTCCCGTGCTTCTTCAGGTGCTCCGTGAGCTGGTTGATCCTCTCGGTGAGGATCGCGATCTGCACCTGGGGAGAGCCGGTGTCGCTCTCGTGGCGGCGATGGCCGCCGATGACCTCCGCCTTGGCGTCCTTGGTCAGCATGCGTCGTTCTCCTGTCTCAGCCACGGCGCAGCCTGAGCCGCACCGGGTCGTATGGGCCGTCTCGGGGGGTCGTCGGCAACGACTCCGCACCCCGGACGCGTGGCGAGGTTAGCAGAGGGCCCCCGGCGGGCCCCCCTTTCACGACCGGGACGGGTCCCAAACGCCTGCCCGCGCATCCTGGCCCGCGGGACAAGGTGGCGATCCGCAAGCCGGACGGAGGATGGTCCCGCCCCCCCTCCGCGTTGCCCGGGCGAGGTCATCGGGGGCCGGTGGGTCGCGCGCGGGCGCGGCCCGGAGAGAGACCGCGACCACATGGAGGACCCGCCCCATGCCCTACACGCCGGAGCAGGCGGCCGCGCTGGCGGCCCAGCTCGGCCCGCTGTACGGACTCCGTCCCGACCAGCTGCCCACGAGCGTCTTCGACTCGGTCCTGAACGGCCTGGAGCAGTGCGAGGCCATCCTCGCCGCCATGCCCCAGGTCGAGACCCCGTTCCCCCTGGTGGAGTACACGGCCACCGACACCGTGGAGCCGGGCGCGAGGGGGTGGGCGCCGTGACGACGACGGAGGCCTCCCCCATCTCGCGCCGCGACTTCGTGAAGGGCGCGGCGGCGGCGGCCGCGGCCGCGTCCGTGTTGGCCTCGCCGGCCGCCGCCCTCGGGTCGCGGAAGGCCGGGCCCTCGGGCCCCGCGCCGCGCGACGTCCCGCTCTACGACCTGGAGATCTCCGAGGCGGGGCCGCTCATCAAGGCCGGGAAGCTGTCCCCGGTGGATCTGGCCGTGGCGACCCTCGAGCGCATCGAGGCCGTCGAGGCGCGCGTCCTGGCGTTCGTGAACAAGTACCCCGACGCGGAGATCCTGGCCTCGGCCCGCAAGGCCGAGCGCCTGGCCCGGCGGGGCACCTACCTCGGCCCGCTCCACGGGATCACGGTGGGGCTCAAGGACATCTACCTCACCGAGGGCAAGGTCACCGAGGGGAACTCGAAGCTCTACACCGGCTTCGTGCCGGGCTTCGACGCCGAGTCGGTCACCCGCCTGAAGGCCGGCGGCGCGGTCATCATGGGCAAGGCGGGCACGAGCGAGCTCGCCACCGCCACGGCCTCGCCCGCGAACAACCCGTGGGACCTGCTGCGCACACCCGGCGGCTCGTCGTCCGGGTCGGCCGCGGGCGCCGGGGCGTCCGAGTTCATGGTGGGCATGGGCACCTGCACCGGCGGGTCGATCCGCGGCCCGGCGGCGAACTGCGGCCTGTCGGGCTTCAAGCCCACCTACGGGACGATCCCGCTGCACGGGATCTTCCCCCTGGCGTGGTCCATGGACCACCCCGGCCCCCTCGCCCACTCGGCCCTCGACTGCGCGCTCGTCACCGACGTCTGCGGGGGCATGACGCCGAAGGACCCGCTCACTCGCCCGGTGAAGCGCTACCGGCTGGCGAAGCGCCTCATGGAGGCGCCCTCGCGCAAGCCGCTGCGCGGCGTCGTGGTCGGGATCCCCGCCCCGGGCGACTACTTCCTCGGCGTGCCGAACGACGAGGAGCTCGCCGCGTTCACGGCGGCCGTCGACGTCGTGAAGAAGCAGGGCGCGACGGTGCGGGAGGTGACCACGGAGGTGCTCATCCCGGGCCTCACGAGCACGGCGTCGTTCTACGACGTCATCCGCTCGGCGGAGGTCGCGTCGTACCAGTACCAGAACCTGATGACGCAGCCGCAGAACATGAGCCCGGAGTACCTGAGCCGGGTCTCGGCGGGCGTGATCATGCCGGGGCACGCCTACATGCAGGCCCAGCGGGTGCGGCGCCTGTGGATCGAGGCGGTCCTGGCGACGTTCGACGCCGTGGACGTGCTGATCCACCCGGCGGACAACATCGCCCCGCTCAAGGCGGGCGGCGGCACGGTGTCGGCGCGCCCGTCGTCCGGCAGCAAGACGCAGCCCTGGAACCTCACGGGCTCGCCGGCCATCGCGATCCCCACCGGGTTCACTGCGGCCGAGGGCATGCCCCTGTCGATGCAGTGCGTCGCGGCACCGGGCAACGACGCCGAGGCGCTCCTCGTGGCCCACGCGTTCCAGCTCGTCACCGACTTCCACCGGAGGCGGCCCGCGCTCTGAGCCACCCCTCCCCTCCCGCCGGTGCGTGCCGGCGGGAGGGCGGTTCAGGCGGCGTCCTCCTCGTCCTCCGGCGGGTCCTCGGAGAGGCGGTCCGGGGAGGCGATGGCGAAGGTGCCGAGGGCGATGAAGGCGGTCAGCAGCAGGACGCCGAACAGCCGGGCGACCGCCGCGTCCACCACGAACAGCAGGAAGCCGCCCACCAGCAGGCAGGCGAGGGCGGCGCGGACGAGGGTGCGCTCCGTCACGGCAGCGGGGTCCCCGACCCCGGCACGGCGTCCTTGTCGAGGCGCCCGGAGAGCACGAGGCGGTAGAGGTACGCCAGGGACGGGATGAGGATGAGCATCCCCAGCCCGCACGCGATGAGCACGGCGATCAGCGTCGGCCGCGTGGCGGCGGCGTCCTCCACGCTGAGCGCCCCCGGCAGGACGTCCGGCGCCTGGGCGGCGGCCCAGCCCCACACGACCGCGCCGACGGACACGGCGCCCGCGATGCGCGCCGGGCCCAGGCGGCCGGCGAGCAGCAGGCCGAGGGTCGCCACGCCGGCGATGCCCGAGACGATGACGAGGGCCAGGCCCCAGCCGCTCGTGAGGCCGTCGAAGAGGTGGTCGGCGTCCGCGTTCACCACGAACAGCCCCGCCAGGGCGACGGCCCCGGCGACGATCCCGGACGCGATGCCGCGGCGGCGGAACCACTCCTCCAGGTCCGTGTCGCCGTGCCGCCGGGCGTCCGCGGCCATGTAGACGGAGGCCAGGTGGGCGCCCGTCACCACGGCCAGCACGCCGGCGAGCACCGACACGGGGTTCCACCAGCTCGTGATGGGGTCCCCCACCGCGTTCCCCACGGGCACCCTGCCCGCGGCGATGCCGCCGATGGCCGCCGCGAGGAAGAACGGCGTGAGCAGCGAGGAGCCCACGAACAACGCGCCGTACCAGGCACCGGCGCGTCCGCCGACGCCGGCCGCGCCCCGGGTGGCGAAGGCGGCGCCGCGCAGGATGATCCCGACCGCGGCCGCCGAGAGCGGGATGTAGAGCGTGGACGTCACCGAGCCGAAGGCCACCGGGAAGCACGTCCAGCTCAGCACCAGCACGAAGATGAGCCAGACGTGGTTCGCCTCCCACACCGGGGCCATCGAGCCCTCCACGGCGTGGCGGACCTGCGCGCGCCGGCGGCCGGCCACCACCTCCCAGATGCCGGTGCCGAAGTCCGCCCCGGCGAGCACCGCGTAGGCGCTGAGGCCGAGGATGACGAGGGCGCCGAGGGTGTCCGCGAGGCTCACGGCGCGGCCTCCGGGTGGTCGGTGGTGCCGTCGTCGCGGGGCGTGCGGGCGATGCGGCGCAGCATCCAGATCGCCGCCGCCGTGAGACCGATGTAGACGCACACGAGCACGGCGTAGCCGATCGGGATGCCGTCGGCGCCGGTGACCGCCTCCTCCACCTTCATGTGGTTGTAGACGATCCAGGGCTGGCGCCCGACCTCCGTCGTGATCCAGCCGGCGAGCAGCGCGATGACCGCGGCGGGCCCGGCGAGGACGGCCGCGCGGAGGAACCACTTCGAGCGCGGTGGCCGGCGGCGCCGGATCCAGGTGAGGAGGTAGATGAGGGCCAGCAGCGCGAGGCCGCTGCCCATCGTCACCATCGTCAGGAACGCCGTGCGCACCGTGTTGACCGGGGGCCGGTCGTCGGGCGGGACGGTGTCGAGCCCGATCACGGTCCCGTTCGGATCGTGCGTCGCGAGGATCGACAGGAGGTCGGGGATCTCGATGCCACCCTTCAGCTCACCGTCGACGTACCAGCCGCCCAGGTGGAACGGGGCGCCCGTCGTGGTCTCGTTGAGCCCCTCGAAGGCGGCGAGCTTGATCGGCTGCGTGGCGGCCACCTCGCGCGCCGCCCAGTCGCCCACCAGGAGCTGCACCGGGGTCACGAGCGCCGCGATCGTGAACGGGATGACGAAGGCGATGCGGTGGTAGCGGTCGCGCCGGCCGCGGAGCATCGCGAACGCGTAGACGCCGGCGATGCAGAACCCCGTGACCATGTAGCCCGCCGCGACCATGTGGACGAGCTCGTGCCACACGTGGTCGTTGAGCAGCGCCCGCACGGGCTCGACGTCGGTCACCTCGCCGTTCACGACGCTGAAGCCGGTGGGCGAGTTCATCCAGCCGTTGACCGCGATCACGAAGAACGAGCCGGCGATGCCCGCGATGGCCACCGGGATGCCCGTGAGCAGGTGGACCTTCGGTGGCAGGCGGTCCCAGCTGTAGACGTAGATCGCGACGAAGATCGCCTCGACGAAGAACGAGAAGCCCTCGAGCGCGAAGCCCAGGCCGAAGACCTCGCCGTAGGTCGCCATGAACTCGGGCCAGAGGATCCCGAGCTCGAACGACAGGATCGTCCCGGAGACCACCCCGATCGCGAACAGGGCGATCATCGCCTTCGACCACCGCTTGGCGATCGTGCGGTAGATCGGGTCGCCCGTGCGCAGGTACAGGCCCTCGGTGAAGAGGACGACCGCGGGGAAGGCGACCCCGAAGCACACGATGATGATGTGCCAGCCCAGCGAGAGGGCCTGGATCTGCCGCGCCTCGAACAGGTGGTCCTGGGTCGCGGCGTCGCCCAGCGCACCGGTCGCCTGCAGCGGCAGCGCGGACAGGACTGTGGCGAGGGCGGTCAGGTGGTCCTCGGCGCGGTCGTGACGGGCGGGTGCTCCGTGGAGAGGCTACGGGCTGGGGGGGCGGTGCGCACGTGCCGACCGCACCGCCCCCGTGACCCCGTACGGCTCAGCCGGCGCGCGCGCAGACGACGAAGGCCACCATCGACTGCGGGGAGCCCGAGTTGTTCACGACGAACCCGGTCCAGGAGGTCGGCACGTCGCCGTCGCCGTTCGGCACCGGGTAGCCGCCCACCGGGTACAGGTTCCCGGTCGTCGCGGCGGCCGGGGCCGACCCGCCGCCCGTGGCGCGCTCGCCCGGCAGGCAGGAGGCCGTGGCCGAGCCGATCGTGCCCGTGCCGACGCCGATCACGGCGGAGCGCCGGACGGTGGTGAGCGGCACCTGCGCGTCGGCCGTGAGGCGGGCGCGGGAGATCGTGCCGGGCGCGATCTTCGTGTCGGTCACCGCGCCCACCGCGATCTCCGGGCCGCCCACGGCGCCGTCCGCGATCTGCGGGGAGCCGACCGACGCCTCGGCGAGGTCCGTGGAGCGGACGCCGCCGTCCGCGAGCTCCGTGGTGCCGATGGCCCCGGGCGCGACCTTGCGGGCCGTCACCGCCCCCGTGCGGATCTTCGAGGTGGTGACGGCACCCGTGCCGAGCTGGGCCGTGCGGACGGAGGAGAGCTGGAGCTTCGGCGTGGAGACCGAGCGCGGCTCCAGGTTGCGGCCGTCGAGGCGCTCCTGGACCTGGGCGTAGCCGACGCCACCCATGGCGGCGACGAGGACGGCCACCGAGACGACCATCGCGGGGCTGGGACGGGGCAGGCGGGGCATCGGTGGCCTCCTTGGCTCGGGATCCGGGGACCGCGGACGCGGCCGGGCGAGCCTATGGTCGGGCCCCGGGGGGACGCCAGGGTCCCCGCGGGCCTCCGGATCAGGCCGAGGGGTCCCCGGGCGGCCGGGCCGCCAGCTCGCGGGTGCGCGCGACGTCGTCCTGGATCTGGGCGACGAGCTCCTCGGACGACGCGAAGCGCTTCTCGTCCCGGAGGCGCTCGATGAAGTCGATGCGCATCGTCTGGCCGTAGATGTCCGAGCCGTCGTGGTCGAGCAGGAACGCCTCGATGCGGAGCGTGGCGCGTGCGTCGGCGGCGGTGAACGTGGGCGCGACGCCGATGTTGACGGCCGCGGCGGAGCGCCCGGACGCGAGGACCGCGCGGCAGGCGTAGACGCCCCGGCTCGGCACGGCGGAGTCGGCCGGGATCTCCAGGTTCGCCGTCGGCACCCCGAGGGTGCGCCCGCGGGCGTCACCGTGGACGACGACGCCCTCCACCGAGTGCATGCGCCCGAGCAGCGGGACGACGGCGGCCACCTGGCCGGTCGCCACGAGGCGCCGGATGCGGGTGGACGACACCGGCTTGCCGTCGGGGCTCGTGATCATGGGCGGCGACTCGACGCGCAGGGCGCGGGAGCGGCCGAACTGGGCGAGCATCTCGACGGTGCCGCTGCCCTGGTGGCCGAAGCGGAAGTTCTCCCCCACGACGACCGCGTCGGCACCGACCGGCGGGGCCACGAGCATCTCCGCGAAGCGCTCGGCCCGGATGCGCGAGAACGCCCGGGTGAAGGGCACCACGAGCAGCTCGTCCACCCCGAGGCGCTCGATGAGCTGGCTCTTGAAGGCGATGTGCGTGAGCACGGCCGGCTTGAGCTCGGGGCGCAGCACCGCGATGGGCTGCGGCTCGAAGGTGAGGGCCATGGACCCCAGGCCGCGCTGGGCGGCCAGCTCGATCGCCCGCCCGATCACCGCCTGGTGGCCGATGTGGACGCCGTCGAAGGTCCCGATGGCCACGACCCGCCGCGGCCCGCCGAGGGGCAGGTCGCCGAGCGAGTTGTAGCGCCTCACGCCGCGGCCCCGATGACCACGGACGGCCGCACCGCGCCGTCGCCGGCCTCGCCCACCGCCACCAGGTGCCCGTCGGCCACGAGGGCCACCTCGCCCTCGGCGGTGACGGCCCCCGCGGGGACGGCCCGGCCGTGCAGCACGGCCTCCAGCTCGCCCGGGTCGAGGTCGCGGCGGGCCATGTGCCCGAGGCCGGCGAGCGGCTCCAGGCCGCCCTCCGCGCGGACCTCCTCCGGCGCCACGGCGTCGTCCACGCTGAGCGCCCCGACCATGGTGCGGCGCAGGGCGGTGCAGTAGGCGCCGGTGCCGAGGGCCTCGCCGATGTCGCTCGCCAGGCGCCGGACGTAGGTGCCGGAGCCGCAGTGGACCTCGAGGCGGAACTCCCCGTCGCCCAGGTCGTCCACCAGGCGCAGGCAGTGGATCGAGACCTCCCGCTCGGGCAGGTCGACCACCTCCTCCCCGCGCCGGGCGCGCCGGTAGAGGCGCTCCCCTCCGACCTTCACGGCCGACAGGGCGGGGACGCGCTGGCGCAGGGTGCCGACGAAGGACGGGAGCACGGAGGCCACGTCGTCGGCGCGCGCCGGGTCGCCCGCCGGCTCGATCGGCCCCTCGGTGTCACCCGACCGCGATGTGAACCCGGTGCGCACGTCGGCGATGTAGGTCTTGTCGAGGCCCGTGAGGAACGGCGCGAGGCGCGTCGCGCGGCCCACCATCAGCACCAGGAGGCCCGTGGCGAACGGGTCCAGGGTGCCGCTGTGGCCGACCTTCGCCTTGCGCGGCAGGGCGCGCCGCACGGTGGCGACCACGTCGTGCGAGGTCGGCCCGGCCGGCTTGTCGACGAGCCAGAGCGCCGGGGCCGGGGGGCCCGGGACGTCAGGCACCGGCCCCGTTCGCGTCGAGCCGCTCGTTCATCCGCTCCTCGAGCCACGGGAGCAGCTCCTCCGGGGGCCGCGCGGTGGAGAAGCCGGCCGCGGCCCGGTGGCCGCCGCCGCCCTCCTCGCGAGCGATCGCCGAGACGTCGACCGCCGGGTCGACCGTGCGCAGGGAGACGCGGTACAGGCCCTCCGGCCCGGACTCGCGCACGAGCGCCGCGGCACTCACGCCGCGGACGCCGCGCATGACCTCGACGATGCCCTCGCAGTCGTCCCCGCCGGCGTGGTCGAAGTCGTCCTTCGTCAGCACGGCGGCCAGCATCCGGCCCCCGGCGAGGGACCTCGCGCCCTCGAGCGCGCGGCCCATCAGCAGCAGGCGGTCGAGCGGCTGCTCCTCGAACAGGCGCCTGGACATCGTGGACGGGTCGACGCCCGCCGCGATCATCCGCGCCGCGATCTCGTGCGCGCGGGGGCGGGTGTTCGTGTACCCGAAGCGGCCGGTGTCGGTCACGAGGCCGACGTAGAGCGCCTCCGCGACCTCCTTCGTCAGCGGCCAGCCGGCGGCGTCGATGACCCCGACGAGCACCTCGGCCGTGCTGGAGGCCTCCGGCTCGATGAGGTTGAGGTCGCCGAAGCGGGTGTTGTCCTGGTGGTGGTCGATGTTGATGACCAGGCGGGCGCCCTCGTGGACCGGCTCTGCCCACATGCGGCGCTCGGTGGCGCAGTCGACGGCCACGAGCACGCGCTCGCCGATGTCGTCCGGCACCGACGGGGCGAAGTCCTCGCCGGGGGCGGGCAGGAAGGCGAGGTCGCTCGGCACGGCGGGGACGTCCGGGTGGGCCACCACCACGTCCTGGCCGGCGGCGCGCATGGCGCGGGCGAGGCCCAGGATGGACCCGATGGCGTCGCCGTCGGGGTTGTGGTGGGCGGTCACCACGAAGCGGCCGGCGGGGTCGGCGAGGACCTCCGCCACCTCCGCGGCCGTGGCGTCCCGTCGCGTGCGCTGCGTCATGCGGTCTCCTCGGCGCCGCCCGTGACCTCGTCGATGAGCCGGGTGAGCTCGACGGCGTCCTGCTGCGTCGTGTCGTAGTGGAAGGTGAGCTGGGGTGTGTGCCGGGAGCGCAGCTCGGTGGCGAGCCGCTGCTGCAGCAGGCCGCGCGCCGACTCCAGCGCCTCCTGGCTCGCCTCGCGCTCCTTCGTGCGGAGGGTGGTGAAGTAGACCTTGGCCTCGCGCACGTCCTGGGTCGCCTCGACGTGCGTGATCGTGACGAAGCCGAGGCGCGGGTCGCTCAGCTCGCGGCCGATCGCCTCGGCGAGCACCTGGCGCAGGGCCGTGTCGACCCGGCGCATCCGCGTGGAGCGGGGGCGGCGCGCCATCAGCCCCCCCACGCCCCGGTGGGCTCGGGGTCGACGGCCACCAGCTCCCGTCCCTCCCCGACCACCTGGAACCACTCGTCGCCGTGGAGCCAGCGCGCGGCGTCCTCCAGCCGGTCCTCCGTCTCGGACGCGGACCGGCCGACGATCGCCAGCGTGAGGCCGGCGCGCTGCCAGAGGTCGTGGTGGTCCACCTCGGCGACGGCGCAGGAGAAGCGGCGGGCGAGGCCGTTCCTCACCCGCAGCAGCTCCTTGCGCTTGGCCTTGAGGGACCCGCCCTCCGGGAGGTGCAGGTCGACGCTGAGGATGCCGACGTAGCCGCACTCCATGGCCGCGCCGTCCTACGCCTCGGCGTCGTCCGGGTCGTCCCCGCCGTCGCCGGCGGACGCGACCGGGGCGGGCGGCGGCGGAGTGGGCGCGGCGGCCTGGGCCGTGCGCGCGACCTCGCGCAGCTCGTACGCCTCGATCTGGTCGCCCTCCTTCACGTCGTTGTAGTCCTCGATGAGCACACCGCACTCGAAGCCGGACGCGACCTCGCGGGTGTCCTCGTTGAAGCGCTTCAGCGACGCGATGCGGCCCTCGTGGACCACGACGCCCTCACGGATGAGGCGGACGTTGGAGTTGCGGCGGACGATGCCGTCCGTGACGTAGCAGCCGGCGATCGTGCCGATGCGGCTCGCGCGGAACGTCTGGCGCACCTCGAGCTGGCCGATGACGTCCTCGACGATGTCCGGCTCGAGCATCCCGACGAGGGCGTCGCGGACGTCCTCGATCGCGCGGTAGATGACCCGGTAGGTCCGGATGTCCACGCCCTCGCGCTCGGCGAGCGCGCTGGCCTCGGGCCGCGGGCGGACGTTGAAGCCGATGATGACGGCCTCGGACGCCGACGCCAGGGAGACGTCGGACTCGGTGATCGCGCCGACGCCGGTGAGGATGACCCGCAGGCGCACCTCGGTCTGCTCGATCTTCGAGAGCGCGTCCTCCAGGGCCCCGACGGAGCCCTGCACGTCGCCCTTGATGATGATGTTGAGCTCCTTGAGCCCGCCCTCCTTGATCCGGGCGAACAGGTCGTCGAGCGAGACCGGCCGGCGGTTCGCCAGCTCCTCGGCGCGCAGCCGCTGGCTGCGCTCCGACGCGATCTGGCGCGCGGCGCGCTCGTTCTCGACCACCTTGAAGCGCTCGCCGGCGTCCACGACGCCGCCGAGGCCCAGGACCTCGACCGGCACCGACGGGCCGGCGGCCTCCAGGGAGGAGCCGGTGTAGTCGGCCATCGCGCGGACGCGCCCGAAGACGTCGCCGGCCACGATCACGTCGCCGACGCGGAGGGTGCCGCGCTGCACGAGCAGCGAGGCGACCGGGCCGCGGCCCGGGTCGAGGCGCGAGTCGATGACGGCGCCCGAGGCCTCCGGCTTCGGGTTCGCCTTCGGCTCGGCGTCGGCGTCCGCGACGAGCAGGATCGTCTCGAGCAGCGTGTCGATGCCCGTGCCCTCGAGGGCCGAGACCGGCACGAACTCGTGGGTGCCGCCCCAGTCGGAGGGGATCACCTCGCGCTGGGAGAGCTCCTGCTTGACGCGGTCCGGGTTGGCGCCGGTCTTATCGATCTTGTTGACGGCGACCATGAAGGGCACCTCGGCGGCCTTCGCGTGGTCGATCGCCTCCACGGTCTGCGGCATGACGCCGTCGTCCGCCGCCACCACGATGACCGCGACGTCGGTGATCTTGGCGCCGCGGGCGCGCATGGCGGTGAACGCCTCGTGACCCGGCGTGTCCAGGAAGGTGATCTCCCGGCCGTCGTGGTGCACCTGGTAGGCGCCGATGTGCTGGGTGATGCCGCCGGCCTCGCCCGCCGCCACCTCGGTGGAGCGGATCGCGTCCAGGAGCGACGTCTTGCCGTGGTCGACGTGGCCCATCACGGTCACCACGGGGGCGCGCGCGACGAGGTCCTCCTCGGCGTCGTCGAACTCCTCGGGCCGCTCGGCCTCCTCCTCGGCGTGGACGACGGTGACCTTGCGCTCCATCTCCGCCGCGATCAGCTCGATCGCGTCGTCGGAGAGCGACTGGGTGATCGTCGCCAGCTCACCGAGGCCCATGAGCAGCTTGATGATCTGGGACGTCGGCACGTCGAGGATCTCGGCGAAGTCCTTGACCGTGGAGCCCGAGGGCACCTCGACCATGGGCATGTCCGCCGGTGCGATCACGACCGCCGGCTTCTCCTCCTGGCGGGGGCCCTGACGGCCGCCGCGGCGGTCGCGCCCCTGCGGGGCGGGACCACGCCGGCCGGCCTGCGGGTCGATGACGACGCGCCGGCGCTTGCCGCGCGGGCCACCGCCGCCGCCACCGCCACCGGGACCGCCGCCGCCGGGGCCGCCGCGGTAGCCACCGCCACCGCCGCCGCCACCGGGACCGCCGGTGCGCTGGGGTCCGCCGCCGTTGCCACCACCGCCACCTCCGGCGGCACCACCGCCACCGCCGGAGCGGCCCGCGGGCGGGCCGGCCGGGACGGGCGGCGGACGGTAGAGCGGGGGCTTGGGCTTGGGCGGCTCGGGCCGCGGGGTGACCGGCGCGGGCGGGGGCTCGGAGGCCTCCGGCGCGGGCGCCGGCTCCTCGGCCGGGGCCGCGGGCTCCTCGGCGGCCGGGGCCGGTGCGGCCTCCGGCTCGGGCGCGGGCACGGGCTCGGCCGCCTGCGGCTCCGCGGCGGGCGCGGGCGCCTCGGCGGGCGTCTCGGCGGGCGCCTCGGCCACGGGCTCCGGGGCGGGGGCGACCGGCTCCGGCGCCGCCTCGGCGACGGGCTCCGGGGCGGTCTCCGGCTCGGGCGCGGGCACGGCCGGGCGCACCGGGCGCGGACGCGGCTTCGGCGGGCGGGCGGCCGGCTTGGGCGGCGGCGGCGGCTCGGGTGCCGGCGGCGCCTCCTCCTTCGGAGGCTCCGGCGGGCGGTCAGGCTTCGGGTACCTGTTCGGATAGAGGACGTGCAGGGCCTCGGCCGTGTCCACGGTCGACGACGCCGTCTTGACGTTCACCCCCGCGCGCTGCAGGCGCTGCAGGAGCAGGGAGCTCGGAAGCCCCTCCTCCTTGGCGATCTCGTAGATCCTCTTCTTCTCCATCACGTCCCCCGTTCACCTTCCCCACCGATCTCCGCGGCCGCCTGCGGGTCGATCCGCAGCTCGCCGCTCATCCTCGCCCCCCTCTGGAACGCCCTCCGCTGGACCGCGCGCTCGAAGCACTCGGCGCTCCGGCACACGTACAGGCCCCGTCCCGGCAGCCGGGACAGGTCGTCCCGCACCAGGTGGTGGCCCGTGTCCGCCGGCGCCGCCGTGAAACGGGCGAGCGACGCCTTCGCGCGCCGCGCGCCGCAGCCGAGGCAGCGTCGCTCCGGCACGTGCCGGTCACGTTCCGTGGGGTCGCCTCCAGCCGCTACTCCTCCTCCTCCGTCGCGCCGTCACCGGCGGTCGCGCCCACCGCGGGGGCGAGCTCGGACACGCGTGCCCAGCCCTCCTCGCTGCCGGCGTCCTCGATCTCCTCGGCGGTGAGCGCCCTCCCGAGGGAGGTCTCCACCTCGGCGAGCCGGGCGTGGGTGGGCACGGCACAGTAGCGCGTGCCGGTCACCGCGGCGTTCGGGCAGCGCTTGCCCGTGCGCAGCATGGCCGCGCACCGCAGCGTCCCCGCCTCGGTCTCGTCGCCGAACTCGTCGCTCTCCTCCTCGCGGGCGAAGGTCGACTCGCTCTTGATGTCGATGTGCCAGCCCGTGAGGCGCGCGGCGAGCCGCGCGTTCATGCCCTCGCGCCCGATCGACAGCGACAGCTGGTCGTCCGGGACGATGACCGTGGCCTGGCGGCCGTCGTCGTCCACGAGCACCTCGCGCACCCGCGCCGGCGAGAGCGCCTTGGCCACGTAGCGGGCCGGCTCCTCGTTGAACGGGATGATGTCGATCTTCTCGCCGCGGAGCTCCGACACGACCATGCGCACGCGCGAGCCGCGCGGCCCGACGCACGCGCCGACCGGGTCGACGCCCTGGACGTGCGAGATGACGGCGATCTTCGAGCGCCAGCCCGGCTCGCGGGCGACGCCGCGGATCTCCACGAGGCCGTCCGCCATCTCGGGCACCTCGAGCTTGAAGAGCTCGCGCACGAGCTGGTCGGAGCGCCGGCTCACGATGACCTGGGGGCCCTTCGTGGAGGAGCGCACCTCGATGATCACGGCCTTGATGCGGGCGCCGTGGTCGTACCGCTCGTTGTGCACCTGCTCGCTCTCGGGCAGGAGCGCCTCGACGCGGCCGAGGTCGACCAGCGTGTAGCGGGAGTCGGACTGCTGGATGATCCCCGTCACGACGTCGCCGACGCGGTCGACGTACTCCTCGTACATCATCTCGCGCTCGGCCTCGCGGATCCGCTGCAGGATCACCTGCTTCGCCGTCTGCGCGGCGATGCGGCCGAAGTTGTCCGGCGTGACGTCGATGTGCTCGATCTCGTCGTCGGCGTAGGCGGCCCAGTCGATGTCCGGCGGCGGCGGCTCGTACTCGGCCGGGTCGACGCCCTCCGGGATCGGCGGGTCCTCGCGCGGGATCACGCGCAGCTCCTCACCCTCCGGCAGGATCACCTGCCAGACGCGCATCTCGCCGGTCTCGCGGTCGATGTCGACGCGGGCGAACTCGGCGGGGTCGGGCGTCTTGCGGTAGGCCGCGAGGAGTGCGTCCTCGAGCGCGATGAGCAGGGTCTCGGAGTCGATCCCCTTCTCGCGCTCGATCTGCTTGATGGCCTCGATGATCTCTCGGTTCACCTTCTGCTCCCCCCGACGTGCTCTACGGCACCGGCGCCATGCGCCCGGACACCGATGGAATCCCCGCGCGGCCCGGTCACCACGCACCCACCTCCTCCGCCGCGTGCGCGCGGCGGATGCGACCGAAGGGGACGGCGACGGCCCCGTCGGCGGTCTCGACGGTCACCCCGTCGTCGTCCGCGGCCGTGAGGGTCCCGGACACGGTCCCGTCCCCCTCGGTGCGGATGCGGACCCGGCGTCCCACGGCCGCCGCGAAGTGACGCGGCAGGCGCAGCGGCGGCTCCGGGCCGGGCGACCACACCTCCGCGCCGTGCTCCTGCAGGAGCCCCGCGCGGTCGAGCGCCTCGGTGACCGCGGCGCAGACGTCGTGGTCGACGCCCTCCGGGTGGTCCACGACCAGGCGCAGCATGCCCCCGCCGGTCGGCAGGACGGTCAGCTCCAGGAGGTCGACCTCGGGCAGGGCGGCGGCCAGCACGCTGTCCACGCGCTGCTCCAACACTTCATGGCTGCTCGGCACCGGCTGCACCTCCTCCCTCGACCCGACGGTTCCGCGCCCACAAAAAAGGTGGGTTCATCACCCACCTCCCGTCGCCCACCGTCTACGTCTGCCCCGCGGCTGACGACGATAGCACTCCGGTCCCGCCGCGTCCCGCCTCAGGAGCCCGCGACGCCCCCGTCCGCGGGCGCCCCGGCCGCCACGAGCGCGCGGGGCGGCATCCCCGCCAGGGCCCGCACCTCCCGGGTCATGTGGGCCTGGTCGTGGTACCCGCAGGAGACGGCGAGCGCGGCCAGCGGCGGCGGCGCGGGCGCGCGCAGGGCGTCCACCGCGGCCTCGAAGCGCATGAGCCGCGCGGCCGTCCGGGGCGGCACCCCGACGGCGTCGTGGAAGCGGGCCGCCAGGTGCCGGCGGGAGCAGCCGATCTCGCGGGCGAGCGCCCCCACCCGCACGGCCCCGCGCTCGCGGAGGAGGCGGGCCCAGGCCCAGCGCACGTCGGGCGCCGGTGCCGTGGCCGCCGCCAGCCGCCGGGCGAGCACGCGGTCGATCAGGGCGAAGCGCGCGTCCCAGCCGGGCGCCGCGTCGAGCGCCTCCTCCAGGCGCAGCGCGTCCGGGCCGAGGAGGTCGGCGAGCGCGACGGACCTGCCCGCGATCTCGTGCATCGGCAGGCCCAGGATCATCCGCGCGCCGATCGGGGTCAGGTCGACCTGCACCCCGCGCGAGGAGCCCGGGTGCTCCGTGAGGACCGTCGTCTCGTCGAGCCCCGCCGTGAACGAGCCGAGGACGGCCGCCGACGCGGGCGGGTCTCCCTCGTGCCGCACGGTGAACGGCGAGCCCAGGTTGAGGATGAGGGGCACGTCCACCGACGGCAGCTCGCGGCGGCGCATGGGGCCGGGCGTCCACTCCTCCCAGCCGGTGTAGCCGCGGACGTGCTCCCGCAGCGCCGGGTGCGGGCCGGCCCGGACCATGTCCCACCGCGCCTCCATGGCGCCGAGGCTACGCCGGGCGGCGCGGGCCCGCCAGCGCCTCGCCGTCGAGCACCAGGGTCACGGGGCCGTCGTTCTCCAGCGTGACGGCCATCGCCGCGCCGAAGCGGCCGGAGGCGACCGGCACCCCGTGGGCGGCGACGGCCGCCGCGTAGGCGTCGACGAGGGGGGCGGCGTCCTCCGGGCGGGCGGCCGCGGTCCACGACGGCCGGTTGCCGCGCCGCACGTCGCCCATGAGCGTGAACTGGCTCACGCACAGCAGGCCGCCGCCGGGCACCTCGGTGAGCGGCAGGTGGAAGGGCCGGTCGCCGTCGGCGAACAGGCGCAGGCGGACCGTCTTGTCGGCGAGGCGCGCCGCGTCGTCCGGCCCGTCGCCCCCGGCCACCCCCACGAGCGCGAGCAGCCCGGGGCCGATCTCCCCCACCACCTCGCCGGCCACCGCGACACGCGCCCAGGCGACCCTCTGCAGCACCACGCGCACCGGCGGAGCCTACGGGTACGATCCGGCGCGATGGCCGTGGTGGCACCGGAGACCGTCGGGGCGCACCTCGCCGAGATCGGGGCGGAGGTCGAGCGCCGCGGGCCGCGCGAGTGGGCCGTCCGCGTGCCCTGCACGAAGCGCGGGTCGCTCGCCGTCCTCGTGACGGTGCGTGAGCGGACGGTGGGGCTCCGCGCGTTCGTCGTGCGCGGCCCGGACCGCGCCCACGTCGAGGTCTACGCCCGCCTCCTGCACAAGAACATGGACGCCCGCGACTGGCGGTTCGGCATCGACGGGCCCGGCGACGTCTGGGCCCTCGCGGATACGCCGCTGGAGGGCCTCGACGCGGACCGGCTGGACGGGCTGCTCGGCGCGCTCAGCGCGCTCGTGGACGAGACGTTCGAGAGCGTGGTGCGGACGGGGTTCGACGTGCCCGAGGGCACCGAGTTCGGCCCCCCGCCGGGCGCCGGGGACTAGACGCCGGGCTGCGCCCCGTCGAGCCCCGTGCCGAAGAGGCGCGCCAGGCGGTAGTGGCGCGCCGCGGCGGGGTCGCCGAGGCGCGAGAGCGAGCGGGCCAGCCCGTAGTGGGCGTACCCGTCGGTGGGGTGCAGCTCGACCGCGGCGCCGAACTCCTCGGCGGCGCGGGCGTAGGCGCGGGCGCCGAGGTAGGCGCGCCCGAGGGCCTCGCGGATGGATCCCTTGTCCGGCTCGAGTGCCTTCGCCCGCTCGAGGGCGACGGCGGCCTGGTCGAACTCCCGGGCCTCGATGAGCCACTGGCCGTTGGTGAACGCCTCGTACGCTCCGGTGGACTCGGTCATCGGTCCACGGTAGCGCGCCGCAGCCGCGGCAGGCCGAGCGCGGTCCGCACCCGGGCGCGGAAGGAGGCGCGGCGCCGCACCGCGCGGCGCAGCCGGCCGGACTCGCGCCAGGCCGCGGCGCCGGCGCCGGAGGGCGGGTCCTCGGGGGCGTACCGGGCGAGGGACGCCCGCCGGTAGAGGCCGGAGGGGTCAACTCCGGTCGTGGCGCGCACGGCGGCCGCGCGCTCGGTGGGCGCGGCGCTCGCCGGGGGCGCCCAGCCGAGGGCGTCCAGCGAGAGCTCCAGGTCGGCCGCGGCGGCCGCGACCCGGGTGCGCTCGTCCCCCCGCCACCTGCCGCGCAGGCGGCGCACGATGCGGACGACCGGCGCGACGAGGGCGAGCAGCAGGACGCCGAGGGCCACGAGCCACGGCCAGCGCGGCCCGCCGTCCCCCTGGGGGGCGGCGACGGCCGGGGCCGGGTCGGCCGGCTCGTCGGCGTCGTCGGCCGGGCGCGGGTCGCCCTCGGGGATCGACGGGGCCACGACCGAGTCGGCCAGGCCGCCGATGTCGATGTCGATCGGCGTCGGGTTGTAGTCCGGCGACGAGACGGACGCCGGGTTCGGCGCCGAGCGGCCCGGGGTCGGGTCGAACGGGATCCAGCCGAGCTGCGGGAACCAGACCTCGACCCAGGAGTGGGCGTCGCGGTCGAGCACGACCCAGTGCTGCTCCTCCGCGTCCCAGCGCCCGCCGGTGTACCCCACGGCGACCCGCGACGGGATGCCGAGGGTGCGGAGCATCACGGCCATCGAGCCCGCGAAGTGCTGGCAGAAGCCCCGGCGGCTCCCGAAGAGGAAGTCGACGAGCGGCGGGTTCTCCTCGGGCATCCCGCCGGGCCAGTCGTCGGGGAGGCTCGTCGGGTACGGCGGCGCCTCGTCGTAGACATAGCCGCGCCGCAGGAAGGCCTCGATGCGGTTGACCGCCGCGTAGGCCGTCGGCGCGTCGCCGGCCACCTCCCGGGCGAGCTCGGCCACGGGCCCGTAGTTGCCGAGCCGGCTGTCCTCGATGCGGGCGCCGCCACCCCAGACCGGCATGGCGATGGCGTCGTCCCAGTAGCCCGGGCGGAGCGTGGTCGACCCGGGCGGCACCTGGCCCTCGACGTACGGCGGCTGGGCGGCCAGGTCGGCCGGGCGCGGCTCCGGGATGCGGGTGCGCACGGTGTAGGTGTCCCCGGGCTCGAGCCCCGCGTCGAGGCGGATGGCGTCGCCCACGAGGTCCGCGGACCCGGTGATGGCGTGGCCGCTCACGCGCGCCGGGCGGCCGGAGGCCATGACGACCTGGGAGCGGGCGCCGACCATCGTGACCGTCTGGATGACCTGGGGCGCATCGGCGACGATCGAGCGGTCCGGCGGGAGCAGGAGGAGGCCGTCGCGGGTGAGGAGCGCCTCGGAGCCGCCCGCCGCCGACAGGGTGAAGGCCATGCCGTCGAAGTCGTCGAGGCTCACGGCGCGCAGCGGGTAGGGGTCGTCGGACTCGACGGTGAGCGCCACCCGCGGCTCGGCCGGCCAGTCGAGCTTGCCGTAGCGCTGCCGCAGGTCCAGCCCGGAGGAGGACGACGAATCGGAGGCCCCGAGCTCCCAGTCCTTCCAGCTCCACCAGCCGTCGCCGGCCTGGGCCGGGCCCGAGGCGAGGCCGGCGGCGAGGACGATCGCCACCCCGCCGAACGCCAGCGTCCCGGCGGCGCGCCGGAGCCCGGCGCCGGAGCGGGGGTCCGAGACGGCCGAGAGGGCGAGCACGCCCAGGAGGGCCGCGAGCGCCAGCGCGCCCGCCGCCGCACCGGAGGCCGGCGGCTCCACGGTCCAGCGGTAGGCCAGGCCCACGCCCACGAGCACCAGGCCGGCGACCGGGCGCCGGCGGGCCAGGATCTGCCAGGCGGCCGTGCCGGCGAGCACCGCCAGGGCGACGTCGAGCAGGGCGACGAGCGCGGGCTTCGACGCCGGGTCGACCGGCAGGCCGGAGTCGGAGCCGCTCGCCAGGCCGTCCGGGATGAGGGAGCGCACGGCGTCCCAGGCGCCCGGGTCGAACAGGGGCAGCGCGAACGGGGACAGGCGCAGCGCCATCGCCAGCGTCAGGAGCACCGAGACGAGGACCGCGCCGGCGACCACGAGGCCGGTGCGCCGCGGGGCGAGGCTCGCGAGCGCCGGCAGGCAGGCCACGAGGACGAGCAGCAGGATGCGCCCGCCGGAGACCCCCGTGTAGAGGCCGGACCACGTGATGCCGAGGACCGCCACCGCCACGAGCGTGGCGAGGGCGGGCCCGGTCGCGCCGCCGCGGGCGCGCATCAGCCGGCCACCGCCCGCAGGGGCCGCGGGCCGGCGCTGAGGGCCGACGCCACGCGGTCCGGCCCGGGCACGACGACCACCTCGGCGCCCGCGGCCTCGAGGTCGGACGCCTCGGCGGCGGCGGGCCCCGTGAGGACGACGGCCACGCCGACGCCGTGCGCGCGCACCCGGCGCACGGCCGCGGGCAGGGCCGGGTCGCCGGTGCTCGTCACGAGCACGGCGGTGTCCGGCGCGTCGGCGCCGCCGGCCTCCGCCGACAGCGCGAGGGCGGCGGGGCGCCCCCCGCCGCCCGCGAACCGCGCGAGTGCGATCTCCACCAGGGGCCAGGTGGCGAGTCCCGCGACGAGGCGCGCAGGGACGCGGCCCGTGTGGATCACGCCGACGGGCTCGCCGCGCGCCATGAGGTGGCGGGCGATCGCCGCGGCGGCGGTGACCGCCGTCTCCAGCGCCTCGCCGTCCGGCCCGGAACCGTCGAGCAGCACGAGCGTCGCCCGTCCCGCCGTCTCGGTCGCGCGCAGCTCCTTCGTCTGCAGGCGGCCGCGCTTGGCCGTCTGGGCCCAGTGGACCCGGGAGAGCGGGTCGCCCGGCTGGTAGTCCCGCACCCGGTCGAGCTCGCCGAAGCCGGTCTCGGCCCGGCGGCGCCGGGTACCGCGCCCCGGGGCGCGCGCGCCGGCAGGCGTGCCACCGATGGCCGGGGCGGCCGGGACCACGAGCAGGCCGTCGCCGCCGGCGCCGTCGCGGGCGGCGCGCGCGAGGCCGAACGGGTCGCGGATCGTCACGCGCGGGGCGGGCAGGGCGTGGTCGCCGCGCACGGCCGGGAACGTCCAGCGGCCCGCGCCGCCGGGCGCCGGGACGTCACCGCCGGCCGCGTCCCCGATGCCGGGGTCGACGGCCACGTCCAGCACCCGGTCGAGCCCCACCCGGGTCGTCCACCCCGCGAGGGCCGCGGTCACGGTCACCTCGTCCCCGGCGCGGCAGCGCTCCGGGTCGAGCCGGCGGTCCACCCGCACCCCGGCGGCGGCGGCCCAGACGGCGGCGGTGACGAGCACCGGCAGGGCCACCATGCCCACGCCGAGCACGGCGAGCGCCGGCGTCCCGAACCCCCGGCTCGCGATGAGCGCGGCGACGCCCGCCCCGGCCAGCGCGAGCGCGCGCGCCGGCGGCCCCGCCCCCGTCCTCACAACGGGACGGGCACCGCGTCGAGGGCGTCGGCGACGATCTCCTCGGCCACCGTTCCGCGGGCGCGGGCGTCGGGGGTCAGGATGAGGCGGTGCGCGATCACGCTGCGGATGAGCCCGCGCACGTCCTCGGGCAGCGCGTGGCCGCGGCCGTCCACGACCGCGCGGGCCTTGGCGGCGCGCAGCAGGGCGAGGCCGGCACGGGGGCTGGCGCCGAGCTGGGACCGGGGGTCGCGGCGGGTGGCGGTCGCGAGCTCCACGACGTAGGCCGCGAGGGCCGGGTCGGCGTGGACGCGCTCGACCACGCCGCGCGCGGCGGCGATGCCCTGCGCCGTGGTCACGGGCTCCACCAGGTCGAGCGGGTCGCGGGCCGCCAGGTCCAGCAGCATCGCGGCCTCGTCCGACGCGGCCGGGTAGCCGATCGACACCTGCACGGCGAAGCGGTCGAGCTGCGCCTCGGGGAGGGGGAACGTCCCCTCGTACTCCACCGGGTTCTGGGTCGCGACGATCATGAAGGGCACCGGGAGGGGACGGGTCTCGCCGTCCACCGTGACCTGGCCCTCCTCCATGCTCTCGAGGAGCGCCGACTGGGTCTTCGGGGACGCCCTGTTGATCTCGTCCACGAGCACGACGTTTCCGAAGACCGGTCCGGGCCGGAACAGGAAGCGGGCCGCGTTCTGGTCCCAGACGGTCACGCCGGTGACGTCGGCGGGGAGCAGGTCGGCGGTGCACTGGATGCGCGAGTACTCGCACCCGGCGGCGCGGGCGAGGCTCTTGGCGAGCACCGTCTTCCCCACCCCGGGGACGTCCTCGATCATCACGTGGCCGCCCGAGAGCAGCGCGACGACGCAGGTCTCGATGACCGCCCGCGGCGCCCGCACCGCACGCGCGCACGCGTCGGCCAGCGCGCCGGCGAGCGCGGAGGCCGGGTCCAGCTCGTCGGACCGGAGCGGAGGGCTGGCGAGGGACGAGGACGTGCCCCGAGGGTAGCCCATCCCCGGGCCGGGGCGACGCTCAGCGGGGCGGCAGCAGCACCACCGGCCGCCGGGCGGCCACGCGCCAGGCGGCGCCGTCGCGCAGTCGCACGACGACGACGGCCCGCACCCGGGCCGCCCCGGCCAGCCGGCGGAGCGCCGCGGGCCGCAGGCGCAGGGCCACGGCCGTCCGCCGCCCGGCGGCGGCGTCGAGGGCGCCGGCGCCCAGGGATCGCGCACCCGAGAGCAGCTCCACGCGGCCCGTGCAGCGCGCCCCGGCGCAGGCCACCGGGACCGTCACGGCCCCGGCCGCCGCCCGCAGCGTGGCGGGACCCGGCAGCCGCACGGACGCCGCGGGCGGGCGGGACCGGGGCGACGGGCCCGCGGGAGGTGCCTCCGGCGCGGCGGGCGCCCCCGGCACGGCGGGCTGCCGCGGCGGCGCGACCACGACCAGGTCGAACCCGGTCGTGGAGGCGTTCCCGACCGCGTCCTCCACCCGCGCGGTCACCGGGTACGTGCCGGGGGACGCGTAGAGGTGGTCGACCGACGTGCCCGCGGCGGTCGCGCCGTCCCCGAGGGTCCAGGTCACCTCGCCGACCGCCGACCAGTCGTCGGCCGCCTCGGCCGCGAGGGTCACGGGCTCGCCGGCGACGGCCCGCGCGGGGGGCGCCAGGGACAGGCGGGGTGCGCGGGCGTCGAGGACCGAGACCCGGAGCACGGCCTGGGTGACGTGCCCGAACGAGGTGCCCCCGCCCTGGGCGCGGGCCACCAGGGTCGCCCCCGGCACGTCCCGCACGACCGGTGTGCCCGCCCCGGCCTGCGCCGGGCCGAGCGTGGCACCGGGTCCCCAGGTGCCGTCGTGCGCCGTGACGCCGGCGCGCACGCCGTCGGACCACGCGAGCAGGGGCGCCCCTCCGGGGGCGAAGGCGGGCGCGAGCGACCAGACGGTGCGGCCGTCGGTCCCCGGGGCCCCGGCGGGGCCGAGCGCCTGCGTCGTGCCCGTCGCGGCGCCGGGCCCGGCGCCCGAGACCCAGGCGACGGTCGCGCGGCCCTCGGCGTCGGCCGCGGCGGAGACGCCGTACACACCGGTCGCCGCGCCGGAGACCGCCGCCGGCGTGCCCCAGGTCCCGTCCTCGTCGCGTGCCACCGCCCAGGCCCGGGCGTCCGACCAGCCGCCCTCGCGCCAGGCGACGATCGCGCGGTCGCCCCCTGCGAGGGCGAGCGCGGCCTCGCTGCGGGAGGCCGTCGTGGAGGTCAGTGTCGCGGGCGCGCCCCACGTCCCCTGCGCGTCACGGGCGGCGACCTGCACGGCGCCCGTGCCGCTCTCGAGGTTCCACGCCGCCAGCACCCCGCCGTCGTCCGTCGCCGCGAGCCCCACGGAGGGATCCACCGCGCCGGCCCCGAGCCGCTCCGGGGTGGTCCAGCCACCCTCCGGCGGCGAGGCCGCCGTCCAGAGGTGGAATGGGTCGCTCGAGGTCCAGGCGAGGACGACCCGTCCGGCCGCGTCGACCGTCGCGAACGCCCGGGTGTCGGTGCGCAGGCACGGTCCGCTCGCGAGGGTGACCGGGCTCCCCCAGGGACCGTCCGGAGGGCGCTCGGCCACCTCGACGCGCCACAGCGAGGAGGCGCACCGGGTCCAGGCCACGATCGCGCGGCCCGAGGGATCCACGGCCACGGCGGGCGGGTTCACCATGCTGGGCGCCGAGATGAGCTCCTGGGGCTCCCCCCATCCCGTGCCCGGCTCCCGCACCGCGGCGACGACCGGGAAGGCCGACCCGGTGTACCCGCTCCACGCGGCGGTGAGCCGCCCGTCCGCGGAGGCGGCGAGGCCCGGGGTCCCCATCTGGGAGAGGGGGTCGGCCGGGGCCGGCAGGTCCGTCCACCCGGCGGCGGCGGCCGGCGTGGCGGTGGCCACGACCACGGCCAGGCCCGCGAGGAGGTGCCGGAGGGGGCGCACACCCCCTCATCGGCGTCTCAGGCGACCCTCCCGAGCCACGTGACCACGGCGGCCACCACCTCCCGCTCGTGCCCGGCGAAGGAGTGCTGGCCCCCCTCGATCCAGGCCACCTCGACGGCCGGGTTCCCGGCGTCGCGGGCGACATCGGCAAGCCGCCCCGCCTCCGGCGGGTCCACCACGAGGTCGGCCGTGCCCTGCACGAGCAGGACGGGCGCCGACACGGCGCCGATGTGCCGGTGTGTCTCGGCGTCGTGGGCCTCGGGCCCGCGCGAGTGCCACCACGTCGCCGCCGTGTAGACGCCCGAGTGGCGCGGCTCGTCGTCGGGCGCGTATGCGCGGTGGGCCACCACGACCGGGTCGCGGCCCTCCCGCAGCGCGTCGCCGCAGAGCGTCGCGAGGTCCCCGTACGGCGGCGCGGCGCCGTTGGCCGTCATCTTCCGCTCGGTCGAGGCGGGCAGGCTCCAGGTGTTGCCGAACGTGACCAGGCCCCGCAGGGCCGGCGGCGCGAGCGTCGCGGCGTAGCGGGTCGCCAGCACCGCGCCGAGCGAGTACCCGCTCACGACGACGTGGTCGTACCCGGCCTCCGCGAGCCACGCGACGCCGGCGTCGAGGTCGGCCAGCGCGTCCTCGAAGAGGCCGCCGCCGAAGAGCTGGGAGACGTTGGAGAGGCGGGTCTCCACGGTGAGCACCGGGACGCCCGACCGGGCGACCGGGTCACCCAGGAAGCGCAGGGCCCCGACGGTGAAGTTGCCCTGGTTGCCGTGGACGTGGATCGCCGCGGTACGGCGGCCGGTCGCCTCGGCCCGCCGCGCGGCGGCGGCGGGATCCTCGTGGAGCAATGCGTCGTGGCGCGATCCGTCGGCCGCGCGGATCGTCAGCAGCCGGTGCAGGACGTCGCCCGCGGGCTCCGGCGCCGGTGCGGGAGCCCGGCGCCGGCGGTCGAGGCCGAGCGTGGTGTCGATCCACGCGGCGGCCGCCCGGCTGGCCTGGGGCATGGCCCCGAAGAAGGTGTGGTCGCAGCCGCGCATCGTCTCCAGGTGCACCGGGACCCCGGCCTCCCGCGCGACCGCGGCGAGCTCCGGCCCGTACCCGAGCTCGGTGTCGGTGCCCGGCTGGATGAGCGCCAGCGGGACCGTCATCTCGGGAACCCGCAGGCGCGACACCGCGTGCGGCGCGTCCGGCCCCCGCGACGACCACCAGGCGCGGTAGCTCCAGACCTCGGCGTCGGACGGCGCGTCGGTGTCCCCGGCCCCGTGCTCCACCACCACGATCGCGTCCTCGCCGGTGCCGCCGGGGCCGAACCGCGCCCGGGCCTCGTCAAGCACGGCGTCGTACGCGGGGCGGGCGCCGAGCCGTTCCCACCGCGTCCGCAGCACCTCGGGCAGCGAGGGGGCGTGGGCGAGCGTGCAGACCGCCTCCACCGCCTCCGGCCGGCGCAGCGCCTGGTGGTGGGTCACGACCGTCGCGCCGAGCCCGTAGCCCAGCATCACGACGCGCTCGTACCCGAGGTCCGCGGCCAGGGCGAGCGCGCCGTCCAGGTCGGCCGGCGTCCCGTCCAGGAGGCCGCCGCCGTAGACGACCCCGAAGTTCGCCATGCGCGTGTTGACCGAGAGCGTCGCGAAGCCCGCCCGCGCCAGCTCGATGGCCGCGCGCCGCGGGACGCCGCTGATGTAGTTGCCCATCGAGCCGTGGACCACGACCACGAGCACCGCGGCGCGCTCGCCCCCGCGCGCGGGCAGCACGTGGAGCGCGTCCCAGCCGTGCCCGTCGGTGCTGCGGAACACGTGGTGGGCGACCGGCGTGCGCCCGTCGTCGACCCCGAAGGCGGTGTGGGGCCGGAACCCGGCCCGCACCTCCAGCCGGCCCGGCCGGCGGCTCATGGCAGGAGCGCGGCCGCCGCGTCCAGGATCGCCTCCGCGCACGCGTCCTTGCTCATGCGCGGGAGCGCCTCCTCGCCGTCCGGCCCGATGATCGTGATCTCGTTGTCGGCGGTGCCGAACCCGATCCCGTCCACGGACACGTCGTTGTGGACGATGAGGTCGAGGCCCTTCCGCACCCGCTTGCCCCGCGCCCGCTCGAGCCCGGTGGCGCCGTGCTCGGCCGCGAAGCCCACCACCACCTGGCGCTCCCTGCGCCCGGCGAGGTCGGCCAGGATGTCGGCGGTCGGCTCCAGGTCGAGCACGAGCCGGCCCTCGGCGCCCTTGTCGATCTTGCCGTCGCGCGCCTCGCCCGGGCGGAAGTCGGCGACGGCCGCGGCCATCACGAGCAGGTCGGTCCCGGGGAACTCGGCCAGCGCGGCCTCGTGCAGCGCGGCGGCCGTCGGCGCCTCGACGTACCGCACGCCGGGTTCACGGGGCAGCGCGACGTTCGACGCCAGCACGGTGACCTCGGCGCCGCGACGGCGGGCGGCCGACGCGACGGCCCATCCCATGCGCCCGCTCGAGCGGTTGCCGACGAAGCGGACCGGGTCGATCGGCTCCTGGGTGCCCCCGGCGCTGACCAGCACGCGGCGCCCGGCGAGGGACGCCCCGGAGGCGAGGCGGCCCTCGACGGCGGCGACGATGTCCACCGGGTCGGCCAGGCGGCCGACGCCGGAGTCGCCGTCGGCGAGCAGGCCGGTGCCGGGCGGGATGACCTGGACGCCCCGGCCGGCGAGCGTCTCCAGGTTCGCGGCCGTGGCCGGATGGAGCCACATGCGCGTGTTCATGGCCGGGGCCACCAGGACGGGCTTGTCGAACGCCAGGTGGACCGAGCCGAGCAGGCCGTCGGCGAGGCCGGCGGCGAGCTTCGCGAGGGTGTTGGCCGACGCCGGCGCCACGAGCATGAGGTCGTGGGCACGGGCCAGGTCGAGGTGCCCGTACCCCGGCCGCTCCTCCGCCCCGAACAGGTCGGTGCCCACCGGGCGGCCGGAGAGGGCCGCGAAGGTCGAGGGCCCCACGAAGCGCTGGGCGGACCGGGTCATCACGACGGTCACGCCGTGGCCGCCGCGCTGCAGGATGCGCATGACGTCGATGGCCTTGTAGGCGGCGATGCCGCCCGAGACCCCGAGGAGGACCTCAGCCATTGGCGGGCGCCGCCACGGCCCCCTCGACGACGGCGGCGAGGTCGGCGATCGCCCGCTCCTTGTCGTCGTTGATGACCGTGTGGTCGAACTCGTCGCGGGCCTTCAGCTCGATGCGGCTCGTCGCCATCCGCGCCGCGATCTCGCTCTCGGTGTCCGTGCCGCGCCGGCCGAGGCGGGCGACGAGCTCCTCCAGGGAGGGCGGGCTGATGAAGACCGAGACGGCGTCCGGGACGGCCGTGCGGACGGCGCGGGCCCCGGCCAGCTCGATCTCGACGATGGGTGAGCGCCCGGCGGTGAGGATGCGGTCGATCTCCGAACGGAGGGTGCCGTAGCGGTTGCCCGCGTAGGTCACGTGCTCCAGGAAGTCACCGGCCGCGACGCGGGCCTCGAACTCCTCCGGGGTGAGGAAGTGGTAGTCCACCCCGTCGCGCTCGCGTGGCCGCCGGCGGCGCGTGGTCGCGGAGATCGCGACCTCCAGGAACGGGAAGCGGGGAAGGATGCCCTCGATGAGGGTCCCCTTCCCCGCGCCCGACGGTCCCGAGACGATGAAGACGCGCGGTCGCGTCGTTACCGCTGCAGTAGCTCCAGCAGCTCGGAGCGCTGTCGGTCCGACAGGCCCCCGATCGTCTTCCCCTGCGATATGCGGCAGGTGTTCAGGAATCTGGTCGCCTTGACCTTCCCGTACTTCGGTACGGCCATGAGCATGTCAAAGACCTTGGCCGTGAGCACGAACTCGGGCGGGTTCGAGATGACGCTGCCGATCGACGTGCGCCCGCTCTTCAGGTCCTTCTTCAACTGTGCCCGGCGCGAACGGATCTCGTTCGCGCGGCGCAGGGCCTCCATGCGCTGGTCGAGCGAGCGCTCCGGTGCCTGCGACTGGGGCTTGGGTGTGGTGGTCGCCATCGCCGGGCCATTCTAGGTTCGCTCCGCGCGTGGTGGCAACCCCGCCTATGCAGCCGTTTTACGAGCTTTTCACGCTTGTTGCAGGCGAAGAGACGCCGCTGACGTTCTTACGAAATCTCGCCCTCAGGTTGAGCCTCAGGCGGTCGCGGCGCCGGGCCGGTAGGCGGTTCCGGGTCGGTCCGCGCGTCCCTCGTCCTGCAGCGCCCGGGGCCGCGACCCGCGGCCGGCGGCGACCGCCGAGGCCGCGGCCTCGGCCGCCTCGATCGTGGTGATGCACGGCACCCCGGCCCGGACCGCGGCGGCGCGGATCTCGTAGCCGTCCGTGCGGGCACCCGAGGTGCCGCGGGGCGTGTTCACGACCATCGCGATCTCCCCCTCCGCGATCAGCTCGACCGCGTTCGGGGAGCCCTCGGTGAGCTTGAGCACGGAGCGCACCTCCAGGCCGGCCGCCTCGAGCGCGCGGGCCGTCCCCGAGGTCGCGACGAGCCCGAGCCCGGCGCGGGCCAGGCGCGCCGCCACGGCGACCGCGCGCGGCTTGTCCGCGTCGCGCGCCGAGATGAAGGCGGCGCCCTCCGACGGCAGCCCCTGCCCCGCCCCCCGCTGCGCCTTGGCGAACGCCTCGGCGAAGGAGCCGCCGAGGCCCATCACCTCGCCCGTCGCCCGCATCTCCGGACCGAGCACGGGGTCGGCGCCGGGGAAGCGCGAGAAGGGCAGGACGGCCTCCTTGACGGCCACGTGCCCCGGCGTGCGCGCGGCCGGCAGGTCCAGGTCGCCGAGGGAGGCGCCGAGCATGAGGCGGACGGCGTGCGGCACCAGCGGCACGCCGGTCGCCTTGGAGACGAAGGGCACGGTGCGCGAGGCCCGCGGGTTGGCCTCGATGACGTAGATCCGGCCGTCGCGCACGGCGAACTGGACGTTGAGGAGGCCCACGACGCCGAGCCCCTTGGCGAGGGCGGCGGTCTGCTCCTCCAGCTCGGCCACGAGGCCGGGGCCGGCGCTCTGGGCGGGCAGCACGCAGGCCGAGTCTCCCGAGTGGATCCCGGCGGCCTCCACGTGCTCCATGACCGCGGCGATCCAGCAGTCGGTGCCGTCGGCCAGGGCGTCCACGTCGAGCTCGACCGCGCCGTCCAGGAAGCGGTCCACCAGGAGCACGCCCTGCGGGCGCTCCCGGGCGAGGTAGGCGCGGAGCGCGTCCGGGCCGTCGACGATGGCCATGGCGCGCCCGCCGAGGACGTACGAGGGCCGCACGAGGACCGGGTAGCCGACCTCCTCCGCGGCGGCCAGGGCCTCCTCCCCCCCGCGGGCGACGGCCCACGGCGGGGCCTCCAGGCCGAGGCGCGCGAGCAGGTCGCCGAAGCGGCCGCGGTCCTCCGCCAGGTCGATCGCGTCCGGCGACGTGCCGAGGATCGGGATCCCCGCTTCCGACAGGCCGCGCGCGAGGCGCAGCGGCGTCTGGCCGCCGAGCTGGGCGATGACGCCGACGGGCTGCTCGACCGCGCAGATGTCGAGCACCGCGTCGATCGTGACCGGCTCCATGTAGAGGCGGTCGCTCACCCCGTGGTCCGTCGAGACGGTCTCGGGGTTGCAGTTGACCATCACCGACGCGTAGCCCAGGTCGCGGGCCGTCTCGGCCGCGTGGACGCAGCAGTAGTCGAACTCGATGCCCTGCCCGATCCGGTTGGGCCCGGAGCCCAGGACGACGATGGACCCGCGGTCGTCGCGGGCCACCTCGGTCTCGGTCTCGAACGCCGAGTAGTAGTAGGGCGTGAGGGCGGCGAACTCCGCGCCGCAGGTGTCGACCGCGTGGTAGGTCGGGCGCACCCCGAGGCCGCGGCGGCGGTCGCCCACGGCGCGCTCCTCGGCCCCGACGGCCGCGGCGATGTCGCGGTCGGCGAGCCCGGCGCGGCGGGCCGCCCGGATCTCGGTCGCCCCGAGGTCCTCCAGGGTGCGGCCGGCGAGGGCCGACGAGGCCCCGGCCAGCTCTGCCAGCTCCCGCAGGAACCACGGGTCGATGAGCGTCGAGGCGTGCAGGTCCTCGACCGTCGCGCCGTTGCGCAGCGCCCAGAGGATGACGTCGTAGCGGTCGGCGGACGGCGTGCGCAGGCGCTCGAGGGCCTCCGCGACGCTCTCCGGCTCCACGGCCTGCACGTCCAGCTCGCGGCCGGCCATGGCCTTGCCGAACGCCTGGCCGAAGGTGCGGCCCAGGGCGAGCACCTCGCCGACGCTCTTCATGTGGGTCGTGAGCTCGGTGGAGGCGCCCGGGACCTTCTCGAACGCGAACCGCGGGATCTTCACCGCGACGTAGTCGAGGGTCGGCTCGAAGGAGGCCGGCGTGACGCCGGTGATCTCGTTGGGGAGCTCGTCGAGCGTGTAGCCCACCGCGAGCCGTGCGGCGATCTTCGCGATCGGGAAGCCCGTCGCCTTGGACGCCAGGGCCGAGGACCGCGACACGCGCGGGTTCATCTCGATGACGACGACCTCGCCGGTCTCCCGGTTGAGCGCGAACTGCACGTTGGCGCCGCCGGTGGCCACGCCGACGGCGCGGATGACCGTGATGGCCGCGTCGCGCAGCGCCTGCAGCTCCTGGTCGTTCAGCGTCATGACCGGCGCGACCGTGACCGAGTCGCCGGTGTGGACGCCCATCGGGTCGAGGTTCTCGATCGAGCAGACGATGACCGCGTTGTCCGCGGCGTCGCGGACGACCTCCAGCTCGATCTCGGCCCAGCCGATGAGCGAGCGGTCGATGAGCACCTGGCTGATCGGGCTGGCGGCGAGCGCGCCCTCGAGGATGCGCTCGAGCTCCTCCTCGGTGTGGGCGGCGCCGCCGCCCTCGCCGCCCAGCGTGAACGCCGGCCGCAGGATCACGGGCAGCCCGAGGCGGGCGGCCGCCGCGCGGCCGGACTCCATGTCGGAGACGACCTCGTTCTCGGGCACCGCGAGCCCCGCCGCGCGCATCGTGTCGCGGAAGACCTCGCGGTCCTCGGCGCGGCGGATGGCCGCGACGTCGGCGCCGATGAGCTCCACCCCGTGGCGCTCCAGCACACCCGAGTGGGCGAGTTCCATGGCCAGGTTGAGGGCCGTCTGCCCGCCCAGCGTGGGGAGCAGCGCGTCGGGCTTCTCCCGCGCGATGACGGCCTCGACGGCCTCCGCGTCGAGCGGCTCGACGTAGGTGCGGTCGGCCACCGACGGGTCGGTCATGATCGTGGCCGGGTTCGAGTTGACGAGCACCACGCGGTAGCCCTCGGCCATCAGGGCGCGCGCGCCCTGGGTGCCCGAGTAGTCGAACTCGCCCGCCTGCCCGATCACGATCGGGCCGCTGCCCAGGATGAGGATGGTGCTGAGGTCGTCGCGACGCGGCACTAGGCGTCCTTCCCGCCGAGCGAGCCGACGAATTCGCGGAACATGTAGCGGGCGTCCCGCGGCCCCGGGCTGGCCTCGGGGTGGTACTGCACGGACCAGGCCCGCAGCTCGGGCGCGGCGATGCCCTCGACCGAGCCGTCGAACAGGCTGGTGCGCGTGACGGTCACGCCGTCCGGCAGGCCGTCGGCCACGACGGCGTAGCCGTGGTTCTGCACCGTGATCTCCACGCGGTCGTCCTCGGCGCGGCGCACCGGGTGGTTCGCCCCGCGGTGGCCGAAGGCCAGCTTCTCGGTGCGCAGGCCGAGGGCCTGGGAGAGCATCTGGTGGCCCAGGCAGATGCCGAAGACGGGCACCTGGCCCACGAGGCCGCGGACGGCCTCGATGACCGGGGTGACCGCGGCCGGGTCGCCCGGGCCGTTGGAGATGAAGACGCCGTCCGGGTCGCGGGCGAGCACGGCCTCGGCCGTCGTGCCGGCGGGCACCACGTCCAGGCGGCAGCCGGCGCCCACGAGGCCCTGGGCGATGCTCTCCTTCATCCCGCAGTCGATGGCCACCACGCGGGGGCCGTCGTCGCCGAGCGTCCGGGGCGCGGACGCCGCCTGCGAGGCCAGGTCGCGCCCGTCGAGCACGGGGTGCTCCCGCACGCGGGCGAGCAGGTCCTCGGGGTCGAGCTCGGTGGAGACGCCGCCGCGCATGGCGCCGCGGTCGCGCAGGTGGCGCACCAGGCGGCGCGTGTCGACGTCCTCGACGCCCACGATGCCGCGCTCGGCGAGCCACGACCGCCAGCCCTGCGGCCCGGCCGTGCCGCCGTGGTCACCGGCGCGGGCCATGATGACCGCGCCCGGCCACGGCCGGTCGCTCTCGTCGTGGCCGGGGCCGGCCCCGTAGTTGCCGATCATCGGGGCCGTGAAGCACAGCAGCTGCCCCATGTAGGAGGGGTCGGTGACCGCCTCCTGGTAACCGGTCATGCCGGTCGTGAAGACCATCTCCCCCAGCGCGGTGCCCGGGGCGGCGACGCCCCGGGCCTCCAGCACGAGCCCGTCCTCGAGTGCGACGACCGCCCGCGTCAACGGACCAGCTTCGAGATCGCCTTGAACTCCGGCGAGCCGGCGACCTCCAGCATCTCGAACAGCGCCATCTCCGCGGAGGTGAGCTCCGCGCCCGCGGCGGCCATGCGCTCCAGGGCGAGGGCCTTGTTGGCGGGGTCACGCGACGAGACCGCGTCCGAGGCGACCTGGGTCGTGTATCCGCGGTCCAGCAGGTCCATCACCGTCTGATGGACGCAGACGTGCGTCTCGATCCCGGCGACGACCCAGGTGGAGCACCCGGCCGCATCCAGGGCCGCGTCGAACTCCTCGACGCCGCAGGCCGAGAAGCGCAGCTTCTCGATGGGCTCGACGCCCTCCGGCAGCCGGCCGGACACCTCCTCGACGGTGTGGCCGAGGCCCTTGGGGTACTGCTCGCTCAGCAGCACCGGGCGCCCGAGCACCCCGAACCCCTCGGCCAGCAGCCCGCAGGCCGCCACCGTGGGGTCGAACCGGTCGATGACCGGGCGGAAGGCCTCCTGCACGTCGATCAGGATCAGCCCCACGCCCTCGCGCCCGAGCAGCGCCGGGCTCCTGCGCGTCCCTATCCCCGCCATGCGATCCGCCCTCCCGCGATCGTGAGCGCGACCCGCCCGAGGAGCTCCTCGCCGAGCCACGCCGAGTTGCGCGACTTGCTGTGGAACCCATCCTGGCCCACCACGACGCGCGCCGCCGTGTCGATCAGGGCGACGTCCGCGACGGCGCCGTCGGCCAGGGTCGGCTCCGGCAGCCCGAGCACCGCGGCGGCGTCCGTGCTCATGCGCCGCACGAGCGTCTCGAGCGTGACCAGGCCCTCCTCGACCAGCGCCGTGTTGCACACGGCGAACGCCGTCTCGAGCCCGGTGATCCCGAAGGGCGCCTCCTCGAAGGGGACCTCCTTCTCGTCGGCGTCGTGGGGCGCGTGGTCCGTGGCGACGCAGTCGAGCGTGCCGTCGGCGAGGGCGGCGATGAGCACCTCCCTGTCGCTCTCCTCGCGCAGCGGCGGGTTCATCTTGTGGCGCGAGGCGTCGAGCGAGACGACGGCCTCGTCGGTGAGCGTCAGGTGGTGCGGCGTCACCTCGCCGGTGATCCGGATGCCGCGGGCCTTGGCCCGGCGGATCTCCTCCACGGTCTCCGCGGCGGAGACGTGGCAGATGTGGATCCAGCCGTCCTCGTACTCGGCGAGCGACGCGTCACGGGCCACCGCGACGCTCTCGGAGATGGAGGGGATGCCCTCCATGCCGAGGCGGCTCGCGACGGCGCCCTCGTGCATGACGCCCTTGCCCGACAGCCGCGAGTCCTCCTCGTGGAGCACGAGCGGCAGGCCGGTGATCTGCTGGTACTGGAGCGCCCGGCGCATGACGCGGGCATCGGAGACCGGGTGGCCGTCGTCGCTGAAGCCGGCGGCGCCGAGGGCGGCCATCTCCGCCTGCTCGGTCAGTTCCTGTCCCTTCTGCCCCACCGTGATCGCGGCGAGGAAGCCGACGCGGATCGCCGCCTCCTGCTCCCCCCGCTCCAGCAGGGTGCCGAGCACGGCGGCGTTGTCGACCACCGGGACCGTGTTGGGCATGGCGACGATGGTGACGAAGCCCCCCGCGGCGGCCGCGGCGGTGCCGGTGGCGATGTCCTCTAGGTCCTCGCGGCCCGGGGTGCGCAGGTGGACGTGCGGGTCCACGAAGCCGGGGGCGGCGACCATCCCGCTGCCGTCCACGACCTCCAGGCCCTCCGGGTCACCGCCGATCACGCCGTCGCGGATCACGAGGTCGCGCACCTCGTCGATGCCCGCGGCCGGGTCGAGCACCCGGGCGCCGCGGATCACCAGCGAGGCCGCCGGACCCGGCTTCTGGACGAGCCGGACGGCCACTACGCGGCCACCGCGCCGATGGGAGCCCCGGCGGGCTCCTCCACGCCGGCTGGGCCGGCCAGCAGGTCGTACAGCACCGCCATCCTCACCACCATCCCGTTCGCGGCCTGGCGCTCGATGAGCGTCGTGGGGTCGTCGCACAGCTCGCCGGAGATCTCGACGCCACGGTTGACCGGGCCGGCGTGCATGACGCGCTGGCCCGGGCGCAGGCGCCCGTGGTTGATCCCGTAGGTCATGGCGTACTCGCGCAGCGAGGGGACGAACCCGCCCGGGCCCATCCGCTCGAGCTGCATGCGCAGGACGTAGACCACGTCGGCGTCCTGCACGTCGCGCACGTCCGTGGAGACGTCGACCCCGAGGGCGGCCTCCGCGTCGCGCGGGATGAGGGTTGGCGGCGCGACGAGCGACACCTTGGCCCCCATGGTCTGGAACCCGCGGATGCCCGAGCGGGCGACCCGCGAGTGGGCCACGTCGCCGACGAAGGCGATGTGCAGCCCGTCGAGCGGCCCCACCTCACGCTCGATGGTGTAGAGGTCGAGCAGCGTCTGGGTGGGGTGCTCGTGCTTGCCGTCGCCGGCGTTGATGACGGCGGCGTCGGTGTACCGGGCCGCCATGCGGCAGGCGCCGACGGACTGGTGCCGGATGACGAGCACGTCCGGCGCGTAGGAGTTGAGGGTGATGACCGTGTCCTTCAGGGTCTCGCCCTTCTCCACGCTCGAGCCGGAGCCCTTGACGTTCACGACGTCCGCCGAGAGGCGCTTGCCCGCCAGCTCGAAGGAGGTGGACGTGCGCGTGGACGCCTCGAAGAACATGTTGATGATCGTCCGGCCCCGCAGGGTCGGGACCTTCTTGATGTCCCGGGTCATCACCTCGGCGAATCGGTTGCCGACGCGCAGGATGCGCGCCACCTCCGACCGGTCGAGGTCGGCGATCGTCAGCAGCGAGCGCCGGTTCATGACTTCCTCCCCTCGGTGTCGAGGACGACCTCGTCCCGCCCGTCGATCTCGGACAGGTGGACGCTGATGCGCTCGGAGCGCGCCGTCGGCAGGTTCTTGCCGACGTAGTCGGGCCGGATCGGGAGCTCGCGGTGCCCGCGGTCCACCAGCACCGCGAGCTGGACGAGCGGCGGCCGGCCGTAGTCGAAGACCGCGTCGATCGCGGCCCGGATGGTGCGGCCGGTGAACAGGACGTCGTCCACCAGGATCACGGCCCGCTCGGAGACGTCGAAGTCGAGGATCGTGTCGCCCACCACCGGGAGGGCGCCGCGGCGCGCGTCGAGGCCGACGTCGTCGCGGTAGAGCGCGATGTCCACGGTGCCCGTCGCGGGCGCGGCGCCCGCGAACTCCTCGATGAGCCCCGCCAAGCGGTTCGCCAGCGGGACGCCACGGGTGTGGATGCCGATCAGGGCCAGGCGCGCGGGGTCCGCGTGACGCTCCACGATCTCGTGGGCGATACGGGCCACCGTCCGCCGGACCTGGTCCTCATCGACCAGGATCTTCCCGGCCACGCTAGCGGCGCAGGGGCAGGCTGGGGCGGGCGCTGCGGTGGGTCATCGTCGCTCCTTCTCGGCCTCGCGGGACCGGGTTAAAGGTTCAACCGGGGAGACCGTAGCAGGTGGCTCCGACACCTCGTCGGGGGGTCCCGACGCCCCCCGGCCGGTACGCTCCCCGCCCCGTGAGGCCCGCCACGTCCCGGATCGTCCTGGCGACCGCCCTCGCGGTCGGCGCGGGCCTCGTCCCCGCCGGCCCGGCCCCCGCCGCGACGGGCCCGATGTCCTACGCCGACGAGGGCGTGCGTCCGGCCGGCACCCCGTTCCGCGTGAACCTCTACCCGGTCCGGCTGCCGGGCCAGCGGATGCCCACCCGGGCGCGCCTCGACCGCGCGTTCGCGCAGACGGCGGCCCTGCTGGCGCGCACCTCCCAGGGGCGCATCCGCCTCCGGGTGGCGTTCGCGCCGACCTTCACCGCCACGCGGCGCATGCTGATGGCCGACGGCAGCCTCCACCCCCGCCACTACACGGACGCGCGCCGGGCGGCGGCCGCGGCCGGCTTCACGACGGGGGGCGGGCTGCCGGTGGTGGTCGTGCCGAGCCGGCAGGCGCTGCCCTCCTTCGGCGGCACGAGCGGGGTGGCGATCCTCGGCACGCACTGGGCGAACCCGCGGGTGATCGGGCACGAGATCGGACACGGCATGGGCCTGCTGCACAGCGAGGCGCCCACGGTCTGCCGCGGGCGGTTCACCCCGGTCGGCTGCGTGTCGCGGCCCCGGACGCTCAACGGGTACGCGGACCCCTTCGACCTGATGAGCCGGGGCGACCGCCTCGGCGGGTACTCGTGGCTCGCGCTGGGCCTCGGCCTCCCCACGGACGCCCTGGCACGCGCGGGCCGCGTGCGCCTCGCGCCGATGGACGGGCCGTCGCCCACGGTGCTGCGCCTGCGCGCGGCGGGCCACGACTGGATCGTGGACACCCGCCGCCGCTACGTGGACACCTACGAGGGCGCGACCGGCGTCCCCGGCGGGGTCGCGATCGCCCGGGTCGCGCCGCGCTACGAGCCCCTCCCGGATGCGGACACCGTCGCCGCGCCGCGCCGGGTGGCCTCCCGGAACCCGGCCGTCGCGTGCACCGGCCTGCGGGCCTGCACCGCGCGCTGGGTCTTCCGGCCCGGGCGCACGTTCACGGTGCCCGGGACGTTCCGGCTGCGGGTGCTCCCGATGGCCCGCCGCGGCGTCGCCCGGGTCGCGGTCACCTGGCTCGACCGCACGCCGCCGCAGGTGACGGTCCGCTCGGCGCTCATCGTCCGGCGCGCCGACGGCCGCGCCGAGCTGCAGCTGCGCCTGACGACCAGCGCGACCGGCGCCGGCATCGCCACGGTGGAGGTCGACCAGGGCGGCGCGGTCACCCGGGTGCCGGCCGGCGGCGTCGCGGTGGTGCCGCTCGCGCCCGGCGCCGTGACCGCCCGCGTCCGGGTGATCGACGCGGCCGGCAACGCCTCGGCACCGCGCGACGTCGACCTCGGCGCCGTCCCCTCCCGTGCCGGCGCGGTCGTGGCGATGAACCCCGCGCCCGGTTCGTCGCGGGTCCGGCTCACGCAGGTCGCCGCGGGCCCGGTCACGATCACGGGCCGGACGTCACCGGAGTTCGCGGGGCTCCTCGTCGACCTCGCCGTGCCCGGCCTCGCCCCGCAGGCGCTCACGATCGCCGCCGACGGCTCGTTCACGGGCTCCGTCACGGCGATCCCGACGGGCGAGTTCCAGGTGACCGCCCGGGTGCCGGTGGGCCGCCGGGCGGACGGCATCACCCTCGAGCACGAGGAGGCCGTGGGCCACTACCGCGGCTGAGGGGCCTCCACGACGGCGTCGGGCCCGTCCGCCGGGGGGTCGGCCTCGCGGCGGTCGCGGACGCTGTGCAGCACCGGCGCGCCCCGCTCGGGGAACGGCACCTCGACCTGGTCGAAGTCCCGCGGGACGACGACGCGGTCGAAGACCTCCTCGGCCTCGCGGCGCACCTCGCGGGGGTGGAAGCGGCTGGACAGGTGGGTCAGGGCGAGGAGGCCGACGTCGGCGTCGCGGCCGAGCTCGGCGGCCTCGCGGGCGGTCGAGTGGCGCGTCTCCCGGGCCCGCGCGCGGTCCTCGTCGAGGAAGGTCGCCTCGTGGACGAGCACCTGGGCGCCGCGGGCCGCCTCGAGGGTGGCGTCGCACGGCTCGGTGTCGCCGGTGAGCACGACGACCCGCCCGGGACGGGGCTCCCCCATCACCTCGGCCGGGCGCACGACGCGCCCCTCGGGCGTGGTCACCTCGTCGCCGCGCTGGAGCACCCCGAACTGCGGCCCCTCGGGAACGCCCAGGGCGCGGGCGGCGTCGATGTCGAAGGCGCCCGGCCGGTCGCGCTCGGCCAGGACGTACCCCACCGAGGTGATCGAGTGGCGCGTGGGGAACGCGCCGATGTGGAAGCCGTCGCCCTCCCAGGCCGTCTCGGGCGCCGCCGCCGAGACCTCATCCATGTCCACGGGGAACGGCAGCCGCCCGATGACCGGCGCCAGCGCTTCCATGAGGCGCACGAGCCCGGGTGGGCCGATGATGAGCAGCGGGCGCTCGCGGCCGCGCAGGCCGAACGTCTTGAACATCCCCGGCAGGCCCAGGTAGTGGTCGCCGTGGAGGTGGGTGAGCAGCACGAGGTCGAGGTCGACCAGGCCGAGGCCCGACCGCAGCAGCTGGCGCTGGGTGCCCTCCCCGCAGTCGACGAGCCACCGCTCGCCGCCCCGCGAGAGCAGGGTGGCGGCCACCCCGCGCGCGGCGGTCGGCACGGAGGCGGCGGTCCCGATGAAGGTGACGGAGAGGTCCACCGGGCGATCCTAGGACGCGGTGCGCACGAGCGAGGGGTCCAGGGGGCCGGGAGGGTCATCGACCGCGTGGAAGGTGACGACCGGACCGTCCTCCCCCACCACGATCTCGGCCATCGTGTGGCGCGGCGACCGGCGGCGGTCGGTGGGGCTCCCCGGGTTGAGGATGAGGAAGCCGTCGTCCGCCCGGGCGAGCAGCGGGATGTGCGAGTGGCCGAACACCACGGCGCCGGCGTCGGGGAAGCGGCGGCGCAGGCGCGCGAGGCGCCCGGCCTCGGGGCCCGCGTCGTGGACGACCGCGATCCGCAGCCCGGCCGCGTCGAGCGCGGCCGTCTCCGGCAGGACGCGGCGGACGGCGGCGTCCTCCACGTTGCCGCGCACCCCGACGAGCGGGACGCCCAGGCCGCGGACCCGGTCGAGCGCGTCCGCGTCCGACCAGTCGCCCGCGTGGACGATCGCGTCGGCGGCCCTCAGCCGGGCGAGGCACGCCGCGGGCAGCGGGCCGTGCCGGGGCATGTGGGTGTCGGAGACGACGGCGATCCGCACCCGTCCATCATGCCGCCGCGCCCGACGCGACGAGGGCGACGCCGGGCAGGGCGATCCCGTCCCCGTCGGCGTGGGCCGCGGCCGCCCCGAGTGCGTCCTCCCGCGCGGCGGCGCGCGCCGCCTCGGGCATCGCGGCCAGGATGCCGCCGATCGGACCGGCCAGCGACACCGTCCTCCCCCACCAGTCGTCGCCCGGCGCGACCCGCGTGACCAAGGCCACCTCCTCCACGGCCACGTCGCGGAGGCCCGCCCCGGCGAGCACCCCGGCCAGCCGGTCGCCGTCGGCGAGGGTGAACGGGCCGGGCACGCCCGGCGGCGGGAGGGGCCGGCCGGCGGCCCGCTCCACCGCGTCGAGGACCACCCCGAGCCAGGGGTTCCGGGCCCGCGGACCCCACACCGCGACGGCCGCCCGGCCCCCGGAGCGCAGGACCCGGGAGATCTCCGCGGCGGCCCGCGCGGGGTCGGCCGCGAACATCAGCCCCTCCCGGCACAGCACGACGTCGCACGAGGCGTCCGGCAGGCCCAGGTCCTCCATGTCGGCGACGCGCCCGGCCACGCCGACGAGGCCGGCGGCCGCGGCCCGGGCGACGGCGGTCTCGACCATCGCCGGGGCGATGTCGCTGAGCACGACGGAGCCTCCGGGGGCGACCCGGGGCGCGGCCGCGAGGCCCGCGCCGCCCGGCCCGCAGGCCACGTCGAGGACGTCGTCCCCCGGCCCCGGTCCGGTGAGGGCGAGCATCCGGGCGGTGACGGGCGCGACGCGGGCGTCCACCTCGTCGGCGTGCGCGCGCCAGCCGGGCGCGACCCTCTCCCAGACGTCGCACATCGTCGGCATGGCGCCTCCTCCGTTTCGACTGCAGTAATGGTGTAACGAATTCTGTGCGACAGTACCCGAATGGCCCCGGACCCCGTCAAGCCCCGCCGCGCCTACGTCTCGCCGCGCCGCGCCGCCCAGGCCGAGGGCACCCGGCGCGCGATCCTGGAGGCCGCGGACCGCCGCTTCCGCGAGGACGGCTGGGCCGCGACGACGATGGCCGGCGTGGCGCGCGAGGCCGGCGTGGCGCAGCGGACTCCGTACGTCGTGTTCGGGACGAAGGCCGCGCTGCTGCGCGAGCTGTGGCACCTGCGGCTGCGCGGCGACGAGGGCGCGGCCCCGATGGGCGAGCGCGACCCTTTCGGGGCGCTGCTGCGGGAGCCGGACCCCCGGCGGGCGCTGGCCGGGATGGCGGCCGTGTCGCGGCAGGTGAAGGAGCGGGCCGGCGGGCTGCTGGAGGTCATCCGCGCCGGCGCGGACGGCGACGACGAGGTCGCGGCCCTCTGGGAGCGCATCAACGGGGAGTTCCACACGATGCTCACCCGCCTCGTGGACGCCCTGGACGGGCGCGGCGGGCTGCGGCCGGGCATCACGCCCGCGGAGGCGACGGACGTGATGTGGGCGCTCGTCCACCCCGACCTCTGGGGGCTGCTGGTGGTGCGCCGGGGCTGGACGCCGGAGCGCTACGAGGAGTGGCTGGCGGACGCGCTGGGGCGTGAGCTGCTGACGTAGCGCAGCGAGGGCTTTCCCCGGATCCTCCCGTCGTTAGAGGATGCGGCGTCCCGTCCCTCCCGTCCAGGAGTCCCAGATGCCGACCCTCCGGACCACGTCCTCCCGTCTCGGTCCCTTCCTCGCCGCCGGTGTCGCCGTCGCCGCCGCGGCCGCCGTCACCGCCACCGGCGCGACGAGCCCGTCGATGCCCGCCGGCCCGCCGAGCGACGCCACCGCCGCCGGCATGACGGTCATCAACCGCACGATCAGCCCCGCGCCGACCACGAACCGCGGCTTCGACGGCTTCCAGACCGTCACGATCGCCGCCCCGAAGGGGAAGGTCGTGCTCCAGGGCTTCGCGACCCTCGCCGGCGGCAACACCGGCTCGGTGATCATCACCAGCACGAGCTCCACCGCGAAGCGCTACCAGGTGAAGCTGCGCTTCCCCGGCGAGCAGGGCCGCCCGGGCAAGCTGCACGTCCGCGTCCAGCTGCTCCCGGTGGCCGGCTGACGGAGGCCGTGGGCGCCCGTCCCCCGGGACGGGCGCCCGCCGCTCCGCCGCCGGTATCGTCCGCCGTCGTGGAGGTCACGCGCGACAACGCCTGGGCCACCCTCACCCGCTACACCACGAGCGAGGCGCTGCTGCGTCACGGCCTCGCGGTGGAGGCGTCGGTGCGCTGGTACGCCCGCGCCGGCGGCGAGGACGAGGAGCTGTGGGGCTGCGCCGCCCTGCTCCACGACTTCGACTGGGAGATCCACCCGACGCTGGAGCAGCACCCGCAGGACGGCGCGCTCATCCTCCGCGAGGAGGGCTGGCCCGAGGTCGTGATCGAGGCGGTCCTCGCCCACGCCGCCCACACCGGCGTCCCGCGCGACACGCCCCTGAAGCGCACCCTCTTCGCCTGCGACGAGCTCTCGGGCTTCGTCCACGCATGCGGCCTCGTCCGCCCCACCGGCCTCGAGGGCCTCACCCCGAAGTCCGTGAAGAAGAAGCTGAAGCAGCCCTCCTTCGCCGCCGGGGTCCATCGCCAGGACGTCACCGACGGCGCCGAGGAGCTGGGCCTGGAGCTCGACGTCCACATCGCGAACGTCATCGCCGCCCTCCAGCCCATCGCGGGCGAGCTGGGCCTGCCCGCCGGGGGCGCGGAGCCCGCCTGACGGCATCCCCGCGCCCGTGCCCTATGATCCGGGGCCGAGCGCGCGTAGCTCAGTGGATAGAGCGCTGGCCTCCGGAGCCAGAGGTCGCAGGTTCGAATCCTGCCGCGCGTGCTACCCCGGGTCCTCCGACAGGGCTGCGCCCAGCCCGAGCTCACGGAGTTCCCACTCCGCGCGCCACCTGTGGCGGGAGTCGCCCTCCTCAGCCAGGTACCGGCGGCCGGTCTCGACCGCGCCGCGGACGTCGCCGAGCGCGACCTGGAGCGCCGCGATCTCGAGCGGGGCCCGCGGGTACATGCCCAGCTGGTCAGGCCCGAGCTCCCGGAAGCCGTCCACGATCGCCTGGTCCGAGGGGAACCGGTCCAGCCAGGGCAGACCCCTCTCGATGAGTCCTCGGGCCACGTCACCCGCGACGGCCTCCGCGCGATCGAGGCGCCACCAGACGTCGTAGCCTGCCAGGAGGAACCCGAGCCGCATCCGCAGCTGGCAGTCGGCCTCGTGGACCCACCCCGTCACCCCGCGGCCCGTCACCGAGGGAGGCGTGGCCGAGAAGACGCCGAGATTGACGGTGAAGCTCCCGTACAGGTTCTCCCTCAGGCCTGGCACGTCCGGCGTCTCCGACGGGTCGTACGCACCCATCTGGAAGGCGACGACCTGGGTGACGGTCTCACTCGTCCGGCGGTTGAAGGCGTTGCGGCGCTTCCTGAACCCCGCGTCCTTGAAGAGCGGGACCAAGGACCCGACGACCTGCTTCATCTGCGATGCGGCCTCGGTCGGCATCAGCGGTCACGTCCGGAGTCGCGGTCCTGGTACTCCCGGGGGGAGACCCCGTGGAACCGGGAGAAGGCGGTGCTGAACGTCGGCAGGTGGGCGTAGCCGACACGCCGGGCGACCGCGGTGGGCGTGGCGCCGCCGGCGAGGAGGTCGCGGGCCGTGCTCATGCGGGCGGCGTAGCACCACCGGGTGAAGCTCATGCCGGTCTGCTCGCGGAAGGCGCGGTGGACGTCGTCGGGCACGTCGGGCGCCGGACCGCCGGAGGTCCCCATGCGGCGCAGGTAGTCCATGGCGGCGTCCCGGGCCCGGGGGTCGGCCGGCATCGGGAGTGACAGCGCCCGCTGCGCCGCGACCTGGTCCGCGAACAGGTCGAGGATGTGGCCGGGGGCGTGGTCGCCGGGGCGCATCGGGGTCCGGGCGCTGATGGAGCAGAACATGAGGTAGTCGTCCCAGGCGCTCGGGAACCGGACCTGCAACGGCGCGGTCAGCTGGAGGTCGCCGGTGCCGGCGTCCCCGAGCGGCAGGGAGATCGAGTTCTCGCGCACCCCGAGGGTGTGCTCCGCGCCCGCGGGGATCCAGGTCGCGACGCCGCGCTCCTGCTCGTAGCGGTGGTCGCCGATGTCCAGGAAGCCGCTGCCCCGGAACGTCCAGACGAGCACGTGGATGGTGTTCGTGTGCAGCGGCGTGCGGGCCGCGGGGAGCATGTCGGGCGCGGCGGGGGTGCCCTCCGCGCGCACCATGCGCATCAGGTCCCCCGCTTGGCGCGCCGCCGCCGCGCGTTGCGTCAGCCCGCCCGCGCCGGCCCGGGCGGACAGGTCCCGGCGGAACTCGAGGGGGGTCAGCCCGAACCGCTGCCGGAACGCGCGGGTGAACCCGCTGTGGGTGGCGAAGCCCACGCGCGCCGCCGCGTGGCTGACCCCGTAGCCCGCACCGAGGTACTCCAGGGACGCGCTCAGCCGGCACCCCTGCCGCCACCCCTCGAACGTCAGGCCGGTCTCGGCGCGGAACTCCCGCAGCAGGGTGCGCGGACTGGACAGCACCCGTGCCGCCCACTCGGACACGGTGAGGTCCAGCGCGGGGTTCCGGATCAGCTCCTCGGCCACCTCCCGGGCCCCGCCGGACCGCGGCATGGCCGGTGGGCCGGCCGCGGGCGGCGGGGTGCCGCCGCGCCCCGCCGACGGCCGCCGGCCGGAGCCGCGGAGGAGGTCGACGAGCGCGTCCTGCGAGTAGCCGTGCCCCGCGAGCGGCGAGACCATCAGGTTGAAGTGCTGGATGAGCCAGTCCTGCCAGGACTCGGGGACCGTGAACCGCCTCGGCGCGAACGAGGCCTCGGCCGCGAGGCGCGGATGGGTCAGCAGCGGGAAGGCGACCGTGCCCGGCTCGGTGATGATCGTCCAGCGGCTGCCCGCGTCCGCCGGGACCCAGACGCCCTCGCCCTCGGCCAGCCGGAAGGCCGGGGTGCCCTCCACCCGGACCGACGCCGCGCCCGTCCTGACCCACAGCAGGAGGTCCTCGGGCTGGTCCCACAGGCCGCTCGAATGCACCCCGGGGATCGGCGGGGGCCGGCGCGTGGCCGGCGGCGCGAGATCCGTTCCCGACATGTCCTAACCATATGGCGATCTACGCACACACGGAGAGTTAGGGACGCCTAACATAGCGACAACGACGACGAGAAGGACACCACAGCCCATGACCCTGACTCCCCGGAGACGGCGCGGCGCGGCCCTGGCCGCCGCGCTCCTCAGCGCGACGCTCGTGCTCACCGCCTGCGGCAGCGATGGCGACGACACCGGCGACGCCGCGACCGCCCCCTCGACCCGGACCATCACGGCCGACAACGGCACGTTCGAGGTCCCCGCCGACCCGCAGCGGGTGGTGACGATCGGCAACACGAGCCAGCCGTACGTGGACATGGGCGGCACGCCGGTCGGCGCCTCGCCGTACTACGCGTTCGACCTCCTGCCCGAGGACCAGCAGGCCGTGTTCGAGGCCTCCGTGGACCTCGGTGAGGAGGAGGTCGACCTGGAGCAGGTGGCGAGCCTCGAGCCGGACCTCATCCTCGTCCAGATGGACGCCGCCGGGTTCGCGAAGATCGAGACGGAGCTGCAGGCCATCGCTCCGACGGCCTTCTGGGGGCTCGACACCGAGTGGAAGGCGTTCGCCGCCGACATCGCGGAGGCCGCCAACGTGGGCGACCGGCTCGGCGAGCAGACGGCCGAGTTCGAGGAGCGCGTGAGCGGCATCCAGGAGGACCACGCCGACCTGATCGCCGGCACCTCGTTCGTCGATGTCTCCCGTGGGGACTGGAGCGATCCCGGGACGTTCTTCATCGCGGACATCGGCTGCTCCGAGATCGCCCGGGACGACGTCGGCCTGGACCTCCCCGCGGCGGCCGAGGGCGCGGATCCCCTCGCCTACGAGAACCTGCCGTTCGAGCAGATCGCCGGCCTCGCCGAGTACGACGTGATCACGTACCCCGTGGACGCCGAGGGTCAGCCGACGGAGGCGTTCGAGCCGGTGCTCGCCACGAACACGTGGAAGGCGCTGCCCGCCGTCGAGGCCGGTCGCGCCGTCGGGGTCTTCTGCCCCGGCAACGGCTCCTACGGCCAGGTCAACCGGTACCTGGAGTCCCTCGACAACGCGCTGGCGACGATCCCCGCGGAGGGGTGACAGCCCGAGCCCTGCGGCGGGGCGGCCCGGGCACCGTGACGGTGCCCGGGCCGCGTCGCCGTGCGGTCGGCCTGGTGGTGGCGCTGGTGGTGCTCCTGGCACTGCTGGTGCTGAGCCTCATGATCGGGTCGACGGCGATCGCGCCGTCGGTGGTGTGGGACGCGCTGTTCCACCCGGCGCCCGGCATCGACCAGTTCGCCATCCGCGACTACCGGCTCCCGCGCACCGTCGTGGGCCTGGTCGTCGGCGTCGCGCTCGGCCTGGCGGGCGCGCTGATCCAGTCGCTCATCCGCAACCCCCTCGCGGACCCGGGCATCCTCGGCGTCAACGCCGGCGCGTCCTTCGCGGTGACGGTCGCCGTGGGGCTCTTCGGGATCAGCGAGGTCCAGGGCTACATGTGGTTCGCCTTCGCGGGGGCGCTGGTCGTCACGCTGATGGTGTTCGCGCTGGGATCGACGCGGCAGGGCTCCTCGGCGGTGGTCGTGGTGCTCGCGGGGGTCTGCGTCGCCGCGGTCCTCGGGGGCGCCCGGGAGGCGCTCCAGCTGACCGACCCGGACGCCTTCGACGCGATGCGGACCTGGAACGCCGGCTCCATCGCGGGCCGTCCGCTGGACATCGTGTGGCCGATCCTGCCGTTCCTCGCCATCGCGCTGGTCATGGCGTTCCTGGTGGCCGGCCCGCTCAACGCGATGGCCCTGGGCGACGACCTCGCGGCCTCCCAGGGCGTCCGCCTGGCGCGCACCCGCATCCTCGCGATCATCGCGCTCACCCTGCTCGCCGGGGGCGCCACGGCCATCGCGGGACCCATCGTGTTCGTCGGCCTCATGGTCCCGCACGTGGCCCGCTGGATCGCCGGGCCGAACCAGAGATGGATCTTCGCGTACAGCATCCTCCTCGCCCCGAGCCTGGTGCTCGTCTCCGACATCATCGGGCGGGTCATCCTGCGGCCCGCCGAGGTCCCCGTGGGCGTCGTCACCGCCTTCGTCGGCGCCCCCGTCCTCATCGCCCTGGTGCGGCGGAGGAAGGCGAGCGGGCTGTGAGCACCGGCGCCCGTACCCCGGTCCGCCCGGGCAGGGCCCCCGTGACCCGGGTCGACTTCGGGCGGCGTGCGCTGACGCTGCGGCGCGGCAGGGTCGCGCTGCGGCTCGAGTGGCGCGCGATCATCGTCTGCGCGGCGCTCGCGCTCGCGATCTCCAGCGTCGCGATGCTCGCGCTGATGACCGGCTCGTACGCGCTCGGCCCCGGACAGGTCCTCTCCGCCCTGACGGGCGGGGAGACCGGGCTGGCGCAGACCATCGTGGTCGAGTGGCGGCTGCCCCGGGTGGCGGCCGCGGTGGTGTTCGGCGCCGCGCTGGGGGTCAGCGGGGCGGTCTTCCAGTCGTTGCTGCGCAACCCGCTCGCGGACCCCTCGGTCATCGGGTTCACCGAGGGCTCCTACACCGGCGCCCTGGTCGTGATCCTCCTCGTCAACGGCACCTACCTGCAGCTGGCCGGCGGGGCCGTGATCGGCGGGATGCTCACGGCCGTCGCCGTCTACGTCCTCGCCTACCGGCAGGGCGTGCAGGGGTTCCGCCTGATCATCGTCGGGATCGGCGTCGCGGCCATGCTCACGTCGCTCAACGTCTGGCTCATCCTCAAGGCCGACCTCGACCAGGCGATGTCCGCCGCCGCGTGGGGCGCCGGGTCGCTCAACGGCGTGTCCTGGGACCAGGTGGCCGTCGGTGGCGCCTGCATCGCCGTGCTCCTGCTGCTGGCGGGTGGCCTGAGCCGGCCGCTGCGGCAGATGGAGCTCGGCGACGACGCCGCCGCCTCCCAGGGGGTGCGGATCGCACCCGCCCGGCTCGGGCTGATCGTCGTGGGCGTGGCGCTGACCGCCACCGTCACGGCGGCATCCGGGCCGATCGGGTTCATCTCCCTGGTGGCGCCGCAGATCGCCCGCCGCCTCGCCCGCACCGCGGGGATCACCCTCGTGCCCGCCGCGTTCGTCGGCGCGTTCGTGTGCCTGACCGCCGACTACATCGCCCAGCACGTCGCCCCCACCCCGCTGCCCGTGGGGATCATCACCGTGATGGTCGGCGGCGGCTACCTGGGCTGGCTCCTGTTCATCGAGGCCCGGAGGCGCCTGTGACGGCCCACCCCGACGGCTCACGACTCCACGTGGAGTCGGCCACGCTCGGCTACGACAAGCGCGTCATCTCCCAGGGGCTGTCGGTGGCGATCCCCGACCGGTCGTTCACGGTGATCGTCGGCCCGAACGCGTGCGGGAAGTCCACGCTGCTGCGCGGCCTGTCGCGGCTGCTGAGGCCGTCCGCCGGGCACGTCGTCCTGGACGGCGCCGACATCTCGTCCTTCAAGACGAAGGAGGTGGCGCGGCGCGTCGGGCTGCTGCCGCAGACCTCGATCGCGCCCGACGGCATCACCGTGGCCGACCTGGTGGCCCGGGGCCGGTACCCGTACCAGGGCCTCATGCGGCAGTGGACCGAGGAGGACGAGCGGGCCGTCGCCACGGCGATGGAGGCCGCCACCGTCACCGACCTCTCGGGGCGCCTCGTGGACGAGCTCTCCGGCGGGCAGCGGCAGCGGGTGTGGGTGGCGATGGCGCTCGCCCAGCACACGGACATCCTGCTGCTGGACGAGCCCACGACCTTCCTCGACATCACCCACCAGATCGAGCTGCTCGAGCTGTTCACCGACCTGAACCACGTCGGCCACACGCTGGTCGCGGTGCTCCACGACCTCAACCACGCGGCGCGCTTCGGCACGCACCTGATCGCCATGAAGGACGGGCGGGTCGTCGCCGAGGGCACGCCGGAGGAGATCGTCACCGCGGACCTTGTGGAGGAGGTCTTCGGGCTGCGCTGCCTCGTCGTCTCGGACCCCGTGACCGGCACCCCGCACGTGGTGCCGCTGGGCAGGGACCGCGGCACCGGCCGCGCGGGCATCTGACGCCGGTGCCGTGGCCGTCCCCCGCCGGGCCGCCCGATCTCGGGCCGTTCGAGGTGGCCGCGGACGACCGCCCCGGCTCCTTCCTGTCGCGCCTCGTCCTCTCGCTCCCCCGGGTCACGGTGCCCGCGGCGCTGCTGGCGATCGTGTGGCAGGTGGGCGAGGCGGCGGTCCCGGTGGTGATGGGCCTCGCCATCGACCGGGCGCTCGCGACCGGCGACGCGGGACAGCTGGGGCTGTGGCTCGGGGTGCTCGTCGGCCTGTACGTGGCGCTGACCGCGGCGGCCGGGCTCTCGCTGCGGTTGACCGCCTACGCCGTCCAAGTGCTTCAGCACCGGCTCCGCGCGACCCTCTCGCTCGGCGTGCTGCACCCGGCCGGCGGCGCGGCCCCCGGCCCGGACGGCGGCGTGGTCTCGGTGATGACCAACGACGTCATGCGCCTCTCCAACGCGGTGATGCTCGTGATCATCCCGGTGTCGAGGATCGCGGCCATCGTGTTCATCGCCGTCTCGCTGCTGGCGACGCACTGGCTGCTCGGCGTCGTGGTGCTGATCGGGGCGCCGATCGCGGTCTGGGCCATGGGCCTGCTCAGCGAACGGCTCTCCCGGGACACCGGCGAGTACCAGGCCCTGCTGGCCTCCACGGTCGGGCGGACGACCGATCTGGTCGCCGGTTACCGGGTGCTGAAGGGCGTGGGCGCCGAGGACGAGGCCGCCCGCCGGTACCGGCGCGCCAGCGGGGAGGCCCTCGTCGGCGCACAGCGCAACGCCGGGCTGCGCGGGCGGTTCCTGCTGGGCTCGGGCGTCGTCAACGGCGTGTTCATCGTCGCGGTGACCGGGCTGGCGGGCTGGTTCGCCGTGGAGGGGCGGATCACCGTCGGCGGGTTGATCGCCGCCGTCGGCCTCTCCCAGGCGCTGCTGCCCCAGATGGGGTCGATCGCAGACGTCTCGATCCCCAACCTCGCCTTCGCCCGCGCGTCCTCGGCACGCGTCCTCGCCGTCCTGCGGCCGGAGGATGGGACGCCCGCCCCCGCCGAGGCGAGCCCGTCGGGGGGGCCCGCGTCGGCGGCGGCCACCCTGGAGGTGGCCGGTGAGGGCGTGCACGTCCTGGTGGGGCCCGGCGAGCTCGTGGGGGTGCGCGCCGACGACACCACCGCCGCGCGCATCGCCGACGCGCTGCTGCGCCCGGACGGGGACGGCGGCATCGAGGTGCGCCTCGACGGCCGCCCGGCAGGGGCGCTCGGCCCGTCCGAGTACCGCGCCCGGGTGACCGTCGCCCCGCACCGGGTGACCCTGTTCTCCGGCACGATCCGCGACAACGTCGCCGCGCCGGGGCGCGCCGCGGACCCCCCCGGGCGCCTGGCGGCCGCGATGCGCGCGGCGGCCTGTGACGACTTCGCCCGCGATCTCGACGCCCCGGTCGGCGAGGACGGCAACCGCCTCTCCGGCGGCCAGCGCCAGCGCATCGCCCTCGCGCGGGCGCTGGCGGCCGACGCGCCCGTGCTGGTGCTCCACGAGCCGACGACCGCGGTCGACCCGGTGACCGAGGGGGCGATCGCCGGCCGGCTGCGCGCGATGCGGGCGGGCCGCGCGACGGTGCTGATCGCATCCTCCCCGGCGCTGCTGGGCTGCTGCGACCGGATCGTCGACCTGGTGACCGACGCGCCGCGGGGCGACCGGACGGCGGCCCGCTGACGGCGGCGGCCCCAGGCGACGCCCTCCCGGTCGCGAGCGGCCGGGAGACGGCCCGGGAGCTGTGGCGGCTCACCCGCGGGCACCGGCTCCGGCTCGCCGTCGTGGGCGTCGTGGGGCTCGCGGGGACCGGCGTCGAGCTCATCGTCCCCGTCGCGGTCGGGTTCCTGGTCGACCGGGTGCAGGCGGGCACCGCCGACCTCCGCACCGTCCTGGTCCTCACCGCGGCGATGATGGCCTCGGCCGTCCTCGGCGCCGCCGGCATCGCGGTCACGATCGTCCTGGCGACGCGCGTGGTGAACAGCATCCTGGCCACGCTGCGCGAGCGGCTGGTGGAGCGCGGCCTCACGCTCCCGCAGCACGTCGTCGAACGCGCCGGCACCGGGGACCTCGTCTCCCGGTCCAGCGACGACGTGACGGCCGTGGCCGATGCCGCACCGGCGGTGATCCCGGCGGTCACGGTCGCGGCGTTCACCATCGTGGTGTCGCTCGCCGGGCTCGCGGCGCTGGAATGGCCCTACGCCGTCGCGTTCGTCGTGGTGCTGCCCGTGTACATCCTCTCCCTGCGCTGGTACCTGCGCACGGGGCCCGCGGTGTACCGCGCCGAGCGCGCGGCCATGAGCGCCCGGGCGCAGCAGATCGTCGAGTCCCATCGCGGGTACGCCACCGTGCTCGGCTTCGGGCTCGCCGGGGAGCGCCACCGCACCCTCATGACCGCCTCCTGGGCCGTCGCGGTGCAGGCGCTGCGGGCCCGCGCGGTGCAGAGCATGTTCAACGCCCGCCTCAACCTCGGCGAGTGCCTGAGCCTGGCCGCGGTGCTCCTCGTCGGCTTCGTGCTGATCGAGCACGGCGCCTCCACCGTCGGTGCCGCGACGGCCGCGATGCTCATCGTCCTGCGGGTGCTCGGGCCGGTGAACCAGCTCATGTTCGTCGTCGACATCCTCCAGTCCGCCCTCGCGTCGCTGAGCCGGATGGTCGGCGTGGCGACGGTGCCGGCCGGGCCGGGCGACGCGGCGGACGGGCGGGAGGCGGGCGCCGCCGTGCGCCTCCGCGACGTGGCGTTCCGGTACGGCGAGGGCCCCCTCGTGCTCGACGGGATCACCCTCGACATCGCCGCCGGCGAGCACGTCGCCGTGGTCGGGGCCTCGGGGGCCGGCAAGACCACGCTCGCGGCCACGGTCGCCGGCATCCACCCGCCGGCGACGGGGACCGTGACCCGCCCCCACCGGACGGCGCTCATCACCCAGGAGGTGCACGTCTTCGCGGGGACGGTGCGGGACAACCTCACCCTCGCCGCGCCGGGGGCCGGCGACGAGGAGATCCGTGCGGCGCTCGGGGCGACGGGCGCCGCCGCGATGCTCGCCCTGCTCCCGGACGGGCTCGGCACCGTCGTGGGCACCGGAGGGCACCCGCTCACCGACGCCCAGGCGCAGCAGATCGCGCTGACCCGGCTCCTCCTGCTCGACCCGGAGCTGGCGATCCTCGACGAGGCCACCGCCGAGGCCGGCTCCACCCACGCACGTCTGCTGGACCGGACGGCCGAGGTGGCCCTGCGCGGGCGGAGCGGCCTGGTGATCGCGCACCGCCTCACCCAGGCGGCGGCCTGCGACCGGATCGTGGTGATGGAGGGCGGCCGGATCACCGAGACCGGGACCCACGAGGACCTGGTGGCCGCCGGCGGCGTGTACGCCGGGCTGTGGGCGGCGTGGGAGGCCGGGCGGTGACCGGTCGCGGTCGTCAGACCCGGGTGGCCCCCAGGTAGTCGTCGCGCTCGGAGAGGGGCGCCACCTCGACGACCTCACCGGTGCGGGGCGAGTGGACGTACTTGCCCCCACCCACGTAGATGCCGACGTGGCCGAGGCCGTTGAAGAACACGAGGTCCCCCGGCTGCAGGTCCCCCCGGGCCACGCGCGTCCCCACGTCCCACAGGGCGTAGGAGGAGTGCGGCAGGGTCTTCCCCACCCCCGAGAAGGCGTAGTACACGAGGCCGGAGCAGTCGAAGCCGCCGGGCGCCGAGCCGCCGTAGGAGTACGGCGTCCCGAGCTGGGCGAGGGCGATCCTCACCGCCTTCGCGTTCCGGACCTGGGCCGGCGAGGGCGGCGGCTCCACGGGACGCACGAGGTCGAGCTGGCGGGCCTCGCGGCCCCGCAGCTCGTAGGCGTGCCGAGCGGCCGCGGCAGCGGCCGGGGCGGGCGCCGCCGGCTCCGCGGCGGGCGGGGCGGCGAGCGCGCCGTCGCCCGATCCTCCGGCGACGGCAAGCGTGGATACGGCGACGATGGCGGCCGCGATCGCGGCCGTGAGGGCGGGTTTCGGCAAGGGCACTCCTGGCGCGGGCACGCCGCGACCGTGGTGTCGGTGTCGGGAGGCCCGCCCCGGAGTGGGCAACGGGGGGCGGGCAGGGGGATCCGTCGGTGCGGTCCCCTCAGGGATTCGATCGAAGGTAGCGCAGCCCCGCCGGGACGACCGTCATGGAGGTCGCGCGCCCTCTGTGCTTGGCCTCAGGGGTCGAGCATCGTCCCGCGGCACCGCGCGCTGCCGCACGCGCAGGCGTAAACCGCGTCGCCATCGGGATCCTCGTCGTCGTCCTCCCGGCCGAGGCGGTAGTCGAAGGTGAGCTCCTCCCCCGCCGGTATCTCGCGCCGGGCCCGCACGACGATGCGGCCGCGTTCCTCCCGTGCCGTGCAGTTCGGGTCGCAGGAGTGGTTGATCCAGCGTGACGAATTGCCCCCGACCCAGCCGTCGATGACCCCGCCGTCGGCCAGCTCGAAGAACATCGTGTGGGACTCGTCGCCCGGCCGGTCCTGGTGCCGGCGGACCGCCTCCTCCCACGGGATCACCTCGCCCGTGTACTCGATGACCCGCTCGCCCGTCGCCATCGGGCGCAGGGCGAACACCCCACGGCCGTGGATCGGGCTGCGGCGGACCGCGAAGCGGCGGCCGGTCACCGGTCGCCGAGCCCCATCGTCGCGAGCCGGGCGGGGTCGGCGAGGATGTCGATCGCCACGATGCGGCCCCCCACGACCGTGCATCCCATGAGGGACACCGGGGCGCCGTCGCGCAGGGCCAGCACCCCGGCGGTGCCGTTGACGAGCACGGGCCGGCGCTCGAGGCCGCGGCCCAGCGTCTGCGACCACAGGAGCGCCTGACCGGCCACCTCGGCGGCGCCGATGACCTCGTGCCGCCCGGCCGGCGTGCGGGTGCGCAGGACGACGCCGGGGTCGAGCACGGCGACGAGCCGGTCGAGGTCGCCGTCGCGCGACGCCGCCATGAACGCGCCGACCACCTCGCGCTGGCGGCCGAGGTCGGGATCGGGGACGGGCGCCCCCTGCTGCACCCGGCGGCGCGCGCGGCTCGCCAGCTGGCGGGCGGCGGCCGGCGTGCGGTCGGTCATCTCGGCGATCTCGTCGAACGGCACCGCGAACATGTCGTGGAGCACGAAGCTCAGGCGCTCCGCCGGTGAGAGCGTGTCGAGCACGACCTGCAGCGCGAGGCCGACGGAGTCCGCGAGGAGGGCCTCGTGCTCCGGCTGGGTGCCGCCGGCCGGGTCGACGATCGGCTCGGGGCCGTCCCCGTCCAGGGCCTCCTCCGGCCGTGCGCGCCGCGCGCGGAGGGTGTTGAGGCAGATCCGCGCGGTGACGGTGGTGAGCCAGCCGCCCAGGTTCTCCACCCCGGCCGTCCCGGCCCGGGAGGCGCGGATCCAGGTCTCCTGCACCGCGTCGTCGGCCTCGCCCAGCGATCCGAGCATGCGGTAGGCGACCGACCGCAGGTGGGTGCGGTGGGCCTCGAAGGCGTCGGTGAGGGTGGCGGAGTCGTCCATGTCACATCCCGGGATCGCGTGGTGTCACACCGTCGACGCATCCCGTACGGCAACTGTGACGAATGGAGCCCACCGATGGAGACCGTGACCCTCGAGGCCCGCATCGCCAACCCCGCCTTCGCCGTTCCCGGCGCGATGGACGCGCTGGCGGCGTTGTCGAAGGCCATCGGCCGCGCGGGGATCCCGCCGCGCACGGTCGAGCTGATGCACCTGCGCGCGAGCCAGATCAACGGGTGCGGCGTGTGCGCCGTGCACCACCCGCGCATCGCGCGGTCCCTCGGGGAGACCGACGACCGCCTCTTCGCCGTCGCCTGCTGGCGCGACGCCCCGTACTTCGACGGGGCCGAGCGCGCCGCCCTCGCGCTCACCGAGGCCGTGACCCGGATGGCCGACGTGTCCGACCCGGTCCCGGACGACGTGTGGGACGAGGCCGCCCGGCACTACGACGAGGCGGGGCTCGCGGCCCTCGTGATGTCGATCGGCCTCATCAACCTGTGGAACCGCACGAACGTCGCGACGCGCCAGGTGGCCGGCCAGGGCTGGTGACCCCGCCGGCTCAGACGCTCCCGATGGCCCCCAGCAGGCCGTCGCCGATCGCGCGCCCGTGCGCCAGCCCGACCACGACCTGGTCGGCGTCGGTGCCCGGCGCGCCGATCGGCTCGGCCAGGTACGCGACGACGACGTCCGGGCGGTGGAGCCGCCCGGCCACGGAGAGGCACGCCCGGTGCTCCGCCTCGTCGCGGGAGAAGAGGGCGCCGGCCTCCTCCAGCACCTCCCCCGCCTCGCCGGGGCCGGCGAGCGCGTGGGCCATGACGTGCTGCGTCCTCAGCAGGAGGCCCTTCAGCGCGTCGTCGAGCGGCGCGGGATCCCGGAACCACGGCGACCGGGGCCGGCCGTGCAGGATCGCCGCCGCCGCGTGGGCCCCGCCGTGGCACGCGGCCAGGTGGACCGGGGCGAAGTCGCCACACCCTCGGTTCTCCAGGTTCCACTCGAAGCAGCCCTGGAGATAGGCCAGGTAGGCGCCGCCCACCGCCCGGTACGTGGCCGGCTCGACCTGGCGCCGCTCCCGGCGGAGGAGGCCCATGGCGGATTGACACACATCCGGCCCGGCGCCGTCGAGGGCCGTCTCGCTCAGGGCCCCTTCGCCGGGAACAGCAGGGCGAGGGCCTCGTCCAGGGCTTCGCCGTTCTCTCCGTTCGGGCCCACCTGCCGCAAGGCGGCGTAGAAGCGGCTCGTGGGACCCGCGCCGCCGAGGCGCGACTCGAGGGCCTGACGGAGGGGGCCCCAGTTGCGGCGCAGGTACGCCTCCTCCAGGGCCGACTTGCCGACGGCCGTCTCGACGGTGCGCACGAACGCCAGGTTCGACTCGTAGACGGCGCGCCCGGCCTCCGGGCCGAAGGCCTCGCGGGCGAGCCACTCGGTGAGGCCCTCGTCCATGTAGCCGCCGAGCAGGCCGGGCACGCCGTTCACGTCCCCGATCGCGTGGAGCGACTCGTGGATGGCGGTCAGCACGTTCGCGTCCGGCGGCAGGTGGATGACGCCCATCGCGCGGAACGCGTCGGTCGCCTCGTCGGCGGACGGGATGTAGAAGCCGAGCGTGTCCGCCGGCATGTTGTGGGCGGTCCGGACCGCGTCGTACGCCGCCTGGCTCTGGTGGATCACGACGTGGTTCGCCGACGGCCCCTCGCGCCGGAAGGCCTTCACGAACAGATCCTGGATCTGGCTGTGGGTCCACAGCGCGGTGCTCGGGGCGCCGCCCGCGCCGACGGCGCCGCGGGCGACGAGCTCCGGCGAGAGCGCGACGCGCTCGATGAGGCGGTCCGCCTCGGCGCCGGGCAGGGCCTTGTGGGCCGCGACGGCGAACTCGCTGATGTCGCCGCCGTCGAGCAGCGCCCGCGCCGGCCCGCGCAGCGTCGTGATCGCCTTCACCACGGCCGCGCCGTCCAGGCCCATCCCCAGCACGCCGATCACGATCGGCATGAGGCGGGGCTCGTTGACCGAGATGTCGGCGATGGCCGGGTCCAGGGCCACCGAGCCCGCCGCGGACTCCACGAAGTAGTCGTTGACGGCGTCGGACACCTGGTACGCGCCGATGCCGAGCGCCACCCCGCCCGCGATGAGCGAGACGCCGCCGGTGGCGAACGCGGAGATGATGCCGGCCGTGATCTGCAGCGCCATGAGCGCCGTGTGCAGGATGCTCTCGTCGGCCTTCGCCTCGGCGATGTGGGCGTCGATGGCCGCGACGAGGGGCGAGTCGGCGGCGATGCCCAGATCGAGCCGCGTGAGGTCGACGATCCCGCGCAGGTTCCAGATCTCGAGGTCGCCGTCGTCGATGTTCGCCTTCGTCTCCTCGATGTTCTTGCGGAGGGCCGCGACCTTGCCCATCACGCTCGAGGTGAGCTGCTCGTCGCTGGCATCGGCGATGACCTGGGCGTCGAGCTTCCAGAGGATCGGGAACTGCACGCCGAGCCGCGCGCGCGCCGCCTCCTCGGCCTCGACAGCCGCCTGCAGCGCCATCCGCCCGCTGGGGTCCGGGTCGCCGGCCTGGGCCGCGTCGAACTCGTCCTCCATGCGCATGAGCCGGCGCGTCTTGGGCTCCGCGTCCTCGCGCACCTTGCGCAGGGCGAGCAGCTCGGCCGCAGCGTTGCGCAGCCCCCGCACCGCCGCCGGGTCAGCGAGCCCGCCCATGTAGTCGGGGGTGCCGCCGAACGTGCTGCCCCCGTACATCCCGCCGGGGTTGGCGGCCACGCCGTACCGCTCGGCCTCGGCGTCCGCGATGGTCAGGTTCTGGTCGAGCTGGCGCTTCGCGATGACCTTCGCCCGCTGGATGAACATCTTCGGGAACGTCTCGCCGACGAGCGTCGCCAGGGCGGCCTCGTCGGCGCACCCGCTCTTCGCCACCAGGGCGTCGATCCTCCCCTGGAGGTCGAGCACCTCCTGCCGGTAGACCTCCGCCGTCTGCTCCAGGGAGTGGAGCTGGTAGGCGACCGCGTCGTCGGGCTGCCCGGCCGGCGGGGCGATCGAGGTCACCATCGAGGGGTAGTTCTCGAGCCACCCGCGGCGGGTGTCGCGCCGCTCGATGAGTTGCAGGATCTCGGCCCCCGGGATCGCCGCCCGCAGGGTGGCGCCGTCCTTGTCGGACAGCTTCGGGACCTTGGAGAGCGTCGCCCGCACGGCGATGAGGCCGGCGGCGACCTCGTCCGGCACCTCGGGGGTCGGGTCGGCGAGCACGAGGGGCCGGTTGCTCTCGTCCACCGAGATCAGCGGCGGCTCGACGTCCATGAACGTCGGCGGCGGCGCGAGCGGGTGGCGCTCCGCCTGGGGCGCCGGCTGTCGCAGCAGCCGGGCGGTGGCGGCGTTGCCGATGGTGAGCTGCATCGCCATGGCCGGGTTGACCATGGGCTGCCGGGCGGCCCCCGCCTCACCGTCCCGGGCATCCCCCGGGCGCTCGGTGCCGCGGCGCGGAGGCTCCTTCCCCATCGTCCGATCCTACGCCGTCACCCTCCGTCGCCCGCCACCGCCGTAGGTGACCCGCCGCACCAGGGTCTCGAAGGGGCCCCGGCGCCCGGCACGGCGCATCGCCTCGGCCATCCCGACGGTCGCGACCCAGACGAGCGCCGCGAGGGCCGCGACGCCCGCCACCCCGAGGTCCTCCGCCAGGTCCAGCAGGAACGGGGTGAACAGGACCGCCCAGGCGACGGACTGCGCGAGGTAGCAGGTCATGGACCGCTGGCCGGTGGCGGCGAGGGCGGTCACGGCGGGCCCCGGCCGGGCGATCCGGTCCGCGACGAGCGCGATGAGGGCCGCGTAGCCGAACCCGCCGAGCACGCCGGTCGCGTCGTGCAGCGGTCCCCAGACCTCCAGGGTGCCGCGGTCCGGTGTCTCCACGACCCCGGCGAGGACGAGCGCGACCGGCTGCGCGCCGGCGACCGCGATCGTGATGCCGCCGGCGGCCGCGGCGAGGAGCAGGCGGCGGTGCTCCCGCACCCGCTCCAGCACCCGGCGACGACCCAGCACCAGGCCGACCAGGAAGGGGCACGCGAAGCCGATCGGCCCCAGCAGCGCAACCACCGCGACGGCGAGGGGCCGGTCGGCGAGCATCGCGCCGACGCTCTCCGGCAGCATCTCCGGCCCGGGCGGGTCGGTGCTGATGCTGGAGGAGTCGCCGCTCGGCAGGAAGCCGAGGAGGAGCAGCACCCCGGCGACCGCCAGCAGCCACCGGTCGCGCCAGGTGATCACGAGGGCGCCCACGGCGAGGAGCACGCCGTACATGGCGATGATGTCCCCGACGTAGAACAGCAGCCCGTCCACGACGCCCACCAGCACCAGGATCGCGCTGCGCCGCCACAGCAGGCGCCGCACGGCCCGGGCACCGCGGTCGATGTTCCGCTCCACGATGCGGGCGACGCCGTACCCGAACAGGAGGCCGAACATCGGGAACGCGCGGCCGTCGACGAAGGTGGCGAGGGCCCACGTGACGGCCGTGTCGAGGCCGGATCCGTCGAGCGGGTAGCCGCCCATCGCCGGTGTGCCCGGCAGGAAGTAGTGCGCGTTCGCCAGCGCGATGAACAGCAGCATCACCCCGCGGGCGAGGTCGGGTCCGAGGGCGCGGTCGCCGAGGGGCAGGGGTCCGGGGGTTGGCACGGGCCCACCCAACCCGCACCGGCGCGCCCCCGCATCGGCCTTTCGTCGATGCCCGCCGTCTCCTTCGGATGGTCCCGTGGCGCGGGCCGGCGCGGATAGGCTCGCGCGCGTGACCACGCCGGGCCCGTCCGCCGCGGAGCGCGCCGCCGACACCGTCGCGCGGGTGCGGGACGACCCCGCCGCGCGCCTGCGCCTGGGGCGGTCGCTCTACGAGAGCGAGCCGCCCGGCTCCCGCCACCTCCCCTACGGCCGCGCCATGGCCGCGTTCATCGGCTGGCAGGTGCGCCGGGGCGTGCTCGCCCCGCCGGACGCGCCGCGGCCCGGGAGCCCGTGGTGGCGGGCGCTCAACGAGGCCGTGCTGCGGGACATCGCCGAGGCGCGCCACCTGTACGCCGGGGCGCCGGGCGAGCCGTCGTCGCGGGCCGTCGAGGCGATCCTCGCCTTCATCGCCCGGCCGACCGCCGCGGGCTGGTACCGCGCCCACAACGTCTCGATCGCCCGGGCCTACCTCGCGAACGCCGGCCTCGCGGCCCGGGAGGGGCGCATCGAGCGCTTCTTCCTCAACGTCGTCCTGCTGCGGGTGCTCTACGCCCACGCCCTCGTCGCGGCCCCGCGCCTGGCGCTCGGCTGGGCCTGGCCCCTCGGCCGGCCGCTGGGCGACCCGCGCGCCAGCACCACCGGCATCTTCCTCTCGCTCGCGCGCACCGTCCCCGACCGGTACCCCCTGGGCGAGGACGTGAGCCCGTTCGTCGCCGGGGAGAACGGCTTCGGCCGCATGCTCGACCGCGCGATGATCCAGCCGCGGCTGCGCCCCCTCTACGACTGGTCGGCGCAGGAACTCGGGGAGCCCGGCGTCGCGCGCCTGCTCGACGGCGACGTCCCCGCCTACGCCTGGGACCCCGCCGACGCGGACGCGTGGGCGCCGCCACCGAACCACCTGGACCGCCTCGTCCGGCGCATCGTCCCCCCGCCACCGATGAGTCCGCCCCGCGCGCGTCGTCGATAGGGCGGAAACCCGCACCGACCCACCCAGGAGGCCCCCGATGGGCGAGATCGTGTCCAGCTTCTTCATCTCCCTCGACGGCGTGGTCGAGGCGCCGCACGAGTGGCACTTCCCCTACTTCGACGACGACATGGGGGCGGCCGTCGGCGCGTCGATCGACGCCTCGACGGGCCTCCTCATGGGGCGCACCCTCTACGAGGAGTGGTCCGCGTATTGGCCCTCGTCCACGGACGAGCCGTTCGCGTCATGGATGAACAACGCGCCCAAGTGGGTCGTGTCGAGCAGCCTCGGGTCCGCCGACTGGAACAACTCGACGCTCATCACGGGCGACGACGTGGCCGGCCAGGTGCGGGCCCTGAAGGAGTCGACCGACGGGATCATCGGCATGTCCGGCAGCGCGACCACGACGCGCTGGCTGCTGTCAGAGGGGCTGCTCGACCGCCTGGACCTGCTCGTCCACCCCCTCGCCGTCGGGTCGGGGAAGCGCCTGTTCGAGGACGGCTTCTCCCACCCCCTCACCCTGCTGTCGAGCGACACGTTCGGCAGCGGCGTGGTGCGCCTGATCTACGGCCCGGGGGAGGCCCCGGCCGCGAGCTGAGCGGCGAGGTCGTCGAGCCCCCGGGCCACGAGGTCCGGGGGCCGCAGGTGGGCGGGGTACCGGTCACGGCCGGCGCCCTCCCGGTCGATCCAGGCCGTGCGCAGGCCGGCGCGGGCGGCGCCGTCCAGGTCCCACGCGTGCACCGCCACCATCAGCAGATCGCCCGGCGGCAGGCCGAGGACCGCGACCGCGTGGGCGTAGGCCCGGCGCGCCGGCTTCCAGGCGCCCGCGTCGTCCACGGACAGGCACGCCTCCACGCGGTCCCGGACCCCCGCGCGGGCGAGGAGGCCCTCGGCGACGGCGGCGGCGCCGTTGGAGAGCGTGATCACCCGGTGCCCGGCATCGGCGAGCGCCGCGATGCCGGGAGCCACGTCCGGGTGCGGCGGCAGGGCGAGGAAGCCCTCCAGCACCGTCGCGACCCCCGCCTCGTCCGCGCCCATCGCGCGAAGCAGGCCCGCGCCGATCTCGCCGAACGGCCGGGGCGCCCCCGCGGCCGTCAGGCCCATGCCGTCCCGGAGCACCGCCGTGAACCACCCGCGCCAGGCCTCCGGGGGCAGGCCCGCCCCCGCGAAGCGCGCGGCCAGGGGCGTCATGTCGGAGAGCGTCTCGTTGACGTCCAGCACCACGGCCGGACGCGCGGCGCTCACGCCGGTGGCCACCGCTCCTCCTCGGGCCGGCGCCCGGTGGCGTAGACCTTCGACGCCGTGCCGCCCACGGCCAGGTAGGGCGCGATCGCCGGGCGGCGCCAGTGCTCGTACGCGGCGCATGCGGCGTCCGGGGCGTCCGGGTTCGACGCGATCGCGATCGCCAGCGCCTGGGCGTCCCCCATCCCCAGGCCCGATCCGATGCCGACCTCGGGGTTCATCGCGTGGAGCGCCTCGCCGATCAGCGCGACGCCGGGGCGCCACCACTCCTCGCAGCGCACCTCGGTCACCTCGCGGTAGCCGAGGTCGTCCACCGAGGTGAGCGCGGCGAGCGGCGCCTCGGCCTGCGGCAGGAGCCGCACGAAGGCCTCCCGGAACGCGTCCAGGCCCGGCGCCAGCGCCTCCGCCGCGCCGCCCTCGGGGCGGTCGATCTGCCAGCCGCCGGCGCTGCCGTCCGCCCAGTTGAGCACCGTGAGCTGGCGCCCGTCCGACAGGAAGGCGATCGAGAAGGGCTCGGGCCCCGGCACCGGGCTGCGCCACGAGACGAAGGCGGTGTCGGCCACGCGCAGGTCGGCGGGGATGCCCGCGAGGGTGCGCACCGGCGAGCCGGTGCCGTCCGCGCCCACCACGAGGTCGGCCGGCACGTCGCGCTCACCGTCCGGGGCGCGCAGCCGCACGCCGGTCACGCGGTCCCCGTCGCGCAGCAGGTCGGTGACCTCGTGCTCCCAGAGGATCTCGAGGCCCGCGCGCAACGCCTCCACGACCGTCTGGCGGGCCACGGAGATCGCGACCGGCCGCCCGGACCGCAGCGGCGGCACGTCGATGCCCTGCGCCCGGATCCCGTCCAGCACGCCGATCTCGTCCAGCGCGTCGTAGCTCTGGAACGGCAGCATGATCGGCCCCGGGATGCGCCGGTCGGCCGGCGCCCGCTCCACGATCGTCGCCGTGCCTCCGCGCTGCGCGATGCCCTGCGCCAGCACGAGCCCCGCCATCCCGCCGCCCACGATCACGACCCGCATGCGCCCTCCCCCCTCGGGGTCAGCCGTCGAGCACGCGCTCCGCGTCGTGCTGCGGCAGGCCGCTGCGGGAGATGACGTCCTGGCGGTCGAGACCGGCGAAGTAGCCGGTGCGCATCGCCTTCGACAACGCCGGCCGGGTGGCCGGGTCGGCGGCGTGCGCCTGCGCGGCCTGCTCCACGGCGGCGCGCAGCTCGGCGATGCGGTCCTCGGTCAACTCGGGCATGCGTCGGATCCTACCCGGCGCGGGCGGACGGCCCCCGGGCGCGCAGCAGCGGCAGGGAGCCGAGGGTCAGCAGCAGCACGACACCGGCCCCGAAGTACCAGAGGTCCTCGTCGCCGTCGGCCAGGACGACGTTGTGGTCCTTCTCCAGATGGACCTCGTGCTCGAACGGGGTCGGCGGCTGGTCCACGTACGGGAGGCCCCCGGGCTCGGGGATCTCCACCGCGCTGCGCTGGACCACGAAGCCGACGGTCGCCAGCAGCAGGGCCGCCACGACCCCGGCCAGCAGCGCCACGCGCCAGTCGGTGAGGCGTCTCGCCATCGGGCGGATGATGACGGACCCCCGGAATCGCCGGAACCCCCGAACGAGGGGGGCGCCCGGACCCCTGACACGAGGCGTCGCGCCCCGGCCGGGGATGCTTCACACTCGGGGACGACCGCGAGAGAGGAGGTCCCCGTGCCCGAGGACGACCAGCCCACCGAGATCCTTCCGCCCGAGCCCGCGCCCACCGAGAGCGGCGCGACGACCGGGGACCCCACCGGCCGCACCTGGATCGCCGACGGCATCGTCGCCAAGGTCGCCGCGAACGCCGCCCGCGAGGTGGACGGCGTCGAGGGCCTGCGCGGGGGCGCCCCGCGGCGCGGCTGGCTGCGGGCCAGCGAGCGCGCCCAGGGCGGCGCGGTCGTCAAGGTCGCCGAGGGCACGGCCACCGTCGCCCTGCGCCTCGTGGTGCGCGACGGGGTCGCGATCCCGGCCGTGGTCGAGGAGGTCCGGGCCCGCGTCATCGAGCGCGTCGAGTTCGCGACGGGCATGACCGTCACGACGGTGGACATCGGCGTCGTGGACGTCGTCCTCCCCCCGCCGCCCCCGGAGCCCGCTCCCCCGGCGCCGCCGGCGCCCGCGACCCCAGCGGCCGCGGGCGCCTGACCTCGGGCCCTAGGCGCGGAGGAGGTAGAACCTCCAGAAGTCGTGCTCCAGCGCGAGCACCTCGGCGCCCGCGAACCCGGCCTCGCGGGCGTAGCGGTCCACGGTGGACGCCCGGATGACGGTGCCGGTGCACGCGGCGTGCTCGTCCTCCCGCCCCACCGGGAGGCAGTGCAGGACGCTGAAGCCGTAGTTCAGCCGCTCGAGCTCGTCGCCGGGTGAGGTGAACGTGTCGGCGACGCGCTCGTCGCCGATCAGCACGAGCCCGCCGGGCCGCAGCAGGGCGCGTGCGGTGCGCAGGGCCTCCACGGGGTGCGCCATGTCGTGCAGGGCCTCGAAGATCGTCACGAGGTCGTACTCACCCGACACCTCGGCCGAGACGTCCTGGGCGAAGAACCGCACCCGGTCGCCCACCCCGCGGTCGGCGGCGAGCGCGCGCGCCGCCTCCACCGAGGCGACGTCCGAGTCCAGGCCGTCGACGCGGACGCGGGGGTGGGCGGCGGCGAGCGCCACGCTCGACCACCCCGACCCGCAGCCCATGTCCGCCACCCGGGCGTCCGGCGCGCGCAGGGCCGCCTCCACCTCGGGGACGGCGGGGATCCACTCCTGGGCGAGCTGGTTCGCGAACATCGGCCGGTTGAACGCGGCGATGCCCTCACGGCACGACGGACCGAAGGCCGGGTACGGGATCCCCTCGCCGGTCCGGAACGCGTCCACGAGGAGGTCCATCGGCGCCAGGGTCCCGGCGGCGATGCGGCCCATCGCGGCGACGTACCGCAGGTCCTCGGGGTCGAGCAGCGCGGGGCGCAGGCCCTCGGGGAGCGAGTAGCGGCGCGCGGCGGCCGACGCCGCGTCGTCGTCGGCGACGACGATCGCGGCGACGGCCTGCTGCTCCAGCCACTCGCGCACGTACCGCTCGTCCAGGCCGCAGCGGGCGGCGAGCTCCGCGCTCGTCTGGGGCCCGCCCTCGTCCAGGGCGGCGTACAGGCCCAGGCGGTCGCCCAGGTGGACGCAGGCCAGCTCGAGGGTGCCGATCAGGGCGCCGAACAGGCGCTCGCCGAGGGCCTCGGAGTCGTGGAGCGGTGCGGTGGTGCTCATGACGGGTCCTCCCCCGTTCGTGCGGTCGGCCCCCACCGTCGCGCCGGACCGTCTCCCCACCGTCTCGCGGCCCGTCTCACGCGGGTCGCGCGCGGGTCCCGGCCACGACTACGCTGCGCGCGTGCTCGTGATCCGGGTCCTGGGCGGGGTCTCCGCCGAGGTGGACGGCCGGCCGGTCGACCTCGGCGCGGCCGCGCGTGCCCGCGCGCTCCTCGCGTGGCTCGCCCTCCATCCCGGCACGCACGCCCGGTCGGAGCTGGCGGGGCGCCTGCGCCCGGACGCCGGCGAGGACAGCGCCCGCAAGAGCCTGCGCCAGGCCGTGTGGGCGCTGCGCGGGGCGCTCGGCCCGGAGGCGGAGGGAGCCCTCGTCGCCGGGCGCGACGCCGTGGGGCTCTCCGACGACCCGGACCTCGTCCGCGTGGACGTGCGGGGCGCGTGGGTCCTGCGGGACGCCGGGGACACCGAGGGCGCCCTGGCCCTGTGCGGCGAGGGCGAGCTCGTGGCCGGGATCGACGAGGAGTGGGTCCACGAGCCCCGCGCCCGCCACCGGGACGACGTGCGCGCCATGCTCGGCGCCCTCGCGGCGCAGGCGGCCGAGCGCGGCGACACCACCGGCGCGGTGGCCTGGGCGCGCCGCCGCGTGGCCGCCGACCCGCACAGCGAGATGGCCGCGCGCGACCTCATGGCCCTGCTGGGCCGGGCGGGCGACAAGGCCGGCGCGATGGCCGCCGCCGACGACCTGCGCGCGCGCCTGCGCCGCGACCTCGGCATCGTGCCGTCGGCCGAGACGCGGGAGCTGGCCGACCGCATCCGGGCCGGCGCGCCCGGCGCCGCCGCGGCCTCGGGATCGGTCCCCACGGCCCTTCCGGCCCCGCTCGCCCGCGGCGGTCCGTTCGCGGGCCGCGACGCGGCGATGGGGACGCTGCGGGCCGCGTGGCGCGACGCGGCCGCGGGGGCCGTGCGCCCGGCGACGGTCGCCGGGGAGCCGGGGATCGGCAAGACACGGGTCTGCGCCGCCCTCGCGGCCGAGGTGCACGCGCGCGGCGCGACGGTCCTCTACGGCCGCTGCGACGAGGACGCCCTCGTCCCCCACCAGCCGTTCGTGGAGGCCCTGGAGCGGCACCTGCGCGCCCTGCCGCCAACGGAGCGCGAGGACCTGGTGGGGGTCCACCGCGCCGGGCTGGCCCGCATCCTGCCCGCCGTCGAGCCCGGCGAGGCCGGGCCGCCCCAGGCGGCCGACCCCGACACGGACCGCTACCGCGCCTTCGAGGCCGTCCGCGCCCTTGTGGAGGACGTCGCCCGGCGGCGCCCGGCCCTGCTCGTGCTGGACGACCTGCACTGGGCGGACCGCGGGACGCTGCAGCTGCTGCGCCACCTCTGCCGCACGGCCGAGGGCGTCCCCCTGCTCGTCGTCGGCACCTACCGCGACACGGAGGTCGGCGAGGGGCACCCCCTGGCCGACGCCCTGGCCGGCCTGCGCCGCGAGCTGCCGCTGGTGGGCGTCCGGCTCGCGGGGCTCGACGACGCCGCCGTGCGCGAGATCGTGGGCGCCCCCGACGCCGACGACCTGGGCCGCCGGGCGCGCGGCAACCCCCTGCTGCTCGGCGAGCTCGTGCGCGACCGGGAGGAGGGCGCCGACGAGGGCACCGGCGGCGTCCCCCGCCGGGTCACGGAGCTGGTGTCGCACCGCGTCGACCGGCTCGGGGAGGACGTGGCCGACGTGCTCGTGAGCGCGGCGCTGCTCGGCCCGGCCTTCGCGCCGGACGTCCTGGAGGACCTCCACGGCGACGCCGCGCTGCCCGCGCTGCGCCGCGCCGCGGCCGCGGGGCTCGTGGCCGAAGCGGACCCCGTGACCGGCCGCCAGGCGTTCACGCACGCCCTCGTGGCCGAGGCGCTGGCCGAGCGCCTGCCGGGGCCCTCGCGGCGGCGGCGGCACCGGGGGCTGGCCGGGGCGCTCGTGCCGCGGGCGCAGGCCGATCCGGGCCTGGCGGCCGCGGCCGCCCACCACCTGCACGCCGCGCTGCCGGACGCCGACCCGGCCGAGGCCGTGCGCTGGTCCGTGGCGGCCGCCGGCCGGGCGCGCGAGCTCATGGCCGACGCGGACGCCGCCGCCCACCTGCGCCGGGCGCTGGGCGCCCTGCCGGACGGCGACCCGGGGCGCGCCGGCCTGCTCGCCGCACTCGGGGAGGCGGCGGACCGCGCCGGGGACCGGGCCGGCGCCCGGGCCGCGTTCGACGAGGCCGGCGCCCTGGCGGCGGCCGCGGGCGACCCCGTCCTGCGGGCGCGGGCGGCACTCGGGGCCGGGGGCCTCGGGGTCCACGTGGGCCCCTGCGACGAGGCCCTCGTCGCCGCCCTGGAGGGCGCCCTGGACGCCCTCGGTGGCGCGGACCCGTCCCTGAGGGCCCGCCTGCTGGGGCGGCTGGCGATCGAGCTCTACTACCCCGACCCGGCGCGCGCCGACAGGCTCAGCGCCGAGGCCGTGGCCGCGGCCCGCGCCACCGGCGACCCGGGCGCCCTCGCCGCCGCGCTCAACGCCCGCCGCGTGGCGATCTGGGACATCGCCCACACCGCGGAGCGCCTCGCGGCGGCGACGGAGATGGCCGAGGCGGCCGTCGCGGCCGGGGACGCCGCGCTCGTGCTGCAGGCTCGCGCGTGGCGGATCGTCGACCTGCTCGAGCTGGGCCGGGCCCCGGAGGCCCGCGAGGAGGTCGCGGCGTACACGGCCGGGGCCGACACGCTCGGCCTCCCCCACTACCGCTGGTGGGCGGCGCTCTGGCGGGGCACGCTCGCGCTCATGGGGGGCGACGACGCCGCCGCCCGGCGCGCCGGGGCCGAGGCCGAGTCGTTGGGCCGCCGGGCCGACGACCCCAACGCGCCGCTCCACGTGCGCATCCAGGAGGTGCAGTCCGACCTCGACGCGGGGCGCTTCGACCGGTTCGACCGCGACTACGTGGAGCTCAACATCGCCGAGTCCCCGGCGTCCTGGGCGTGGGCCACCTGGCTCGCGTGGGTCGACGCCGCATCGGGCGAGCGCGAGCGGGCCGAGGCCCTCGTGGCGCAGCTCGCCGCGGACGACTTCGCGGCCGTGCGCCTCGACGTCAACTGGCACGCCGCCGTGGACCTCTGCGAGGCGCTCATCGTGCTGGGCGACGGCCAGCAGGAGCGGGCGCGCCGGCTCTACGACCGGCTGGCGCCGTACGGCGGCCTCATCGCCGTGGTGGGGCGGGCCGCGGTGGTCTACGCGCCGCTCGACCACCACCTGGGCGGCCTGGCGCTGCTGATGGGCGACCACGACGCGGCCGTCACCCACCTGGAGCGCGCCGTCGCCGCGGCCGACGCCATGGGCGCGGTGCGGTGGGCGGCGCGCGCCCGCGCCCGCCTCGTGGAGGCGGGCGCGGGGGCGTGAACCGCTAGGCCGTGACGGCCGGCAGGAGCACCCGGGTGAGGGGGGTCACGCGGGTGCAGGCGCTCGACGACCGGGCGGGGCCGCCGGGGACGGTGAGGGACGCCTGGTTGCAGCGGCGGCCCGAGACGTCCGCGTCGAGGCGCACGCGGACCGTGAGGGAGCGGGTGGCGCCCGGCGCCAGCGGCGACAGGGTCCAGACGACCGCGCCGGAGCGCAGGCGCGCGCCGGACGGGACGGCGGCGAGCGACATGCCTTCCGGGAGGCGGTCGGTGACCTGGATGCCCTTCGCGGCGGTCGTGCCGCGGTTGGTGACCTTGATGACGTAGGTGGCCATGGAGCCCGCGGCGACCTTCGCCGGGCCGGTCTTGCGGAGGCGCAGGTCCGGCGTCGCCTGGTGCGGGCGGCGCGGGGTCGCGTCGGCCGGCGTGGTCGGCTGGGCCGGGGCGGACGAGGGCGTCTCGAAGGGCACCACGGGGGTGTCGCCCGTCGCCGGCTTGGTGCCCGGGGTCTCCGACGGGGTGACCGGCGTGGTCGGGGTGGTCGGGGTCGTCGGCGTGGTGGGCGTGGTCGGCGTGGTCGGCGTCGTGGGGGTGGTCGGGCCCTCCTCCAGCGGCACCTGCGGGCAGTTCTCGAAGGTGACCGTGGCCTGCGCCGTGTGGGTCGAGGGCACCAGCACCATCGTCTCCTGCGGGGTGCTCTGGGTGCTCTTGGCGCGGGCGAGGCGGGTGAGGGTGCCACCGGCCGAGGTGACCGTGACGGTGGTGGCGCCGGCCTGCGGCGAGGACAGGGAGACCGAGGCGGTGCCGGCGGGGTCGAAGGTGACGCTGGAGGCGCTCACCACGCCCGGGCCGGCGGTGACGGCGACGGTCGCCGTGCTGCCCGGGGTGCCCGTCAGGGCGACCTTGACCGAGCCGCGTACGGCGCAGCCCTTGGTCATCTCCGGCGTGGCCGTGACGGCGCCGCCGATCCGCTTGCCGGCCGCCAGGGCGCGCAGGGCGGCGGTGCGGGTGTTGAGGGCCGAGTCGTTCGTCGGGTTCGCCTCGCGGGCCTCGCCGACGAGCTGCCAGACGGCCACCTGCAGGGCGCCGGCCTCGAGGGCGCGGGCCGACGGGGCGGCCGCGGCGATGAGGGAGTCGGCGCGCTGGATGAGCCAGGCGGCCTCGGCGTAGCGCGGAGACGACAGCAGCGCGTCGTCGGCCGCGGTGCGCAGCGAGATGTCGTAGTCCTTGCCCGTGTCGATCACGTGGTGCAGGTCGACGCAGAAGCCGCGGCGCTCCGCCTGGGAGGACCCGATCGGGTTCACCTTGAGCTTGAGGAGCCCCGGCGCGGCGGTGACCTTCTTGCCGTCGACCGTGGTGATGGTGACGTCCTTGTACTCCGGGTCGGCGCCCAGGAGGCGCACGTACCCCGGGGTCGCGGCCTGGGCCGCGACGGGGACGAGGGCGAGCGCTGCCAGCGCGAGCAGCGCGGCGGCGACGATCCGGCGGAGAGGCGTGGAGGGTCGTGCCATGGGGGGTCCTCGTGATCGGGGCGGGGCACGGTCCCCATCGGTGGCGCGGGGAGCGCCTTTAGCGCCGTGGCGCTAGGCTCCGCCGTCGATGGCTGACGAGAACCGGGTGCACGCGATCCCCCTGCCCGCCGGGGCGGAGCCCCCGATCCGGGTCTACGTGAACGGCGAGGAGTGGTCCGAGGGCGAGGACTTCCGCGTCGAGGGGGGCGCCGTCCACTTCTCCCGCCTGCTCCGCGCCCAGCCGTCCCTCGGCCTCGGGCGGAAGGTGATGCTCGCCATGGGGATCGGGGTCTACGGCGACCTGAAGGGCGACACCCTCGACCTCCAGTACACGAGCGGGGGCCGGATGCAGATGACCCCGATCCGGCTCAGAGCCGGGGGAGCGGCGCCTCCGCCAGCCTGATCGCGTCGTCGCGCCACGAGTCGCCGGCCGTGAAGCCGTGGTCGGCGAGGCGCCCGGTGCGCACGGAGAGCGGGGCGGCGAGGGCCTCGGCCATCGCGCCGCCCAGCGCCAGCGCGGCCATCCCGGCCGGCGCGCGGTCCGGGAGCCGGTGGCCGGGGACGGTGCAGATCGCCTCCACCACCTCGCGCTGCGTCGGGATCGCCTCCTCCGCGGCCGAGTAGACGCCGGGCGGCGCCCCGGCGGCCGCCACGAGGGCCGCGGCGGTGTCGGCGGGCGAGATCATCGCCCAGGGGTTGTCGGCGGCGCCGACGAAGCGGAAGCGACGCGCCCGCAGGGCGGTGACGAGGTCCCGCAGCAGCCCGGCGTCGCCGTGGAGCCACGGCACGCGCACGACGCGCAGGCCGGGGCCGGCGAGGGCCTCCTCGGCCGCCCGCGGGGCCGCCGCCAGGGCGACGTGGCCGCCCGCGGGGTCGTCGTCGGCGGCCGGCGCCGGGCGCGGCGCGTAGACGAAGGCCGACGAGAGCATCACGACCGGCCGGTCGCCCGCCAGCTCACCCAGCGCCCGCGCGCCCTCGGCCGCCCCCTTCGCCCGGCGCTTCGCGGCCCCCTTCCTCAGGGGCGGGTCGAGGCGCGGCAGGGCGAGGTGGTAGATCACCTCGGCGTCCTCGGCCTCCCGGTGCCAGGAGGAGAGGTTGGCGAGGTCCGTGTGGAGCGGCTCCGCGCCGAGCTCCCGGACCACGATCTCGGCGTCCAGGGAGCGCGCGGTCGCCAGGACGCGGACGCCGTCGGCCCGCAGCCGGGCGACGAGCGCCCGGCCCGCGAGGCCGGTCGCCCCCGTGACGAGGGCGGTGCCGCTCAGCCGCCCGCGACGGCCGGGAGGATCGTGACCTCCTGGCCCTCGGCCACCGCGGTCTCGATGCCGTCGCCGAAGCGGACGTCCTCACCGGCCACGAACACGTTGACGAACCGCCGCAGGGCGCCGTCCTCCATCACGCGGTCGCGGAACCCCGGGTGGCCGGCGTCGAGCTGGTCGATCAGGTCCCGGATGGTCCCCGGGGCGCACTCGACCGTCGACTGGCCACCGACGACGGGGCGCAGCGGGGCCGGGATGCGGACGGTCACGGGCATGTGGGTGGTCTCCTCGGTCGTCGGGCGCGTCAGGCGATGAGCCGCGCCTCGCCGATCGCGGCCTCGAAGGAGGCGACGGTCGGCTGGATGGGGTGGCGCGCCACGCGGTCGGCGACGGCGTCCAGGGTCTTGAGCCCGTCGCCGGTGATGTAGACGACGACGCTCTCGTCGGCGCCGATCTCCCCCGCCTGGGCGAGCTTGGTGAGGACGGCGGTGGTGACCCCGCCCGCCGTCTCGGTGAAGATGCCGGTCGTCCGGGCGAGGAGCTCGATGCCCTCGACGATCTCCTCCTCCGTGACCGACGTGATGGAGCCGCCGGTGGCCCGGGCGACGTCCAGGGCGAACACGCCGTCGGCGGGGTTCCCGATGGCGAGGCTCTTGGCGATCGTGTTCGGCCGCACCGGGGACACGAAGTCGTGCCCGCCGTCCCACGCGGTCGCGACGGGGCCGCAGCCGGCGCTCTGGGCGCCGTTCATGACCGGGATCCCGGTGTCCTCGACGAGGCCGGTCTCGACCAGGTCGCGGAAGCCGCGGTTGACCTTGGTGTAGAGCGAGCCGGAGGCGATCGGGACGATGCAGCGGTCCGGCATCCGCCAGCCGAGCTGCTCGGCGACCTCGTACGCGAGGGTCTTGGAGCCCTCCGCGTAGTACGGCCGCACGTTGACGTTGACGAACGCCCACGGGCGGTCGCCGGCGATCTCCATGCAGAGGCGGTTCACGTCGTCGTAGTTGCCGTCCACGGCGAGGAGGGTGGTGCCGTAGACCGCCGTCGCGACGATCTTCTGCTCCTCGAGGTCGGCCGGCACGAAGACGTAGCTCTGGAGGCCGTGCGCGGACGCGTGCGCAGCCACGGAGTTCGCCAGGTTGCCGGTGGAGGCGCAGGCCACGACGCGGTAGCCGAGCTGCTTCGCCTTCTCGAGGGCGACCGAGACGACGCGGTCCTTGAAGGAGTGCGTCGGGTTGGCCGTGTCGTTCTTGACCCACACCTCGCCCAGGCCGAGGTGCTCGGCCAGGCGAGGGGCCTTCACCAGCGGCGTGAAGCCGCTCGGCAGGCCGGCGCCGGGGTCGGCGGGGGCGCAGGGCAGGAAGTCCGCGTAGCGCCAGAGCGAGGCCGGGCCGGCGGCGATGCGCTCGCGGGTGACCCGCGCGGCGATCCGCTCCGTGTCGTAGACGACCTCGAGGGGGCCGAAGCAGTACTCGCACACGTAGGCCGCCGTCAGCTCGCCCGTGCGCTGGCACTCCTTACATCGGAGCGCCGTCGCCGCCGTCTCGTGATCCGTCACCGTTCCCCCCGATCGCGTCCGCTCACAGAAACACCCCTCCACCGGGAGCGGCGAGGGGCGACGGGTCGGACCGATCGTTCTCGCGCATCTCCCAGGTCGAACCTGGTGGAATTGGCACCTGGCGCTCATGCGCTGGTTGCCGCGGTTTCACAGGGCCAGTCCCTCCACCGCTCTTGATGCGAGGCGGAGTATAGGGACGCCCCGTGACGGACGTCAATCCGGGGTCCCGGGGGGCGGCCGCCACTCACCGAGGCGGCCCGCGGCCGCGCTGCGCGACAGGGCGCGCTCCAGGTCGGGCACGTCGCGCAGGGCCTCCACGAGCCGCCGCTCCCGCCACTCCCGGAAGTAGGCCGGCTCCACGCCCAGGCCCGCCGCGATGCGCACGAGGAGGTCGTCGCCCGGCACGCCCCGCTTGCCGCTCACGTGGTCGTGGAGGTTGCCGACCGGCACGAGCGACCGGCTCTCGAGGTCGCGGAAGCTCATCCCCCGGAGGGCGAGGGCCGCCCGCAGCGCCGCGCCGAAGGGCTCGCTGGACCAGGGGGGCGCGGCCGGTGCGCTCACGCCGACGAGCGTAGCGGGCGCGCCGTGACGGCGTTACGGGCGGCCGCCGAGGCGGTCGTTACGATGCCCGGAGTCGTATGACCACCCCCTCCCCTCCCCCCGACGGGCCCGTGGAGCAGCCGACCGCGCCGGTCGGGCCCCTCCCGGACCCCGGGGACACGGCCCCCGTGGCCCCCGCGGCCACCGAGGTCCCCGAGGCCCCGGCCAAGCGCCGCTGGCTGCCGCGCCGGAAGGCGGAGGAGCCGGCACCCGATGGCGCGACGCCCGACGGGGCGGCCGAGGCCGTGACGGAGGACGCCCCCGCCCCGGAGGCGCCGGCCGACGACGCGGTCGCCGCTCCATCGGCCGAGGCGATGACCGACGCCCGCACGAGCGGCAGCCCCCGCTCCCTGCGCCGCGACCGCCGCAAGCTCATCACCCGCCGCGAGGAGGCCGTGTACCACCTCGGTGGCCTGGCCTTCGAGCTGTACCGGCGCGACCTGCTCACCGAGGACGTCATGCGCAAGCGGGCGGGCGAGGTGGCGGAGATCGACGACACGGTGCGCGACATCGACGTCCGCCTGGGCGAGATCGACAAGGAGCGCCGTGACCGGCGGCGCGGGGAGCCGGCCGACACGTCGGCGGGTTGCTGCCTCGTGTGCCGCACGCCGTTCCGCGCCGAGGCCCGCTTCTGCTGGCAGTGCGGCGCCCAGCTCGTGCCCCCGTCGGTGGGCGACGAGCAGGTGACCGCCGTCATCTCCACGGGTCAGCCCGAGTCGTGACCGAGGAGCGGCGCACCGGCTGGGAGGAGGCCGACAAGTGGTTCGCGCCGTCCGCGCGCGGCACCGGCGGCACGCCCCCGGAGGACGGCGAGGCGCCGCCCGACCCGCGCTGCGCGGTCTGCGGGGCCGACCTCGAGCCGGACCAGACCTACTGCATGGAGTGCGGCTCCCCCACCCCGCTCGCCCCGCGCCTGCGCCGCGGGGGCCGCAACCTGCTCGTGCTCGCCGGCGCCGCGGCGATCCTGGGCCTCGGGGCCGGGGCGCTCGCCTTCGCCGTCGCGAACGACGACGACGGCGGCGGCACCACCACGACGACGCCGACGTCGCTCACGAGCCCCACCTCGCCGCTCGTGCCGCTGCCGCCGGAGACCGGGCCGTCCACGGGGCCGCTGCCCCCGGACACCTCCTTCACGGTCCCGACCCTCCCGGACACCACCTTCACCACGCCCACCGTGCCGACGTCGGGTTTCGACACGGTGACCGGGCCGCCCAGCACCGACGGCCTGCCGCCGATCGACACGGGCGGGGACACCACCTCCACCGAGGTCGTGCCGCCCCCGGACGGCGACGACCCGGTCACCGACCCGGACACGGGCGGCGGATCGGACTGGCCGGTCGGCGAGACCGCCTGGACCGCGATCCTGTCCTCGGTGCGCAGCGAGGTCGACGCCCGCGCCGCCAAGGACCGCGTGGCGGCCACCGGCGAGCCGGCCGGCGTGCTCTTCTCCACCGACTTCCCGGACCTGCGCCCCGGCTACTGGGTCGTCTTCTCGGGCACCTACGACGACCGGGGCGAGGCGATCGCCCAGGCCGAGCGGCTGCGTCCCGACTTCCCCGGCGCCTACGCGCGGCGCCTGAGCGGGTGAGCGCCGACCGCGTCGTCCTGATCACCGGCGCCTCGAGCGGCATCGGCGCCGCCACGGCGCGCGCGGTGGCCGCCGGCGGGGCACGGGTGGTGCTCGCCGCGCGGTCCGAGGACGCCATCACCGCGCTGGCCGAGGAGCTGGGCGGCGCGCAGCGGGCCCTGCCGGTGGTCTGCGACGTGACCGAGTGGGACGACCAGCGCCGCATGGTGAGCCGGGCCCTCGACGCCTTCGGGCGCATCGACGTGGCCTTCGCGAACGCCGGCTTCGGCGCGAAGCGCGGGTTCCAGGCCGAGTCGCCCGAGCACTGGCGCGCGATGGTGCTCACCAACGTCTACGGCGCCGCCCTCACCGTGCGCGCCTGCGTGGACGCCCTGCGCGCCAGCCGTGGCCACCTGCTGCTCAACGGCTCCGTGGCCGGGCGCAAGGTGCCGCCGGGCTCGGTCTACGGCGCGACCAAGTGGGCCGTCACCGCGATGGCCGAAGCCGCCCGCCAGGAGCTCCACGGCACCGGCGTGCGGGTGACCCTCGTCTCGCCGGGGACCGTCGAGACGCCGTTCTACGACGACCCGGTCGGGGGCGAGCAGCTCACGGCCGACGACGTCGCCCGGGCGGTGGCCTTCGCGATCGACCAGCCGCCCCACGTGGACGTCAACGAGATCCTGATCCGCCCGGTCGTCCAGGAGTTCTGAGGGGCACGCCCACCCGGCGCAGCTCCACGCCGTCGGGACCCGGTGTGGCCTGCACCCGCACGCGCGCCGCGGCGCCGCGCCGGGCGAGCGGGATGCGCACGGTGCGCCAGGCGGCCCCGCCCCGTGCCGCCACGGTGCGGCCGCCGGCGGACAGCCGCACGAGGCCGTCGCCGCGCACCTCGGCGGTGAGCCAGCGCGCCGCGCGCGGCGGGCGCACGACCGGGGAGCGGGCCGCGAACGGCTCCTCCGTCAGGCGCAGCACGCGGCGCCCGCGGGCGCCGGTCACGTCGGGCAGGCCGCGCGCCACGGCCCAGCCCGGCAGCGGGGCGGCCACCGGGCCGACGCGGTGCACCTCGAGGGTGGTACCGAGTGCGGGGACCGGGTCGATCACGATCCGCACGGTGGTCCCGGCGAGCGCTGCGACGCCCACCGACAGCGCCTGCCGGCGCGGGCCGGGCTCCACGGCGCCGAGGTCGATCTCCGGCCCGCCGCTCTCGGGCCGGGCGCGCACGAGCACGAGCCCCTCACCCCCCGGGGACCGCAGCGCCACGCGCAGGGTCTGGGCGCCGGCCGGCAGCGCGACCGGCGGTGAGATGAGGGTCACGTTGCCGCGCACCAGCACGCCGCGGCCGGACGCGAGCGGGGCCGGCGTCTCGGCGCCCAGCACGTCCCAGCCGGCGAGCCCCGCGACGAGGTCACCGTTGACGGGCCCCGGCGACAGCACCGCCGGCGCGGCGGACACGACCCCGGCGGGCGCGGCGGTGGCGGGGGCCGCCACCAGGGCGAGCGCCCCGAGGGCGATGACGAGCGGTCGGATGCGGTCCCCCGGGTAGAGTCGGGGGCGATGATAGAGGCGGACCTCGCGACCCCGGAAGGCGCCCTGGTGGGGGTCGACGTGGGGGGCACGTTCACGGACGCGGTCGTGGTGGCCGGCGGCCGCGTCGTCACGGCCAAGGTCCCCACGACGCCCGACGACCAGAGCGAGGGGGTCGTCGCAGGCGTGCTCGCCGCGCTGGAGCGGGCGGGCCTGCCGCCCTCGGCGGTGGCGCGCTTCTGCCACGGGATGACCGTGGGGACCAACGCGCTGCTGGAGGGCCGCGGGGCCCGTACGTCGCTCGTCGCCACCGAGGGCTTCGGGGACGTGCTGGAGCTGCGGCGGCAGACCCGGGCGCACCTCTACCGGCTCGACGCCCACCACCCCCCTCCCCTCGTGCCCCACGAGCGCACCCACGAGGTGTGCGAGCGCTGCGGCCCCGACGGGGTCGTGACGCCGCTCGACCCGGAGTCCCTGGCCGCCGTGGTGGAGGCGGTGCGGGCCGACGGCGCCGAGGCCGTCGCCGTGGGCCTGCTGTTCGCGTTCGCGCACCCCGGCCATGAGGAGGAGGTGGCCCGCGCGCTGCGGGAGGCCCTCCCGGACGTGCACGTGAGCACGTCCAGCGGGGTCCTCGCCGAGATCCGCGAATACGAGCGCATCTCCACGACGGTCGTCGACGCCTATCTCACGCCCGTGCTGCGGACCTACCTGGGGCGGCTGGCCGGGCGCACGGCCGAGGCCGGCATCCCCGAGCCGGCGATCATGCAGTCGAGCGGCGGGGTGCTGCCGGTGGCCGACGCCGCCGAGCACGCCGCCTGGACCGTCCTGAGCGGCCCGGCGGGCGGGGTGATCGGCGCCGCGCGGCTCGCGGCCGAGCAGGGCTCGCGCCTGGCCCTCACGTTCGACATGGGCGGCACCTCCTGCGACGTGGCGCTCGTGCGCGACGGCGCGCCCGCGCGCACCGGCTCCACCGTCATCGCCGGCCACCCCCTGCACCTGCCGATGCTCGACGTCGCCACCGTGTCGGCCGGGGGCGGGTCGATCGCCTGGGCCGACTCGGGTGGCGCGCTGCGCGTCGGTCCCCGCTCGGCGGGCGCGCGCCCCGGCCCGGCCGCCTACGGGCACGGGGGCACCGAGCCCACCGTCACGGACGCCGACGTGGTGCTGGGGCGCCTGCCCGCGGACCGGGTGCTGGGGGGCAGCGTCCACCTGGACCGGGACGCCGCCGCGGCGGCGGTGGGGCGCCTGGCGGACGCGCTGGGCATGGGCCTGGAGGAGTGCGCGGAGGGCATCGTCACGGTCGCGGTGCAGGAGATGGTGCGCGCCCTGCGGCTCGTGAGCGTCGAGCGCGGCGAGGACCCGCGCGACGCCGTCCTCATCGCCTTCGGCGGAGCCGGCCCCCTCCACGCCTGCCCGGTGGCCGACGAGCTCGGCATCACGCGGGTGCTGGCGCCGCCCGCGGCGGGCGTGCTGGCGGCCCTCGGGCTCGTGGTGGCCGGCGAGCGCCGGGACTACGTGCAGACCGTCCTGCGCCCCGTGGACGCCGGCGAGGACCTCGCGGGCCTCCTCGCCCCGCTGCGGGCCCGCGCCGACGCGGAGATCCCCGGCGCCGGGCACGCCGCGTCGGCCGACGTGCGGTACGTCGGGCAGAGCCACCACCTCACGGTGCCGTGGGACCCCGCGGCCCCCGAGGCCGCGCTGGCCGCGACCTTCCACGCCGCCCACCGGGAGCGCTTCGGCGACGCCGACGAGGGGCGGGCGGTCGAGGCCGTGACGCTGCGCCTCGCGGCCGAGCGCCCGGGCGCCGACCCGCGCATCGCCCCCGGCGCGCCGGGCGAGCCGGTGACCGGCCCGGCCGTGGTCCCCATGGACGGCGCCACCTGCTGGGTGGGCGAGGGCTGGACCGCCCGGCCCGACACGATGGGCGTGATCGTGATGGAGCGGACGGCGTGAGCCTGGACCCCGTGACCCTCCAGGTGATGGCGAACGTGCTGCGCGCCGTGGCCGAGGAGATGGAGGCGGCGCTCGTGCGCAGCGCCTTCAGCCCCAACATCAAGGAGCGCCGCGACTGCAGCACCGCCCTCTTCGACGCGGACGGGCGCATGGTGGTGCAGTCGGCCTCCATCCCGGTGCACCTGGGGGCGATGCCGGAGGCGGTCGACGCCGTCCGGGCGCGCGGGGCCGCGCCCGGCGAGGTCTGGATCGTCAACGACCCCTACCGCGGCGGCACCCACCTGCCGGACCTGACGATGATCGCCCCGGTGGAGATCGGCGGCGCCGTGGCGGCCTACTCGGTCACCCGGGCCCACCACGCCGACATCGGCGGGATGGCGCCGGGCAGCATGCCCGCCGGGTCCCGGGAGCTGCTGCAGGAGGGCCTGGTCGTGCCGCCCGTGCGCCTCGTGGCCGGCGGGACCACGTCGCGGGACGTCCTGGACCTGCTCCTCGCCAACACCCGCACCCCCGGCGAGCGTGAGGGCGACCTGCGCGCCCAGCTCGCCGCCCACCGCCTCGCCGAGCGGCGGTTGGCCGAGGTGGCGGAGCGCCACGGCGCCGCGCGCGTCCGTGAGGCGTTCGACGACCTCTTCGACTACGCCGAGCGCCGCACCCGCGCGGCCATCGCCGCCATGCCCGACGGGCGCCACACCGCCGCGGAGGCCCTGGAGGGCGACGGCGTGGAGGACGGCGACCTCTGGATCCGCGTGGCCGTCACGATCGACGGCGACGAGCTGACGGTCGACTTCACCGGCACCGACCCGGCCGGGCCCGGCAACTGCAACTGCCCGCCCGCGGTCACGCGCTCGGCCGTCTACTTCGTGGTGCGCTGCCTCACCGACCCGGACATCCCCGCCTCGGCCGGCGCCTTCGCGCCCGTGCGGGTGGTCGCGCCCGAGGGGACCCTCGTCAACGCGTCCTGGCCGTCGGCGGTGGCCGGCGGCAACGTGGAGACCTCCAGCCGCATCGTGGACGCCGTCTTCGCCGCGATGGGCGGGGCCGTGGACGTCCCGGCCCAGGGCCAGGGCACCATGAACAACCTCACCGTCGGCGGCCCGGGCTTCACCTACTACGAGACGCTCGGCGGCGGGCAGGGCGCGTCGTCGTCGGCCGACGGGCCCTCGGCCGTCCACGTGGCCATGAGCAACACGCTCAACACGCCCGTCGAGGCGCTGGAGACGGCCTATCCGTTCCGCGTCGAGGCCTACCGCCTGCGCCGCGGGTCGGGGGGCGACGGCGCGCACCGGGGCGGCGACGGCGTGGAGCGGCGCCTGCGCGTGCTGGTGGACGCCGAGGCGTCGGTCATCACCGAGCGCCGGCGACGGGCGCCCGCGGGGCGCGACGGCGGCGGCGACGGCGCGCCGGGGCGCAACACGCTGGACGGCGAGGAGCTGCCGCCCAAGTGGCGCGGGACGATCCGGGCCGGCCAGGTGCTGGGCATCGAGACGCCCGGCGGCGGCGGGCACGGGGCCCCTCCCGCCTGACCCTCTACGGGGTTGCGGCGCTCCCGTTGGAGTTCGCCAGGTCGCTGCCCACGAGGACGAGCACGTCGGCCTCGCCGATGTCCGCGGCCGAGAAGCCGTCGAGCGGCGGCGCGCGCTTGATGCCGAGCTGCTCCGCGACGGCCCAGGCGATCTTGCGGTTGCCCTCCGTGAACATCACGACCGACTCGTCGCGCGTGGTAGGGGCGTTCGCGATCGTGCCGGTGGTCCACCCCTCGTTCTGCAGGTCGGGGGCCACGCCGTCGCCCGCCGCGCCCTGCACGCCCGACGCGTTGAACACGGCGACGGTGTAGAGCGTCTTGTCGGGCACGTCCGGCACCTCGTCGGGCACCAGGGTGGCGTCGACCGGCTGCTCCGGCGCCGGGGTGGTCGCCGTGCGGGTGGTCTGCGTGCGGGGCGGGTCGCCCGCGGCCGTGGTGGTGCCGCCGTCGTCGCGGATGAAGAGGTACCAGACCCCGCCGATCGCCACGAGCAGCACCAGGACGACCACGCCGATCGTGCCGGCCGTGCGGAGCTGGTCGCGGCCCACGCCGGACGGCGTGCCCTCGGACACGCCGTGACGCGCCTGCAGCTCGGCGATGCGCTGGAGCGGTGCCTCGACCGCCGCGTCACCGGTCCGTTCGAGCTTGTCCTCCAGGCGCCGGATCTGCCGCCCCTGGCGGATGGCGACCACGATGAGCGCGACGACCCCGAAAACCGAGAGGATGGCCGCGGACGGCGCGACGAGGTCTATCCAGTCCACGGCGCGGGACGGTAGCAGGTGGCCCGGCCGCCCCCTCGCGCGGGGGTCCGGGGCGCCTCCAGGGACTTGCGGTCAGGCCCCCGGGGTGACGCGGTAGGCGTCGAAGACCGACTCCACCTGCCGCAGGCCGGAGATGCACGCCTTGAGCGTCTCCACGTCCCCGACGTCCACCGTGAAGCGGTCGTGGACCATCTGGTCCTCCATGGAGCAGTGCGCCGAGACGATGTTCACCCCGGCCTCGGCGAACGCCCGGGAGAGGTCCTCCAGGAGGCGGGCACGGTCCCAGGCGTCGATGGCGATCTCGACCCGAAAGCTCTTCTGGTTGGCGCCGCCCCAGTGGACCGGGGTGAAGCGCTCGGGGCTCTTGAGGAGGGCCTTCGCGTTGGGGCAGTCCTCGCGGTGGATCGTGATGCCGCGGCCCAGCGAGATGTAGC
>VFQR01000314.1_pt1 | contig 80146 bp, 81 predicted proteins | sample 3512321 | NCBI WGS metagenome assembly VFQR01 (sample SAMN10412374, study PRJNA504923) | tailings metagenome | isolation source: Relicate 3 Philex TSF1 revegetated site | place: Philippines: Tuba, Benguet | collected 2017-08-29 | reverse complement strand
CAGCCTAGACCGTGTGAGCTTTTTTACTGCTCAGTCAACTTTTCAAACGCCCTCTTAGTCAAAAAATGACGGGAGATGTGGCTTGAGGGTTCACGGTAAGCGGTAAGCGGTTTAAGGCGAGCCGTTTACCGTGAACCTTGAACCCGTCACATTTAACTTGACTGACTACTAGGTGACTGGCAGAGTTATCCTGGGGCATGCCATAGTGGGGGGGCAGCTTCAGCCCTAGGTCTTTATATTCTGCCAATACTGTGCACCGAGCCGTGCAGTCCACAAATTACCGCCGCAGACGATAACTTCCCTGGTATAAGCGGGCAACCTATTCACAATTAGCGCAGACCATAATTGGTTTGGGGTAATTGTGAAGGGTACAGCGAACGATTGAGTTGAGCACCGTGGGCTATGGGTAAAGTAATCGGCATTGACCTAGGAACAACCAACAGTTGTGTCGCCGTCTTAGAAGGCGGCAAACCAGCTGTAATTGCTAGCACTGAAGGGGGGCGAACGGTTCCCAGTATTGTTGGCTTTGGCAAAAATGGTGAACGGCTGGTGGGTCAACTGGCCAAGCGCCAGGCGGTCACTAACGCAGAAAATACGGTCTACAGCATCAAGCGGTTTATTGGACGCCGTTGGGAAGACACAGAGGCAGAGCGCAGTCGCGTGCCCTACGTCTGTGTCAACGGTCGCGACAACACCGTCGACGTGCAGATTCGTGGCAAGGCGTTTACGCCCCAGGAAATCTCCGCCATGATCCTGCAAAAACTCAAGCAGGACGCCGAGACCTACCTGGGCACCGAGGTCAGCCAGGCGGTCATTACTGTACCGGCCTACTTTACCGACGCCCAGCGCCAGGCCACTAAAGACGCCGGTACTATCGCTGGCCTAGAAGTCTTGCGCATCATCAACGAGCCCACCGCCGCCGCCCTTTCCTACGGACTCGACAAGCAGGATCAAGACCAGATCGTGCTGGTGTTTGACCTGGGGGGCGGCACCTTCGACGTGTCCATTTTGCAGCTCGGCGATGGCGTCTTCGAAGTCAAAGCCACCGCTGGCAACAACCACCTAGGGGGCGACGACTTTGACAACTGCATCGTTGAGTGGATGACGGCCGCCTTTCGCGAGCAGGAAGGCATTGATCTATCTGCCGATCGCATGGCGCTACAGCGCATTCGCGAAGCTGCCGAAAAAGCTAAGGTTGAGCTGTCGAGCATGCCCTCGACCTCCATCAATCTACCCTTCATCACCGCCGATGAGTCAGGCCCCAAGCATCTGGAAATGACCCTGACGCGGGCACAGTTTGAGCAGTTTGCCTCAGAACTGGTGCAGGCCACCCTGGAACCCGTTAAACAAGCCCTTAAAGATGCGGATTTAAGCCCTGAGGCGATCGATCGCATTCTGCTCGTCGGCGGCTCTACCCGCATTCCAGCGGTGCAGCAGGCGGTGAGCGCCTACTTCAACGGCAAAGCCCCCGATCGCTCTGTCAACCCCGATGAGGCCGTGGCCCTGGGGGCCTCGATTCAGGCGGGCGTGCTGGGCGGTGAAGTCAAAGATCTGCTGCTGCTCGATGTCACCCCGCTCTCCCTCGGCATTGAAACCCTAGGAGAAGTGTTCACCAAAATTATTGAGCGCAACACCACAATTCCCACTAGCAAGTCCCAGGTGTTTTCCACCGCCACCGACGGCCAGACCTCGGTAGAAATTCACGTCCTTCAGGGCGAGCGAGCCATGGCCAAGGACAACAAAAGCTTGGGTAAGTTTGAGCTTACCGGCCTGCCCCCGGCCCCCCGCGGGGTACCTCAGATTGAGGTGTCCTTTGAAATTGATGCCGACGGCATTCTCAAAGTCGCCGCCCTCGACAAAGGCACGGGCCGCGCCCAGAGTATCTGCATTACCAACACCGGAGGGCTGACCGACAGCGAGGTTGACCGCATGCGTCTGGAAGCCGAAACCTACGCCGATGAAGACGGGCGGCGACGACAGCTGGCGGAGCTGACCAACCGGGCCGACAATCTGTTTTATAGTTATGAAGCAACCCTGCGCGACCACGGTAGCCTGCTAGACGACGCGAATCGGGCTGACCTAGACGAAAAAGTCACCCAGCTGCGCACCGCCACCCACAACCCCAGCATTGATGTCGATACCTTTCAAGGCTATATTGACGCCCTGCAGGCGGCTATCTTTGCGGTTGGCACCAACGTCTACCGCGAGGTAGATACTGCGGGCGATGTGGATATGGGAATTCCGGCGGCGGCCTATGCCAGCGTTGAGGGCGGGGATGACGCAACCTATGACCCGGACTACGACGATGAAATGGGGTTAGATGCCACCGTGACCGCCGACTACGAGGCCATCGACTAGAACCAGGGGGGGCGGGTATCCCACCTAGCCAAGGTGGGCACTCCTTTTAAAATAGTTTAATGTTTGATTGTTGCTGGAGTTGTCTAGGTAGCCCCCTATGGCCCGTGATTTCTATGACATGCTCGGTATTTCGCGCAACGCCGACCAAGATGATATTAAGCGAGCCTACCGACGCTTAGCTCGCAAATACCACCCCGATGTCAACAAAGATCCTGGGGCTGAAGATACGTTCAAAGAGATCAACCGGGCCTACGAAGTGCTCTCTGAGCCCGAAACCCGAGCTCGCTACGATCGCTTTGGCGAGGCCGGAATTGGGGCCGGGGCCGGAGGCTACCAGGACTTTGGCGATATGGGCGGTTTTGCCGATATCTTCGAGAGCTTTTTCAGCGGCTTTTCGGGCGGCATGGGACAGGGTGCCCGCCGCCGAGGTCCGACTCGTGGCGACGATCTTCGCCTTGACTTGAGGCTGGACTTTAAAGAAGCGGTGTTTGGGGGCGAGAAGGAAATTAAGATTAGCCATCTGGAGACCTGTGGCACCTGCACTGGCAGCGGAGCTAAGCCGGGTACTCGTCCTACCACCTGTGGCACCTGTAGTGGTACGGGGCAAGTACGTCGAGCTACCCGTACCCCCTTTGGCAGCTTCACTCAGGTATCGGCCTGTCCCACCTGTAACGGCACTGGCGAAGTCATTGAAGACCGCTGCGACGTGTGCGGAGGCAGCGGCCAGACCCAGGAGACCAAAAAGCTCAAAATTACCGTACCGGCTGGCGTTGACAATGGCACCCGACTGCGGGTGTCGAACGAGGGAGATGCTGGTCTGCGGGGGGGGCCAGCTGGGGATCTGTACGTTTACCTGTTTGTGGCAGAAGATGCCGCCTTTAAGCGCGACGGTATCAACATTCTCTCCGATCTCAAGATCAGCTATCTGCAAGCCATCTTGGGCTGTAAGCTCACCATTGACACCGTCGATGGCCCAGAGGAATTAGACGTACCGGCAGGTACTCAACCCGGCACCGTACTCACCCTTGACAATCGCGGGGTGCCAAAGTTGGGCAACCCGGTCAGCCGAGGGGATCATCTCATTACGGTGCAGATCGACATTCCCACCCGCCTCAAACCAGAGGAGCGAGAGCTGGTCGAGAAACTGGCGGAAATTCGCGGCGAAAAAGTTAACCGGGGCGGTATTGAGGGATTTTTAGGAGGGCTGTTTCGCGGATGAGCTATTCCACAGCAGCCGACGGACATTTGGATCTGCGGGGCACTCCCTGCCCTATCAACTTTGTGCGCACCAAACTGCAGCTGGAGAAAATGGCTCCCGGCGCACTGCTAGAGGTGTGGCTTGATGCTGGTGAGCCCGTTGAGCAGGTACCCGACAGCCTCACCATGGAAGGCTATGGCATAGAGCACCTGGAAGACTGCGCCAGCTATTTTGTTCTCCGCGTGCGTCGCCCCGCTTAGGTGGTGGTAACCTCTAGCTCTGACAGCGCAGCGCCCCAGGGGCCGGAGATAGGCCGCTGGGGGTTGGTAGTGGCAACTCAGGCCAACTACTATCGCGTCAGCTTAGATGCCGACAGCCCCTTACCTGGGGATGGACTACGGGGTCAGCCCCTGCTGTGTACCCGCCGGGCACGGCTCAAGAAGACCGGTCAACAGGTGATGGTAGGCGATCGCGTGCGGGTAGAGGCCATCGATTGGGCTGATGGTCGAGGGGCGATCGCCGCAGTGGCCCCCCGGCAAACCGTACTGGAGCGCCCCCCGGTAGCCAACGCGGATCAAATTTTGCTGGTGTTTGCCCTGGCCGAACCCGACCTTGACCCTCAGCAGCTGGGACGATTCTTAGTCAAAGCAGAATCGACCGGAATGTCCGTTCGACTTTGCCTCAATAAGCAGGATCTGGTGAGCGCTGACACCCGTCGCCACTGGCAGGATCAACTCAGCCAGTGGGGCTACCCTACGACGGTTGTGAGCATGCGGCAGGGTGACCGGCTAACAACGCTGCTGCCGCTGCTCCAGGGCCATACAACCATCGTCTCGGGACCCTCAGGGGTAGGTAAATCTAGCCTGATTAACAGGCTCATTCCCCAGGCCAGCCTGAGAACCGGGACGGTGTCGGGCAAGCTTGGGCGCGGTCGTCACACCACCCGCCATGTGGAACTATTTGAGCTGCCGGGGGGCGGTGTTTTGGCCGATACCCCAGGGTTCAACCAGCCCGATCTCGCCTTAACTCCGCTAGCCCTGGGCCAGTGCTTTCCAGAAATTAGGCAGCGCCTAGCCCAGCATACCTGCCAGTTCAACGACTGCCTCCACCGGGGGGCACCGGGCTGCGCCGTAGACCCCCACTGGCCCCGCTACGACTTTTACCTCGCCCTGCTAGACGAGGCGCTGGAGCATCAGGAGACGCTCCAGCGCCAGCGCGATCCCGACGCATCTCTCAAGCGAAGAATTGGAGGGCAGGGGCAGGAGCGCCAAGAACCAAGGCTTCAGGCCAAGAAATATCGCCGCCCGTCGCGCCGCCACCAAAGGCAGAGCCTCAACCATCTACGCCATGACCTAGACGGATCTGTCGATGCCCTCGACCGATCGCCCGACGACGAAGGCTGACCGAAAGGCAAGGCGCTGGGCGGCAATACTCTGCCAGCCCGGCACGGTTCAGGTGGGCAGCCGTGGCTCCCGAGGGCAGAGACTCTGAGAAAACTCTGAGAAATTTGACCCCCGCCTGGATTTTATATTTTCTTTCTTTTCCCCCGAAGTTTTCCCCAGGGTTTTCCCCAGTTTTAGCTGAGTTTTCCCCAGGTGGCAACGAGAGGATGGGAGCTGAGCCCAGATCTAGACATTGGGGTTGTCCACAGGTACACCAGAACGTCTGTGTAGCGAGGGCTACAGATAGCTCCGGTGGGGATCGCTGAAACCCTTGAAGCCTCGTTTGCTAGACCGGGAGGCTAGCGGATCGGGGGGTGGTTGGCAAGATTGACATCCCCCGGCCCTCTGGTGACAATGGTGCGACCGGCTTACACAGCGCTTCTGTTCCAGCTCGTTTTCAGGCTTCAAGTTCCCTGCCAGCAAGGGATCCAGCCTGTCTGAACCGCTGGCGGGGGCTGTGTTTTGCTGTCTAGTTTTAAATTGGGGAAGTGGAGATGAGTGAGCAATCGATGGCGGCTATGGCGTCGAGAATTAGCCTGAATGTGGAAGTGCCGGAGGAGTTGTTTGAGGCGATGCGAGACTACGTGGAGACCCATCCCTCCTGGAGTCAGCATCGGGTGTTTTGCGCGGCGCTGTCGCTGTTCTTAATGCAAAACGGCATTAGCGATCGCCGTATAAACCGCCTGTATCTAGATGCTGTGTTTGATTACGCCGCCTAAGCCGAACTGATTGAGATGGAGCGCGTTGAGATGGAGCGCGTCGGGTTTCTGGCTGAGGCCCTAGCAGAACTGGCCCTCTGATATTGTTCTAGCATTGGTCGTTTCGGGATTGATTGTTGTGGAGCGCAGCTGCCTAGAGCCAGGTAACGGTAAAACAGAGTCGTTTCAAAATCTGAGCCCCTAACGGGAGCGCCTGCCGAGAACAGCAAAAAGGACACCCTGCCTGGGGTGTCCTTTTTAAGTGAGGGGCGAGTTATAGAACTAGGAGGTCGGCTCTAGGCGCACCAAACGGCCGTTGGCATCGTCGGTGAGCACGTAGAGAAACCCGTCTGGGCCCTGGCGCACGTCCCGTACCCGCTGACCAATAGGAATGGGGGTTTCGTTGACTACACTGCCGCTGTCATCCACCTCAATACGTTTGACATCCTGGGAGACCAGACCGCCAGCAAAGATCTGCCCTTGCCACTGGGGGTAAATTTCACCCCGGTAGATGGCTAGCCCTGAGGGCGCAATGGCGGGAGTCCAGTAGGTGATGGGGTCAACCATATCGGGCCGCGAGGCCTCAGAGGTAATGGGGCCGCCGGAATATTCTTCACTGAAGGTAACAATGGGCCAGCCGTAGTTTTCGCCTGGTTCTAGCAGATTGAGTTCGTCGCCGCCCCGCGCCCCGTGCTCGGTAGACCAGAGCTGATCAGTCTCAGGATCTATCGCCAGGCCCTGGATGTTGCGATGGCCATAGCTCCACACCAGTGGGTCAGCGTCATCCCTGCTGAGAAGGGGGTTGTCGTCGGGCGCTGTGCCGTCGTCGCCGATGCGCACTATGGTGCCCAGGTGATTTTGCGGATTTTGCGCCTGGTTGCGGGCCAGGTCACCGGCAATTTGCAGGGGCGGGTTGCCGCCGTCCCCGATGGCCACCAGGAGGGTGCCGTCGGGGAGCCACAGCAGGCGTGAACCAAAGTGCTGGCCGTCGGACTTGTCTTGGTTGACGGTAAAAATCACGTCCCAGTCGCTCAGGGTGTCGCCCTCCAGGCGGGCGCGGGCAACCTGGGTGCGGTTGGCCTGCTGAGTGCCAGCAGAGTAGGCGAAATAAACCAGGCTGTTGGTTTCAAAATCGGGGTGCAGAGCAACGTCTAGCAGTCCTCCCTGGCCCGCTGTAAATAGCTCGGGCACGCCGGCAATGGGGGTGGGGGTGAGCTGACCGTCACTCACCCGGCGCAGGCGGCCGGGGCGCTCGGTGACTAGCAGATCGCCGTTGGGTAGCCAGGCCATGCCCCAGGGGTGCTCCAGGCCGTCTACTACGGTGACTGGCTCGACGCTAGTGACCACAACCTCAGCCTCAGCCTCAGCCTCGGTGTCGGCTTCGGTTTGAGCCGTTTCAAGTGGCTCGTTGCGGCTGGGAACGGTGGAGGTGGAGGCGGCGCAGCTGCCGAGGGTCCACAGAACTGCTAGGGAAGCGAGGGCAGCGATAAACCGGGTAAACACCATGGGAAGGCAATCAGATCTAACGGCATTAAAGCGGGTATCCCTGACCAGAGGGAGTACCCGTCTTCCATCTGAGCGCCCTTAGAGGTCTACGCCATCTGTCCTAGGGCATAGCTCTGAGTGTCCGTCAATGCTGCTGGGTTAGCCGTCAGAGCCGTTGCCAGCCCAGGGTCGGCGTAGATGCAGAGGCAGATGGCTACAGTCATTGAGCTGGCGCACAAAGGGGCCGTAGTCCATCAGCTCGACCAGCGACACGGCGGTGACGGGCATGGCCAGACGATCGCGGTAGCGCCCCACATCAATGCCCAACAGGGTGCAGAGCATAATCCGCAGGGTGGCTTTGTGGGAGACCACCAGCACGTTGCCGTCGGGGTAGGCCTCTTCAATTTCGGCCAGCACGTCGGAGCTGCGGCGGGCCACCTGCATGGCCTTTTCGCCATCGGTGGGGGTATTCCAAGCGGGGTCGGCCAGCCAGCGAATGTAGTCGTCGTGGAAGGTGGTGTTGACCTGGGCCGGGGCCATGCCCTCCCACTGGCCAAAGGACAACTCGCGCAGGCGATCGCGGCGCTGCACGGTCATACCGGTGATTTGACAGAGGGGCGCGACGGTGGCGGCGGCGTGGTGCAGGGGGCTACAGAAGATGGCTTTCCAGTCGAGGTGGTGGTAGGCCTTGGCAAAGTAGTCGGCCATTTGTCGCCCCTGGGCCGTCAGCGCCACCCCGTCCTGACTACAGTAGCGGCCCGTGCGGCAGTACTCGGTTTCAGCGTTGCGCAGCAGGTAAAGCCTCAGAGGCATGGGCAATGTCCTCAGGTGCAGGGGAGCGATCGCAGCCGGTCGCTCAGATGAGAGCGATCGCCAATGGTGTGAAACAGCGGCCCCCGCTGGCTCAGCTCGACCACGCTGACGGCGGCGACGGGCATATCCATGCGATCGCGGTAGCGACCCACATCAATACCCAGCAGGGTGCACAGCATAATGCGAATAGTGGCCTTGTGGGAGACGATCAAAATGTGGCCGCTGGTGTGGGTGCGCTCGATTTCGTCGAGCACCTGGGCCGAGCGGCGGGCAATATCCACCGCTCGCTCGCCCCCCACCGGGGCATACCAGGCCGGGTCGGTCAACCAGGCTACGTACTCATCGTGGTGCTCACGGTCCACCGCCGTGGGGTGCATACCCTCCCAGCGACCGTACATCACCTCCCGCAGCCCGTCGCGCAGCTGCATATCTAAGCCCACCGCCTCACACAGCGGACGGGCTGTCTCCACCGCTCGCCGTAGGGGGCTGACGTAGGCGGCGCTCCAGGGCAGGTGGGCGTAGGTAGAAGCAAATTCTTGGGCCATAGCTATCCCCTCAGCCGTGAGGCCAGGGTCGTTTTCGGGCATGCCGCAGTAGCCGCCCGTGAGGCTATAGGCAGTCTGCCCATGGCGCAAAAAGTAGAGAAAAACTCCCATCGGTTCCCGGCGGTGAGGAGAGGGCGGTGGCTCCCTGGGGCTGCTCTAGACCGGCGGCCCAAAACAGCAGATCCACAATCAGAGGCTACTCAACCCTAATCTAACCTACGGGCTCGACAACCTAAGAGCATCCCAACCAAAAAAATATCCATCTCAAGGGCGCGCCCTCAGCCCGTGCAATCGGCTCCTTGGGCCAGCCGTAGCCAGATCTCAACCCAGGATTTAGCGGGAAAAAGCTGATGCAGAACAAAATTGCATGAAGGTTAGCTAAAAATCAGAAAACCTGGGCATTGGAGAGTTGAGCTCCCCAGAGCAACCTGACGCGGGCGCTTGCTGCGGGGCTGTTTACCCCAGCTACTCCAAATCTCTGCGGCCCTCCAGGGCGCGGGCCAGGGTAATCTCATCGGCGTATTCTAAATCGCCCCCCATGGGCAGACCAAAGGCAATGCGGGTGACGCGGGTAAAGGGCTTGAGCAACTGCCCCACGTACAGCGTAGTGGTGTCACCCTCAATGCTGGGGCTAATGGCCATAATCACCTCCTGGGTGCCCTCCTGGCTGACTCGGTGCACCAGGGGGCCGATGTTGAGCTGCTCAGGACCAATGCCATCCATCGGCGAAATCAGGCCGCCCAGCACGTGGTAGCGGCCCCGATATTCGCGGGTTTTTTCGATGGCAATGACGTCTCGCGAGTCGGCCACTACGCAGAGGGTCTGGCGATCGCGGTTGGTGGCCCGACAGATGTCGCATACCGGGTCGGCAGACAGGTGAAAGCACACCGAGCACTGCCCCACCTGGGCCTTGGCCTCCAGCAGCGCCTGGGCCAGAGTCTGTACCTCGCTTTGCGGGCGCTTGAGAATGTGCAGCGCGAGGCGCTGAGCCGATTTAGGGCCCACCCCGGGCAGCCGCTGGAATTCTTCGATCAGTCGAGCCAGGGGACGCGTGTAAATGGGGACAGACTCCTATGGATTGCTCAGTATTTAAATTGTACGTGTAAGGCTGTGGATGGGAGATAGGGCAATGGTAGATTTGAGCGGCATGTGGCTGGGCACCTACTGGCAGCAAGACACCCCAACCCGCTTTGAGGCCACTCTGGTGCAGGGGGGCAATACCCTCACCGGCAGCATTCTCGACAGCGGTCACCTGGGCGAGGCCCAGCTGAGCGGCACCGTCACTGGCCGCCGGGTTCAGTTTGTCAAACACTACCTAAGCCGAGGACAATTCCCCATCGACTACAGGGGAGTGGTGTCTGAAGACGGCGACTCGATTACTGGCCAATGGAGTATCGCAGGATTCGACGCTGGCCCCTGGGAAGCCCACCGCAGCGATGACGAGCTGAGCGCTAGCTGGCAGACCGTTGTGCAGCAAAACCTGGTGACCACCGTCGATTAAGGCCTTTAATACCGAATCTTAGTTGAATACACCCGCTGTCCCCTGGGTCGAGGTCAAAGCCGGGGAACCAACCGCTCCGACCGCAAAGCGTAGACTACCGTTACCGCTCCAGCCAATCGACGAGGGCCTGGCGCATGGTGTCTACGGGGGCCGGGCCGTCCAGCCAGATCGCCAGGGCGGCGGCTCCCTGCTGCACCAGCATCTCTAGCCCGTCTAGGGTGGCCAACCCTAGCTGGTCGGCCAAAGCCAGCAGACGAGTGGGCCTCGGCGTATAGATCAAGTCGTAGACCAGGGCACGGGACGGAGCCAAAGCCAGATCTTCTGTCGCCAAGGGAGTTTGGCCAGCGGTGGTGTGCATGCCGAGAGGAGTCGTGTTGACAATGAGATCGGCGGTGGGCAGCAGGGTCGGCAGAGCCTCCCAAGGATGAACCGTGAGCGGCGGTTGCAGGGGCGAACTGATCCAGCCTCGCTGAAAGGCAGCCAGAGCTTCAGCCCTGCGGCCCACCACCTGCACCGATTTAAATCCCAGGTGTGCACAGCCCGCCACTACAGCCCTGGCCGCTCCCCCGTTACCCAAGACGACCACGGTGCTCCCGGCCCAGGGTTTTAATGCTTTGAGCGGAGCCACAAACCCAGCCACATCGGTGTTGGTACCTGCCCAACCCCGCTCGGTGCGCCATACGGTGTTAACCGCACCGACGGCTTGGGCTTCGTCGGTAACCGTTGTCAGCAGCGGCAGAATGGCCTGCTTGTGGGGAATAGTGACACTGAACCCCTGCACCCCAATGACTTTAAAGCCCGCGATCGCCGTCTCTAGCCCGTCTACCGCCACTGGAAAAGCCACATAGACGTAGTCGGCCCCAAGCTCTGCTAGAGCAGCGTTGTGCATCACAGGCGACAGGGAGTGGTTGACCGGGGCACCAATGATGCCGAGGATTTGAGTGGTTCCAGTGATGGGCATGGGGGGTGTAGGGGGTGTGGGTGAAGGGGTAGGGGGTGTCGAGTTCAAAATTCAAAGTTCAAAGTTTTGAATTCTCAATTTTGAATTTTGCCTTGATTCGCGCTTCATTCCTCCAGCTTCCCCACCGTTTCCACTCCCTCATCCCTGTACCCTCGCTTCAAACAGCTGCACGATCTTCTCCACCACCTCGTCAATGGCGAGGCCATCGGTGTTCAGCACGATCGCATCGTCGGCCTGGCGCAGGGGAGATACTCGGCGGCTGCTGTCTTGGCGATCGCGATCGCCAATGGCCTGGGCCAACTCCTCAAGGGAGGCAGCGGGTTGGGCCTGGGCCGCCAGGTCACGCTGGCGACGGCGGGCCCGCTCATCTACCGAGGCCGTGAGAAAAATTTTCAGCTCCGCCTGGGGAAACACCTGGGTGCCAATGTCGCGGCCTTCCATGACCACGCCACCGGTTACGCCATACTGCTGCTGCTGCTGCAGGAGCGTCTGGCGCACGGTGGGCTGGGCCGACACCACCGAGACCGCGGCGGTGACGGCGCTGCTGCGTATCGCCTGGGTGACCTCCTGCCCGTTGAGCCAGATGCGGCTGGGGTAGGCCGCAAAGGCCGGGTCATCCCCCGAGGCCACCAGATGAATGTCGCAGTCCTGCACCAGTTCTGCTATCGCCACTTCATCCTGCACATCAAGGCCCCGCTCCAGGGCCAGCCAGGTCACCGCCCGGTACATAGCCCCGCTGTCGAGGTAGAGCAAATTCAGTCGTTGGGCTACCTGTCGGGCCACAGTCGATTTACCAGCACCGGCCGGGCCGTCAATCGCCACAATTGGCTGGCGATCGCGCAGCAGCACGTTGTCAATCAGCCGCGTCCCGCCCAGGTGAGCGGCCACCGCCAGCATCCCTAAAGTCTCAATTCGCTCCAGGGGTTGCAGGGTTTCGGGGTGCACCAGCTCTACGTACTGGGGGCGCAGGGCCGGCTCCTGGGCCAGTTCTGCCTGCACCGCCGCAATCAGGGCTGAGCCCAGCCGTTCACCGTCCCCAAAGCGCTGCTGGGCAGCCATCAGCCCCCGGTAGAGCGTAGCGGCCTGCCACCGCTCGGCCTCGCTCAAGTAGCTGTTGCGCGAACTCAGGGCCAAACCGCTGGCCTCACGCACCGTCGGGCACCCCACCATCTGTCCAGGCAGATTGAGATCGCGGGCCAGACGCTTGAGAATAGCCAACTGCTGAGCATCTTTGTAGCCAAAATAGGCGCGATCGGGGGCTACCAAACTCAGCAACTTAGTCACCACCGTAGCCACCCCCTCAAAATGACCGGGGCGGTGGGGGCCGCACAGCACCGCCGTCATCGCTGGCGGCGGTATCACCTGGGTTATGGTGTCCGCCTGAGGTTCGGCCACACCATAGAGGGTGGCCGCCGTCGGCATAAACACCCCATCGACCCCAGCCTGATCGCACAAACGCAGGTCTTGCTCAGGGGTGTGGGGGTAGCGGCCCAGATCTTCCTGGGGGCCAAACTGTAGCGGATTGACAAAAATGCTCACCACCACCACGGCGTTTTCCAGCCGCGCCCGTTCGATCAGACTCAGGTGACCGCGGTGTAGATGGCCCATGGTGGGCACCAACCCTACCGCCGCTGGACTCTGGCCCTGGCGCATCTGGGCTAAATAGCGTCTTACCCCTGCAACCGTCTTGAGTACCCGCACCATCTTTTACCCTTTGCTGCGTGCCCTTTGCCGCGAGACTGTGTGACAGCTGAACTTCTGGCCACCCCGCTCCAAAGGTAATACCCTACCAGATTTAAAGTCGGGAACATATCGCCTTAGGTTCGCCGTTGCCATGACTTCACATCAGCTCCGCGATCGCTTCGAACCCAGGGCGCACCAGCAAAAACCCTCTTTACCGGGTCGGGTAAAGAGGGCACAACTGACCGCTCCGGCGGTCAGCCGAACAGTGAGACACGTCAAATCAGCTACTCAACCGACAGTACCTCAAGCTGCACGCGGCCTACACCACTGGCCCTCAGGCCAATGTTAGAGGCTGCCGCCGCCGAAAGATCGATCACTCGACCGTGGCTGAAGGGGCCGCGATCGTTGATGCGTACCACCACAGACTGTCCCGTAGACACGTTGGTCACCCGCACTCGGGTACCGAAGGGCAGGGTGCGATGGGCCGCCGTCAAGTCGTTTTGGTTAAACACCTCGCCACTGGCACTGCGTCGCCCGTGGAAACCAGGCCCATACCAGGAGGCCATGCCGGTGAGCGTAGCGGTAACTACTCCCAAACGAGCGTCTGGAGTGGGACGCTCAGGCAGTCCTTCAACCCGGGCCAAGGGAGGTGCGTCGCCTAGCAGCCGCCGCAGCCGATTGGCCATATGGAGGGCGTCTTCGCCGGGGTCGTTAGTGGTATCGGGCAGTATGGTTTGGTCATCCAGGGTGACCAACGCCTCACTGCCCCAGGCCACCACAAAAGCGTCGTCCCCGCTGTCCCAGCGGGCCACAATGGCGTCGGCATCGCCCTCAGCCGCCAAAGCTTGCAGACGAGCCACAACGGCATCGGCTCGCCGCACAGGCTCTTGGGTATCTGGAGCTACGGCAACGCTGCCACGGCTGGCGCTTAAGGTTTCGAGTTCACCCCCCACCAGGGTGACCACGGGGATCGAGCGGATGTAGATTGTGGCAGCCTGGCGGGCGTCTAGGGCGTGGGGAAACACCGTAGCCGTATCGAGAATCTCATCGGTGGGCTCAGGGGTCTGAAGCAGTAGGGCCGAATCGGGCTCGGCAGGCTCAAAGGTTGAAGGGTCAGAGTCCGCAAGCGACCCCGCTGCGGGAGCGGGAGAAAGGGCATCGGCGTGATGCTCAGTTTCAGGTTCCAGGGAGAGGGTATTGTCTCCGCTGTCCTGGGCTTGGGTTGGCAAGGGTGCTCCAAAGACGGACACAGCGACGGCAACCGTCAGTCCGCCCAATACGCGATGTTTCATTTACACCAAAAGAATTCAACAGGAAGAGCAGGGGATAAATTCCGGTCACAGAACATGACCCAGAACAGGCAGCACAGGAATTGCCTTAAATCCCATACCCGTTGCAAATTGGCCTTCGGTTTTTTTGACGAAATGTAACCTAACACGTTCAGACGGCATTGCAAATCCGGGCATACACCCGTGAACTTAGCCACTGACCACAAAATAAACGCTGCATAACCTGGCGCGATCGGCTCAATCGTTTGCGGTAGCTGGGCTAATTGGCTCTAAGGCCACCTGGCCTAACTTTGGAATTATTTATGGGTAAGGTCAATTAAGTTATGTAAGAATAATCAGTCTATTCACCGTTTTGGCAGGTTTTTGTCAACGACAGATGAAGTTGCCGAAACTCTGACGAGAGAGTTGAGCAACTCTTTTTTTGAAAAATAGTCTTTGCTTGGGCAGCGATGACTGTCCAGCGCGGGCAGAAACTGTTCAAAATTTAGCAATTTCTGGATCCAAAATTGAGAGAAACGACCCTCTGGCTGGGCGATCGCAGCGGCGGGTGGCGCTGCCCATTGACGTAGCTCACCCCCGTTTCTAAGGTAAGAAACTGACCCCCAGGAGAAACGACCCCATGGACTATCGGGATGCTGGCGTAGATGTAGAGGCAGGGCGTAACTTTGTGCAACATATTCGCACCCTGGTAGACAGCACCCGCCGTCCAGAGGTGCTCAGCGGGCTGGGGGGGTTTAGCGGACTCTGCGAACTGCCCGCGGGCTACCGTCAGCCGGTGCTGGTGTCAGGCACCGATGGAGTTGGCACCAAGCTCAAAATTGCCCAGAGCACCCAGCGCCACAGCACCGTTGGCATTGACCTGGTGGCCATGTGTGTCAACGACATTCTCACCAGCGGGGCTGAACCGCTGTTTTTTCTCGACTATTTGGCTACAGGAAAGCTCGAGCCCGCCGCGCTGGCAGAAGTAGTAGCGGGCATTGTGGCTGGCTGTCGCCAGGCTGGCTGTGCTCTGCTGGGGGGCGAAACGGCAGAAATGCCCGGCTTCTACGGCCCGGGCGAATACGACCTGGCGGGCTTCTGCGTTGGCGTGGTCGAGAAGTCACAGATTTTAGATGGCAGCCAGGTGCAGGTGGGCGATCGCATCCTGGGTTTAGCCAGCAGTGGGCTGCACAGCAACGGCTTTAGCCTGGTGCGCAAGGTGGTAGCCGAGGGCCAGCGGGTCGGTACTGTGGGCACCGGCTACCGCTGGGATGAGACCGTGCCCAGCCTGGGGAACCAAAGCCTGGCAGAGATCTTGCTCACCCCCACGCGCATCTATGTAGAGCCGGTGCTTCAGGCCCGTCGGCAGGGACTCACCATCCACGGTATGGCCCACATTACCGGCGGCGGCCTGCCGGAGAACTTGCCCCGCTGCCTGGGGCCAGATCAGAGCGTTCACCTGTACGAGGGCAGCTGGCCCGTCCCTGAGGTGTTTCGCTGGCTAGCGGCGGCGGGGTCGATACCCGCCGCCGCTCTCTACAACACCTTTAATATGGGCCTGGGCTTTGCTCTGGTGGTTCCCCCCCAGGAGAGCGATCGCGCCCTTGACTGGCTGAGCCAGCACGGCGTAGACGCTTACCTAGTGGGCGAAGTCATTGCTGGCTCGGGGCAGGTCACCGGTTTGCCAGACTAGCTAGACCAGCCGAGTGCTGCAGACGGCCCCGAGGAGCCACAGCCAGGGTCGAGTCTCGCCGCTCAGCCCGCCAGCGGCTCTAATCCGAAGCCTTGTTGAAGAACCGTCCGCTCCGGTTCAATAGCCGATACCGTAGAGGAGAAATACGATTGGGAACGTCTGTTGAAATCTTCGACGCTAAACTGGCCGCCGGTGGTATTGAGCTTTCTCGCCATTGTAGTCTTGGCCCTGGTAACCAGCAGTTTTGTCATTGTCAACCCTGGCCAGGCCGGGGTCCTGAGTATCTTGGGCAAGTCTCAGGATGGGGCGCTACTCGAAGGCATTCACCTAAAACCGCCCCTGGTGTCAACGGTTGACGTGTACGACGTAACGGTACAGAAGTTTGAGGTACCGGCCCAAAGCTCCACCAAAGATCTGCAAGATCTCTCAGGTCGGTTTGCCATTAACTTCCGCCTTGACCCGACCAAGGTGGTGAACATTCGTCGTACCCAAGGCACCCTCGAAAACCTGGTGTCTAAAATCGTGGCCCCCCAGACCCAGGAATCATTTAAGATTGCCGCCGCCCGCCGCACCGTAGAAGAGGCCATCACCCAGCGGGCTGAACTCAAGCAGGACTTCGACGATGCCCTCACTATGCGCTTGGCTAAGTACGGCATTTTGGTGCTAGACACCAGCGTGGTCGATCTGACCTTCTCGACCGATTTTGCCAAGGCCGTCGAAGATAAGCAAATTGCCGAACAGCGCGCGCGCCGAGCCGTATACATTGCCCAGGAGGCCGAGCAGGAGGCCCAGGCCGAAATTAACCGCGCCAAGGGCCGGGCCGAGGCCCAGCGACTGATTGCTGAAACCCTGAAGGCCAAGGGCGGCCAGCTAGTTCTGCAAAAGGAGGCGATCGAAGCCTGGAAAGGCGGGGGCGCGCAGGTACCCCGCGTTCTAGTTATGGGAACAGGCAGTAGCTTGCCGCTGATTTTTGACCTTCAGCAAGCGGTAGACGAAGCTGTAGAACAGCCAAGCTAATTGTCCCTATTCGAACCGGGAGCCGATAACGCTAGGGCTGTCGGCTGAGTATTTTTTTAGAGACAAACGCGATCTGTGACATTACTCTGTGAGATTACGTAGACTTGTTCCAAGCTTCTAAGAACTCTTGCCGATTCTTTACATACCCAGATGAAACCAGGCTATGTTGGGGGAACTATAGACTTAATCGTTAATCGCCTTAATGCACATTAGCTATGAAAACTTCCACAGTTCTGGTGCATTCAACCCTTGCCCAAGCCCCCGCCGCCGACCGGCCCCAGCTTGAAAACCCTTGGATGCTCTCGTCTGGAGGGTTGCTGGTGTTGCTTTTAGGGTTGGGTGTCTATTCCCATCTGCAAACTCGTCGCCTGGTGAAGCAGCTTAAGTTTGAGACCTACAAAAACCAAGAGCTGCAAAAAAAGGTCAAGCTGGCGCTCAAAACCATCAGCAAGATGGAGCAAAACCCCGATCTGATTCACTCCCGAGAATTCAACCTCGACTACCTGCGCATGCGCATGGATGAAGAACACTTTCATGCTGCCATTGTGAACCAGCTGAAGGTGAAAGTTAAACAGAAAATCTCCGTGGCGCTGCGCCCTCGTCAGGCCGAAGAAGGGCTGATTGGCATTGCCAGTAAGCCCCGAATCGTAGACGAGATTTTTGATGTAGAGTACGCCCCCCAGGATCAGCCCACCGCCAAGAAGCGGGTGCTGTTTCGCATCCAGATCAAGCTGGCGAAGCTGCCAACTCAGGCTACCTCTTCAACCATTGGTCAGCTGGTGGACTGTATTGAAAACTTTATGAGCCCCGATGCTGAGGAAAGCCACTGGCAGCCCACAATTCAAGGGCGAATTGCCTACATGCATTGGGATCAAAAAGCCAAGCCGACTCCCCTGCTGGTGATTGAGCAGTCGAACGAGGGGGTAAATGTTACCCTGCGCAGCCGCAACAGCCTGCCCGCCAGCACAGGTACCGGCGGATCTGCGGCTCAGCCCAAACCGACGACTCACAGGAAACCGGCTTAGCAAAGGGCCGAAGCCAGGGCAGCATCTACCAGGGGGGCCGCTGCCGATCGCGCCTGGGCCATATCGGAGAGAACGGCGTCGAGCAGCTGCTCACGCAGGTCGGGGATGACCGCTAGGGCACGAGTCCAGTCGGGAATCTGGGTGCCGGTGGGGTCTTCGAGGTACTGGTTGCCCGCTTCGAGAATGACCTGCTCAAAGGTTTCGATGGTCATTTCTTCTTGGTGGCGATCGTAGTCTAGGCCGTTGAAGCGGGCATCGACAAAGTACTGGCGGGCCAGATTCTGGGCTTCGCGGCGATATTTAATGCGCAGGGCGCGAATGTGGTCGTGGCCGATCACCACCTGCTCGGTTTCGGTCAGGGTTCTAAATACCGATTGCAGAATATCGCGGCACATTTTTTGCAGCCCTGAATTGGCCGAGGTGCCCAGGGTTTGGTGCTTGTGCTCAAAAATGCCCAGGTCGATCTGGGCGATGCGCTTGAGGGCCACGTTGCGGTAAACCTCGGCCAGTAGCCCCACTTCTAAGCCCCAGTTGCCGGGAATGCGGGTGGTGAGGGCCAGGTCAGCGGAGAGGGCAAACTCGCCGGAGAGGGGGTAGCGGTAGGCGTCGAGGTAGCGCAGGTAGTCGCGGTAGCCAAACAGCTCCATCAGGGAGGTAATCAGCGGCGTGACAAACAGCCGCGTGACCCGGCCGTGCATGCTGCAAGGGGTACCGCCGATGCGAGCGTAGTAGGCTTTGCTGAAGGCGATGCCAAAGTCTTGCTCCAGCAGTGGGTACAGCAGCTTGAGGGGGTAGGCGCGATCGTAGGTGACGATGTCGGCGTCGTGGAGGGCAATCGCCGCCGCATGGAGAGAACAGACCCCCAGTCCCAGCCAGACGGCCCGACCCTTGCCCTTAAACCGCAGCAGGTCTAGCCCTTTGTCTTTGAGGGTTTGCAAGATGCCGGTAATGCCAGGGCCATTTTCCCACAGCACGAAGGTGGGCTGGGGCAGGGGCTCAAAAAACTGCACGGCGTGGCAATACTGCTCAAAGGTATCGGCGTAGAGGCAAATGATGACGTTGTTGATGAAGGGGCAGTGGCTGAGGTGGTCGCGAATAGTGGCCAGAGCCGGGCGCTCTAGCTCTTCGTACAGCGACGGAATCAGTACGGCGGTGGGATTGGTTTGGCTGAGTTCGGTGAGGCGTTGTTCCAGGCGATCGGACTGATAATTTAGATCGTGGATGGTGGTAATCAGCTCTTGCTTGTAGTCCATACCCTGGATATCCCTAAAATGCTAGATTTCATCATAGGGATAAGTGGCCATCGCAGATGTCTGAATCACTACTCGATGGCCTGCACGGTGGTACACCTATCGTCAGCTGGGTGGGGGCAGCCAGCAACCTTTGCACGTGCAAACGTTTTGAGGGGAGATGTCTTAACCCACCAGCTACAGCCCCCGACCACCTACAGCCAAGGATTGCAATCTAGGCGAAATCGTGGGCCAAAATGGCCTGCCCCCGGCGGTAGAGTTCTTCGGCATAGTTTGTCCAGGTACCCTGACCCCAGTAGCGAAAGCAGCTGGTTTGCAGCAGCAGGCTGTGGATTAAGGCGTTGCGGTAGCGGTACTGGCGCTCTAGGGTCTCGCCCCGCTCGCTCTGACGGGCCATAGTTTGGTGAAACTGGGCGGAAAGCCGCTGCATGGGGTCGAGCACGTTGTCGTAGCCCACTACCCAGCTGCGATCGCCCGTCCAGGAGCCACCTTCCATGGAGAAGCTGCCGTCTTCGGCGCGCAGGGTGGCGATCGCCGCCGCCACCGCCTCTGGCCCTGTAGCCTCTCCCAGGGCCGCCCACAGCCGAGATTGTCCCACCGCCTGGCAGGTGGGGAAGCTCTCGGGGCCGCACCCCGCCGCCGCCAGCAGCTCCAGATATTCGGTGCCGTTAAAGCCCACCACGCCCCGGCGGCCGCCGCCGCTGTCGCGCATTTCGTACCACGACCGCATAAAGGCGCTGGGGAATTCATTCATCATCACGCCGCCGTTTTCGCCATCGCTGATCTGGCTGACTAGGGGCGGCACGGTGGCGCTGCCCAGGGAGACCTGGCCCAGGGTTTTGGCCTCCCAGTAGGGCTGCATTTGGCCCACCAGCTTGGTGTCAGAGCCCTGGGTTTTGACCAGCGCCACGATTTCGACCACCTCGCCCTGGCTGTTGCGGGCCACCAACCGGTGGGGCAGGTGGGGCTGCGATAGGCCGTGGCCATCGAGGGATTCTACCGTGTGCTCTTGCACCAGCAGCCAGCGGTAGCCGCAGTCTTTGAGGGTTTTGACAAAGGCGTAGAGCACGTCGGGGTGGTTGGGCAGGTGCATCTCCGGCGGCGAAAAGCCCCGCACCCGGCTCAGCGCCTCAGGGCCAAACAGGGCGGCAAAGTGGTGCTGCCAGGCGCGAATGTGCAGCTTCAGGTCGGGCACCGGGGTCGAGGGCACCACCGCGTGGCCCCAGCAGGTGCCTAGCCACTCAACGTAGGGCTGGTAGGCGGGGTCGCAGGCCAGGCGGCGCAGCTTGGCCAGAATGTCGTGCCGATCCATCTGTTGCAGACCCCACAGCAGGGTGCCCGAGTAGTCGAGCATGACCCGAGGGTTGCAGCCGTTGGCCACCAGTTCGGGAATGAAGTCCCCCAGACGGGCGTAGCAGTAGGCGAAGGTGCCCGCGTTGTGGTTGTCCCCGTCGTAGGGGTGCTCAAACATGTACTGGAGGTGGTTGACCAACTCGCCCGTGGCCCCGGCGGGGATGGTGGGCTGGTGCATGTGCAGGGCGATCGCAAAGCCCGCTGAAATATTCGCCAGCGCCAGGTTGGTGCGCGGCAAAAACACCGGCTCATCGCTGGCCATCACCGCCGCAATATCGGCCTCGCGCCCCGACAGGGGAGGCAGACCCTCCTCTAGGGCGGGCCAGTCGGTAGAGGGTTCAGGGGAGAGCAGGGCACCGGTCATAGACACCTCCAGAATGGCTCCCCGGTTTGCGCTAGGAAAGCCAATGGTCATCATTTAGTGTTGCACCGACGAGAGCACTTCCACCACGGTTAGTAACATTTCGTGGCCAATTAGTTACAACGGCCGGAAAGCCCAAGTCCCCCTCCCCGCAAGGCCGCTCTTGAGGCCGTTACACTAATCTATTAAAATCTCAACCCAGCCTGCTGACGTAGTGGGGAAATCGCAGTGAATGTAAAAGAGGCCGTCGCACGGGCCAAGCAGTATATCTTTGAGCTTTTTCCGGATGAAAACCCCAAGAATATTGGGTTAGAAGAAGTTGAATTTGATGAGCAGACTAATGAGTGGCTGGTCACCGTTGGGGTTTCTCGCCCCTGGGACGCACTGGGAGAGTCTCCCTTCGCAGCGTTCTCTAATCGGCAAATGCCAACCCCTAGAGCCTATAGAATTGTGAGGATTTCTAATGACAAAGATGAGGTGCTCTCAATGAAATTTCGTGAGCTCAAAGTTTGAGTGCGCGCACTGTTTTAGTTGATATGAACCTTCTCGTTTTGCTGACGGCTGGAGAAACGTCGCGAAACTATATTACAAGACACAGACAAGACACAGACGCCTGATTGCATTTACTCCAGAAGATTATGATCTCTTGCTCTGGCTAATCTCAGACGCTCAAGCAGTACGGGTGCCACCAAACATGCTAACAGAGACATCTACAGCTGTGGCCAGTCTGGTTAGGACAATTTCCCCAGGAACGTTCAAACGTTTGAACGTTCCTGAGATTGCTGAATGTCTTAACTCAGTTGACCATGGCTATAATTTAGCCGCTTACATTGACAATCCGGCCAAAAGGTCAGATTTTTGACACTTTTCAAAAGCTCATTTCCAGTTTTTTGACAGTGTATGTTTCTAGCACAGCCGCGATCACACGTTGGGAATTTATTCGCCTAGGGCTGACCGATGCAGCCGTGCTTGAAGCGTTGACCGACCAAGTCGTTCTGCTTACCACTGATTTAAATCTGTTTTTGGCCGCTCAGGCAGCTGGAGCTTCGGCTATCAATTTTAACCAGGGACGCGATCAGTATCTATGAGTAGTTTTAGGTCACCCATAGATAGGTCATGGCTAGGGTCAAAAGCGTCAGCGGCAGGCCAAAGTGCAGGTGCTGCCAGAAGGTGAGGGTGTAGCCTTCGCTGGCGGCGGCTTCAACCGTGATCAGGTTGGCCACCGAGCCAAACAGGGTGAGATTGCCCGCCAGAGTAGAACCCGCCGCCAGCAGCAGCCAGCTCTGGGTGTCGCCGGGGGCAATGGTGCTCTGGATCAGCAGCACAGCGGGCACGTTGGAGATCATGTTTGACAGCGCTGCCGTCACCGCCAGCAGCCCGGCGGGGTGGGCCACCCAGGGGGCGACGCGATCGAGTACGTCCAGCGATCGCACCGCTTCGGTCAAAATAAACAGCCCCGAAAACAGCACCAGCAGCGACCAGTCGACCGCCCCCAGCACCCGCTGGGGCTTGAGGCGACGGGTGATGAGCAGCGCAGCGGCGGTCACAAAGGCCGACTCCGCCAGGGGCAGCCCGACGACAAAAGCGATCAGCATCAGGGTAGACACCGCCAAGGTCTTGACCAGCAGCGGCGGGTACAGCCGCAGGCGGGGCAGCTCGGGCGCGGGCAGGGGGTGGCGCGATCGCACCTCCGGATACAGCAGCCCCAGCAAGCCGATCTGCAAGCCCAGTCCCACCACCGCCACCGGCAGCAGCGCCTGGGCAAAGGCCAGGTAGCCAATGCCCGAAAACGACCCCACCAAAATATTCTGCGGGTTGCCGCTGAGGGTGGCCAGTGAGCCAAGGTTGGTGGCCCCGGCGATCGCCAGCAGGTAGGGCACCGGGTTGAGCTTGAGGGCGCGAGTGAGCTGTAGGGTCAAAGGCGTACTCACCAGGGCCAGAGTGTCGTTGAGAAACACCGCCGACAGCGCTCCGGTACCCACCGTCAGCAGCACCAGCAGGCCCAGGGGGCTGCGGGTCAGCCGCAACAGCTGCACCAGCGCCAGCCCAAAGAACCCAGCGTAGGACAGGTAGGCGTTAACCACCATCATGCTGAGCAAAAACACAATGGTGTGGGCGTCGATGGCCGCCCAGGCCTCGTCCAGGGACAGGGTGCCCAGGGCCACCAGGGCCGCAGCACTGACCAGGGCAATGGTGGCCCGGTTCATGCGCAGGCCCGGCGCATAGCCCAGGGCCAGCCCCAGGTAGCTGAGCACCAGCACTAGCCCCTGCACAGTCAGCCATGGGGTACTATTCATCCACGCTCCACAAGCTGGGGCCGGGCTGACTGGGGCGAGTTGAGCTCAATGGTGGCGACCACCTGACCGTGGTCTGACTGCCAGGGTTCGATGTTTTCATCTAGCAGAGTTTGGTCAAAGAGATGGTCGTTTAACACCGACACGTAGGTGACCTGGCCAATGCGATCGCGGTTTTGGGCCGAAAATTCTTCGCTCACCATGATGTGGTCGAGGCTGTCGTAGTGGCCATTGTGGATGTGGGTGTAGTAGTGGTCGCCGTAGCCAAGACGCGCCTGAATGTCTTTGACCTGGTACAGCAGCACGTCCCACACGGGGGCTTTTTTGCGGTAGGGCCAGCATTCCCAGGGGGGCTGCCCAGTGACAATTTGGGTGGTAACGGCGGTGTGGTTGTCGTTGACGTCGCCCGTGACAATGACGGGGTAGTTGCGATCGCGCAGCCCCTCCATCAGCAAAGACCGCAGGGCTGCGGCCTCAGCGGTGCGGCGAATCAGCGATCGGGCGTGGCCCTTGGCAATTTCCATCGGATCGCTGCGATCGCCGCCGTTGGCAAGCATAGGGCGCTTTGACTTGAGGTGCACCACAAACACCGTGCAGTGAATTGCCTCAGTTAGGGCTAGATCGACCGCCAGCACCGGGTGCGAAAACCGCCGAATCGGAATTTCGGCTCCTTCTAAATCTAAAATCCCCTCGGGCGGAAACTCGTCATAGACCCGCTGCCCCAACACCGGAAACCGCGTCGCCAGGGCTACCCCCGGCCCCCGACCAAAACCCTCGGCCATGACAATCTCGTGGTTTTGGTGGTATTCGCTGCGGTGCAGAGCTTCTTTCAGCGCCCCCCGGTGAAACACCTCCTGAAAACCGATGATGTCTGACTTCATGCGATCGAGCTGGGCACCGACCCAGGTGAGTTTTTTGAGGTAGTTTTCTCGCGAATAAATTTCGCCCGGGTAAAACTCGCGATCGGGCAGCATCAGGTTGTTGAGGTTAAAGGTGCCGACGCGAAATTGATTGCGTTCCATAGCTGCCGCTGAGGGAGAAGGTGCTCCTAAGCATACCGCTGCTGTTTTACTAGACGCTATAACCGAGGTTTCTACCCATAAAACCGGTGCAGAAGAGCGCACTACACCTGCCAGTGCAGAATTCTCAAGGACTGACGGAAGGTTGCGGTCATTAAGTCAGGTTTTTGCGTCATTATATAGAGTCATACGGTTTATCGCTGAGATTGAGTCGCGATCGCGCCCACCTATGAAACCTGGCAGTAAATACTACCCCCTGTTTAGCCACCTGCAAACCTCGGGCAAGGCCGAAGTTACGCTGAGTTTTGCCGATATCGAAACTCTACTTGGCAGCCCACTGCCCCATTCAGCCGTGGAACGCAAAAACTGGTGGAGCAACCGCGACACCCCTGCCGCTCTTCAGGCTGGGGCTTGGGTGGGGGCAGGCTACCATGTTTACTCCATCAATATCGATAGCAAAACCGTCGTCTTTCGCAAATTTGAGGCTCAGTACAATATTGAACAAAAAGACGGCAAAATTGTCTGGCAACAGGATGCCATTCGCGCCCTGCGCAAACACATGAGCCTGACCCAGATGGAATTTGCCGAGCAGATGGGGGTGCGCCGCCAAACCGTCAGCGAATGGGAAAACGGCGTTTACGATCCCGATCGCAGCACCGCCAAGTTCTTAGAACTGATCGCTAAGCAGGCCAATTTCATCGTGCCCTCACCGGAAAACCCCTGACCCTTGATTGGGGATCAGGGCAATAGGTAGTAGCTAGTACCGGCTGGCGACCACAATATAGCAAGTTTCGCTCAGAGGTTTAGGTGTCAGGCATCGCCAGCTATCTTCTGCCATCGAGTACCAGAAGCTAAGCTGAGAACCTAGAGTTAGCCGCCGGAAAATTGACGACTGGGAAGACATTTGACTCTCACGGAGTTCTGCACCTATACGCAAACCTACCAGCGGTTTGCTGGCTAGATTGACCCATTACCTAAAAGCTTGGAGGAGACTAAACACGTCGGTAAAGTTATGACCATGACTTTTAGTTTGCTACTGATGCCAAGCAAGGGCTAACCAAAGCTGTCAGGATTGAGAAGAACGGCTGACGCGCACAAGTTTGCCAGTTAGAGGCTCGACCGCTTCAACAGCGCGATGAATGTGATCGGCCAGCTTGACCTTGGCCCTATCGTCTTTAGCAACAACGATCCCGCCATGGTCAGGGGTTTGCTGATGCAGACGAATGAAGTTGCGCCGGTTCAAGGTCAGCACGGCTCGGTTTTGGCTGCTAGCAAAGGCCAAAACGGCATCGTCGGGAATCCTCTGGTTAGCGTTTCCAGCGTCTTGGGCGGTAAGAACGTCGTGCTTAAGCTGTCTAAGCCGCTGGGTAGCCTGGAGGAAGAATTGTTCGTCAGCGTAGAGTGCGACCATGCCTAGGCTTCGTTGTTTGCGTAAATGGCCTGGTCTATTGCATGGCTGTGGGCAGCGGCATAGGCCCAGGCGTTGGCCAGGTCGCTAGCGCTCAGGGTAGGGTAATTTTGTAATACCTCAGCTTCGCTGTTGCCCAAGGTGCGGGCCTGCACCAGCACCCCAACGGGAATGCGGGTGTTGGCAATGCAGGCGTCGCCACCACAGACGCCGGTTTTTTTTCAATACCGGGCCAGGTGTTGTTGTCTTGCTGAATGGAGGTCAGCAAGGTTTGCACCAGATACCAGCGATCGCTGATGGGTAACTGCAACAGCTGTTGTTGAAGTTCTTGCAGTGTCATGGTGTGCTGCTCCTAGCCGCTATTGACATTGTATTTCGCCGCTATGCATCCACCCCACCACCCTCCACCCTTCACTTCCTCACCCCTCACCCTTCGGCAAATACTTCACCAACGCCTACCCTGGCGGGAAGCCGCTTCGCGTCTACATCACCTCATCGGGGCCAAACCGGAGGGGCTAGTGCAGAGGGCTTTGCAAGAGTTTGTCTTTGTGCATCAGTTCAGGTCGCTGCGGGAGCAGCTTTTGCAAAAGGCGCAGGCTGACTATACGGACGATGACATCTTTGAGATGGTGTCAGGAAACTGGTATTGAATACCAATCTGGATGGTGGGTGATGTAGCCTGCATCGTCACAGGTAATCAGGATCTTTTGAGCCTGGGATAGTTACAGTTATCCCGCGATACGATAGTGGTGGGTTCGCACGGGGGGTAGGTAAATGTCGCAATGCGCTTCGATTATCAGTACATCACCTGAGGTAATGAGTGGGACGCCTGTGTTTTCAGGTACCCGAGTGCCTATCGTCACGCTGTTTGACTATCTAAAGGCGGGTGAGTCGGTTGACGATTTTCTGGAGGGCTTTCCGACGGTAAAGCGGGAGGCGGTGGTTAGTTTACTGGAAGAAGCAGGTAAGCTATTGCTTACTGACCGTGCGGCTTGAGCATGAAAATCATTCTGGATGAATGTGTTGACCGTAGGCTTGCCAGAGAGTTCATCGGTTATGAGGTCAGCACTGTCCCCAAAATGGGTTGGGCTGGGATTAAAAATGGTCAATTGCTGGCACGGGTTTCAGGGGCTTTTGACGTATTTATCACAGTTGACCGTAATTTGTCCTTTGAGCAAAATCTGTCTCAATTTGATGTGGCAATTATTGTTTTACAGGCTCGTTCAAATCGGTTGGCTGATCTCAAAGCTTTAGTTCCAAATACTTTAGAGATTTTGGCAGAAGCTCCAAAAGGGGCAGCAACGCTAGTCGATTTGGGGTAAAGTCCAAATGCCGTGGATGTGGTCGGGCAAGACGGCGATCGCATCAATAGCAAAGTGAGCCTCGGCTTTGACGGTATGAAAAGCTTGACGGAGTAGGGCTATGGTTTCGTCACTGCGAAATACAGGTTGTCGGTTGTAGGTGACGAGAGTGAAAAAGTAGGTTGCCTCTGGGGTTTTGGCGCGGCGGTAGTGCATGGGATGGTGGAAGGATACATGCGCTTAGGGTAGGTTGTTGGGTGGGTAAACTATCAGCAATGTTGGGTTCCGCTAGCGCTCCGCCTAACCTACTTGCTTAAAAAGCTTTTCCTTGAGATATATCCAAATAAAATCTATACAGAAATGGGATTTTGTAAATCCTCTCTATCTTTGCTAGCTTTTGCTCAAAAAATCCGATTTCACTAAGCTCTTGAGCTATGGCCAACGCTCTATCCTCGCTCACTCCCCAAGCACTTGATAATGTAGCCAGATTATGTTCTGCCTTACTATTTTCCAAGGCTGACACATGAGGTTTTAAGTGAGGATATTCCGCATAAAGTGTTTGCTCTATTCGCACTCTTGAAACCTCTTGAGCTGCTTCTTTAATAGACTGTCTACTAACAATGTTAGGTTCCTCAACATTAGAACTCCTGATATCTTGGGCCCTTCTTTCTTGTGTAATAACTTCATTATGATAATGAATTAATTCTCGAGGTGCCTCATTTCCTAGGCCATCTCTAACCCTGCTTAGAATCCAATTGAAAGTTGTTGACTGCTTTTCTCCAATATCAACTTGTTGTGGGAAAAGGGTGTAGTAAACCTCTATTTGTTTGTCGTAATTACTACGTACTTCTTCGGCATCAATCTGATATGCTTGACAAATTGATTCGTTATCCAAAATTCTCATCACGATTAGATTCAGAAGATTCTTTTCATTCCACTGGATAGTAGTGCTTCTAGTAATATGACTTGCCTCTCTAAAGCCCTCTTCGGTTATCCGCTTCCATATATCATTTCGCAGAAAAATCTTTAGTTTTATCAAGGGGTATGCTTCAAGATCTCGGTAAGCCCTGAAAAGTGCTCTTAATGCGTTTTTTTCTAAGTCAAGAGATTCGTCAAAAGCAATATCAAGCCTGTCAATTGAAATCCAAAATATATTTCCTGTTTCCTGTAGATGATTGTTTAAATTTTCTATAAGCTCATCAATTGAAACATAACCCTTCTCTCTGTTCTCTTTAGAAGGTGTCTTAAAGGTGATTTTTCCAGTAATTCCTCCTTCAAGCGTTGCTCCGCCCTCTAAAGATTCCACTGCCAATAAATTCTTTGCAAATTCTTTCGCGCTATTGACAAGCTTCTTGAGAGTGTTTTCTTCTTCTATTAGATTTGCTTCGATTAACTTTGCTTCGACAAATTTTGCCTTCCCAGTACAAATATTTCCTTCTTTAAGGTATTTGATTATTAGCTGACAGAAATAGATTTTCCACAAGCTAACAAATTCGTTTTCACTAGTTGGGGGATTACTGGTGATATCAGAAAAAACTGTTTTCCCTTTGGGCTGTTCCGCCGTTAGTAATACAATTCCCTTTTCAAGAAGAGAGCCTGAATTAGCAAGAAGCAAGGTGTATAGAGCGCTCTTTCCTGATCCTTTGGCCCCAAAAATCACATCTGCTTTGCCACTATAAATATTTTCCCATTGCTCAGTGCTGATAAAATAACGAGCTAATCTGTCAGCCTCGTTTTCGGCCACCCGATCGCCAAAAGACACTTCACTAAGGTTCATGCTCATATTTAATACTAAGATTATTTTAAAGAACCAAAACGACTTAAACCAAATTCAGAATTAGCTAGCAACAGTAAAGTAAAAATGCTCTCCGACGCGTTGCGAGTTCCTTATCATATCCTCCACCGCTCCCGATGCCACCTCAACCCCTCCAAACTCGGCCTAAACTCCCTCTCCCCCGGCAACCCGATCGCCTCCCCCCTAAACGACACCATCTCCCGACTCTCCACCGCAGCCTCCTCCATAAACCGCTCCTGCGGAATCACAATTCTATAATCGTCATCCACCCCAAACCACCCATGGCCAAACGCCCAGTAGTAGTTCTTGCACAGCGCTAGCCCATTCACAGTTGAAACGCCAAGCCACTTCACCACCAGCCTTTGCCCCTTAGCTTTAGCTTACGACTATATTATGCCTTGCCCAGCGAATCTAACAGTTCGCTAACACGCTTTTTTAGTAAAGGTAAATCTTGCTCAAGAATATTCCAAACTCTAGACAAATTAACTCTTGCGTATTCATGGATCAACATGTCCCGAAAACCCGCTATCTGTCTCCACCGAATATCTGAGTTCTCTGCTCTTAACTCATCCGACAAGTTTTTAGTCGCTTCGCCAATAATCTCAAAATTTCGGATCACAGCATCCTGAATGAGTGGAGTATGTAAGAAAACCTCTCGCCCCTCCTGCGTATAATCCTCAATTCTCCCTATGGCTTCGCCAATATGACTCAGGTAAAGAGCGTCTTCATCTGTCATAGCGCGATCGCATCCCTCAAAACGCGATCGCGAATCAAGTCGTGCAGCGTAATTGACTCTGCAACATCGACCGATCGCCCCAGCAAATCTTCTAGTTCTTGCTTGAAACCAATGTGATCGAGTAAGCTCCGGCCTGGTTCAAGATCAATTAAAAAATCGACATCGCTATCTTCCTGGGCTTCTCCACGAGCTACCGAGCCAAAGACCCGCACATTAGAAGCGCCATACTTTTCAGCCAGTGCCAGAATTTTAGCCCGATTGGCTTGAAGACTTTCTAGTGATAGAACCATGCCGAGTTCTTGAGTTAGGGCAGGAATCGCAACCATCGCAGCATCTCAGAAGACTTTTTTGGGCCAAGGTAGGGCAGCACTATCTACCATTATCCTATCGTCCACCGCTCCCGATGCCACCTTAACCCATCCAAGCTTGGCCTAAACTCCCGCTCCCCCGGTAGCCCGATCGCCTCTCCCCTAAACGCCACCATCTCCCGACTCTCCACCGCTGGCTCCTCCATAAACCGCTCCTGCGGAATCACAATTCGGTAGTCGTCATCCACCCCAAACCAGCCGTGGTCAAACGCCCAGTGGTGGTTCTTGCACAGCGCCAGCCCATTCACAAAGCGATCATCCCTAAACTCTGCAAACGGCTTAATGTGGGCACCATCCACAATGTCCTGCCCATCCGCGCTAATAATCCTCAACCCACAAAACGCGCAGCGCTGGTCGTAGAGCGACACCACAATCTTGCGAAACGCCCCATTCCTGACAACAATATTCTCCTCATCCTTCAGGTCTTCGACCCTGTAGGTCGCACCACCCTCCCGCAAAAGCTGAGATTTCACCAACTCAAATTCATCGATTAATGATAGCTGCTCAATCTCATGCGATCGCCCCGCAAACCAGCTATCGATCAGCATCCGCAGCAAAATTATCCGCTGCCCTGGGTCTTGCAAAATCGCAAACAGCTCCGGGTCTAGCCATGCATACTGCACAATTCGTCGCACCGCCGTTACCCCCTTTCGGCCCAGCCCCGTCGGCGTTGCCGTTTCACTATCGGGGTAAAACGCCAGGTGCCAAAACCCATCCCCAGTCAAATGTACAAACGGCAGCGAAATATCCGAGCGATGCTCCGTTCTGACCAGGCTGCGCCAGTACTTCAAAAACGTCGAAATTAGCTCCGGCGACAGCGGCACCTGATTTAACCGCATCCTGCCCTGCTCGATTAGCTCCATCACCGAAATCAACAGCACAGGCTTGTGCGGTGCCGACCCTCGCTTTCGGTGCCGGTTGACGTTCAGCGTCGCAAACTTTTTGGCGTAGTATTGCAGGTCTTTCGGCATCGTTCAGCCAGAGAGGGCTTCTAGCTCAGCGCAGGCTTCTCCAAAGTAGCCCGGCCGCTCCTAAACGTCATCGGTTTGCACATTTTCCTTAACCTTTAAGCTTTAAAGATTCTAGTTTAGGTGAGAGCCCGTGCAAGTCTACAGTCATAATTTAAGGTAAGAGCTACAAAAAACGGGATGCCTCTCCCGCTCTTACCCGCCTATAGAAACTTAGACAAATCAAAATTTGTGCTGCTTTGCTGAGTCTGTTTCTTCAGCTTGAGCATCAAGAGAACCTGGTCTGAGTAGTCTACGCTACCACTCAATTCAGACGCTAAAATCTCTAGTCCACCATTCACATATTGCTCAAAAATTTCAACTCGTATGTAGTCATGCACTTCGTCATCGCACAAGATCTCTGGATCTTGAGTATGGGCTAAAGCAATCAGCTTTATAAGCTCAACACCGCGAATCTGCTCTTGCAGAACGGCATCCGGGTCTTTTCTAGAATAGTTGCCCAGCGGTACTCGCCGTGAGTTGTGGAATCCCAGGGCAGCGGCAAAGGTCACAATTTCTGCATAGGTACGAAAAGGCCCGATCGCGCCATCGCTCGAACGCAAATTTCGTACCAGTTCCGCTTTGTCTTCTGAAAAATGAACCCGTGCCAGCGCCATCTAAGGTGATCAATAAAGTTTCTCTAAGCAAACAAAATATACAAGCACATCACTCCCATCCCTCAAAGCCCTCACCAACTCCGCCTTATCCTTCGCAATCCGAATTCGACTCTCTGCCATCGCTACCCGTCAAGCCTCAAGTTGCAGAATTCCGACCACCTGTTGAACAACCTCCAATAACTTGCTCAAGCATGTCGTGCCTACTTTATATAACAGAATACCCCGATCAGCCATAAACAACCTATTCGGACGAATATTGCTATCCTTTGGTAAACTACCACTCCCAAAATCCGCAGGTGCCAACGCTACAGAATAGCGATCGCGCACAGCCTGACTTGTGATTTGACAAAGAATTACATCATCCCCTGCTAAAGTTGCTAGCACCAACGCTGGCCTTCTCTTGGCCTGAGTTAGATCCGAAAAAGGAAACGGCACGACTACCACAGCGCCCCTTACAAATCTTGCCAAGCCTCCTCCTCCGGCGAGAGCCAATCTTTGGTTAGCAAAGACTCACTCAAAAAAGCCGTTTCAAACTTCTCCTGAGTCTGGGTTGAATTCAAGAACTGAATAAATGAAAGCACCGTTGCCAAAACATCTTCCGGTGTTTTATCCAATTCACGCAGTATTGAGTCTCTAGCTGTCATTTTTTGACTTCCTTATAAATTTGCTTCTGTTTGTCAACAACCTCTAGTGACACGACATCAGTGATATTTACCATGGAGGTTTTCTCTCGAAATTTTAGGCCATCTCTCCGTTTATTACTTTTTCGACTTTTGAGAATAGTAAATCTAGTCTAAAAATTTCCCGGTTGCGATCAATGATTGTATCTTCTGTATTGAGAACGTCCTAGCGAAATTGCAGTGCATAGGGTGTAAATTCCAGCAGTTCCCAAAACTCGCTTACATCATACCCACGGGCTTCTAACCTTTGTAACAACGTTCCTAAATCATGGGTGTAGGGAAAGACATCACCGATCGCCGCCAACCATGCTTTTATGGCCTTTTCCGCTGCCTGCTGAATGTGAAATCCAAATATCTCATCTGCAAATACTTCCTGATTCAGCATTCCTTTCAAGGCCCGCAAATCGCGGTGCCCTGCCAAAAGCAACGTTTTCGCCTGCTTTAGATCGCTCATACATCACCTGACCTTCCTGCAAAGCGCACGCAATCACATGGTTTGGGCTGTGTTGCCACTCAGCGATCTCCTCCAGGCTATACATCAACACATCGGTAGGAATGCCAAACTTTGCCAATACCCGCCAAACCTTAGCCGCTTCTTTACGACGACTACGTTCTGGCCCAAACGGCTCAGCCTCTACCACCAAAAAATCTATATCCGAGGTGGGACGGGCTGTGCCTTTAGCCTGCGAACCAAACAGAATCACCCACTCAGGCTCAATGGCTTGCACTACCGCATCAGTCATACGCTGAAGGAGTTCATTGGTGATAGTTGGCCTCTCAGCCATAGCGATGCACCTCCACAATCTCGGTGAACTCAAACTCATCGGGGCTTTGCCGAATCAGCGGGTAGGTTTCGCGGCCCAGGCGCATCATCGTATCGCCCTGAAGATCGTCCCTGGGAGAATTGTAGACCAGCACATATTCTCGCCCCACCCGAGGCAGCATTTCTTCTTCCACCTCGCCGCGCCACTGGGTGGGGCTCGCCATCACAATCAGCTGATCCGCCAGCCCCGGCAGCAGCTTAGACACCTGCCGCCGATAGATTTCATCCAGGCTGCCAAAGGGCGAATCCATCACCAGCGGGAACGTGCTGCTGTCTGGCCCCATCACCAGCTTATTTTCGCTCCACTGGCGAATGCGCTCCACCACGCTGCCGATAAACGACAGGCTGAGAATCTGGTTTTCGCCAGTCGAAGCGCCCACCAGCACCTCCTGGTTGCCCACCCGCTCCACCAGGTTTAGCTCGTACTTCTCGCTGATGCGGGGAATATAGGCCTTGAAGGAAATGTCGCTGTAGAGCTGGGTGAGGGTGTCTTGCAGCTCCTGGCGAAAGAGAAGGTCTTGATTTTGCTTCAGTTCCTTGAGGCGATCGATCGCCTCCTGGGCCGCCTCAATGCGCTTTACCGCCAGCTGCTGCTTGCTCTGGTTTTGCTTGCGATCGCGCACCTGTTTGCGCAGTTGAGTAATCTCGTTGCCCAGCAGGGCAATCCGCTCCTGGTTGCGGCCCTTTTCTAAGATCAGGCCCTCGCTCTTGCAATCGACCTCGTCGATGCGCTCCTGGAGCTGGCGAATGTCTTCGCGGGGGCTGGTGCGCAGCTGGTCGCGCAGGTCTTCCAGGTCGGTTTCAATCTGCGACAGCTTTTGCTTGCAGTGGTTGATGGTGGCCTGCTCCTGATCGACCTCGCGCCAAAAGTCCTCCTGCTGGTCGGACTGCTGGTTGGCCCACGCCTCTAGCCGGTAGATGGTCGATTCCACCTCGGCCAGGCCCGACTTGTGCAGCCAGGCTTCTACCGCCTGGCGGTGGGGGGTGCCGGGGTGCAGCGCCATACCGCAGATGCAGCGCTCCAGATCCAGCAGATCTTGCACAAACCGTGGCTTGACATCGGCGGGCAGCTCGCCCCGCTGCTCTCGCTCCTGCACCAGGGCGCGAAATTTGTCGATCACCGAGGGCAAAAATACCGTGTAGCCCCGGTTCGAGATCGCCTGCTTGAGCACCTTTTTGGCGTCCTGGAGGCGATCGCGCAGCTCTTTTTCCTGCTCCGTAAGCTGATCCATCCGCCGCTGGAGCGATTCAAACTCCCCTGACTCGCGCAGGCGCAGGCTGTACTCCTGCTTCAGGGTGGCCTGGTGGGCCAGCTCCTGGTCAATCTCGGCCTGGCGGGTTTCCAGGGCGTCGTGGGTGGCTTCTTTGTCGCGCCGCTGGGCCAACAGGCTCTTGGTTTCGGCGTCGCCAATGCCCGAAAGCTCATCTTCCAGAGTTTTGCGGGCGGCGTTGAGGTGCTTGATGGCATTGTCGAGCACCTTCACCCCCAGTAGCTTTTGGGTGGCTTCAGCAATTTCGGCCCGGTTGTCGGTGCGCACCAGCTGCTCAATGCGCTCCCCGTCAAAGAAAAAATACTGGTGCAGGCTCTTGGGCAGCATGCGCCCCACCACATCGTCGGGGTTTTTTGAAGCAGGCAGGGTAGACCAGCGGCCATCGTCGCCCACAAACTGCATCGCCACCTCACTGGCCGACTGGGTAACGGCCTCCCCCCGCTTAGTGGCCTGGCACGATCGCCGCACCCGGTACTGCTTGCCATCGTGGTCAAAGCCCACCTCTACCCAGCAATCCACCGCCTCCCGATCTGCCGCCTCCGCCAGCGCCCGTCGGTTCACCAGTTGATCGGGCGAGGCCAGGGCAGCGGTAAAGCGTTCGTACAGCGCCCAGGTAAAGGCGTTGAGCAGGGCGGTCTTGCCCGAGCCATTGTTGCCGTGGATGACGGTGATGTTGTGGTCGGCGGTCTTGGCAAAGCTCAGCCCGTGCTCGCCATAAAAGGGGCGAAAATTGTAGAGTTTGAGGCCCAGCAGCTTCATTGCACCGCTTCCTTCACAATCCGCAGAATGTCGGCGTTGACCAGGCCGCGATCGTTGCGATCGAGCCGGTCTTTCTCAATTTCGAGCACCTGCTGAATGATCTGCCGCACCTCGGGGGAAGCGGTGTCGATGGGCCGATGCACGTCCTTAGCGGTCAGTTTACTCATTGGGTTCCGTCTTCCCTGATCTGGAGCTGCTCTGTAACCCAGTCGCTATCTGCCGGGGCTAAGGGCGGCACTGGTGGTTGGCTGTAGTCAATGGCCATAGCGTATCGCCCTTTGTCGTAGACGTACTGTAGCAGGGGCTGTAGGGCCAGCATGGGTTCTGGCTCCTGGGCCATCAGCGGTATCGGTATCGGGGGAATCGGCTGCTGGAGGTTGAATCGGTATAGGTCGGCCAGGGGACGGCGATCGCCCCGCGATACCAAAATTCGGTAGTGGCTGGACTGTTCGCCCGACATCGGCAGGGGTTGCCCGCCCCGCAGGAGGTCAATTTCCACCAGGTGTGAGGCACTGGCTAAAGCCTGGTTGCGTTTCCGCAGGTAGGCTATCCTCCCCTCCCCAGGGCGCTTGTTTTTAGGCGACAGTAGCTCAAGCACGGTAACCACGGTTCCCGTCGCCGCCTCGCGAATTTCGAGGTAGCGCTCCGTCACTTCCTCCGCCATCGGCACTTTGACCTGTTCAGGCTGCACGGTCGGCGCTAGGGTGGCGGTGGCCGTAGGGGCCTGAGTCCGTTGATGGGTCACCACGGCGACGTCTGGAATGCCGACTAAAACCGAGTCCTCATCGCTGAAAAAGTAGGTGCGCTTTTCAATCTCAACCCGGTACTTCTCACTGAGATGCTCCACCAGGTCGTCGGCGATCGCCACAATCAACCGGCTGTGGATAGATGACCACAGCTCAGGATTTTCAAGGTAGGGGTTCATGCCTGGAAAGGGCGATCGCATAGGTCATCCTGGCCGCTCAGACGATGCTTCTAAAGCCAAATGTGGGTATCAAGCAGCAGGTTCACTGTAAAACTTCCCACTCGCTTTCGGTCAGGGCTGGAGACACAATATCTCCCTGAATTTGCCCTGTCTCTTTCATGCAGCCAAACGTTCGGCGTTGGGCTGTGGGCTCGTTCGCTTGAGCAGGCTGAACCTGAGTTAGTTCATCCTTTAAAGACTGCAACAACAACTCAATCAAGTTGATGCGTTCCTGAATGGAAGCCTGTTGCATCGTTTGTAAAATTTCGGATTGAATCATTGTGCTCACTCCATCGTTAACAACGCCCCCAGCAGCCTTACCCCATTGTAGGTTCCCCTTCACAGCCCGGCTTCACATGTCCAAGAGGCCGTAGCGCTTTTGCAGGTCGAGCAGTTGCACCCTGGCCTCGCCCGCATTGTCGGCTAGCTGCGCGAACTCCACAAAGCGGCGTAGCTCCTTTTTTAGCAGCCCCCGCTCCACCGCCAACGACTCGCCCTCCAGCGCCGGGGGCACGACGATCATGTCAAAAATGGTCGCCCGATCTTTGCCGGGGGAACGCCGCAGCACCCGGCCCCGCCGCTGCACAAACTGGCGCGGGTTGCCGCTGCTGGCCATGATCACCGCCGTCTGGGTGGCGGGAATGTCAACCCCTTCGTCCAGGCAGCGGATGGCGACCAGGCCCTGCAATTCTCCCGACTCAAACCGCTGGCGCAGGTCTTCGCGTTCCTCCAGGGGGGTGTCGGCGGTGTAGGTGTTGACCCGGTAGCCCAGCTCTTTGCCCAGCAGGGCCGTGACCGCCTCGACAGAGCGGTAGGTCTCCTGGGACACGCTATCCTCCACGCTGCCGTCACCGCAGTAGACCAGGGTGTGGGACGTGTGGAGGCGATCGCCCATTAGCGATCGCAGCGCCGCCAATTTATTGGCCGCATTGCCCACCAGCCGCGATCGCTGGTTGAGCAGCCCCTTGATCTTGTCCTCCAGCTCGCCGTCACCCAGGGAGGCGATCTGGCCAATTTTGCGGCTGAGGGTGGCGTACTGCTGAGTTTCTTCCTCGGTCAGCTCTACCAGGATGGGGTAGTAGCGGTAGCGGACCAGGGCTCCCTGGGCGATCGCATCGGCTAGGGTAAACTCCGGCTGTAGCACCGGGCCAAAGTAGGTGAAGATGCCCTCGGTGCCCGTTTCGTCGAAGTAGCGCTCGGGGGTGGCCGACAGCGCCAGCCGCAGCCCCACCGTGCGGGGCAGGCTCTGCTCTAGCCGTCTGGCCCCCAAATTGTGGGCCTCATCGCCAATGATCAATGTTTTTTCAGGAAAATACGGCAGCTGCGACTGGAGGCCGCTGCCCGTCAGCGTGGCGTTGGTGGTGATCACTGTGACAAAGGGCTGGTAGCCCGAGCGCACGCTGTAGAGCTGGCTCGACAGCCGGTCTTGCCACTGCTTGACGTTGTCGTAGGCGAGAATCGGCTCCAGGCCAAACCTGCGGCACTCCCGCGCCCACTGGCTGACCAGGTGGCGGTAGGGGCACACCACGATCAGCGCCTGGAGCTGAATTTTGTCGTAGAGAGCGGCGGTGATCGCCAGCGCCGTGATTGTCTTACCGCTGCCCGTCGCCATCTTTAGCGTGCCGCGCCCGTGGTTGGCAAACCAGTTGGCAATCGCCTGCTGCTGGTAGGGGCGCAGGGTGATGCTCGGTGGGAGTTTTGGCGTGCCCCCGCTAAGCAGCTCTGGGAGCGAGGAATCATCGACGGTGTAATCCCCCGGACTGGTGGCGACTCTGGGCTCTTGAGTGGGTGCCTGGGCTGGGCAGAGCTGAAGCAGCGATCGCGCCACCGCCTCAGGAAATGCCATCACCTCTATATTCTTCGTCTGGTCATTCCACAAATCCTGAAAGTGCTGCGCCTTTTGCAAGGCCCGCCGCCGTACCCCATCATCCCAAGAGCAGTAGACATCCAGACATTCAAAATTGTCGATCAGCGCGCTGGCACTTTCATTGGGCGACCCCGTAAACGCCACTATGTTGTTCTCGTCGTCTGCAAAAACCCCTAGCTTTTCGTGATAGATGCCCCGCAGGCGCAGGGTTTTGGGCACCGCCAGCTTAATCTCCAATAGCCCCTTACTCAGCAGCCAGGCCAACGCCGCCAGCCGGTCTTGAAGCACCTGGGGCAGCTCCACCGCCAGCTCCCGCAGCAGCACCGCCTCAACGGCCTGCTCCCGGTTTTTGAGCCCCTGCTCAATCGCCTGCACATCCTCCTCCGACAGCTGCGGCGAGGTGATCAGGCGCATTCTGCCCCCCGATCGCACAAACGCCGTCAGCCCCTGGGCCACAGCGGCCATCGACGAGCTAGAAAAATAACCTACCGCCCGGTTGTACACCGTCGCCTGCTCAAGGCACGGGATGTAAAAATCCTTGACGATGTTGCACTCGCTGCTGCGGTACTCGTCTTGAATCGCCAGATCCTTCAGGCTCACGCAGGCTCCTCGGGGGTGGGCATTTACCGCAGTTTAGCCAAGCCCAACCACTGAGGAGGCGCACACAGCGTCTTGCTTAAATTTCTTTACACAATGTTTTACAGCCTACACCTTGGCTGTCCCATTCCCCATCTATACGCTACTGCTCAAAGGGCTTCCACAGATAGTCCTTGACCAGAGGTTAAATATCCTGTTCAACATAAATTAGGGCAACACCAAGAAAGTCTGCTACTCGGTTCAACTTCTTAGAGCTGAGCTGGGTAAGCCCAAAACTACAGACACAGTTGTCATATTCCTCACCAGGGCGGCTCTCGCTCCAGTCCTCAATGCTGACATCCTCTGCTTGAACTACCGTCATGAACTGGGCCGCAGCAGTTTCATCAGGCGTCACAATTTGAAATTCATTCATAACCGCACAACCCTTGAGCCAGTGCTTTTGTACTACATTGCCGCCCAAGCAATCATAAAGCTGCAAACTTAGCCACAAAATAACCTGTAATTTAGTAAGGTAACAGTCCTGTACAGCTACCCGTAGGATCCTATGACACTGATGGGCCGCTTCTCCTGGGCAAGCCCAATTCTGCTAGGTTTCTGTCCAGAGCAGTCGCAACTTTTGGCTAAAGGCTCCCCGCTCCATGCGCCGCTGCATCTGGCAAGCCAGCACCTGGTTCCGCTGAAGGCCGTAGGCCACCATCGTGGCATCAATCACCTCCCATAGGTCGGCTAGTTCTATCACCAAGGTGTCTTCACCGGCTTCGGCCGCTTCCAGCGCTTCCTCGATCAGCTTTTGCCGCAATGCCTGGCAGTAGTCGGCCTGGGTCATCTCCTCAACGCCAAACTTGACCTGCTGGCTTTCGAGGATTTCAGGGATGCGATCGCGCACCAGCTTGTTGTATTCCTTGCGCACCATAAACGTAGATTCCTCTCCGGGGGGATAGTAAAGCAGCGTGTAGTCGCGACCAGTAGAGCGCGACACAGCACCCGTAGGCATTCTTCCGCATCCGAGCGGCGACGAAAGCGATTGACCACCACCCGCTGCATATCAGGCAGAAAGCGCACAATCGCCCGAACATGGAATGGGCTGATATTCATGCTGTAATAACTTGAGCCAGGGCAAATGAGGGTGAGACACTGATCCACAGTGCCCTCCCGATGTTTTCAGCCTGTTCTAGAACGAAACTAGAAACCAGTTTCCAAAAAAGAGGCCAAATTGTCAACCGATTCCTAGAATTCAATTTCTAAATGCCGCGATCTCAGTCCGATCAGCCTAATCAGCCAACCCTCAAAGACTTGAGAAAGCGAGCGGGGCTTTCCCAGGAGGCGCTAGCCCGGATTCTAGATGTCAGCGGCAAGACCGTGAGCAACTGGGAACGAGGCATGAGTATAGCTAGCCTCACGGTGCCGCAAATGAAGGCCCTGTGCGATGCCCTAGGTGTAACGCTCAGTGAACTGCCCGATGACTTTAGCTCTTAGCTGCCTACCCTATAGGCAACCCTTGTAGTGAGTCCCTAGGTATGGATGACGATCGACTGCCTTCTGGGGCTTTTAGTCAATTACCTGACTTAAGCAAGGTCAATGTTGCTGCATTAACCCGTCTATTTGCCGACACCACTAACTCCTACAAATACCTCTTCTTTCTGTCACTGCTCGATATTTTGAAGCGTCGCCGCTTTGAGGCGACAGAGCCAATCAGCTTTCAAAACCTGATCGTGGAGATGCTGGCTAACGCCTGGTTTCCCCACACGTTCTTCAAATTGTCCTTTGGCACCCAAGACCAAGTGGCTCATAAGCTCGATGCCCTGGATTTAACCATAACTGAGCCCATCATCCGCTTTCGAGATACCGATAAAACGCTTTTAAGAAAAGCGATCGCTCTTCAGGATTTAGGTGATGTGGTGTCTCACCTCAGCCGTTACGTTCCCTTCCGGCTGATTGCGCCCTTTCTAGAACACCAACTGGCGGGAGTTAGTTGGGGCAAGGGGAACCAGCTAGAGGTCGCCATACCTGCGATCGCAAATCGTTGCTTCAACAGCGACAAACCACTCTATTGATTTGACTCAGAACAGCACAACCGTTGTCAGGCAGTGATCATTCATCCGGCTTGGGCCAGCTACCTAGAGGAGCACTACGGAATTGTGCGCGGTTGGGCCGTGTGGGAATGGCTAACCTACATGCAGAAGCGAAACCCGAGTACTCCCGCGATCGCTAACAAACTATTCATGCCTACCCGGCGCGATTCGCTGTCCAAGCAGACCGACTACTGGAAGTTGGTGCTGCGCTCCCAACCGCTCCGCTACATCTATTCTCAGCAGGTGATTGACCCCAACCGGTTTTCCCTAGACCATTACCTGCCCTGGTCATTTGTGGCCCACGACCAGCTGTGGAATTTGGTGCCGACACTGCCGGAGGTCAATTCGGCTAAGTCGAACAATCTTCCTTCCAACAAGTATTTTGCCCAATTTGTAACACTTCAACACTGTGGGCTAGTGGCAACTCGCAAAGCTCTATCAGCAGGCAAATGGGAAAGACAGATAGATCCTTTTATCAGTGACTTAGGCGTAAGCACTATGGATGAACTGTTAGATGTACAGCGGTTAGGGAATGCTTATGAGCAGGTGGTAAAACCACTGTTGCCCCTGGCTGTAAACCAGGGCTTTTGTGTTGGATAGCGGTATTGATATATCTGGAGCGACGACTTCAAAACAGGTTTACTCAATCCATGAACTATATAAAAATTGCGGAACGTGTGATTCAGCGAAAGCGGAAGGGTATGGTTACTCCTCCAAAGGTGAGGCCTGTTTTATGGAAAGGCCTCCAAATGACCATTGATGAAGCCTGGGCTGTCATCTGTGCTTTTGAAAAAAAGAAAGTCTCCTATCTTGAGAGGCACAGAAGTGCCGAAGCAGGCGCTGCAATCACTGAGACAGTGTTTCATAGTCTCAGCGAAACTACGAATGCTGTGGGTCGAGGGTTAAGACCCTTCCCAGTTACTACCCTCGTGGGTTGGGTTGTAAGCAGTACTAGCCAGGGGATCTCGAATGTTGGCGAAACGTTAGGTAAAGGCATTCGAGAGATCAATCCACTTCGAGCTACTCAGATTGATGAAATTAATGAACAAATTAACAGCCTTACATTGGTTATTGAGACAGTAACATCCGAAGCAAAATAATGACCGGTGTATGGGTTCATTGCATAATAACCAGCTCGTCCCAGTGGGTGGTGTACCGTTGGGTGCGGTTGTAGGCCTGGCAATAATTATACCCAGGCCGATACAACCACCTAGTGCCGTCGCCTATTTAGAATCCATGGAGCGTCGGGGCTTAGACTTGCCCGATCGCGACAGGTTGAAGGACTGGGAAAACGCCTTCTTGCGAGCGCTGGTCACATTGCCACTCTGGTAGTCAGCTTCTAAATCTTCCAGAATGGATTGCTCTTCTAGCAGGGCCGCACTGGGTGCCATCGCGGCCATTTCCATTCGGGCATTGGCTAGGGACATACCAGCGGCAGCATAGTCGCCCCGGTCGGAGTACATTACTGCTTCGCGGCGGGCACGAGCTGCCATGAGCAAAGCCACCTGCTCTTGCACCGCTGGGTTGGCGGGGAAGTCGCTAAACTGCTCAGCACTCACCAGGGGCAGCTCCAGCCCGGCCCGCAGCATCTGCCGACCGGGCTGCTCAGCATCATCCCAGGCCAGGCGCACCTGCATCAGTTCGCCGCTGCGCTCCATAGCAGGCACCTGCAAGCGCACCACTACCTGAATGAGCGTACCCACCATCAGGTTAGGCAGCTTGTAGCGCCGGGTGTCGGTCAGCTCAAAGTCATTCAGCACGTCCATGACGATAACGCCGCTGCCCGGCTTGATGCCCAGGCTGACCCGCTGGCCCAGGGTAGCCGCCAGGCCCGATAGCTCAGTTTCAAAGATCGTCGGGAGCTGATCCGCCGACTCGATGTGGAAAAAGTTGCCGTCGCCGCTGCGGGCCATGGCCGCCAGCAGGTCTTCGCTGTAGTCGTCGCCAATGCCTAGGGTGGTGGTGCTGACCCCGTGTTGGGCCAGGCCGTGGACATCGCTGGCGATTGCATCCGGCCTCGTCTCCCCCACATTGGCTAACCCGTCGGAGAGCACGATCACCCGGTTGAGCTGGGCGGGGTTGAGGTACTGGCTCACCTGCACTCCGCCCTCGACCCAACCGGCGTGGAGCGCCGTGGAACCTCGCGAATGGACGTGGCTGAGCTTTTCGAGCAGGGTGTTTTTGTCGGTGGCCAGGGTGCTGGGCACCAGGGTTTCAATGCGGTCGTCGAAGAGTACCACGCTGATGCGATCGCAGGGCAGCAAATTCTCCACGGCAAAGCGGGCCGCTTCACGGGCGTAGTGCATCTTCTGCCCCTGCATGGATCCGGAGCGATCGATCGCCAGGCTCAGGTTAAGCGGCACGCGATCGGCCTTGAGGGTAACGGCTGGGGGGGTGATGCGCACCAGCACATCGAGAGTCATGGGCTGCTGGGTGACGATCGCCCCGTGGAGCGGTATCAGTTCGACGGTAGGAAGAGCGGGTTTGGCTGGGGTCATGGTGGCCTCTGGGTGGATTTGAGGTGGGCGAGGTGGTCGGCGATCAGCTGGAGCAGGCTGTCTCGCTCGTGGGCGGTGGCAGGTGCCACAAAGTCTTGGCGGACGTGAAGTTCTAGACCGTCGAGGATCTCTAGACGAGCCCAGGTTTGGGGGGTAGAGGTCGATGGGGTAGCGGGTGCCGAAGCAGGTACTGCCAGGGGAGCCTGCATCGCGGGACTGGCAGAGCGCTTGGGCGAGTGGTCTGTTGGAGAGGATTCCCTGCGGTCGCGAATTTGGGACAAAAACGCCAGCGCTGGGTTTGCCGCCTCCACCGTCAGCTGCACGCCGCCCTGCAGAATGTTTTCTAGGGCCGCGTCACCCTGGCCGCCAATTAGGCTGCCGATGGAACTGGCGCTGTAGCCCTCCGCCAGCAGACGGCGCAGCACCAGCAATTGCAGTAGATGCCGGTAGGTGTACCGAGCTTCGCGCCCCTGCTTGAGGGGCTTATCTAACCATCCCTGAGTGGTGTAGTAGCGCACCAGCCGAGGGTTCACCGGCTCTTGCCCGCGACTGCCAGAACTCTGGCTGGGCAAAAACTGGGGTAGTAGGTCGTTGGTCACCTCAACGAAGCGATCTAAGACCATCTCGGTCTGTTGCTGGGCAATTTGTTGCAACATGCTCATAGGCCCATGATAAACACTTGCAAATTAAACTGTCAATATCACTCTAGATTGCAATTATCCTATGGCATCTCCTGTTGTCCTGATTACCGGCTGTTCGTCGGGTATTGGTAAAGCGCTTTGCCAGGCCTTCCATCAACGGGGCTGTCGGGTAATCGCGACGTCCAGACGGTTAGAGACCCTGGATAGCCTGAAGGCCCACAGTATTATGACCTTGCCTCTGGATGTGAGAGACTCGGCAGGTAGTCAGCAGGTGATTGCAACTGTGCTGGCCCAGGAGGGTCGCATTGACCTGCTGGTCAACAATGCGGGCTTTGGGCAGTTTGGCCCGCTGATGGATCTCAGCCCAGCCCAGATCCAGGCGCAGTTTCAGACCAATATGATGGCTCCCCTGGAGCTGGTGCAGCAGGTGGCCCCGGTGATGAAGCGGCAGCGATCGGGCATGATCGTCAACATCGGCAGCATTTCGGGCGTGGTGACAACACCCTTTGCCGGGGCTTACTGTGCGTCGAAGGCGGCGTTGCACAGCCTGTCCGAAGCCCTGCGGATGGAGCTCGCCCCCTTTGGCATTCAGGTGGTGACGGTGCAGCCAGGGGCTATTCGGTCAAACTTTGGCCTGGCCGCCGAGCAGGGGTTGGCAGGAGTGCTGTCGTCGGAGTCGTGGTACGCACCGCTGGAGACCAAGATTCGAGCTAGGGCAGTACTTTCCCAGGCGCAGGCCATGCCAGCGGATCAATTTGCGGAGCAGTTGGTGAAAGCGGTACTAGGGCCGCGTCCGCCGCTCACGCTGCGGTTGGGCAAAAAAAGCGGTTGGTTTCCCTTGCTTAAGCAAGCCTTACCCCCCCGGCTGCTAGAGTTTTTGCTGAAACGTCAGTTTGGGTTGACGCAAATCGGTAAACGATGAACTATCCCTGGCTATAGAGGCACTATCAGAGACAGGCCGGGCAATCGCAGTATGCTCAAACCCCTGACTCTAAGTATTCCATCTGGCATTCAAAGCCCTCGTCATACCCTTTATGCCAGCACTGAAAAACGCCTTCCGAACCATCGGTAAACCGCACGGTCAGCCGCTCCAGAGTGATCCAATCATAGCCATGCGTGTTCTCGGGCTGTGGCAACCGCTCTCGGCTCAATACCTGCTCTAACCTTGCCAGCGTCGCCCACCCACAGGCCAGAGTCCCAGCGTAGCTCTCCCATACCCCCGAGATCAGGCCGATCACATCGAGCGAAAGACTTTGGGAACACAGCGATTCCGGCAACCCAATCGCCGTCGTTAACCGCCCATCCGACCACCAGGCCCACCACTCCTCGCGGTGCAGGAGGTACGCCTCCTCAACTCCCTGGATCTCCGGCCAGGGCGTGCCATCCAACGCCGCTAGCCGGATCGCCTCAGCCCAGGTCACCGCCGCGTAGCGGCGCGTCAAAAATCGAGCCATGGTGCCCCTACCCTGCTACCGACCTAATAGTGACCACAGCAGCAAGAGCGGGAATGGCTCCCGATGCTCTGCCCCCAAAGCGTTGCTTAAACTTGTTTTTCATCTCAGTTCAACAACCCTGCGTGTGCGATGGCGGTGATACGAGCGACTACGACCCTGGGGCAAACAGGCCATCACTCCGCCACCCGACGATTAGGTAGCAAATATCATCAGTACATCACTTGTACTGAGTTGACAGACAGAATGCGGACGAAACGATCAAAGCTATGTTGAACGCTACGACACGACCTCCGGCCCACCGTCGATCTCCGATTCCATCCGCGAGATGGCTTTTTCGTAAACCCGCAAGCCTAACAGAATCAGGCGCACCAGCATCTGGTCTGGGTTACGCTGGCTCGCTTCCGCCAACTCCACAATTCGTTCTGTCGGGATGTGCTCATTGAACAGAACTAGATTCGCTTCTAGTTCATGAATTAGCGGACGGCGGTGCTTTTGGGCACCGTCTCGCAGCTGTTGCCCCACGTCACTCGTGAGCAGCAGTTCCATGATCTCGGCCAGGAAGGGCGATCGCTTACGATTCCCCTCCGCCGCGCACTGGGCCTCGATTGCCTCCAGCAATTCAGCGGTCATGTAGAACGTTGGGCGGCATCCGCCTTCTGAGGCATCGGACGAAGATTTATCGTGAGGCACAGGTGACTTGACCATTAAGGATAGTGACGAGACCAACTGCCGCTATCCTAGCCTCCTACTCAGGTGGTCGAAAGTGAGCGGGATGTAGATTTACAGAATGCTAGAGGTGATGAAGTAAAACCTTAATCAGCTTCACATCACCTTAATCAAGCATTCCTCATACTTTTGCCAATCCCGCAGGCCGCAAGTATCACGGCGCGAAAGCCTTGCCCCATAAGCTTGTCGACCCTTCTAGCTAGAGGTTGACACCACCAGAATGTAAACAAAATCTAAAGCCTGCTTTACTTTTCAGGCAGCTTCACCCGGCATTACCAAGTAATACTTTCTGAGTTAAAGTGCGATAAAGATTGAGTCGCTAATCTTAAGTTCCTGATAAAGTTCCGTGCCTGACCTTTGGTGACGAGACCAACGATCGGTCACCCGTGGCTGAAAATCGTCCTACTCCATCTGCCAGGGAGCAATCTACCTACGTCCACATCATTTGGAGTAGGCAAGATGAGTTTTGTATCTAACCGCCTGGGGCGTTTTGCGCCTCAGTTCTTTTAACGTCGCTTGTCCAGAGCCGGAAACAGCCTGGCCCGCGTCAAACTCTGGGGCATCAGCGGCTGGACGCTGTTGGGCATCATTACCGGCATCCTGCTATTCATCAGCATCACCACCCACGCCAACCCGACCCTGGCCCAGCTCTTCGATACCGTCGAAAGCCAATTCCTGTTGCTGGCGCAACAACGCGCTATCCGCGATTTAACCACCGAGAAACAGCGCCAACCCAAACAGCTCTACCTCTTCGCCACCTATCCCCTTGGGTCGGGGCAAGAGCAAAGTGCCGACCATGTTGAAAAGCTGCTGGTCTGGGTGGTCGCCCAGTACGACACCTTCAAGGGACTGAAGGAGCAAAACCAACAAAAGTACTACGTTCAGCTTCTCACTCAGGGCTTTACCGATGGCTACCTGCACTGGGAGCAGCAGCTCAATGCCCGCATGGGTCTTCAGGTCACCCCCATGGGAACCGAAGATCTGTGGCACTACCTCTGGACTCAGTTCAACTCAACGACAGTCCCCCCTGTTCCGCAATGCCTGGAACTGAGTGATGATGACGGCGATGCCAAACTTAGCGAACTGATCCACGATCCGCTGCACGCCACCTCTCATCCCCACCAACCGCCTGCCCTTGTTGTAGAGGAACCATCACTGCCTGAACCCGAAGCTGTAGTTGATACCCCAGGCATGAGGAGCCTGAGTTCCAGGTGCAGAGTTTGTTTGACGTGGAACCGTTTCGGACAGGTCACCCCACTGGACGGAGGCCACGTCGTGGCCTAAATCCGCTATGGCAACAGGAGTAGGCGGCAGTGGTGCCCTCACGGGATTTACCGTCCCTCGATCTGCCTCAGTCCAAACCTGTAACACCTATCCAAGGGCCGACGCTGCAAGAAGTTGCCGATGAGCTGCGGGGGGCAGATCTGGAGGATGTGGCGGCACATTTGGGGCTGGAATGCGATCGCCACGACAAGCACAAGTGGCGCAATGGCGACCACATCATCAGCATTAGCGGGCCGTTGTTTATGGACTGGTTGGCGGATGCTGGGGGGCGAGGAGCGATCGACTTGGTGATGCAGGTGCAGAGGGTAGAGTTCAAAGAAGCGGTGGAGTGGTTGTCGGGCCGAGATTTGTCTCAGCGGCCTGCTCACGTAGCGGCCTATGCACAAACTGAAGAGCGAGAACCCAGGGTGTTGGAGGTGCCTACCCGAGTGAACATCGCTGGGCGGGGGCGCGTGAGTATCTGGTGGAAGCCCGCAAGCTACCAGCGGTCTTGGTGGATCGGCTCCATGAGCGGGGCTTGATCTTTAATGCCGTATTTCTGCGCCACGAGTTGCAGGCCCAAACCTGGAGTCGGGGTGAGGTCATTGGGGCCAGTTTGAGAGGAACATGGGGAGAGGCGAATCATTTTCACGGGTTAGCACCGGGCTCGGCCAGAGACCGGGGGTGGTTTTGGATTGGTACGGGGCAGGGGCCAGTTAGTCGTGTACTGCTGGCAGAGTCGCCGATCGATACGATGTCGCTAGCGGTGCTGGATCGGGCGCAGCGAGGGCCGGAGGAAGGGGTATCGATTTACCTCTCGACGGATGGCTCCGGATGGGTGCCAGTTGAGACACTGAAGACGGTGCTACGGAGTGGGGGGCTGGTAGCAGCGGCGTTTGATGCCGATGTGGCGGGGGAGACCATGGCCTGGCGGGTGGCTCAGCAGGTGCCGGGGATTGAGCGACTGACGCCGAACCAGGGCAAGGACTGGAATGAGGTGTTGGTCAATCCAGAGGGGGGCGGCGATGGATGGCAGCAGAGTCGCTCAGAGTTGGGTCAACTCTGGCGGTGGCATTGGGCAGCCGTGGCGCTGGGGAGACCAGAGGGCTATTTGAGCCGGATAACCGAGGTGGCAAGGGAAGTAGCGAAAGGACAGTCACTGTCGGAGAAGGCGATCGCGGCTATGCAGCGAGATTTAGGGAGTAGGCCAAGGGCGGTAGTCAAGAAGACTGTAGACGTTGAGATGTAGCAGCAGTCGAAAGCCAACGGTCATGAGGCAACGCCAACGATCGCCGCGACAATTCGCTCGTCCAGGGGCTTGAGGTATCCCAAATCGATGTCTGTGAAAGCCTTTTTTAAGTCTTGGGTCACCAGTGGTCTATCCAGCAGTTCTTGACGGATATCTTTCAACCTGAGGGGGCCATGCCGCCGCCGTTGCTGTTTGAGGCAGTCATACCAGATGGGACGAATCAGGTCGAGCCAGCGTTCGGCTAAGCTACCGGGGTCTACGGGTTCCTGGGAGTTGGGCTGTAGAAGTTTTAAGAGCTGCCGGATGAAATTGGCGCGATCGCTATCCCCCTGGAGATTAGCCCGCTCCAGGTATTCTCCCAAGATGAACTTCATTTCCTCTAGCGCCCGTTGTTTCCGCCGAGGCAGGAGCAAAACCTCGGTCTGGCGAAGCTGTTGCAGGAAGTCTTGGAGAACCCTGGCCGCCTGTTCTAGCTTGTCTTTGGGTAAATTATCAACGTCATCGGTCAGCACATTCCGGAGGTGCTGGCTGACCTCCTCCAGATCCGTGACGGGTTTGGCCTGGGGGCTATCCAGGTAGACCCAGCGAGGGGCACCCCATTCAGTCCCTGCGATTGCGAAAAATACCCAGGGGCGGCGGGCCGATACAATGCTAATTCGCTTGCGTTCCAGTGCCCGCACCGAGGCAATTACCCGCGCATCGCTGGTTCGCATTCGGTCGTAAACATCTCGCTGCACCAGGGCTGATTCGCCTTCAACCAGCGATCGCACTGGGGTAAACACATCCAGCAGCTGGTCTGCCGGAGTGTCAGCTTCAATCACCTCGTTTAAGCGGGTGATGGTGTCCGATAGCTGTAGTTCCCCCGTTAACAGTTCATTCGGCAGAGGAATATTGGCTCCCAGCATCTCCGAGGAAAATCTCATCCGGTCCACAAACCGCTGGTCGGAAGACAAAATGAACTCTTCGCTGTCCTTTGGAAAGAACACCTCAATTTGAGGATGGGGGCTGTCCATGCGGTCAATGCGCCCAATCCGTTGTTCAGCTACCCGCACAACGGTGGGCATATCGAGGTTGACCACTGCCGACGCCTGTTGCAGGTTGATGCCCTCTGACATGGCATCGGAGCAGAGCAGAATCACGCCTTTTCGCTGAGACCCCAGTTGGCAGGCCCGGTTAGCCTTGTCTCTTTCCGTTTTGCTGGTGCCCGTCGCGATCATCACCTCACAACCTGGGTGCTGACGCAGGCGATCGTGGATGTCCGCCAGGGTAATCAGGCTTTTGTCAAAGGCGATGACGATGCCGTGTTTTTTCAATAAGTCCGTCAGCTTTTTAGCTTTGACCGCTTCTCGACCATCCGACATTTGGTGACCACCGCTTCGATGCGCTCATACAGGCGAATTTCTTCCTGGCTAGCTAGCTCATGCTGCTTTGGATCGGTCAGCCACTCTGGCATTGAAATATCCAGAGTTTGCTGGGCAGGTTTACCGGCTTTCTCCTGTAGGCAGCTGATCACATTGCCAGTCTCTTGAGCTTTGACCCTGGTAGAAATCTTGCCCCAGGTCTTGGCAAATTCCGTCCCTCTAATCAACTCAATCAGACGGACTCGGGAGGATCTCAGGCTCGCCATGACGTAATACATGGCCAGGGCAGCGGCGCTGCTCAGCCGAGTTTCCAGATATTGTTCGTGGGTTCCGCCATAGAAATCGGGTACTTCTATGGGTTTTTGAACATACTGGATGCCTTTGAGCTGAGCAGCGGTTTCCCGGATTTGGGCGGCCAGTTGGCGGTCTTGATTGGCCGTGGCGGTATTGCGATCGCAGATATAGACATCCGTGACGTGCTTGGGATAGCGACAGGGAACCCCATGCTTATTTCTGAATGCCTCTGGATTGCCCTCAATCATTCGGTTCAGCATCGTTTTGGTTCGCCGCACCGTAAAGCGTTGAATGGCCCGTTGGATTTTCTCTAGCTCGGCCTGGGCAATGTCTTCCCCTCGCCGCCGTCGAATCCGGCTGAGGGTATCTAGCAAGTCGTCATCAAAGTTGTCGGCCCCTAGCAAATCAACAATGGCAATTAAGTCTAGGGGGCCGCGATTGATGGGGGTAGCCGTGAACAGCAGCACATGGTCTGCAATATTGTTGAACAGCTGTCGAGTCCGGGTGGATTTGAGGTTTAAGAAGCGATGGGCTTCATCAACAGCAAGAACCTGGGCGCGGCGGATGAGGCGCAAGACATCCTCTCGCTTGTCTTCAGTAGTGTTGCTCAATAGGCCATGGGAACAGGTGAGGGTATTCTCTCCACAGCGGCGAGACTCTTCTTGCCAGGATGCTTCGACGCTAGGCGGGCACAGCAGGATGGGAATTTCCGTCTTGATGCGACCGGTACTCCACATCTTCTGCATCACGCTGCGAATTAGATTGGCACCGGTTTTAGTTTTGCCAGAACCGGTGGCGTCGGCAACCAGGACACTACCAACGTTCTCAATCACCCACAGGGCGTGGGCAATTCCCTGGTATTGAGAGGGCCAGAGGGCGGCTTCATCGCTGTATTGCAGTCCCTGGGTATACCGGATGGCCCAATCCCCTTCCAGCAGTTCGGCACAGGCTCTAGCTAGGGCTTCCTGCCAGGTGACGACGCTCAACAGCAGTTCCAGCAGTTCGATGAGTTCTGCCTGGTAGTCTCGCCCTAGCTCCCAGTAGCTCTCGGCGATCTGGCAGGCTTCTTGATAGCGCTCGGGCTCTGCTTCCCGCTGGTAGCGGCTATTGGCCTCGTGTTGGAGTTCTAAGCCGGACTGGCTGAAGTTGCTTGACCCGAGGGTAATGGCCTCATCTCCCCGGAAAATCTTGGCATGGAGAGGGCGGGATTGATTGGAGAGTCGGGCTTCTACCTTGCCGCTGCGGAGGAGTTCGATGGCTACAATCACTTTGGCACAGAGGAAAATGGAGATTCCTCGCTCTTCTAGCCAGTAGCGTTGGACTTCGGTAACCAGGTTGCTGTCTTTGAGGCGAAAGGTGGTGCGCTGGGTAGGATGTGGCTCGTTGCCGATCAGGATTTGGATGGTATCGAAGGCGTTATCGTCGGTTGCCAACTTCTGGTGGCATTCGGCCAGAAACTCGATCACCATGCTCAGGGAGGTGTAACCGCTGATGATGAGGGGGCGTTGGGAGTTCAGCAGGTCTGGAAAGACGACTGACTTGACAGTGTGGCGATTATGGTTGTGAGGGAAGCGATCGTGGGCAGGCAGTTGGAGATCAGGTCTTGCCTGAACGTCTTCGATTTGACGCAGCAGGCTGAGTTGTTCACCAGATTCCATCGGTGCTGTTTCCCTCTCTAGATGCTGTCCCAGCTATCCAAGCTCCAGGGTTCCCAAGCTAATACGCTATCAGATATCAATACAAATGAACTGATCTTGTGAGAGTAAAAGTCAAGGACTATTGAAATGCTTTGGGATCCGAAAAGTAAACCCAAAAACCTATACTAACAGGACATTTGATGGGCATAAGGGAGAGATGACAAAAACTCCTACTTGGGTTTGGATACATCCAAAACAAACACATCAATAAGCCCTCTGAGCGATTGCGGTAGGCTTGCTTCAATGCTTATTCCAAGTTCCTGAGCACTCCCGATACCGTGTACTTTACGTCCAGCAACCTTCTCATCTTCGCCAAACCAGATTGCAAGGAAAATGCCCTGTTGCTCTGCATCTGGATGTATTGAGTAGCGTTCGTGCAGTTGGGCGGCAGCGGCTGTGTATAGTTCGTTATGCCACTGTCCTTTGACCTCTGTAACAAGCAATCGTCTTTTACCGCCAATCATTTTGGTGACTGTGAAATCGCTCCGGTTTGCGTCTTTTAGCTCATGCTCCTTCACGACAGAAATGCCTTGCGGCTCAAGCCTCCAACTGAGACGCTCAGCAATAATTTCCGTAGAGCGCACTTCGCCTAATCGATCACCTTTCTCATAAAAACGATTTGCGGAGTTGAACTCTCCACCATCAATAGCTCTCTGGAAGTATTGAAGTTCTTCGATAACAAGTTGCCGCAAGCCTTCCACAGTCACCACTACATTGCGATCCAGGAGATTTACTATTTCCTCTGGTGTTGGCGGCCTAAAATCCCTGAGTGCTTTATTTCGTACTTGACTGGCATGTATGCTCTTCAGGTTATTGTGTAGGTCAACGAAGCGCGAATCAGCAAGAAGCCGGTTGAGGACAGGGATAGCGTCATCAGGATCATCTGAACTAATTGACCAAATTACTTCGGTTAAGAAGCGGTATGCGTTCTCTTCTTTGGTGCTTCCCGTCCCCCAGTGGCTCGGTAGGTCTACCTTTGGCCATTTATCAATAAAGGCATCCAGAATGGCTTCTATCTTGCTTGATGTCAGCTTAGGCCAGTAGGAAGAAGTACCAGGGCTCATTCGCCTAGACCGCTCATAGAGTACGAGCACAGTATCTTTATCTGCTTTGAGCCAGTCCCAGCATGCTTTAGGTGTATTGTCGAGGAAATGCCATACGCGGATCAACCAGAACTTGCGTTTTCGCTCGATATCTTCATTTTCAGTCAGGTTGGGCCAGTCGGACATAAACTTTTCGCAACGCTCAGCAATGATTTCTTTCAAGTCATCCCGGTTGCCATACTGAGCAGCAATCTCGAAAAGCGTATTTAGTGGCCCAAGCTCCAATTTACGAAAGTGCTTAAGCCATTCAATTGATAGCGTGGCACGCAAGTGACCGAAAGTATCATCGTTACGCAATAACTCAACTTCAGGATGAGTACATCCCGACTGTGCAAGTTGTGGCTCAACGTACTGCCGAAGAAATTTCTCGGCACTATTGCTATCAGAAAAGATTAGGCGGTCAATTTCCCGGAATAGCGCATTACGCTCTGTACTGGAGACTGCTCTATAGCTCTTGTGAATGTTGGTACGCAATGCTCTGAGGAGGCGGAGGTCAACTTCCTCTAGATTGCCTTTAACACGCATAATCTCCAAGCAAGCCGCATAAAGTATAGGCTCTGAGTGATGATACTGCGAGGCACACTGCAGTTCCGCGAGTTTAGGCAGGTCGGGAACATGCGGAGCTATAAAACTAAGGCAATTTCTAAGCGCATTCCGAACGAGTGCTTCATCGCCCAATTCGTACTCAATTTTGTCTGGGGCCGTAAGTAAAAGTTCTGCGAAGCGAACCAGACAAGCCCAGTGGCGGCCACCTTCGACAAGCTCTCGGTTATTTTGAACATACTTGATGTTCGCTGCCCGTATTTCATTTTGTTTCCTGCGGCGACGCTTTATCTTTCGGGTATACCTAACACGCCACCTATAGCTATCCCGTTTAAACCGTTGCGCTACGGCTCTGTTATTCTTGGCCCACTCTCGCATGAGTGAGGGTTTTTCCAGTGCTTGTTCACGCATATGACGGCGCAAGTCGTTCTGTCCTCGCGCCGCCTGATTTTGATGGTACTGATGCCTAGCGATGAAACTCACCCACAAATTTGGGTTCTCGGTTTCAAACGCTAAATCGACTATAAACTTGTAGTCATCTTCTCGAAAACGAAAGCCATTATGAGAATGAGAGTTCCCATCGAATTTATCCTGTGTCTCGAAAATCTCGTCACGGTCAGTCAGCTTTCCAAACACATGAGCAATAATGCATTGGCGCAGTTCATTATCTTTTTGAAGCACCTGAACTGCTTTGCTTTGGTCTGTACCTTTTTGCTCGTGGAAGTTCAGCTTCCCGACCCATTGCCAAACCCGTAGTGGGTCAAAGGGAGGCGCTGCCAATTCGAAGTAACGATCCAACATTGCTCCAACAATTTTGCTTATGCCATTTCGGCAGTCGCATTCATAAGGCTTCATCCCGCATGTGCATGCTAGGTCTTTGATCAATTCATCCAAAAGCCATTCAATATTTGAAGGTCTACACTGTTAATAAACTGTTTTAGGGAGTAGTGATGACCTAATGAGTCATCACGTCGCTCACAAAGCTTTGAACAAATACGAAGAAATTCTGCAAGATAAGCTTGCTCGAATGTCTCCGGGCCGAGAGCTACGATAGTCTCGGATACAATACTGAGAGAAGTATTACTCGCCTCAGAAATAAGAACATCCAAATCAGAACGATGATAATCACCGTCGATGTCGAGCAAATACCTATGCGCCAACAAACGAGTGTTTTCGCTTTCAGTTGGTGCTAGCGCGAGTTTGCGCAATTCATCTCTCAACGGCTCGATTGCTGGTGAGCCCGCCAAAAGCTCAAGGATCAGATCACGCAAGTGCCCGTCGCTTCCAACTGTGAGAAGAGGTTTAATCTCTTCCACAACATCTTGGGTGAAGAATCCTGCAACGCTGAACCGCCGCCAGAAATCCCCTCTTCGAAAGTAGGGATCTTGTGTCTCAATTTCTTTCAGCCGGTTCACAAGCAAGCGCTTTGACGAAGGCTCAAGCTGGGAGGGATCGCCGTTCGCTAGCACTGCATAAGGATCAAGTTCAATTACAGGTTCCTCAATAGGTTTGTTGCCTAACGCTGCCATCCAGCCCAATAGACCCCGTAGTTCGTCCCGCACTGTGGAATTTGGAGCAATAATAGGCAGGCACTTAGACAGCGTTAGAGGGTCTGCTGGATCTGCTATCCGTTTGGTGAGATAGTCCGCTGCACAGTATTCAGCGACAATCCTGTGAACCGGGCGATGCTGCTCCACACTATCGCCCGGCTTGAAAAGACGAGTTGCTAGGATTGTATTAGCTGTAGTGTCACCATCAAATAGTGTCTCAAGCAATGGATACATCCGATTTTCAGTGGCTGCACTTGTGCAGACGCCTTCTGCACCGGACAACAAAATCTTGGTGAAAACTTCCGATGTTAGGTTAACTTTTTGAGCGGTCGAAAGCGCCAGATTGCTTCTCGCCACATTGGGGTTTACTTCCTTAGCCAGACGTTCAACCGCTTGTGCAAAAATCGATCGTTTGTCGGTAAAGTGTCTTTCGCTTTCGATATAAGCATCAGCAAACAACTTCAGAAACTGAGGGTTTGGGAGAATCGTTTCTAAATCGAATCGAGCAACTTCGGCCTGAAACGCAGCAAAATCCTCTCCTGGTACATGATGGTCAAAGATCGCCCTCTGTTCCGATTCATTAAACTCGCACAACCTAACTACCAGAGGCGGGTGTTCGAAAAAGTTGTTAAAAGCGTATGTATCAGAGTTATTCCACTCACTAGATCGACTAGAAATAATGACATGTGTTGGGTTTGCCTTTCTAGCATTAGCGAGAAGTCTGTTAATACCCGTTTGATCGACCTTGGCCAACTCATCAAATGCATCAATCACGAGTGGACAATTCTCTATATCAGCACCCATATATGCAAACACATTTGCGGTCACGGTAGAAGTCCCCAACTGTTGGGCAAGACTCCTCATAAGATCAGTTTTTCCACCACCGGGTTCCGCCAGTACAACAATGTTATTAGAAGCGGTGAGCAACTCCGTTTCCGTAAAAATTTTGTCCTTATTTACAAGGCTGCGTGGGAGGTAGAAAGTTGTACTCATGCACGCGTAAAATTTGTCAATGGACAGACTGATCTTGTTTGATCGGTGTGAACCGGAACATTATCTAATTATAATAGTTTGAGTTGCAGAGTTGGCTTTAGATCGATTAAACCTAACAAGCCGATGCAGCAAATCAAGTGAAAATTCGGCAACCTAATACTCTTATAGGGCGATTAGGTGGATGATTCAGTATAATCAACCTTCCTGCTTCGGGCACGATCGAACAGATCATCTTCGCCTTAGCCCAACATCACAGATCGCTACCTACGAGCCACCCTTCACTTAAACCAGGTCTGCTTTAGCCCAGCGACACCCCATCCCGCCAGTTCCGCAGCGGCCTCATAGGTGCTATTCAGAAACCTCAGCAGCGCCTGGTCAGGGTCAGCCGCCTTGCGCACCGCCTCGTAAGGCAAAACAAACTCCCCCAAGCCTTCATGGAAAAACGCCGCCTCCAGCTGCACAGTGGCGTCTTTGAACCCCTCCGGTGCTGGGTAGGCGTAGGCATAAAACGCCGGGTAGCCCAGGCCAGTACCCGGCCAAAACCCAGCACTGCTGACCTCCTGGCAGTATGCCTCCTGGGCCACATCGTCCGGCAGGTTGGGCACACCCCCCGGATGCGGCGGCGCAGACCGCCCCGAAAACCGCGTCACCGCCAGATCAAAACTGCCCCAGAAAAAATGCACCGGGCTAACCTTGCCACAAAAGTGGGAGCGAAACTCGCGAAATACCCGATCAGACTGCAACAGCACCCGCCAAAACCGCTGGGCGACCTCGGCATCGTAGGCCCCGTGGGTGTCATCCTGCTCGAAGGGGATCGCATCTGGAATTTCATTCGGCGTGGTGTGGATGCGCACGGCAACCCCCAACTCCTCCAGCGCCGCCATCACTGCCCGGTAAAAATCCGCCACGGTTCGCGGTTGCAGCGCCACCTTTTGCTCCTGCCCCCCACTGGTGACGATGTGCAGCTGGTGGTCAAAAAAGTCGAAGTCAATCTGAAAAATCTGGTCGTCGTGGGAGATGGTGCCCGTCGTCAGCCCCCGCGCCGTCAGGTACAGCGACACATGCCACGAGTGGTTAATCCATGGCGTTTGCACCAGGCGAATTTTGCCCACAATCTGCGTCCACAGGTGCAGGGTGGTGCAGGTGTCTTGCCAATCGTCCAGACTCAGCGGCGGCCAGAGATGCGGCATAGCGGTTTCCCAAAAAGGTCAAGCAAGCTCAGAAAAGCTTGCTAGGCAGCTTGATTGCTATGCTACTTCACCATAGGGGTTACAGAAGGCGATCGTTCCACCCGCCTCGGCAATGATTCAAAACTAAAAGGCTCCATAGCCGCTTCAATCGCCTAACTCTAGTCCACGGCTGTTGTGCTTCGTAGCTGTAGATGAGGTGCGGTGTGGGTTAGCAATGGTAACTACGTGCTGGGCAAAGGCGATCGCCTCTTTCCTACCTTGCTTGTCATAGATCAGCCTCACCGTCTCACTCCCGGCTACCAGCATCAGCGTCACCTCCTTAGCCGAGCACCCATCCCGCAATGCCCGCTGGGCCACCCGCAGATCCAAACTCGTTGACGGCAAACCTGCTGAGTATTTCTCCCAAAGCGCCAAAAGCTGCTCCCTCGTGTTTATCGCCTTCGCTTCAGGATCGTCTACTCTTGGCTGCTCTCGTCCAACCGTCCTTCCAACCGCTGTAGCGAGGCGATCAACTGCTGCTGCAAGGCCAACTCGGTCTTGAGCTGCCCGTTCCAACTGCTCAAGGCCGCAATCAACAGCCACAACTGCTCCTGCAAGGTCACCTGCGCATCGGAGGAGGTCTCGTCGCTGACGATACGCTGCAATTGCGCGACCAAGAGCCCCAAGCTCTGGCTCCAGTACTGCGGCCACATGGCCAAATCCTCCCCCAAGGTCTGGACGTGATCTTCCAGGTGAAGTACCCGTTGCGTATTCACGCAAATCTCGGCTCGCAGCGGCTCTAAGCTGCTCTGCAACACGCTGGCCAATGCGCTCTCCCACGGCTCTGGGGTCAAAGCCGGGGATGAGTTCTGGTTGCCGTTCTTCCCGTTGTTCATACTGTCCATAGGTCATCACCTGTTGAGTTAAGGGCACGTAGTCACTCACGTTCTCCTTGGCCCGTGACACCTGGGCCAGTCGCACTAGATCGGCCTGGCTGGTGGTGTACAACGTCACTGCCTGCTTGGCCCTAGAAATCGCTACATAAAAGGCTTCTCGATTCGTTGTTTCGCCCAGCAGCGCCAGCACCCGCTCTGCTGTCTTGCCCTGGCTGTTGTAGGTGGTGCTCACCCAGGCGTAGTCGATGTACTGATTGCCGCTGAGGTTAACGGTGGTGGTTTGCCCTGCTCCATCCCGAATGGTCGCCATCCCATCGGCCTCAAGCCCTGTCACCACAAACCCTTGTCCATTACGGATTCCAGCTTTGGAGTTATTGCGTGTCCATCGGAGGCGATCGCCCACTGCGATCGGAATCGCTTGCGTCGTGTACATTGTCTTGCGCGGGCAAGCTGCTGGATCAACCGACAGTACTGATCCACTCGGCGTCTCCAGCACCACCTGCTGAGCCTCGAGATTCACTGCAATCACTCGGTACTGCTCCCCTCGAATCAACCCCTGCTTCCGATAGTCCTGAATTGGCACCAGCACATCTCCCGGTGCGTAGGCCTTGAGATAGCTGGCCTGGGCAGTAGTCAAATCCTTACGGCGCAAGCTCTGCATCACAAAAGCATCCGCACCCAAAGCCCCTTCATCCTGTAACCCTGACGTCAATTATTGAGGTAGCCGATGAAGATGATTCAGCCAACGGGGCGATGCCTTTGGGCAACTCCGGCAGCTCCAACCCCTTCAGCTGAATCAGGGCATTCCATCCCCGCTGCAACAGCCCCTCGTCCACCTTCTTAGGCCTCCGCTTCCGCAATACCAATGTCGCCGTCTCTCGCATCGCCCGATTATTCTCAGACCCTGTTGCCTCCCATTCCTCGATCAGCTTCAAAATCTGCTGCCTGCGGGTAGAGAACGCCTTGAGTAATCCAAGCGAATACCCGGCCAGTTCAAACTGCCCGTGGGCCTTGGGCTCAATCTGATAGCCCTGCTGCTTCAGCGCGACCGCCAGTTCATTCTGGTAAATCTGGCCCAGGAGCTTTTGGTTTGCGATCGCTGCCTCATTGCTCAAACCAAACCACCGCCCATCGGCCAACTGCGTCGCATTCATCACCACACAATGGCTGTGCAGTTGTGGCTCCGCCTCCCAACTGGTGGAATGGGTAAACACCGCTGCGGCGATATTCCCTGTCGTCACTTTCGTCCGCCTGGCCTCGGTTGAAATCCGGGTCTGGGCATAGCGCTCTTCCAAAACTTCCAAAGCTTTCGCTACCGCCTGATGATGGGCCTCCAACACCCGCTCGTCTTGCTGTACCAGGGCTGTTTGGGGCGCTAAAGGTTAAAACCCGTCGCTGCCCGGCGCTTTTCTCTTGAGCTATCCCAAGAAGCAGCGAACTAGGAAATAGGTTGTGGCTCGTAAGTACCGCTTCGTACCAGATGGAACCGTGAAGCGGCAAATCTTGCTCATTGGAGCTGGTTGAGCCTCTGGTTTAGGCGCTCTTGCAGGTGGTCAAATACGGTTTCGGCATTTACCACGTCCCCGCGATCGCTAGCTTCAATGCTGATGTTGATTTCTTCGCGCAGGGCATGGTAGCGGCCTTGGTGGGTCTGCTCGATGTCTTGCAGGAGCTTGATGCCCGCCAGGAACACCTCACTGGCAGAGGCATACTGGCCGCTGCTGACCTTTGCTTGAATGTATTGCTCAACCTCTGGCGTGAGGGCGATTTCCATAGGTTTGTCCTGTGTCCTGGAGATCTGCAGACCCTATTTGATGGCCTGTACCTGTCGAGACGGCAGGGGCGGCAGGTGGTGCAGCGGCGGTAGGCTAAGATCAAACTTAACGGCGGCTTTGCATTGAGGAAGTTTTGTACCATGGCACTCTCTACTTCGCTAGCCCTACAGACCGATACCTGGGTCAAGGCCCCCTGGGAGGACTTCGTTGCCACCATGGACACCGCACCCTACGACGAAGGCCGAGGCTATTTCGATAACGGCTACATGAGGGTTGAGATAGCTGCTTTGGGTGGTGGGCATGCACGGCAAAACAGTGTGGTCTCTAAGGTGGTTAGTCTCTTTGGCATGGTGCGATCGGTGCGGCTAGCCGAGTTTACTAACGGCAGCTTTCACAAAACTGGAGAGCGGGGCTGCCAGCCCGATGTTGCCTTCTACATTGGGACAGACTTTCGGCTGCCACCCCAGGACAACGCCCCTATTGATATCAATGTCTACGGCCCGCCGGCCCTGGCGATTGAGATCGGCAGCAGCTCGTTCAAAGACGATCTGGGTGCCAAGCGACTGCTCTATGAGCGACTGGGGGTTAGCGAATACTGGGTGGTAAACGTGGCAGAGCAGCAGGTGATCGCCTTTGCTGTGGCTGAGGGGGGGAGCCGACAGATCCGAGTTTCGGGGGTGTTGCCAGGGCTGGAGATGTCGTTGATTGAAGAGGTGCTGCATCGCTCCCAGACCGAAGACGACACCACCCTCATGGGCTGGCTGATGAAAGCTTTGACTTAAATCTGGTGAGTGTTTTCTGGTGAGAAGCTGTCAATCAGGCTGGTCTACAATATGGGCTTAACCGTCTCTGTGGGGCTTTGCCAATGGTTTCTGCCCAAGACCGCCATCGCCTCACGCCGCAAGAGTACTTTGAGTGGGAAGCCCAGCAAGAGCTGCGGTACGAGTACTTTGACGGCGAAGTTTTTGCTATGGCTGGGGGCTCTCTGCCCCATGCCGATATTGCTCTGAATGTGGCTAGCCTTCTGAAGGCACAGTTGCAAGGGCGCTGCAAGGTGCGAAACTCTGATGCGAAGGTCGGCATTACCGAGGATGGCCCGTTTGTTTACCCAGATGTGAGTGTGAGCTGTGATGAGCGAGACCGCACGGCGCAAAAGTTTTCTCGATATCCTTACTTGATTGTGGAGGTGGTCTCGCCAGGGACGGAGGCCTATGATCGGGGTGGAAAGTTTACGCTCTACCGTCGGTTAGAGAGTCTGAAGGAGTATGTTTTGATTGGCTCTGAGGCTAAAACGGTGGAGGTGTTTCGTCGGAATAGCGATGGCAGTTGGGCGTTTATTCCCTATGGGCCGGGTGAGACTATTGAGTTGGCAAGCTTAGGAATAAGGGTGCCAATGGAGTCAATTTATGAGGATGTGGTGTTAGATAAAGACGATAGCGGAACTGGTATCTGATTTCTAATCTGAAGTGATATTTCGAGGGAGATAAATTTGAGCAATTTGCAAAATTAGCCTACTACAGGAGCTGAGCAACACACCCGAAAGCCAAGGCTGAAACCGACATTATTTGGTTCAAAACTAATGCGCGAGGCAGAACGGCAAAATCTTGGATCGTAAAACCAGGAGCCTCCACGCGCTACCCGAGGAGCGTTACTATTATCGGTTAAGTAAGCCGTACCATCAATGGGACAACCCTCGTAGTTGTTGTTCCAGTGGTCTTGGCACCACTCAAACACGTTGCCATGCATGTTACACAGGCCAAAAGCGTTAGCCCCTTCAAATTGATCGACAGGAGTTGTTTCTTCTCGAAAGACACCCTTGGGGCCGTCGCCATAGGAGCCTGAGTATTGAATTTTGCCAATGACTTGATCTTGGCCACAGTAGTTGGCAATGTCTGTAGTAATCGTTGTGCCAAAGTGGAAAGGGCTGTCTGTGCCTGCTCGGCAAGCGTACTCCCATTCAGCCTCAGTGGGTAAGCGATATTGTCGATTGGTGAAGTGGGTTAGCCTATCACAAAACTCCACAGCATCATACCAAGACATGTTCTCGACAGGTCGCAAATCTCCTTTGAAGCCAGAAGGATTAGGGTTCATCTCCCGGTTTACTGGAGGCATCGCAGAGACAGCCCGCCACTGTGCTTGGGTGATAGTATGCTTGGCCATAAAAAATTGGGCAAGTATTACCTCGTGCTGAGGGCTTTCATTCTCGCTGCGTCCTAGTTCATCATCTAGTGAGCCCATAAGGAATGTGCCTGCTGGGATGAGCATCATGTGCAGGGGTAAAGTATCAGTGGCCAGTACCTCGTCGTAGTACTGGTTACGTCCTTGGCGCTTTTGTAGGATGGGCTGTAAAATCGGCGACTGCATGGTGCTGCGATGGGGAATATGCAAAAACTTGTGCGAAGATGCACTGCTGGGAACTATTGAAATGCTGCAGGGGCGGAACAGCAGACCCGAAACCCAATATGGGAATCACTCAACTCGGGAAGGCCAAAATCATCACGGTAGGCAGATCGGCAAAAAGCAGGCTCAAAGAACCAGGAACCGCCCCGCCTAACTCGGTAAGATGGATTGCCATCTTCTGTCCAAGCGGTGCCGTCAGTTGGAGCATTTTCATAGTTTTCATGCCAGTAATCTTGGCACCATTCAGAAACATTTCCATGCATATCGCTTAGGCCAAAGGCATTAGCAATGCCAAAATGGTCTACCGAGGTTGTTCCATTACGAAACTCTCCCTTCGGACCGCTGGCATAAGTGTAATTACCGTCGAAATTAGCAACTTCTGTTGTAAGTGTTTTGCCAAAGTGAAAAGGCGTCGTAGTTCCGGCCCTACAGGCATATTCCCATTCGGCTTCTGTTGGAAGTCGGTAAGGTCTTCCAGTTATCTCAGCCAAGCGTTCACAAAAACTGACTGAATCATACCAAGATACGCCAACGACAGGTTTGTTAGGCGAAATGAAGCGATCCTCATCGTACGTACTAGATGGATTACTACCCATCACTGCTTTATACTGAGCCTGGGTTACAGGATAGCGCCCCATAAAAAAGGAAGACAAAGAAACTCTGTGCTTGGGATATTCCCTCTTGTTGTATTCTGGATCACTCTCTGAAGAACCCATTAGAAAGTCTCCGCCTGGAATCAATGCCATATGTAGCAGCAGAGCAGTTTCTACCTGCAAAAAGCTTTCCGAAAAGCCGTATCGATTCTGAATTTTACGGCAAGGCTTGGTTGATGATGAGTTTGAATTGGTTTTTGGAGCAACTGCTGACAAGTCGTCAATCAATCGATCGATTCTTCTAACTAAAGATGGAATATCTTCGTCAAGGCGTTCGGGAAGAATGCGAATTCCATTATAGTAACTAAGATTAGCCAAGCTTCTTGGCAGATCTTCTGGGCGTGGCATTCCTACATCAATCAATACAGGAATTATGGTCAGATCCTTGACAGATAAAGCCTCTGATATTTCTATCAAAACCCAGTCTTTAGGAAAAGGCCAATCTCCATCTTGCTCTTTTGATGCAATAAGAGAGGCAAGTAGATTTGAGTCCATTAAACATAGAAAGACAGCGCACTGTCTAATAGTGTCTCTGACATAAGAACGAATATTAATTCCTAGAGGAATTGATTTTTCATCTAAAAAAATCGCATCCGATCCATAGGTTCGAATAAGTTGGTCATGGATTTTTCTTGCGACTTCAGAGCTTGTTCTTCTGTAGGACAAAAAGATGAGTGGCATATGACATACTTGGAACTTGCTAAATTGATGAGTGGAAAATCAACTGATTATTGGAAGGCAAGTCAGAGAGAATAAAAAATCAATCTGGGCTAAAGTTGGAACAGCATATTCGAAAGCCAATAAAGTTTCTACGGTAGTCAGGCATGTTGTCAGTGCGGTAGGCAGATCGACAAGAGCTTGGATCGTCATCCCATGATCCACCACGTCTGAAACACGGGCCATAACTAAATTCAATTGACCAATACGGGTCTTCTTCATCCTCAGTATCGTGTTTCCCCCATTCAGCATGACACCACTCAAAAACATTCCCATGCATGTCACAAAGGCCAAAGGAATTAGCCACTCCAAAAGAGTCTACTGGGGTAGTTTTAGCTTGAAATATCCCTTGCGGGCCATCAGCGTAGGCAACCCTACCACGGTAGTTCGCAAGCTCTGGTGTAATAGTTTCACCAAAATGAAAAGGAGTTGCTGTGCCTGCCCTACAAGCGTACTCCCACTCTTCTTCCCTAAGTAACCGATATTGACGACCTGTGTGGGCTGAAAGGCGAGCACAAAATTCTGTTGCATCATCCCAGGACACGTTCTCTACAGGAAGGTTATATCCTTGAAAGTGGCTAGGATTGGCAAGAAGAAGTTGCTTTGACCGTGGCATAGCAGCTACCGTTCGCCATTGCTCTTGTGTTATTGGATAGCGTCCCACAAACAGAGGCTCGATAGTAACTTTACGTTGAGGAGATTCTCGATCGCTAAAATGCCCTATCTCCGTCTCTGGAGAACCCATGAGAAAAGTGCCCCCCGGTATGGCGACCATTTCTACAGATACGCCATCAGGTAGTACTTCTATATAGCGATCGGCTCGATGCTTTCGGCGTTGAATCTCCCAATTCACAATCCCCTTTTGGGCTTGGTGACAGTAGAGGGTTGCCACCATAAATTCAAAGGATTCCAAACTTTGTGCTACTAGAGATCTGGGAAGTAGCTCAAGATCAACAGTAATGACCGTGAATTCCTCAGTTTGTAGAGGGGGTGGGAAAGTGGTTTTCTCCTCGTCTTCTTCAAAGTAGGCTTCGATGAACTCGAAGGGTTCGAGGGGTGGGAAGTTGATGAACTCGGCAACTTCGTATTCAAAGTCTTGGAGGGGAAAGTCGTTGAGGTCAAATCCCTCTGATTCGCTGGTGGGCTGTTGCTCTGCCCCGCGCTTTAGTGCTTGAGTAAACTCGGTATAGTCGCCCCCTAGCGGCTCCAAAATATCGGCGGTGACGCTGGCGAACGATCGCATTCCCTGCAATTCCTCCGCCACCGGCATTGTCGGGTCGGTCAAAAACGCCCGAAAATCTTCTGTGGCGATCGCATTCCACCGCCGCTCCACTGCCGCAGACACACTGTTAACCACATCAATCGTGTCTACCGGGGGCAAAAACTCTAGCAGCACCGGCCTAACCCCAGGGGCAAAGTCGTACTGCACCAGGTCTTGGGCCTCTGGCAGCACTGGGTCTAGCCCATCGGGGTTAGCCTCAGCCTGTTCCGCCGCATTCTGCACCGCCTGCTCTAGCTCGCTGTCGGCCTGCCCCGGCAGGCGCTGCAACAGCCCACTCAAAAACACTTCCGCCACTGGTAGGGGCGACGTCACCTCCTCCAATATGGCATCGCGAATCAGCCGCACCACCGGCAGGGTAATCACCGGGGCTGCCGCCAGCAGCATGATTAGCCGCTGGGCCTCGGGGGAGGCCAGCTCTAGAAAACGTTCTACCCGCTCGTGGGCAAGGGTATTGAGCGCCCGGTCGAGGGCAGTATCGGGGTCGAGGCTAGGGTCGGCGTCGAGCAGTTGCTCGGCCAGATCTTGGGCGGTCGCCTCATAGCTCTTTGCTCGGGGCACAGTGCCACCCGCCTGGGGCAGCAAAAAGCCAGGGGTCAGTTCACGGCGATCGCCCGCCACCATGCGGCTCCAGCGGCTCAGGTCGCGCAGGTCGCTGGTGAGCACTGGCAAGGGCAGGCGTCTGGCCTCAGCTTTTTCCCCATCCCGCTCTTGCTGCTGTACCTTGAGCCACTGGTTGGCCCTACCAAACCCATCATTGGCCAGGGCCACGGCGGTGCCACGCCCCAGGGCAGTGCGCTTCCACATCCAGGGGGGCAGCACTTGCCACACCGCCGTGGGCATAGTCGCGCCCCAGCTTTGCAGCATGGGCAGCAGTGTGCCATCCCACCAGTAGGGGGCGGTGCAGTCGCTCAGCACCACGGCAATGCGCTGCCCCTGCTGGTCGATCAGTTCGCTGGGGCGGTGGCCGGGGCGCTGGGGGTTGGCCATCAGCAGCACCGGGTCGTCGGTTGGCCCGGGGTCGCGGTTCACCGCCAGGTCAAACACCTGCACATTCCAAAACACCCCATAGCGCTTGAGAATGCGCACCACATCTTTGATCAGGCGCTGCCAGATATGCATCGACGAGCTGCGATCGACCACCAAAACGATGTCGAAGTAGGGCCGCTGCCCGGGCGCTAGCACCGGCAGACAGAGGCGCGTGCGGGCAATGGTTTCAACGGTGGCGGCTTCGTCCAGGCGGGTGCCGATGCCGGTATCTACGGTGCGCAGCAGGGGCCGCAGGGCGCGAATCACCGCCAGGGCATCGGTCAGCATAGCCGGGTCGGCTAGCCACACGGGCAGGGTCTGGGGCGGCAGCACTCCGGCCTGGGGGGTGGGGGTGGCGATGTTGGCCTGGGGAGTAGGCGGTGCGGGTGGCAATGGCTCTGGCTCCAGAGGCTCGCTCAGATCCACAGGCAATGGGGGCAATGGCTCAGGAGCAGGCGGGGGAGTAGGCTCTGACTCGGTGGGCGCAGGCCGCTCCAGTTTGGTGGCCAGCCACAGGGTCTCGGCGGTTTCGATGCTGGTAAGGGCGCGGTCTTCGGCCAGCAGGCTGATTAACCGGCTAACAGCATTGGTGGGTGACTCCGAGCCCTGTCCTGTCTGCATCAGTCGGCCTCGCTCAGACGTCTAAACAGCAAGTCTTGCAGGCGTTTCATCTCAGCCTCAGTGGGGCTGTCGTTGCGGGTCATGAGGTAGATGGCGTTGAGGAGTTGGTCGGTGGCGCGATCGCTCCTGTGGTTTTTGTCTAGAAAGTCGCCAATGATCGCCGTCAGGTTGGTTTCGGCCTCTGTCCAGCCGGTGGGGTCGGCGGTGGCAAAGTGCGATCGCACAATGGGCAGCAGCGACTCTGGGGTAGGGCTGGGCATCTTCACCCGCAGGCAGCGGCGGTAGAAGGCGGGCGGAAAGTCGCGTTCGCCGTTGCTGGTCATAATCACGATGGGGAATTCGCAGCACTTGACCCGGCCGTTGGTCACGGGTGCGGTCATATCGGGGTCAGCGGTGCGCACCTCTACTGTGAGGTCGGTGCTGTCTGCACCCCGCTGACGTTTGCGGCGCACCAGCTCAGGAATTTCAAATTCGCCCTCTTCAAACAGGTTGAGCAGGTCGTTGGGCAGGTTGAGGTCGCTCTTGTCGATTTCGTCGATCAGCAGCACCCGAGGCAGGCGGGAGGGTAAGAACGCCGTGCCCACGGGGCCAAGCTGAATATAATCGCCCAGGTCGCCTTCTTCTTCGGTGGCTGGGGAATCTTGGCGAGTTTTGTCGAGCTGGGCATCTTGCAGGCGGGCGATCGCATCGTAGCGGTAGAGGGCATCCACCAGGTTCGCCCTGGCGGTGATTGGCCAAGTGAGCACCGGGCCAAGCTGAAGCTCGTAGGCAATGGCGTAGGCCAGCGAGGTTTTGCCCGACCCCGGCAACCCGGTCACCAATAGCGGTCTCCGCAGGTGAATGGCGGCATTGACGGCATCCACGATGTCGGAGTGGCCCTGGGCATCAAACTGCACCCGAAAGCTCTGGCCCCGCTGCACGGAGCGCACATCTTGAGCCGCTAGCTGATGCAGATCTTTCCAGTACCGCTCGTCCTCAGCCCCATCGACCGTTTTCCTGGGCAAAAACTGTCGCCAGGGCGGCGGCTCCGGGGGCTGGGTCATGCCCTGGGGCTGGGTGGTATTGGCGTGAAAGTACTTCCAGGGCATGGGGGCAAAACGGACAACTACAGGGCTACGAGCAGATCTTCTTCGCGGTTGGGGTCGGGCAGATGGGGCAGTCGATCGGGCCGATCGCAGAGCAGCCTAATGGGGGTAGCGGCGGGCGATCGCAGCCGGTGCAAACGCCAGCCCCTAGCCAGGTCAGCAAAATTTGTCCACTGGCAGGCTCCTAGCAACGCGTCAAACTCAGCCTCTAGGGTAGCCGCATCGTCGCTGGCAGGCGCTGAAGCCCACAGGGCAATGGGTACCGCCGCATCAATAATCTCATACAGCAGATCTAAGCGGCGGGTCGCATCGGTGGGCAACTGGGCCACAAACTTAAGCCCCAGGGCATCCAAGTCTTTCAGCATGGCCTGGAGGGAGCCTTTCTCGCTAGGGCACTGGGCCTGACGGTGAAACTGGTGGCAGAGAGCCCGAATATCTTGGCAGGAGTCGAGCAGTTGCCAGCGGCGGGCCAGGGCTCGCTGAATGCTGCGATCGCGCACCCGCTCCAACGAGCGCACTAGAAACCGTCGATAGTTGCCCAGGGTCACCTCACCACCGCGCTTGTCCTGCATCTGCCAGTTGGCGGCAATATCCTCGTCGAGGTACTGGCAGGGCAAAAACACCTCCAGGGTAACTTCGCCATCGTCGCAGGCCTCCGCCTCTAGCGCCGCCTCCGCCTGGTGAATCCAGCCAGAGATCTGGGCTGCGGCCTCAGCCAGGGTGCAGGTTTTAGGGCAGGCTCCAAAGCCAAGGGGTTTCTCTACCCCGCTCACGCGCAGTTCGGGATAGAGGTTCACGTCGCTGCCGTGGGCTTCAAGCGCCACCAGCAAGTAGGGGTGGCGAGCGGCGGTGTTGGGGGCAGGAGGTGCAGCGGGAGGGACGTTGAAGGTCTGGGCAATGCGATCGCGCCACCGCTCAAACTCAGCTAAATCTCGCGGCTTCCCATCCTTAGCTCCCCTAAACGCGGCCACCACCTGCTCCACAAACCGTACCGCCAGGAGTGGATCGTCGAAGGTGGTGATGAGCTTTTGAATCTGGCCCGGCTCATTGAGGGGTGGGTTGTCGGGCCGCACCTGCCAAAACCCCTTGGCATAGACCTCCTGAAATGCCTTCAGAAATGCCCCTTGCATGACCGCAAAGTCATAGGGCGAAAAGCGGCTAAACAGCACGGCCCAGTCTGCTGTTGCCAACCTAGTTGGCCTTTCTACCAGTGGTTTGCCGGTAATCTGGCTAAGGATCTCTTGCAGCAGCCCCAGCCCTGGCCCGGTGCCCTCGACCCATTGCAGTAGGGTGAAAACGCGATCGCCCTGAGCCGCTAAATCTGACGGCAGCACCCCAGCCGGGGGCTGTAGGGCAAATACCAGCATCTTAAAAGATGGGTCAGGGAGCGCATTTAGAACGGTGATCAACGCCAGGCGTTCTTGGGGCGATAGGTCTGCACTCGTCGGCATCGATTCGCAGGCTCAGGATAATTGATAGAGGAGGCGATCTACCTACAGAGGCAGTATCTGATCCCTCTTATAATTCTATTTCACCAAAATTTCTCCAAATTCCCCACGTTTCCACATAGTCCAAATAATTTCCGCCGGGAAGGCGTCAAATTTGCCAGCATAAGCTGGTCGATATTGGGTAATGCGCTAGTAAACCCATCAAAGATTTGACTGTTGGGTTTCACCTAATCGTGCTTAACCTAACCCACAGACCACTGGCGATGACACACATTGTTTATTTTTGAGAGTGGAGGGGCAAGAAGGTAAAGCGCAAGGACTGACCGGTGGGCAGCTAAAGAGTCCTGCGGGCCGAATAACACACCCGAAAACCGATACTAAGGCCGACGATGCTAGGCCCACATGCCTCGCGGTAAGCGGAACGGCAGTCTCTCGCCTTGCTGAGCCAAGAGCCACCACGTATAACGTGAGAATCATATTCATTCCTGCTCAGCCAAGCGCTGCCCTCGATGGGGGCACCCTCGTAGCTGCTGTGCCAGTTGTCATAGCACCACTCAGCTATGTTGCCGTGCATATCTTGTAGACCCCAGCGATTGGCTGGGTATTTGCCTGCTAGGGTGGTTTGGCCGATCGTGGGATTGTAGTTAGCCACCTCCCTAGTGAGCTGCTCACCAAAGTGGTAAGCCGTTGTTGTTTCCGCTCGACAAGCATATTCCCACTGGGCCTCGCTGGGCAGGTGGTAATTTTTTTGGGTTTTGGCCGAGAGTCGCTGGCAAAACTCTGTGGCTTGCTGCCAATTCACAGGCTCCATCGGCAAGCCATCCCCCTTGAATCTGGAGGGGGATGGCTTAAGAGCAGTCTTCACCCGGTCGTAGCTTGCTACCACCCTCCACTGAGCCTGGGTCACCGGAGTGCGGCCCATAAAAAACTGCGGCAGTTTTACCAAATGCTGAGGGCGCTCATTATCTTGACTCCCCGGTTCGTTGTCTGGGGCACCCATCACAAACTCCCCGGCAGGTATGAGCATCATCGTGAGCGCAACCCCATCCCCCAAGTCTTCGGTATAGCCCTTGTTGGTGCGCTTGTAGCGATGCAGCGTCAGGTTTTCGGAGACAGCAGCCACGTCATTTCCTGGGTAAGACATTTGCTGTCACGATTATGGCCTGCATTAGCCTTGTAGATTTTGGATCCTAAAGATATTTAACTGAGGCAGAGAAAACTGAGTGTGGTCTAAATTTGGGCGGTAGTTGCACCCCGACTCAACGATCAGGAGGCGTTTGACGTGGAATGGCTTTCCCACCGGTTAGGAAGCCGCACTAACCCAAGGGTCAAAGCTCCGGCACCTGGAGGTCGCGCTTCTTCCCGGCGTAGTGGCGGTAGACTACCTCTGGGCTGTTGCCCACCCACTTTGCGACATCTTTGGCGTCAATATCTGCCTCCAGGCAAAGGGTAATAAACGTGTGCCGACACTGGTACGGGCGACGATACTCGCTCACAACCCCCTGCTTCACCAGCTGCGTCACGAGGCCATCAATCTGTTTACCGTGGCGGTTCTTGTACCCCTTCCAGGCATGGTTCAGAAAATCACCAAAGTCGATCATGCCCCCTTCTTGCTACGGAAGAAGGTATTGCGTTGGCCCGTGTGCTTGGAGCAAAGGCTACAACCACTGGCGAATATAGGGACCACGGGCCATTGGGCCTCTGGGTCGCAGTCCTCCGGGCTCATCGCGTTCCAGATCTCCCGCAGCTGCCGGTTCACTGGGAATCGCCGCTGCGGCTGGGTCTTCAGCCCATTCTTAAGCGCTAGTCCCCTGGTGCTGATGGTAATGGCTTGCTCGAACAGGATGAAATGCTCGTAGATGTGCTTCCATCTCCTCCACATCGCCCTTGGAGAGATAGACATCGCCAGCCATATCCCGAAAGGGGTTGTGGTCGATTAGCTGGCTGCGGATGGCCCAGTCACAGCAGGCATTGATGTTGGTCAGAACCCGTTTGGCCGTGTTGGGGGTGACATTGGCCAGCAGGAAGTCGCGAATGGCGATCGCATCCCTTAGATCATCCGTCGGCAGCTTGTGGATGTGGTTGCGGTAGCGGCGGTAGTCCACCGCGTAGGTGGACTGGCTAACCTGGGGCTGCTTGAACTGAGCGTACTTTTCCCACAGCTCCGCTAGCCCCGGCTGCGGTGGTGGCTCCGGCACTGGTGGGGCAATGGGCGTCACCGTCGATAGCGAGGCGGCAGGCCTGTACTTGTCCAGGCTGGTGTCAAACTCGCCGTAGTCGATATCTCGCTGGATGGTGGCTGCCAGCGCCGCGGCCCGCTTCTGCCCCAGGGGCGTGTCCTCCTCCCCGGTCGAAAAATAGAACCGCTTGGTCTTAAGTTCGCCATCCGCCGTGATGACGGGGTGGGAGAAGACGAGCTGCAAGCGCCCGTGGGATTCCTTGATCTGAACGGTGCCTTTATTGGACTTGCTTCTGCCTTTTGCGTACATGATCTGACCTCATTAGGTAATACATGCACTCAAAAAGTACTACTTGTGAGCTTATAGTGCCACCAGGTACCACGATTTTTACCCCAATTTTACCCCAATAACATGTCCAACCATGGCCAAACATGCCCAAAACGGGAACGGCGAGCGCTGCACCGAAGTGCTGCACTCGCCGTCTGAAAGGGGCTCTGGGGGCTGAATTGAGCGGTCTACCGTTAAGGCGACAGGCGGATTCGAACCGCCGAATCGAGGTTTTGCAGACCTAAGTATCAAGGGCTAAAAGCCTTTTGCGGCAGGGGTTGTAGATGATGGTCGGCAATTCTTGCCTAAGATATGGCCTATTATCTCTCGTTTGTCCCCTCCTAAGTAGGGCAGAATTCGAGTGGTAGATTTGAGGAGTAGAGCTGTGGTGTTATATGCCGAAACCCAATCAGGAACGCCGCCCTTTGTACTTTCCATTTAAGAACTGGAAGCAATTCCTTCTTGTTACTGGTTCTATCGGCGTTATTTCGCCGTTTGCCTTGCGTTGGATTCAATCGTTACTAAATCGTTAAACCCTATGACTGCATTCGCGCCCGACAACCTCCCCGCCAGCGTCAATACCGTAGAGAAATTGGCGCTTTGGTCGCTTGGGATTTTGTATCAGCTTCACAAAAACTCGCGGTATCAGGAGTCCGAAGCGGCTCCCCTCGTGCCCTTTGTCACCGCCCAGGATGGCCTGGCCGCCGATAAATCTGAGCGCATTATTTTCAGGGCTTCACTACCTCTCTCAGATACGTGGCGAGAGCAGTCAACTAAGTATTGGCAAGAGGGCCAGGAGATTTCTAACACTGGTATTCCTCCCGCATTCTTGCCGTAGGAATAGGTCGTTATGAGCCTGGGAGAGCCTGTTAACTGGAGTTCGCCGATTCAGTCACCGGCAGCCCAGCCTGAATACTTTCGCTACCAGGGCGAAGGCTACGTCCGCATGGGCGATGGCACCATTCTGACTAAAGACAGCTATCTCATCCGCCAATCGGCATTGCACGCACAACAGTCCGCTGCTGCTAGAAGCTACAGCCCTGAAAGCGCAGTGCAGCAGCTAGAGGCGCGGAATGCTGCACTCTACAAATCTCCCACAACCAATCAACCTGTCTCTAGGCAGCAATTTTTTGCCGAACATAGCCAGCTCGACGCGCAAGCCAGGGCCCGCTACGCCGCGTCTTATCAGCAGCAACTAGCTAATGCTGGGTCGGCATGGGATACCCCCTTGCCCAGGGGCGTCACGGTGGATATGCTCCCCACTGGCCGTGGGACATTCGCCGCTGCTCCCAGTGGCGGAGCTCTCGCCCCGCTGAGATCGTCTGCCCCAACTCAGGTTCTAGCATCACCACCTCGATCCGTTGCTCCGCCGGGCGAAGCCTTGAGGCAGCCGATAAATCGCAATGCCAAGCCACCAGGGCAACCCCTGATGGCCAACCCACAAACCCTAACCAATGCGGCTCAGGGCGGCCTACTCTATGGCGGCGGCGCGGCGGCGGCAACCTGGATGGGTGGGGCTGGCTTTTGGGAGGGCGCAGGCGCTGGTTTGGGCGGTCTAGCGGGCGGATTCGGCGGCGGTGCCGTTGGCGGTGCATTAGGCGGCGCGGCTGGCGGCGCTGTTGGCACTATCCCCGCGCCGATTGTTGGCACGGTTAGCGGCGCGGCGGTGGGAGGCTATGTTGGAATCGGCATAGGTGCTGGAATCGGCGGGGGGGTGGGCTCTTCTCTAGGCGGTCGTTTAGGCCGCTTAATCGATAACCTGATTCCTGACTTCTTTGGCGGCCCTGGGTACCCCAACGAGTTTGACCCGAATGCAGTAGACGCGGGGGCGATCGTAAGCCCTGGGACTCCGCCTCCATTTGCTGGTGGCCAGTCCCCAGGGATTTTGTACAGTGTCGCCTACCGGTATGACACCATCAGCACAACGGGACAAACCATAGTTCTGGATTTTGACCGCATTGTCAGCCGGATAGGGCCTATTAGTGGATTGCTCACCCAGTCGTTGGGGGGGGAGTCTTGGATTGACATCGTTTCTGGCAACGGCAGGGAGAGGCTGCATTCGTCGAGTGCAGCACAGGGGGACTATCGAAACGTACGAATAGTGGCGGTGGTCAGGGTAGATGGTCAACCCGACACAGGCGGCAATCCCCCAGGCGGCATAGACCCGGTACGAGAGCCTAACCCAGCAAGGCAATCTTCTCCAGGAGCCGCACCCCGCACCCTCTCACCGCCGCTGCCTCAGCCCACTCAGGGAGATAACCCGTGGCCCGGCATTGCCCCTCAGGTGACTCCTGATACCACGCCCATAGCCCCTCCGGATCAGGTTCCCAACTTTGCGCCAACGCCAACGCCAACGCAAGATCCGGCACCCACGCCAGACACCACCCCAACCCCTACCGACCTTGAGGCCCCGAGCGAAACTCCGTCCAACCTGCCGAACCCTACCGAGACACCCTCCCGCCTCCGCCCCACCATCATTCCTATTGTTATTGGGATAGGGGCAGGCATCGGCCTAGCAGAGAGGACAGGCATTCTCCGAGGCGGATCTCCTTTCCTCTCTCCGCTAAACCGCAGCAGCAGCCCGGGCTTAGTCCCAACGCCTGTAGCAATCCCCGCTGGTGGGCAACAGCCTGTCACGACCCCCAGCGGACCTCAAGTTGGCACACCACCCAATGAGAACCCTAACGTTGATCTGATTCCTTCAGCGGTTGAACAAGCCCCAACACTCTCTGGCAGCTGCTGCATCCCCCCCACAGACCAAGAAATTCTCAAACGCCTGGAGCAAATCAAAAAGGGCATCGGTGTAGACGGACTACCGGCCTCGGTGGTCGATCAAATCGCTAAAGATAGGCCGGGCCAAATCCAGATCGGCTCCCTGGCCGAGCTGCACCTCTGGCAGGTGCAGCAGCTCGATGGCGTGCTCGGCAAATGGCCCGTCGGCATCCCCGTCCCCACCCCCGCAGGTACAACCACCGTGGGCATGCCAAACGTAGCCGAGGCCGTGGCCGAAATGGTGGGCATGCTGGTCTCGCAGCAAGTCACCGCCGCCCAAATCCTCAACACCAGCAGCCGGGCCATGGTGCAGGCCGGTAGCGCGACCCAACAGGCCCACCTGGCCCACCTGACTGCCAAGGCGAACGCCGATTTCTTGGGCTACGAGAGCCGCGCCAACGCCGTAGACATGCCGCTGACCTACACCCCCGGCAAAGACCTCACCGAGGGGCTACTCAGCGAGAGCACCGCCAAAATCCGAGGCTTTGAGAACACCGACACCACCGACATCAAAGCCATCTTTGCCGAGCTGCTCCATGCCGCCGCCATCATTCGCGCCGTGTACTGGCGACGGCTCGACCCCAAAGGCGACCTGAAGAAACAGATCCAGCGCAACATCAAGGGCGGTGCTGCGTTTATGGACGAGGCCGCCGCCGCAACTGGCGACGATAGCGACTGGGAAGCCTACCTAAAAGCCGTGGAAGAAGGGTTTGGAAAGGTAACCGGCGACAAAACCCCCTACGGACGCAACCCCGCAGAAGGGCCGCAAATCAAAGACCGCAGCCGAGAGGATGACAAAAAGTAATGGGTTTCTCACTCACTCCAGGCGACCTCTACAGCCGCGCCACCCGGCTCCAGGTGGGCGCGCGCACAGGGGCCAAAAACCTGCTCGAAAAAGTAGCCCAGGCCGGGAAGCAGCTGGTTAACTACCTCACATGGGGCAACCTGAAAGGCTTTCTGATCGGCGCGGCCCTGGCCCAAATTCCCACCCTCGTTTTTAGCCTCAGCAACCTCTGGGGCCTGTTTACCAACGCGGCGATCGAGCTGTATTACTTCGACTGGAACATTCCCGACGACAGGATCGACATGCAGGCCAAAAACCGCTGGACAGCCTACGGCGGCATTTTGGGGGGCACCGCAGGCAATGCGATCGGCTTCTTTGCGTGCGGCATCGTTCCCGCCAGCTCGCTGTTTGCCTTTGATGAGCGCCTGGCCACTTATGTGCTGAAGGAGGTGGGCGAGGAAGCCTTTGAAGAGCTGACCTTTGAGATGGCCTACGTGCTCAAACTCAGCCTGCGGAACCTGGCCCGGCAGACCGCCGGGTGGATGTACAAAGGGGCCAGGCGATGGCTCAAAGACCCCAAAAACCCCATGGGCCGACTGCTGTTTGGGGGGCGGGCCGACAAAGTGCGCGAGACCTGGGGCGAGGCCAACGCCCCCAGCTGGAGTTTTGCGATCGCCGTCGAGGAGCAGGTGGAAAAGATCCCCAGTATGTTCTGGCAGAACTTTACGGAGGAATTGATCGAAGAGGCCATAGACGCCTGCATAGAGGCGGGCTACGTGGTGGCCAACTCAATCGAGGGCTACTACGCCCAGCAGAAGCTAGCTCAGAGCCTGGCCCAGGAGGCCCAACGAGTGGTGGAGGTGACGCCCAACCGCGAGAACGACGCCGAGACCTTTGTGCTGGCAGGCCCCGAGAGCGAAGTCAGGGGGCAGCTCACCACGGTGCTGACCACCCACCAGATGATTGAAAGCCGCGACGTGGGCCAAATCGTGGGCCAACCACTGAACGACTACGTTAGGCCCCGCCCGCTGGATGGTTTGCGGCTCAAATTTGTTTTGTACAGCCTCAAAACGCCCCCCTACGCCCGCATGGGTAACCAACGCCTGGTAGAGGTATCGGTCAGCGTCTCCGACGTGGCCAGGGCTAAGCTGGATTGGGAACGGCTGCTGTTTGCCTGTGGAGGGCGCAATGGCTACCTATGGGGGCGCTTCCGCGCCCATGCAGTGCTCGACAACGGCCACCCCCTGGCCGTCTACGCAGGCACCCCAGCAGAGGCCGAAGACCGGCTCAAAGCCTTTCTACAGCTCAGCACTGCCGAGATCCGCACCCTCAGCATCACGGAGGAGAAGAAAGAAGCACAGCGGCTGGTCAACCCAAAAATGTATAAGGAAACCACCCGCGTCTATCCAGCCTATGTGACCATCATTAACCGCCAGAGAACCCTGGCGGCTGACCAGGGCCGTCGGAGTCGAGAGGGGAATTTCATCGATAAAAAGGCCAGGATCGACCTGTGGCGGCAAACGCAGCCCGCAGATTTTGACGAAATCGTTAGGGAACTTCTCCGTAGAGCTGACGTAGGAGGTACTTTCTCTCCTCTTTGAGCTGGTCTTGAACCTGCTCAATCGAAAGCCCTGTTTGTCGAGACAGCCGACGCAAAAGCGTAATCCTTGGGCGATATTCGTAGGGTCGATTAAATCCCCTTGCACGCCGTTGTATTGCTCTCCTAGAGGGTGTGCCAAGAAGCGGATATAGCTTTAATTGCATAAAATTAAACGTGCGTGAAAATACCGTGTACTAAGCCGACATACTAAACTATTTCTTGTTGATACGGAACCGCTAGAAAGGCCGAATGACGGGGTATTGACGTTTCTGAGTAAGGGGGTATGCTTCGAATAGCAACCCCTTGTTTTGGCATAAATGGCAACTGTAACCCCTGGGACTGGCGGCACTATCAAGAGCACAACTGCGGAAGGGCAGGCTCACGAAATTCTCACCTTTCTAGGAATCAAACAGCGCAATTTGACTACCAACCCTGGGGAGATTGCAAAAGTGACTGGTCAACATGACCAGCAGGCGCTGATTTACTCGGGGACTTATGAGTTTTCGGTAACCCAGTCGATTAGCGCTAGTGGCTCTCTAACTTTGGAAGCCGTGCCCTACCTGGTAGGAACTGGATTTCAGGTTGGAACGGGTGGAACCTTTAAAGGTAACTCACCTGAAAAGTATGCCCTGGAAGTTTTGATGTATCTGCAATCGCTGGAGTTGAATCCAGTGCTCAACCCGCAGAACCGCAACCTGATCACCGGCACCTATAACAGCGACACCGGCCTCTACCAGGGGAGTTTTAGCATCCCTGTGATACTGGCCATTGATGCTGCCTCGGGGGTGGTGAATTACGGTGCGAACCCCTATCTGTTGTAAGGAGACCCTTTATGTCCGAATTTACTCGCGGCCAGTTTCGAGACAACGCCACCTTTGTGCTACTCAATCCGATATTTTGCTACGGCTGGAAGACTGTAGACCTGGCCGCACGTATAGGAGTGAGTGCTGCTGACTTAAAGACCGAACTGGGCCACATGACCCCGCTGGAGGCTGATGCCATTGCGAACCGCGTCATGGTCACGGGGGCCAACTCGCCCAAGCCTGGCCGTGTCGTCAAACGCGATCGCACTGCCCCCATCAGCCAGCCTAGTTCTACTAGCACCTTTTTGGCTTACGACAAACTCTCCGCAGCGACCACTGCCGGTTGGACATTGGCCAAGCAGGCGCGGCGGGTATCGCTATCGCCCCCTGTCGATGGCATTCGCTCCATGACGGCGATCGCCGAACTGAGCAACGGTGTACTGTACGCCTGGCCCCTAAACAGGGCTGACTATGACCAGTTTGGTGCATCCTTGGGCCTGCAAAGCGCATTGCAGATCAACACCACGCTGGAGCGCCGCAAGCTGGTCACCGGCAGCCGCACCAAACCCGGAAAGGCCGTGATTCGAAACTCTGGGGGTGAGTTCTCAAGCTTCTACTCTACCGACGCAGAAGACACCGCGATCGCGGCGGGCTTCAGCATCATTAAGGGCGAATTCATTGAGTTTGAAATTCCTGCTGGTACATAAGGCAGCCCCATGGCTCACCTCATCCTCCCTGGTACGCTCGAATTTGATATTGCCCTGGCGGAGATCCCGCCAGTTCCCACCTGGCGGGCCGAATTCGAGCGACAGAACGGGGAAACCTATCTGATTTGTAGACCGGGCTCAATGGGCCTGATGGAAGTAGTTAACCGCCAACAGTGGCTGGAGTATTGCAATGACGGAGAACTCGACGAGCGACAGCTCGAAATCGACGACCACGACGACGCGCTCGAAGGCGTCGTCTTCGCCTGAGGCTGCCCCCCCAGCCGCCCCAGCCCCCACGGTGCCAATCAACCCGATTGGCCTTTTGCCCGGCTTTGTGGCCCGCCGGTCGGACGCTCAGGCGGCGATCCAGGAAATCGACGCTGCCAGGCAGAATGCCAAGTTGCCCAGCCTCAACCCGACCGACTACCGCTTTGCTGTAGGCCGCCCTGGGGGCATCCCAGCCAGTTTGCCGGTGACGGTGACCTATAAACCCGACAGCCCCGAGGCCGTCGAACTAGGGACGTATCGGGTAGGGCTCTGATGCCCTGGCGTAGCTTGGGCGCTATTCAGCCTCGAGTCAGTGGGTGGCGCGATTACCGCCCCGCCACCCCTCCCGCTGCTGGGGCCGCTGTGTTCCGGGTATCGCCCAAAAACCTTAGCGTCGGCGTCATCTTTAGGACATACGCCCTGGTGCGGTTTCGCTCGGTGCAGGAAGGGCGAGAGATTGTAACCCGGGCCAGGCGTGTCTATCCCCGCCCTGAGCCGATGGTCATTGATGCTGAGATTCCCCGTGAGGTGCGCGGCACCGGGGTGCAGTGGGTGCCGCAGGTGATGAAGATGGTTTACCGAAACTTCATCGGCAGCACCAACGATGGCAAGTGGGTGCTGGAGGTTGAGGAGTTTGTGAGAACCGCCGCGCCGCCAGAGCTGGCCGCCGACAACGACACCACACCCTACTGGGATCGCGAAGACACTACTTTGGACGTGACTGATGTCCTTGGATTTGATTAATGTGGGGGCCGAACCCAACGACGGCACGGGCGACCCGCCCCGCGTGGCAGGGCAGAAGATCAACGCCAACTTTCAGGCGCTCCAGGGGGCGCTGGTGGCCACCGAGACCACGGCCCAGCTCAACGCCCGCGACACCGCCAATCGTGACCGCAACAACCACACGGGCACCCAACCCACCAGTACGATCGCAGGTTTTGCCGCTGAGGCAGCAGCAGCGGCCCCGGTGCAGTCGGTAGCGGGGCGTACTGGGGCGGTGAGCCTTACCAGGGCCGATGTGGGCCTGGGGGCGGTCGATAACACCGCCGACGCTGCCAAGCCCATCTCTGTGGCCACCCAGGCGGCCCTAGATCTCAAGCTAGAAGCCGCCAGCATCGCCAGCTTTGAGACCACCGCCCAGCTCAACGCCCGCGACACCGCCAACCGTGCCCGCGCCAACCACACGGGCACCCAGCCTGCGAGTACTATCTCGGGACTCGCGGCGGTGGCCACCAGCGGGGCCTACGGCGATTTGTCGGGGCGGCCCACTATCACTTACGGGTTTACCTACGATCAGCAGTCTGAGCCTGTGGGGCCAGCCTCTGGGGCTACGTGGCGGGAGCGCAATTCGGGAGGCAACATCGTCGGAGACTGGGAGTGGGACTCGGCTCTATCAGTGTGGACAGATATCAGGCCCACCTACATTTACCATTCGCAGGATGTGAACATTGCCGCTGGAGCAGCAGGCGATCGCTACAGAACCAGCAGCCCTCTCATATTCATTCCCGACATCAAACGGATCGTTCTGCTGGGCTGGGCGCTCAGTGTGGTGACGCCTACAGCAGTAAACCCCAGTGGCAGCGGCGGGGCGGTCAACAGCACCGATAACTATCGGGGTTTTTTGCCCACCACCACCAATTCAAACAATGCCGGGGTGACCTTCCCGAGCTTTGCTGTGTCTACACAAGGGCTAGATTCGGCGGCGGGGGCGTCGGCCATTTTGACGGCCTCCGGCAAAGAGATCAGAACCCTAAGCGAGGGGTTGAGCGAGACTCTGTTTCGAGGGCTTGGGTTCATCACCACGGCTGTTAATGGCGGCATCGTTGGCACCCCTCCGGCGCTCAACAACTGCCGGGCCACGTACAAAATCAAGTTTGTGAGGGGGTGATGTGATTAAGATATTCTTGCCCAGCGGGCTACATCACCTGGTGCCGACCACCTCAGACGGCACTCCTGAGCTGGCATCTTACAGCAACAGCATCAACACTCTGGCGGCCCTCCAAGCCGCCTACGACGAGGGCGACTGGGAGATC